>Ga0056123_1000060_pt1 | contig 23407 bp, 19 predicted proteins | sample WorMetHEROISLAND_3_FD_71122 | JGI IMG/M metagenome (GOLD analysis project Ga0056123, IMG submission 71122) | Marine gutless worms symbiont microbial communities from Max Planck institute for Marine Microbiology, Germany - Olavius sp. 3 HERON ISLAND ...
CCCGTTAGCCCATCTTTATACTGCCAGTCGTTAGGTCTGGTGAGGTAGCGAGAAGAAACATGGAGATACGCACATCAGATCCAAGCGATACTCCGCTGTCAAGTCAGTGGACCGTTTTCCGTGGCAGGCGAGGTTGACCAGAATAGGTAATCTTGTAGAATCATAGTTCCACTATGGGATGGAGTGAAACATGAAAATTGCAGGTGTGTGGTTACCAATAATAACGCCATTCAGAAACGCAGAGGTCGACTACGAGTCCTATGGAAGACTTGTCGACAATTATCTCGAAAAAGGAATTTCTGGAATAATCCCTTTGGGAACGACAGGGGAGTGTCCAACAATCGAAGAATATGAATTCTCCAGAATCATAGACTTCACTATCACGAAAGTACAGAACAAGATACCTATTTTTGTTGGACTTGGCGGGAACAATACAAAGAAAGTCACCAAGCAATTAGAGTCACTTTCCGACGTAAATGTAGATGGTATATTGTCTGTTTGTCCTTACTATAACCGGCCCGGTCAAGAGGGCGTTTTTGAGCATTTTAGAGCTTTATCCGAGTGTACTGACAAGAAAATTGTTATCTACAACATTCCATACAGAACCGGAATGAACATAGAAAATGACACACTCTTTAGACTCTCTGAATTGCGTAACATCACCGGAGTCAAAGATTCGTGCGGAAATTATCATCAGACTATGGAACTAATACTAAACAAACCCAGTGGTTTCTCCGTCCTAACAGGAGAAGATATCCTCTACTACCCCACTTTGATGATCGGTGGAGATGGTGGTATACTTGCATCCGCACATCTTTCCACGGAAAAATTTGTTGAGATCTATAACAAAGTCCAGGCCAATGATTATCTTTCTGCAAAAATGTTATGGAAAGAGTTGTGCACGGTTATTCCACTTCTATTCGAAGAGCCAAGCCCTGGTCCAATAAAATATATACTGAAGAAGAAAGGTCTGATATCGAGCTCAGAACTCCGTCTTCCGATGACCAGAATAAGCGACAAGCTTTCCAGAATGCTGGATCAGATGATCTAACCTCGAAAGCGACGAATTGGTTGTTTGGCTCAAGAAATTTATCCCGGATTTTACACGCCACGGACGGGTTCATTGGCAAGGCAGCAAGGGCGAAGCTGTATTCTCATACCGCGAGCCCTTGATAACACAGCCAATGGACGCAGCCCGGGAGCGTCCGTCCGGATGAAATGTTACCAATCTGTTATTAATGTCAAAACACCCAAATGGTGTTTGGGAAATAACCGTAAACATATGGTAACAAGCTGAAATATCAAATATAAATAATTTTCTGGTAAAATTTCATGCAAAATTCGGGTTCAATATATTCCTCCGGTTCCATTTTTCACCCTCCTTGAACAAAACAGATGTTCTGCAAAGGTTTCTTTAGGTTCCATGTTGTGGTGGACCACTTACGGATCAGCGGGTTTATTGCCCGTATGGATAACGGCGATGCCGTTGGTGAGACGCTCGTACTGAACATTTGCAAAGCCGATTTTGGTCAGGATATCGGCCAGCTCATCGGGCAGCGGAAAGAGCCGGATCGTTTCGGGAAGGTGCTCGTAAGCCTTCCATGACCCCGCCAATAGTTCTCCCAGCCACGGCATAATCGTAAAAGAGTAGAAGTCGTAAAGCGTTCTGAAAAAAGGCCGGACCGGTTTGGAAAATTCGAGGCAAACCATACAGCCGCCCGGTTTTAATACGCGGTACATCTCGGAAAAGCCCCGGATCATGTGGGTAACGTTACGAATGCCGAAACCCACAATGGTTTTTTCAAAAGCGGCGTCTGGAAAACTGATCTGCTCGGCGTTACCCTGGACATAGGTCAGTTGCGAGCGGGTGGCCTGATGATGGCGGGCTTGCCGCCCGGCCTGCATCATGGCCCGGTTAATATCGAATACGGTTACCAGGCCTTTTGGGCCCACTTTTTTATGGGTCAAAATGGAGAGGTCGCCGGTGCCGCCGCAGACATCCAGTACTTTTTCACCGGGTTGCGGGTCCAATACCGCCACGGCCCGGCGTTTCCATAGGTAGTGAATCCCGCCGCTGAGTAAAGTGTTCATCAGGTCATATTTTGGGGCCACCGAATCAAAATGCCGTTGAACGTGATCGGTCTTTTCACTTTCCGGTACCAGTTCAAATCCGAACGTTGCGGTTTCATCCCGGCGAATTTGATGGTCCAGCATGCGTTGGCGGCCGGCCTTGTCACGCCAGTTGGGCGGTTTCCGGATCATGACCGATCCATCATGTCAAACCCGGCGGCTTGAAAAAGAGGCTCCAGATGCGCAGCGCTTTCACGGCCCGCCTGATCGGGCTGATCGGCGTAAGTGTAAAGTTCCAGGCTCATGTCGCCCTGATAATTCAGCCGCTTCATGGTGTTTAAAATCGGCGGAAAATCGATGGCCCCGCATCCGGTAATCAGATGGTGGTGATTGCGTTGGGGGCCGATATCTTCAATGTGCACATGGCCGATCCATTGGAAAAGCGTTTTAAACGCCTCAGCCGGATCTTCACCCGCGCAGAAGAAATGGCCGATATCAAAATTGAGCCCGACAGCAGGAGACGCCACCTGTTGTATAAACGGCAGAAATTCTGCGGTGCGTTCCAAAAGGAGATCCGGTTCCGGCTCCACTAAAACCTTTACACCCAGGGTTTCGGCGGTGGGAATCACCGTTTCCAGTCCGGACAAAAACAGGGCAATGGCTTTATCCCGGTCCATTCCTTCGGGCAGCGGCCCGCCGGGTGGAACGGAAATATTGGCGCACCCAAGCCGCTTGGCGATCTTTAAGCATTTGAGGGTGTGGTCGATTCGAATTTGCCGGCGGCCCGGGTCGGGTTCAATCCATGACGGCAGATAGGTGTCACCTACGGCAAAAAGAGTAAAGCTGTTGATGTTGGTAATTTTGAGCCCTTTTCCACGCAATAGTTTTGCCAATTGATCGAGATCGCCGTCGTCAAAATCATCGGGAAACAGGTGGGGCCTGTCGGCCATGATTTCGACGCCTCTAAATCCCAGGGTGGCGATCTTTTCCACCGCCTCAAAAAGGGTATATTTTACAAATGCGTTGGTGCTGTATCCGAATATCATTGAAGTCCTGTTCATTGATGTAAAGGTTTCCGAGGTATTATCGTTTTCGGCACTCCCCGCCCAGCCTGGCCAATGCAGCCAGTTGTTCTTCCTGGGAGCGTGGTGGATTGGGACCGATGGGTTTTTTAAAATAGAAGCCCAGCTCGGGAATCGCCCCGCCCCGCCCGACGAGCTTCAGTGCGCCCGCCCAGCGGGCCAGATCAAGGACCATGGGTGCAGCCAAAATCGAGTCGCGCCCTTGCAGATTGACCCGCAGGCTCATGGGAAGTCCGAAAAGCCCCATAAAGTCGATGACGTCCCAAGCCTCCTTGGCGTCTCCCCGGGGCGGGTAATAGTCGATTCTGACGGTGTGGGTTCCCCGGTCATAGCGCTCACCCACCGGGTAGCCCAAGATGTCATCCAACAGGTTGGTTTTATTGCTGATTTTCCCGGCGGCACACGCGGGATCCTCCAAGTTGAGTCCGTCGGCATTGCCCAGAATATTCGTACTGTACCAGCCGTCCACATAAAGCGAACGGGCTTTCAGCGCCGAGGCCAGGACCACTTTCAGGTAGGTTTGGCCTGTTTTTCCGTCACGTCCGCATATCGGGATCCCCTTATGAGCGGCAAATTCGGTCAGCGCCGGTATTTCAATGGAATTGGGCGAAAAGTTGACGATGGGCACATCACATTTCAGCGCCGCCACGCCATAGGCCAGATCCGGCGGCTTGGGAATCCGGGTGTCGGCCGGCAATGCATCAATGTCTGTAAACGGGTTTTCCAAAAGACCGGGTCCGGCGGGCAACAGGTTGATCAGTACCGGCAGGGCATCCGGATACGCTGCCTTGAATGTCTCGATGTCAAAAATAATTTGTTCGACGATAGAGGTGAATCCGGAATTGGCGTCCGGGGGCGCCGGCTTTACGGACACCTGCTCCAACGCTGTTCTCATAGAGTGTAAAAGCGCTTTGGGCAGGACACCGTGCCGGTTGGCCGCTTGAAAAAGAGGGGTGTTTATCGAATCCCAACCGGCCACAACACTCTTTTCGACGGGGCCCAAAAAAGGGAACTGCCCGGCGGTTGTGAGATAGGGCCGTAAAAGTGATGTATCTTGACGCGCCGCTGCCAATGCGGCGGCCAGTGTCGTAGCGATGGCTCCTTTGGCGCCGGCGATAAGCAGTAAAAGTGATGAATGCGTTCCCATAAGAAAAAACGACCGCTTGATTAAAGCGCTTCAATCAGACCGTATCGTTTGATGGTTAAATATTCGTTTTACGCCATTGTTTGCATAAATCCATGTTTTTCAAGGCTTCTTGCGGAAACCCTACGTCATATAAACCAACCGGCCGCTGTTGGCAAGCATACCGCGCTATAGATCGAATCTTTCAGAAAAAAACGTCGCCGGGTTTGAATGACGCGCTTTTGGATCGCAAAGCCAAGGTTTAAAAAGTGAGAAGAGGAAAGTAATCAATATTAATCCCACAAAAAACCACTCAGATATATTTAATTAACAACTGAAAATTACAAACAATTTATAATTTTTTACTTGACAAGCTTATTTAATATATGATTATTTGTCTAAAAAGGTGGGAAAAAGTGGAAAATTGGCAGACATACTTTCACGAAACATCATTCAATACGATGGACGCCAAAGGTCGCATCGCGATTCCGGTCCGCTTTCGGGAAGCGGTACGCCGTTGCAACGGCCAACTGATCGTAACGGCCATGGATCAGGCGCTAAACGCCTATCCACCGGAAGTGTGGGCCAATATCGAAGCGCGGGTGGAAGCGTTGAATACAACTACGGCGGAAATGCGACGCTTCCGACGGCAGTTTATCGGACGGGCCATTGTCTGCAAGACGGATAAACAGTCGCGGATATTGATTTCACCGTCGTTACGGGACTACGCCGGGCTCCAAAAAGAGATCGCTATCGTTGGTCAATTAAGCCATTTTCAGATCTGGTCACGGGATCGCTATGAAGTGGACAGTGAGTTGGCGGAACAGGATGTGTTGACACCGGAATTGAGTGCGCAGATCAGTGAGCTGAGGTTGTAAATGTTTTTGGTTATAATGACGATTGACGCTTTTGACGACCGATGCCTTTTTAGGCGTCCATGCATTGGTAAACAGGAGTACTAAGCCGTGCCATTGCGTCACACCCCGGCGATGATGGCGCAAGTATTGGAACTATTAAATCCGCAGATCGGTCATGTGTGTGTTGATTGCACCGTTGGTGGGGCGGGCCATGCAAAACAACTCTGCAAGGCAATTTCTCAAAACGGTATTTTTGTCGGTATTGATCAGGATCCCGATGCTATCCAACACGCCAAAACGGTGTTGGCGCCGCTAAAGCCAATAACCTTCCTCATCAACGACCATTTTGGGCGTCTGTCGGACATATTGCCCCAGCTCAACATCGACCAGGTCGATCTTATTCTGGCCGATATTGGCGTCTCGCAATACCAGCTTCAGGAAAGCGGCCGCGGATTTAGTTTCCAAAAGGCGGAACCTTTGGATATGCGGATGAATCCCCAAAATAAAATCACCGCCCATGAGGTGGTCAATCATTGGTCCTTGGCAAAGTTGACGGATATTTTCCATCGGCTGGGAGAAGAGCGCTGGGCCAAACGGATTTCCCAACGGATTGTAGGCCGGCGCGAACAAAGCGCCATTGAAACAAGTCTTGAGCTGGCTCACGTCATAACGGCGGCGATCCCGGCCAGGTTTCGTCAAAACCAGCGGATTCATCCGGCCACCAGGGTTTTTATGGCGCTGAGGATGGCCGTCAATCAAGAGCTGGAGCGCCTTAAACGTCTGTTGGCGGCGGTCCCGGATATTTTGGCGCCGGGCGGCCGGTTTTGTGTCCTGTCGTTCCATTCTCTGGAAGACCGGATGGTCAAAAGGACTTTTCAGGATTGGAGCAAAGGGTGTGTATGTCCACCGGATTTATCGGTTTGCGGGTGTGAGCGCGTTCCGTTGTTTTCACTGTTAACGCCCAAGGTGGTCAGACCGGACGCCGCTGAAATTGAAGCGAATCCCATGGCCCGAAGCACACGTCTTCGAGCAGTGGAAAAACGTCGTGAGACGAGCTAAAGCCAAGAAAAGCCGTTTAAAGGACCGGTTGGGCGGGAGCGGTTTGAAATGGGGCGGTTTTGTGCTGGTTTTGTTGGGATTGCTGCTGGCGGTGACCTGGGTACGAGAGGTCTATCGCCAAACCAGCTATGAGATCAGCCGGATGAGTGACCAGTACCAGATGTTACTGCAAAAACAAGAAATTTTAAAAACCGAGCTGGAAAGATTGCGTTCACCGGCGCGAATTATGCGGATTGCCCGTGAAAAACTGGACTTAAAGGAGCCGGATCCCGAGCAGATACGAGTGTTGCCATGAATAGCGCCGAAGCCAAAAAATTCAGACGAAGAGTGGTCCTGATCGCGGTGGTCTTTACGCTGGCGTTTGGGGTGGTGGTTGGCAAAGTTGTCCAGTTACAGATTTTAGATCGGTCGTGGTTATCAGAAAAGGCCGCCGATAGCTTTAGGCGAATATCCGAAGTAGAGGGCAAACGGGGTGTTATTTTTGATGCCGTATACCGCGAGTTGGCTGTAACCCTCGATGCGACCGATATCGGTGTGCATCCCGACAAGATCAACGCCAGCCGTGAACTGGCCCGGGTCCTGGCTCAAGCGTTGGGGCTCTCCTGGGGGCCGGTGTACAAAAAGCTGAACGCCAAAGCATCGTTTGTCTGGTTAAAAAGGCAAGCACCACCGGCCGAGGAAACGGCGGTCAAAGCGGTGGCGGAGCAATACAAAATAGCGCGTGCGTTCGTATTCGAGGCAACCCGGAGCCGGGCCTATCCTCATAAACAACTGGCCGGTCAGGTGATCGGCTTTGTGGGGCTTGACGGTAACGGCCTTGAAGGGTTGGAAGCCTATTATGACCGCCAACTGCGTGGCCGCAAAACCCGCTTTACCTACTTAAAGGATGGTAAAAATCGTAAATTTGATCTCAAAAAGAAACTCATCGCTGATAATGCCGGACACAATGTGATCTTAAATATTGATGCCAGCATCCAATATATCACCGAGGAAGCGGTGGCCAAAACGGTAACCGAGCATCGGGCCAAATCGGGACTGGCGGTGGTGATCGTCCCTAAAACCGGAGCCGTGAAAGCGATGGCTCATTTCCCTTTATTCGATCCCAACCGATTTCGCAAATACCGTCAACAAGCGTGGCGAAACCGTATTGTCACAGACACGTTCGAACCGGGATCGACCCTAAAAGTATTTACGATTGCGGCCGGTCTTGATTCCCGGGCCGCGTCGCCCGATACGGTATTGGATTGCGAAAATGGCCGCTATTATGTCGGTCGAGTTCCCATTCACGACACCCACGGTTACCAGCTACTGTCGGTAAGCGATATAGTAAAGTTTTCCAGCAATATCGGGGCCGCCAAACTGGGTCAGGCCATGGGCAAAGAGGTTCTTTACACAACCTTGAACAATTTTGGTTACAACCGGCTCACTCACATTGACAGCCCCGGTGAAGTCGATGGCAGTTTGGCTGATTTTCATCGTTGGCGTCCCATTGATGCAGCCAATATTGCCTTTGGCCAGGGGATCGCGGTGACGGCCATTCAGTTGGCTACAGCCATGGCCGCCATCGCCAACGATGGGGTGATGATGCAGCCCCGGATTGTACAAGCGGTTACCGATCATAACGGTGTTGTGGTTCGAAAAGTCGCACCGAAGGTTTTAAGGCGGGCGGTTTCCGCTGAAACCGCCCGGAAAGTGCGCTCCATGCTGGTGCGGGTGGTTGAGCAGGGCGGCACCGGGACACGAGCCGCAGTCAAGGGGTTTACCGTGGGCGGCAAAACCGGGACCGCCCAAAAGATAGGCCCCGACGGCGCCTATTCCAGAAGTGACTTTGTCTCCTCTTTTGTGGGGTTTGTGCCCGCATCCAGGCCGAAATTGGTGATCTTGGTGGTGGTGGATGAACCCCGAAAGTATACCTACGGCGGGGTGGTGGCGGCGCCGGCCTTCAGGGCGATTGCCCAAAGCAGCCTCAACTACCTCAATATCCCCATGGAAGCGGGGCCGGTCAAAATCGAGGAAAACGGGTTACCGGTGAAAAAGGCCAATTTATGAGGCTCATACAACTACTAAAAGGGGTCCCGGTTGAGTCGACGGATGTTCCCGATATCGATATCCGGTCGCTTCATTGCCGTTCCACGGAGGTGGTTCCGGGAGGCCTCTTTATTGCAATCAAGGGCTACGCCGCAGACGGGCATGATTTTATCGAAGATGCGGTGGTTCGGGGCGCAGTGGCGGTTGTGGCCGAAAAAGAGATACAAATGAATGTTCCGGTCATCACCGTGGATAACGCTCGTCGGCTGTTACCGCTTGTGGCCAGCCGGTTTTACGGCCACCCGGCCCGGGAGATAACCCTCATCGGTATCACCGGAACCAACGGCAAAACCACCACCACCTATATTGTTGAATCGATTCTGAAGACCGCCGGTTTTGTGACCGGTGTTATCGGCACCATCAATTACCGCTACAACGGCATCTCCCACAACGCCGACGTGACCACACCGGATACACTGGATCTGCAGCGGATGTTGCGGGAGATGGTCAATCATCAAGTGACCCACGTGGTGATGGAGGCCTCCTCGCATGCCTTGGTCCAGGGACGGGTAGACCACTGCCCCATGGATATCGGGGTCTTCACCAACCTGACCCGGGACCATCTCGATTTTCATGCCGATATGGAGGACTATTATAGGGCCAAAGAGAAACTGTTCACCCATGTTTTGGGGTCGGGGCCCAAAGCTTCAAATGCCTGTGCGGTGATCAACGCCGATTACAGCTATGGGCAAAGGCTTTTAACAGCGCTTCCCGTGCGGGCCATCGCCGTTGGGAATCAAGATATCTGCCAGGTGAAACCGCAAAGGATGAAGGTCACCATCGACGGAATTTCAGGTGTTTTTAAAACCGCTGGCGGGGATATCCCCATCCGGTCACCCCTCATTGGGCATCACAATCTGGAAAACCTTCTCTGTGCGGTCGGCGCAGCCCTTGCCCTGGGGATATCGCCGGAGACTATTGCAAACGGTATCAGTGCGTTGCAGTTGGTCGCAGGGCGGTTGGAACCGGTGGAAAATCGCTGCGGGATCGGTGTCTTTGTTGATTACGCCCACACACCGGACGCGCTTAAAAACAGTCTGACAGCGGTTAGAAAGTTGACCCGGGGACGGCTGATTTTCGTTTTCGGTTGTGGTGGGGACCGTGACCGCGCCAAACGCCCGCTTATGGGCAAAGAGGCGCTGATGCAAAGCGATCTGGCGATCATCACCTCGGATAATCCGCGCAGCGAGCCGCCCATGGAGATCATCAAGGCGATCATCCCGGGCGCCGATGAAGCCGGCGGCAGCGAGTTGAAAAAAGAGGATATGGCTTCATGGAAGCCGAAAAAGGGCGTTGCCGATTACATTGTGGAGCCGGACCGCCGTTCAGCCATCGGTTTGGCGATTGCGGCGGCCCATAGCGACGATACTGTGCTGATTGCCGGAAAGGGGCATGAGACATATCAGGTTTTAAAAGAGGGCGTCATCGACTTTGACGACCGCCACGAAGCGGCCATGGCCTTGGAGGTGCGCTCATGCTAACCACATTACGACCACAGGGCTGGACCGCCTCGCAATTGCTACAAACAACCGGCGGTCGATTGGTTTGCGGTGATATGGAAGCGCCTTTTGAGACGGTGAGTCTCGATTCACGGAAAGTTCGGTCCGGCGCCCTGTTTGTGGCAATTCGGGGCGAAACTCACGATGGGCATCAATTTGTGAAATCAGCGTTGGACCAAGGTGTCGCGGTGGTGATGGTGGATGAGGCCGGTTTGTCCGGATTGTCCATCGAAAGCCGGGCCGACCGGGAATTTGCCTGTGTCGCGGTTGCCGATACGGTCAAAGCATTGGGCGCTTTTGCCGCCTGGCATCGGCAGTGTATTGATCCAAGGGTGGTGGCCATCACCGGTTCCAATGGTAAAACCACCACCCGGCGGATGACCGCGGCGGTCCTGAAACAACAGTTTCAGATCCACAGCACCCGCGGCAATTTCAACAATGAGATCGGGCTGCCGGTGACGCTGCTGCAATTGGAACCTTCACATCAGTGGGCGGCGATTGAATTGGGGATGAACCATTTTGGAGAAATTTCGCGCTTGTCCCGGATCAGTCAACCCGATATCGGCATCATTACCAATATTGCCGCCAGCCACTTGGAGGGGGTTGGTGATCCTGACGGTGTTCTAAAGGCCAAGACGGAATTGATCGATGGCATGGCTGCAGATGCGCCGCTGCTTTTAAACGGAGATGATCCCCGGTTACGGGCATGGGGCCAAGCGATCAACCGCAACACCATTTACTGGGGTGAATCCGAAAAATGCCTCATCCAGGCTAAGAATGTCCGACAAACCGGATATTCACTCCAGTTTGATCTGGTTTTGGAAAAAGAACACGCGGCTGTGGCGTTGCAGACACCGGGCCGCGTGATGGTGCAAAATGCATTGGCTGCGGCCGGGACCGGATGGCTGGCCGGTATTCCTATCCATCGCATTGCAGCAGGGCTGGCATCTTTTCAACCCAAGCCGGGACGGTTGCAAATAGTAACAACGGCCACCGGAATTACGATCATTGACGATACCTACAACGCCAATCCCGGCTCTATGGCGCAAGCCCTGGATACGTTGACGGCTTTGGCGCCATCGAACAAGGCGGCGGCCGTGTTGGGCGATATGCTGGAACTGGGTGCGCAATCAGCAGTCTACCACCACCAGATCGGCAAGATGGTCGCCCAAAAGAAGGTTGCATTCCTGTACGCCACAGGCCAAGAGGCCTCACAGATCGCCGATGGCGCCCTAAGCGCGGGCCTCTCCCATAATCAGATTGTGGTGGGAACCAAAGCGGAGATCGTTGAAAAATTAAAACAAACAATTACCCCCGGATTTTGGGTCTTGTTTAAAGGCTCCCGGGGAATGACCATGGAAACAGCAGTAACGCCGTTTTTACAGTGGGCCGACGAAAAAAGGGAAGTCTGATCCGATGTTGTACCATTTACTCTATCCGCTCCATACCATCTGGTCGGTGTTTAACGTCTTTCGGTACATCACCTTTCGGACGATTTACGCAGCAATGACTGCGTTTCTCATCTGCTTTGTGCTGGGGCCCTGGTTGATTAAAAAACTGCAGCAAATGCAGGTGGGTCAATATATCCGCGAAGATGGACCCCAAGAGCATCATCGCAAGGCGGGAACCCCCACCATGGGGGGTGTCCTGATCCTTATAGCGGTCACATTTGCAACCCTGTTATGGGCCGATTTGAAAAATCCTTTTGTCTGGATCGTGCTGCTGACCACCCTCGGTTTTGGGATCATTGGTTTTACTGACGACTACTTAAAGCACACCCAGCGGCAAAACAAGGGGTTGAACGCCAAGGGAAAACTGTTTTTGCAGACCCTTTTGGCTTTGGCGGCGGGCTTTTGGATCTATTGGCTGCCCAATGCCTCCACCACGGTGACCATCCCTTTTTTCAAAGCCATCGTGCCCGATTTGGGTGTAGGGTATATTTTCTTCGCGGCACTGGTGATGGTGTCGGCGGCCAACGCGGTCAATCTGACTGACGGATTGGACGGTTTGGCCACCGGATCGGTCACCGTTGCCGCCGTTACCTATCTGATTTTTGCTTATGTATCGGGCCACGCCACCATTGCCGGCTATCTGCAGATCCCATTTCAAGCCAATGCCGGCGAACTGACCGTTTTCTGCGGTATTTTGGCAGGTACGGGGTTGGGTTTTTTATGGTTTAACGCCCATCCGGCCCAGGTGTTTATGGGCGATACCGGCTCCATGGCCCTGGGCGCGGCTTTGGCGACAGTGGCCCTTTTAACCAAACAGGCGTTTTTGCTGGTTTTGGTGGGCGGCTTGTTTGCCCTGGAGGCGACGTCGGTCATCTTGCAGGTGAGCTATTTCAGGCTGACCAAAGGTGAGCGGATTTTCAGAATGGCGCCGCTGCACCACCATTTTGAACTGAAAGGCTGGCCGGAATCCAAAGTGATCGTACGCTTTTGGATCATTTCCATAGCGTTGGCGCTTATTTCGTTAAGTACGCTGAAACTAAGGTAACCGAATCGGATGGCGTATCAACTCCCGCATACCAAAATCCTCGTTGCCGGTTTGGGTCTCTCCGGTATGGCCGTGGCACGGTTTTTACACGGTCGCGGGCATACCGTCAGGGCGTGTGACGATGCCGACACCCAAGCATTACGGGAAAACGCACATCGGTTGGAGCAAATGGATATTCCGGTGACGCTGGGCGGCTTTACTGCTGCGGATGTGGTCTGGACCGATCTGGTTTGTGCGAGCCCTGGGATTCCGTTGGATACCCCGCTCCTGGAGCGTGTAAGGGACCAAAAGATCCCCGTGATCAATGAATTGGAGCTGGCGGCCCGTTATATTGAAAATCCGCTGATCGCCATTACGGGCAGTAACGGTAAAACCACGGTCACCGAGCTGGTCTGTGCCATGCTGGGCGCATCGGGCCAGGCCATTTTTAAAGGAGGAAATATCGGCACCCCTTTAATTGAATTTGTCGAAAGCAAAAAAAGCGCCGATTGGGTGGTGGCCGAAGTGAGTAGTTTCCATCTGGACACCATGACCCAATTGGCTCCCGATGTAGCGGTGCTACTCAATATCAGCCGGGATCATATGGACCGCTATCTCGACTTTGAGGCCTATACGGCCAGTAAGCGAAAAATCATGGAAAATCAAACAGTCCATGACACGGTGGTTTACAATGCGCAAGATCCCCATGTGGCCGGTGCGGTAATGAAAGCCAGGTCCCAAAAGGTCCCTTTTTTCTGGGAGTCGCGCAGCGGAAATGATGCCGCAAAGAGTGCGGTGATCACCGAGTCCACGCTGATCTGCACGTTTGACGAACGGCAATTGGCCTTTGATCTTTCTCAAACAGCTCTTATGGGACGCCACAATAAAGAGAATCTCGCCGCTGCAGCCATGGCAAGCCTCATCGCCGGGGCAACGGTGAAAGGTATCCAATCCACCATTGATACATTTAGCGGGTTGGCCCATCGGATTGAGCCTGTCCGCACCATCGACGGGATTCAGTATGTCAACGATTCCAAGGCCACCAATGTGGCCGCCGTGGTTCGCGCTCTGGAGGCCTTTGACGGCCCTGTGATACTGATCCTGGGTGGCCGCTCCAAAGCGGATGACTTTTCGGCCCTGATTCCCGTTTTTCAATACAAGGTAAAACGGACCCTGCTGATCGGTGAGGCCGCCGATCTTATCGGAAGTGTTTTAAACGGCCACGGATCGTTTGAAAAGGCAGGGTCCATGGACCGGGCCGTTGCCCGAGCGCGGGAACTGGCCGATCCGGGCGATACGGTTCTTCTGGCGCCCGGTTGCGCAAGCTATGACCAGTATGAGCATTACCAGGCGCGGGGCAACCATTTTAAAGCATTGGTGGGGGTGTTGTCATGACAACGGCGGCTGCCGCCAAAAGAGTGGTGTGGAACGGCCGCTATTTTGATCCCTGGCTGCTGTTTCCCGCGATCAGCTTACTGCTGATGGGCATTGTCATGGTTTACAGCGCCAGTTCCGTCAATGCATCCAAAAGCTTTACCACCAGCTATTACTATCTGCAGCGGCAGCTGCTTTTTTCGGTGGTGGCCCTGACAGGGATGTTTCTGATCCGTCACTTCGCCTATACCAATTATCGCTGGCTGGTATATCCGCTTTTGGGTCTGGCGGCCTTTTTGCTAATCCTGATCCAGGTCCCCGGAATTGGTTTAACGGTTAAGGGGGCCACCCGCTGGTTACAGTTGGGCAGCTTTTCTTTTCAGCCGTCGGATTTGACGCGGCTTGTGCTGATTATCTATCTGGCCTACTCCCTGTCCAAAAAAGAGGAGACGATCAAGCGTTTTTCCATCGGCTTTGTCCCCCATGTAGCGGTACTTTTCTTTTTTGTGTTGATGATCAGTTTGCAGCCTGATTTCGGCGCCATGTTGATTTTGATCGCCTTGGCCTGGGTGATGATGTTTGCCGGGGGTGTCCGATTGACGTATCTTTTATCGCCGCTGCCTTTTGTGATCCCGTTACTTATCGTTTTTATGAAGAGTGCGCCTTACCGTGTGGCCCGGCTGACCAGTTTTTGGGACCCGTGGGCGTATGCCTTGGACACCGGCTACCAGGTGGTGCACTCGCAAATGGCGTTTGGTACAGGCGGATTGCTGGGGACCGGACTGGGGCGCAGCTACCAAAAGCTCTTTTTTCTCCCCGAGCCCCATACCGATTTTATCTTCTCGGTATTGGGCGAAGAGCTGGGCTTTCTCGGGGTGACCGGTGTTATTTTGCTTTATCTGATCATTGTCTGGCGCGGGTTCTACATCGCCTGGTACTGCCCGGACCGGTTTGCCTCACTATTGGCCGTCGGCTTGACCTCCTCTTTGGCCTTTCAGGTGAGCATCAATATGTGCATGACTTTGGGGCTTCTCCCCCCCAAAGGCTTACCGCTGCCACTGATCAGCTACGGCGGAACTTCGCTCCTGATGACGTTAACGGCCCTGGGGATTTTGATGAACATTAGCGGAAGCATACCGTGGAAGGCCCGCAACAGGCATGACGGATAGAAATAGCATCCATAAAAACCGGATTTTTGCACCCGCACTCATCATTGCGGGGGGGGGGACCGGTGGGCATCTCTTTCCGGGGATCGCCATCGCACAGGCCTTTTTAGAAAAAGAACCGCAGAGCCGTATCCTCTTTGCGGGAACGGACCGACCGCTGGAACGTAAGACATTGGCCAAGTACGGTTTTGATCATCAAACGGTAACCGCCCTGGGATTGAAAGGGCTTGGTTGGCGGGCCAAGGCCAGGGCGATGGGTGCTCTTTTAAAAGGGGTAACGGAGGCCGGGGAGATCATCACCCGATTTCAGCCGCAATTGGTGGTAGGGGTCGGTGGTTATTCATCGGCCCCGGTGGCCTTGGCCGCTAAACGGTTGGGTGTACCGCTGGTCATTTGTGAACAAAACCTGCGGCCGGGGTTGACCAATCGTCTGTTGGCCCGGTTGGCGCTTCGGATCTTTATCTCTTTTGAAAATACCCCCTTGCCGGGAGATCCCGGAAGAATTCATTGGACGGGAAATCCGGTTCGTAGAGAGTTGCTGGAACAGGCGGCTGAGGCCAAACCCGATAAAGAGAAAATTTGCCTGTTCATCATGGGCGGCAGCCAGGGCGCCCACGCCATCAACGTGGCGGTGATGGAAGCCGTTCAAAGGATCGACGGTCACGGTCTTAAGATTGTACACCAAACCGGACCGGCTGACCTGGAAGCGGTTCAACGGGCGTATGCCGAGACCTCTATTGAAGCCACCGTGACACCCTTTATCCACAAAATGGGCCGCGCGTACGGCAACGCACATCTTCTGATATGCCGTGCGGGCGCCACCACCATTGCGGAGATCACCGCGGTGGGAAAGCCGGCGCTGTTTGTTCCTTTTGCCCAGGCCGCGGACAACCATCAGATGTTAAATGCAATGCCGCTTCAGGCAACGGGAGCCGCACAGATCATTCCCGAGGATGAATCAACAGGCCGACAGTTGGCCCAATGGATAGACCGGTTTCAGAAGGACCCTGCCGCGTTGGCCCAAATGGCTCAAATGGCCCGAAAATTGGGGCGTCCCAACGCGGCCCAAACGATTGTTCAGCACTGTCTGCAGTTGATGGCGGCGCACACTGCGCGTTAGGAGCATTATGTATCAAAAACAGTACCATATTCATTTTGTCGGCATCGGCGGAATTGGTATGAGCGGAATTGCCGAGCTGCTTTGCAATTTGGATTACCGGGTTTCCGGATCCGATTTACATGTCTCGGAGATTACGGCCAACCTAAGCCGCCTGGGCGCCGAAATTTACAAAGGGCACGATGCCCGCCAGATTGAGGAGACGGATGTGGTGGTGGTCTCTTCCGCCATTGGTGATGGCAATCCCGAGGTCGTGGCGGCCAAACAGAGTGCAATTCCCGTTATCCGGCGGGCCGATATGCTGGCCGAACTGATGCGCTTAAAATACAGCATCGCCGTGGCCGGCGCCCATGGAAAAACTTCCACCACCGCACTTTTGGCATCGGTCCTGGCCGCGGGTGACTTTGATCCCACGGTGGTAATCGGCGGTAAATTGATGGGGATGGGTACCAATGCAGTGCTGGGCAAAGGCGAATTTATTGTGGCCGAAGCCGACGAGAGTGATGGTTCGTTTTTAAAATTTTCTCCCACTATTGCGGTGGTGACCAATATCGATCGTGAGCATTTGGATTTTTACAGTGGTCTTGATGAGATTAAATCCGTTTTTCTTGATTTTTTGCACCGTATTCCGTTTTACGGCCTGGCTGTTCTTTGTCTCGACAGCCCTCCGGTCCAGGAACTGTTGCCCGATTTGCAACGTCGTCACGTGACCTATGGATGTACGGTACAGGCCGATCTCCAGGCGATGGATATCGCTTTTGAGGGCCTGCAAAGTCTCTTTCGTGTCAAAACCGCGCAAAAAGAATTGGGCCTCATCCGGCTCAACCGCCCCGGCATGCACAGTGTTTACAATGCCTTAGCCGCCATTGCGGTGGGGCTGGAGTTGGAAATTCCCTTTGAAGGAATTGCCGAGGCGCTGGCGAGGGTGGAGGGAGTCGCCCGGCGAATGGAGATAAAAGGCGAGATGGACGGCATTACGGTGATCGATGATTACGGCCACCATCCAACGGAAATCAAAGCCACTTTGAATGCGATTCGCCAAAGCTATCCGGAAAGACGGGTGGTGGTAATCTTTCAACCCCATCGCTATAGCCGCACCCAAATGCTTTTTGATGATTTTACACGGGCCTTTAACCAATCGGATATGTTGGTGGTCTCATCCATTTATGCGGCCAGCGAAAAGCCCATTGAAGGCGTCTCCGGCCAATTGCTCTTTGAAGGTATTCGCGAGCACGGCCACAAAGAGGTCCACTATGCCGAGGATCTTGAAACGGCGGTAACGATTCTTCAGGAGAACGTAGTGGCCAAAGATGTGGTGGTCACCCTGGGCGCGGGCAATGTCTATGAGGTGGGTGAATCGTTTTTAAATCGTATGGGAAGCGGCGCCGTTGTTCACCGCTAATGCACAATGCAAAAGCTGCCGCGGGGCGCCATTAAAATTTGAGGTTTGCGTGTCGGGTGAACCGAAAAGGGGGGCATGTGGCCAAGCGGAAAAATAGATTCAAAGCCGGACGCCGAGGCAGGCGGGCACAAACGGGCCGACATCTGCGCCGAATCATCACACTTATAGGCAGCGGTCTATTCCTCCTTGGCTTGAGTACGGCCTGTATGTTTGTTCACGACCTCATGACCCAAAGCTCATATTTTGCGGCCAAACGCATTGAGGTGACCGGAACCAACCGCTTAAGCCCGCAAGAGATGCTTGAATATGTGGGTCTGGAGCCGGGTGTGAATTTATTGGCGCTAAACCTGCCATTGGTGCGCAAACAGTTACTTGGACGCCAATGGGTGGCTGACGCAACGCTTCGCCGCGTGTTACCCGATGCCCTGGTGATCACCATTAAAGAGCATCGGGCGTTGGCTGTCATTGATTTGGGGCGTAAGTTTGTGATGAACAGCGAGGGTGAAATTATTAAAGAGGCGAAAACTTTTGATTTGCAGCGGCTGCCGCGTATTACCGGGCTGCGGTATGCCGACCTGGCCGTGGATGACCAGGAGGCCAGCCCCGCCTTTGACGCGGTGATGAATGTGCTGATCATGGGGCGGCAGCCCGGATCGCCGTTACCCAATCGGGCCATTAAACAGGTGGCGGTGGATCGTGATATGGGGCTGCAGCTTTATGCCTTTGATCAGCGGCTGACCATTCGCCTGGGATACAACCAGTATGCCAAAAAATATCAGCGCTTAGCCACGGCGCTCTATTACTTTGATCGAAACGCACTGTCAGCGGAAATAGATTGGATTGATCTGCGCAATCCGGAGCGGGTTGTCATTAATCCCATCCGGGGAAGTTCCGTAATGAAAGGCAAGGAGGCGTAATAAATATGGACGGGCGGGGAGAAATAATCGTCGGTCTCGATATCGGCACCACCAAAATATGCTGCATTGTCGGAGAGTTATTGCTCGATGAAATCAATATCATTGGCTTGGGCGTATACCCCTCCATTGGATTGCGTAAAGGGGTGGTTGTCAATATCGAGTCCACGGTGGAATCAATCAAAAAGGCGGTGGAAGAGGCTGAGGTCATGGCCGGGTGCACCATCTCCACTGTCTATGTCGGGATTGCCGGCGGTCACATCACCGGCTTTAACAGCCGGGGACTTGTGGCGGTTAAAGGCCAGGAGATTACCCAATCGGATGTGGACCGGGTGATCGAGGCAGCGCGCGCCGTGGCCATTCCCATGGAGCGGGAGGTGATTCATGTGCTGCCCCAGGAATATATCGTAGATGATCAAGACGGCATTCAAAATCCCCTCGGCATGTCCGGTGTGCGGTTGGAAGCCAAGATCCATATCGTCACGGGTGCGGTCACCTCGGCGCGTAATATCGTTAAATGTGTCAACCGGGCCGGCTTGGATGTGGGTGAGATTGTTTTAGAGTCCCTGGCTTCCGGAGGAGCGGTTTTGACCGACGAAGAACGGGATCTTGGTGTGGCTTTGGTCGATATTGGCGGCGGCACCACCGATCTGGCCGTATTTTCAGGCAAACAAATCAGCCACACCTTTGTACTGGCTCTGGGCGGCAGCAATTTTACCAGCGATATTGCCATTGGACTCAGGGCGCCCATTGCCGAAGCTGAGCGAATCAAAGAACGTTTCGGCACATGTCTAACCGATCAGGTGGGCAGCGAGGAGGTGGTTGAGGTTCCCGGTTTGGGCGGGCGGGCGCCGCGTAAATTGCCACGGCAGATCTTGGGTGAGATTTTGGAGCCACGCATGGAAGAGGTGTTGAGTCTTATCAAACAAGAGATGGATAAGCGTCACCTGACACCCGTCATCTCATCGGGAGTGGTGCTTACCGGTGGCGGCGCGATGTTGGACGGTGCTGCCGATCTGGCCGAGTCGGTCTTCAAACTGCCCGTGCGCCTGGGTAAACCCGCCGGTGTGACAGGTCTCGCTGATATGGTGAAAAGCCCGATGTACGCTACCGGGGTTGGCCTGGTGTTCTATGGTGCGAAACAAGACCGCAAACGTAAGCCCAAAGGATTTTCCATCAGCGACAAGAACATTTTTTATAAAGTCATGGCGCAGATGAAGCGCTGGTTCAAAGAAGTTATGTAAATGAAAAACACTTTTTATTCGAAAGGAGGTGACTTGTGAAAACGTTTTCATAGTGCGGTCAAAAAGGTCACTAAATAGCAATTATGCATTAGGTATACTTGGGTGATCAAATCCTATATTGTGTATAATCTAATGAAAACACGGATTTGAGTTTTGAATGATGAGCCTGGTGAGGTTCATAAAAACAGATAGTGCTTGATTTTAGGAGGTGGGGAGATGGCTTTTACCATTGTAAGCAATGAGGTCAGCAGTTCCGGGGCAATAATCAAGGTGATCGGTGTTGGCGGCGCCGGCGGTAACGCCGTCAACAACATGATCGAATCCAATTTACAAGGCGTCCATTTTATTACCGCCAATACCGATTCCCAGGCGTTGGAAATTTCCAAGGCCCCCAACCGGATTCAAATGGGCCGGGCATTGACCGAAGGTCTGGGTGCGGGCGCCAGCCCGGACAAAGGGCGCGAGGCGGCCATGGAGAGCTACGAAGAGCTAAAAAACGCGCTGGATGACAGTCACATGGTCTTTGTCACGGCCGGATGCGGCGGCGGCACCGGGACCGGTGCGGCGCCGGTGATTGCTGAAATATGCAAAGAATCGGGAGCGCTTACCGTGGCGGTTGTCAGTAAACCATTCAGTTTTGAAGGCAAAAAGCGCATGGCCTTGGCCGAAACGGGAATTGAAGCGCTGAAGGAGGTGGCCGATACGGTCATCACGATCCCCAACAACAGGTTGTTGGGCTTGGCCCCTCGCAATGCGCGTATGGTGGATATGTTTAAAAAAGCCGATGAGATTTTACTTCATTCGGTCAAGGGGATTACCGACCTGATCATGATGCCCGGGCTGGTCAACCTCGACTTCGCCGATATCAAAACCACCATGTCCAGGGCGGGTATGGCGATTATGGGTATCGGGATGGCTACAGGCGAAAACCGGGCCATTGAAGCGGCCAACAAGGCCATTTCACATCCCCTGTTGGAAGATATTTCCATTACCGGTGCTTCGGGTATGCTGATGAACATCACCAGCAGCAGCGATCTGACGATGGAGGAGATGAGTGATGCTTCCGAACGGATTTACCAGGAAGTGGGTGAAGATGCGGATATCATTTGGGGTACGGTGATTGATGACGCGGTGGGTGATGAACTCCGGGTTACCGTCATTGCCACCGGAATCGGCGGCGGCACGCCCAAAGAGCGGCTCGATTATGACCTGAAAAAACGCACCAAAGAGATCAAGGCGGAAGTGACCGCCACCGGTAAAGTGCGACCGTTGACCCAGGCCGATATCGAACGCATCAGTCGCCGCAAAGAAGGGGCCGAACCCATTCAAGAGGAGGTTGAAGATCGACGTCTGCCCGATGGTCGTCGGATCAATTTCAAGGGGTTGATCAACGACCAGGAAGATCTTGAGATCCCAACCTTTTTAAGACGGGGCGCCGATTAATGCCCTGGCGGCGGATTAGGACCGATGGCCCCTGACCATCGGCGGACCGCCCCGTTGGAACGTACTGAAAAAGGGGTCGTGCGCAAGCGCTGGCAAGGGCGTATCACCGTTGCCCTGGTTTTTCCCGGTCAATATGCGGCGGGAATGACCAACCTGGGGTTCCAGTCGGTTTACCAGCTTTTAAATCAAATGCCCCGGGTAGTGGGCGAGCGATTTTTTGTTCCGGCAAACGCCCATGATCCGGTCCGATCTTTGGAAAGTCGCCGGCGGTTAACCGAATTTGATATCATTGCTTTTTCCGTCTCTTTTGAAAACGATTATCTTCATCTTTTAGAGCTGTTGTATCACGCAGGCATTCCCCTGCGATCAAACAAACGAGATGACCCCCACCCTCTCGTGATCGCAGGCGGGGTTGCCTGCTTTCTCAACCCCGAGCCCATCGCACCTTTTGTCGATCTATTTCTACTGGGTGAAGCCGAGGCCCTATTACCACCTTTCTTTAAAGCCTTGGATTTACGCCTTAATAAACAAGGGCGACTCAAACAATTGGCGCTAAAGGCTCCAGGGGTTTATGTACCGGCCTTTTACCACCCTCAGTACCATGATGACGGCACATTGGCGGGGGTCAAGACGGAACCTGGTTTTCCGCACCAAGTCCAACGGGTTATTGCAACCGATCTTGATCAATTTTCCACCCAAACCCGCATTGTTTCATCCAAGACCGCTTTCGAAAGTCCATTTTTAGTGGAAATCGGTCGTGGATGTCCCCATGGATGCCGGTTTTGCAGCGCCGGATACATCTACCGGCCAGTTCGTTTCCGCTCGGCCGAACAGATCAAAACCGCACTCGAAAATGGTAAAGGTCCCCGCATTGGGTTGGTGAGTGCGGCGGTTTCAGATCATCCCCAGTTAAAAGAATTGTGTCTCTTCTCGTCAGAGCGGGGAATTCCGTTGGCCTTTAGCTCGCTTCGGGCGGATGCCATCACTCCGGAACTGGCCCGAGCCTTGGCGGGTAGCGGTATCAAGACCGCCACCATCGCTCCGGAGGCGGGGTCGGAACGCATGCGGCAAGTGATCAAAAAGGGGATCACCGAGACCCATATTCTATCGGCCGCCAAGAATTTAACCGTAGCGGGCATCTTAAACCTCAAACTCTACTTTATGATCGGATTGCCCACCGAAACCCGTGAGGATATCGGGGCCATTGTTACCCTGGTGAGAATGGTGAAATCGGTTTTTGTGAAAGCCAGCCGGCCATTAGGACGGATGGGAACCATCCAGGTCGGCGTCAACTGTTTTGTTCCCAAACCGGCCACACCATTTCAGTGGACGGCGATGTTTCCTGAGAAAACAGTTAAAAAGCGGATGCGAACCCTTCAAAATGAGTTGGACCGTGAACCCAATGTTGCCGTTCGGGCGGAAAGCTGCCGGTTGGCCTATTATCAAGCCCTGATCGCCCGGGGTGACCGTCGGGTCGGGGACTTTTTGGAGGCGCTGGTTTGCCGTTATGCAAGCCACTGGCCCACAGCGCTTCGGGAGACCGCATTCGATGTTGATTTTTACACCACCCGCAACCGTTCAGAAAATGAACGCTTTCCCTGGGACTTTATTGGGACCCACACGCCAAAGGCCGCTCTTTTTCGAGAATTCGAGCGCGCCGTAAAAGCCTAAAAGCAAAGAGAGTCATCGGTTTTCAATAAGAGAACCCGTTACAAATCTGCCAAACCTGTTATAAACCAAGGCGGATGGTTACAAACTTGAGGTTCCTCGACGTTTTGTGTGGATTTGACATAAAGCGCCAACTGTTTCACTCATGCCGCAGCATAGGTCGGCATCCCTATGCTGACAATACAGCATGGATTCCCTGGCCTTTTACCACCCTCATCGGCGGCAAAGGGTTGCCGTCCTACTTTTATCAGGTGGACGAAGGCTCGAATTACCATAAGGCCTTCTTTATTTTTCCACATAAAACGATGAATCGCCAAACTTGATTGAAGTGTAAAAGGGGTCACAAGGGGACCAAAGGAGCCAAAGGAACCATGAGAAGGAAAAGGTTCACAAAGAGGGTTTTCATTGAAATGACGATCCCGGACAAACCGCGCAACAGCAAGCAGAAATACCGATTGACGGAGAAGGGACAGGACTATTTGGCTTCGCGGGCGCGGGACGGAAAACACCGTGGACGATTTTTTTAAAAAAATAATGCGCGTTTGACCGGATCTGACAAAGTAGTGTGGTAGAGATTGTAAAATACATGGCAATGTGGTTAGACAAAGTCAATAGTTGGAAATAGTTCTCTCTTAATTGGGATCAACCATACAGAATCGAGTGGGGGAGAAGTGGTTTACAACAGTAACCGGTTATTTGAAAAAGAGGTTCATCTCCAAATTAGTTGTAGGAAAAAGCCTGTATGACCTTCAATGAAAAATATCTATCATCATGAAATCCATAGGCTTTTCGTTTAATCACCTTTATTTTGTTGTTCACGCCTTCC
>Ga0056123_1000061_pt1 | contig 23401 bp, 20 predicted proteins | sample WorMetHEROISLAND_3_FD_71122 | JGI IMG/M metagenome (GOLD analysis project Ga0056123, IMG submission 71122) | Marine gutless worms symbiont microbial communities from Max Planck institute for Marine Microbiology, Germany - Olavius sp. 3 HERON ISLAND ...
TTGTTGCCTGATGAGACTATTCATAACAATTACAGTGGCTTATGTCTATGCCGAATTTTAATTTAAATATCAATGGGTTAGAGGGAGGCCACAATTTACAAAAACTCCCCGACCCCTCATATATTTAACAATGGGGCCGACAGATCCGCTATTCTCTTAGGGGTGAATGCAGAAAGCGTCGCGATAACCATTGTGGATGCGGGTGTAATGAGGTTTACCCGTCATGTTGAGATGGCCCTTTCCGCCAATCCCGATAGTGCCGAACTGGTACGGGTTTTTTACGAAACCATCAACCAGTTTAAAACGTCGGAACCCTCCAGGAACGCTGAACATGTATGTCTTTACGGCGATCAGCCGCAATTGGCGACCCTAAAGAATGCGTTGGCGAAAGAGCCGGATTTTGATGTGGAGCTTTTGAACCCGTTTCAACATATCTCTATTCCAGCGAAACGGATGACTTTTGAACACGAACCCCTCACCGGTTCAAAGGCTGCCGTTGGTGTTGGTTTGGCCTTACGCAAAGGGGCTATGCCATGATGACCATTAATCTGTTGCCTGAGGATCAAAGGATCGGTCGGGATCAATGGCGCCGGAACCTGGGGCTGATTTTATGTTTATGGTTGCTGATGGCCGCGGGGATGGCCGGGGTCTATTTTTTTCAGTCCAGGCAAATAAATACGCTAACCACCCGGTCGGACCAGCTACGCGCTGAAATCAAACAGTACAGCCGGATCCGGCAGTCGTTGACGGAAAACGAAAAAAAACTAAAGGCAATCAGGCAAAAGATCGAGGTGATCAATCGTTTTAACCACGACCGGGCCCGGCCGGTGACGTTACTTACAGAGGTAGCCAACCGTGTTTTGGAAGATGCCGTTTGGCTGACAAAGCTGGAAGCACGCCCCGAGATGCTGATCCTTTCCGGCTATTCCATGGATGAACGCAGCGTAGCCGCGTTGATGACGGCGATGGAAAAATATGACGATTACCCGGATGTATCGCTAAAGTCGTTGAAAAAAGAGGTGGTGGACAGCCTCCAACCGCTCATGGCTTTTGAACTGGTGAGCCGGGCAAATGCAGCGCCGGCTGACGGATCGGGCACGCCTAAAGAGAAACAAGCTGACCCCTGATATGAATAGTGATTTCTTAAAAGCGATTATTTCAAGCTACCGCGACTTATCCAAAGGGCGCCAACGGGTGGTTTTGCTGGCACTCTTTTTGTTGCCGGTGGTCTTTTTTATGTCGCTGCTCTATCTCCCCGGCCTCAACCGGATACAGGCGTTAACGGTTCAGCAGCAGCCGTTAAAGATGCAGTTGGCATTGATGAAACGGCAGGCGGCTCGTCAACCGCAATTGCAAGCCGAGCTTGATGCCACCCGGGGGCTTTTTAAAAAGGCAACGCAGACCTTACCCGATTCCGATGAGATCCCGGCGCTTTTGGATAGTGTCGCCAGTCTGGGCAGTGCCGCCGGATTGGAGTTTTTATTGTTTGAGCCGGGTGATGAAAAACCCCGGGATTTTTACATCGAACTGCCCATCGCCATGCAATTTAAAAGCGGATACCATCAGGCCGGCCGGTTTTATGAGGCCGTTGCCGCCTTGCCGCGGTTGATTAATTTTACAGCCATTGAAATGGTGCCCGATAAGAAGGGATCACAGTTGCTTACCACCTGCACGGCCAATACATATCGATATCTACAAGCTATGAAAGTACCAAACACCCCGGAAAGTTCAAAATGAATGTCGAGCTTGGGCCAAAGGCTCGTTTAGGAATCGCAATAGCATCGCTTTGGGTTCTTTGTGTCGCCTGTGACGGTGATTCCCCTTCTTTCCCGAACATCGCCGAAAACGGTGCCCAAACAACAGTTGTGGCTGCGGATACTGATATGCAAAATGAGGACAAGGCGTCATCTAAAACGCCTCTTACGTTGCCCCCGATGCCGAACAGTCGCTATCAGGGCCGACGCAATCCCTTCTCGCCGCTCATCACCCTGGAAAAAGAGCACGCGCTGATCGCCCCCGCGGCGCAGCCGGTCAAACGTGAACCGCAAACCACCCTGGAAAGGATTGCGCTTAACCAACTTACCTTGACGGCCATTTTTAAAGGCCCCCAAGGAAACAAAGCCATTGTGGAAGAAGAGGGCGGCAAAGGCTATATCGTTGAAAAGGGCGCTTTTGTCGGCACACAGGGTGGTCGGATTCAATCAATTATCGATGGCCGGGTGATTATTGTGGGAAAAACAGTTGATACCGACGGCAAGGTAACCACCTGGAAAAGAGAACTCAAACTTGCGAGCCGAGCCAATGATCCATCATAACCGTTCATTTTTGATTTGGTTGTTTGGAGGCCTTTACATGCTGGTTGTTTTGACCGGATGCGCCACCCAATCGCCCAAACCGACACTCGTGAATGAAATGTCGGAAGATGTTGCTTTTGGCGCCATCACTGCAATCGACGACATTACCGATATAAAAGGGCGCCATCTGCGCATTGAGAGTACAAAGAAGTTGCTTTTCACCGCGATCAAACAGGCGGATCCGCCAATGGTGTCATTTTATTTTCACAATACCAGGGTCCGCCTGGAAACCCCCCTGCCGACGCAGTTTACGGCGCCGTTAAAGGCGATTGTTTTAAGACCGCTTGGCAAACATTCACAATCCTTAAAAATGGATCTGATTTTAACCGAAGATGTGCCCTACACGGTGGATCAGGTTAACAGTCATTTGCAGGTGACATTGCCCAATCCAAGAGGGGGTGCAAAGAGATCCGTATTGACCACTTTGAAGAAGACGGAGGGTGTACAAGGCCGACGGAATTCAACAGCGTCATCCCGCTTGACAGCGGTTGAGACCTTTTATGAAAACGGGTTGACCCAAATCCGTATTGGAATTAGCCAGGCAGTTGCCGATGTCCAGGAAATCGCCCTGAGTGATCCCCCCCGGATCGTGGTGGATCTTTACGGCATTGCCGACCAGCATATAAAGGAGCAGGTAGAGCCGGTTCATTTGCCCGGGGTGCGGCAGGTTCGCTACCTTGGGGATGGCCGCAAACTGCGGGTGGTGATCGATACCGAGCCGCGATTTTTAAATAACTATTCGGTTTCCCGACGCTCTGACAGTGTGGTCATTGTGATCAATGCGCGTTCGGTACCCGCTGCCCGTCCCGTCTCGATTCAGTCCATCAATTATGAGGTGGTCCAAGATCGCGAAGCCCTGGTAACAGTCCGGGCAGATCGGCCGTTTCAATATCTTTTGGATCGTGTTGAACCCACCTGGTTGCGGCTGCGGTTGCAAAACAGCATTTTCACCCACCGGGTGGCGGCACCGCTTCCCACTGATTTCGGCCCAGGCCCCATTGCCGGTTTGATGCCCAAGCAGGTTTCTGCAACCGAGGCCCAAATCGATATTATTTTAAAAAAGGCGGTGCCCTATTTGGTGGACCAAAAGGGCGGCCAGATCTTTCTTCAATTTAATCCAGCGCTCTTTGAAACTGCACCGGTCACCAGGGAAATGGAGCAACCGACGCTGCAAAGAACGATTGCCGCAACAGAGAACGAGAGCCCTGCGCCAAAGTACAGCGGCGAGCCCATCGCGTTGAATCTGCATGACGCCGATATCCGTAATCTCTTTAAAATCATCGCCGATGTGAGCGGCATAAACTTTGCCATTGATAAAGATGTCACCGGCCGGGTGACCTTGGCACTGGATACACCGGTGCCGTGGGATCGGGTGCTGGACCTGGTTTTGAAAATGAACCGTCTGGAAAAACGGGTGGAAGATGGAATTATCCGTATCACCACCCAGGAAACGTTGCTCAAGGAAGATCAGGCCCGGGCCGAACGGCAAAAAGTCCGGCGGGCCTTGGAAAGCCAGACCGATCTGATCACCGAATATATCACCGCCAATTATGCCGACGTTGAAAAGAACATCAAACCCCACCTGGAGGCGATATTAACGAAAAACGTAGATGGTTCGCCTCGTGGCACCCTCAGTGTCGATACCCGCAATAACGTTTTGATTATCACCGATGTGCCCAAGGCCATTTTACGTGCCAAGGAGATCGTGAAAGAGCTGGACCGAGTGACCCCCCAGGTCCTCATTGAAGCGCGGGTGGTGGAGGCCAACATGGATCTTTCCCAATCTTTGGGTATTCGCTGGCGCATGGCCGGTGGGATCCCCAATGACAGCCCCGGCGCCGGTATCGGCCCTCAGCGCGGTTTCGGGAATATCGGCGGCACCTATGGCTGGGACACAGCCGTCAATTTCCCCGTGGCCAACGCCCCTTCAATCGGATTTAACTTTTCCCGCATACTGGGCAGCCCTTTCCTGCTGGATATGCAGCTCAGTGCTTTGGAAGAGCAAGGCAGCGCCCGGATTATCTCTTCACCCCGGATCCTGACTCTGGATAATCAAGAGGCCCTCATTCAGCAAGGAGAAGAATACCCTTACAGGGATACAAAAGAATCAACGGATGGCACTTCCGGTGTTGTTGTGACAAAATTCAAGGATATTGATTTAAAACTCAAGGTTAGACCCCATATTACACCAGATCAGCGAATATCAATGAAAGTTTTTATTGAAAAAAAAGATATTGCCGGTTTTGTACAAACTGAAGCCGGGACGCTGATACCGAGAATTAACAATAAAAAAGCTGAAACGGAGTTTTTAATGAATGACGGTGAGACCATCGTGATCGGCGGGATTAATAGAACCACCGAGCGTATCTCCAAAAGTGGCGTGCCGTTGATTTCACGGATTCCCATCCTGGGTTGGCTCTTTAAGACCAAAGCCAACGAAAACAACAGAGAAGAGTTGCTGATTTTTATCACCCCCAAAATCTCACGGTTGGGACAAAAATCGGTTGCCCACAAACCGGCTGCGCAGACGATGGCCACCTTTTAATCCGAACACTAAAAGTCATTACCGGTAATTGGGCGCCAGGTGAAGCAACCGGATAGAATATCAATATGAAAAACCGTCAAGATTGCCGTTATTCCCGGAAAGGGTATCGGCAAGGAGGTGATCCCCGAAGGAATGCGCGCCCTGGACCGGGCTGGAAGCAAACCGGGCATCACTTTTCGTTGGGCCGAATTTGATTGATCCTGTGAAACGTACCATCGCGCCGGCCGGATGTCATCCGGCCGAACGAACCTGGCCGCCGCCGCCTTTAGGCGGTTGAGAATTCACTTTTTTAGTCCTCAGCTTTCTTTTTCCTGATCAACCCCAGCGTGGCCATGGAGATAGCGGCCCAGGCGGCATTGGAACCGATGTTTTTTTGAATCTCCTGGCTGCATTCGTAGATCCGAGCCGCATAACTTTTTTCGATGGGGCGGATCTCATCCACCACTGCGGCTAACTTTTTCTGGATCGACGAGTAGTCGGCGGCGTTTTCAATATCCTGGTTCAACCGGGCAAGGGTATTGGACAAATCGTCTCTTTTTTCGTCAAAGGCGCTATCTTCGGAAAGGTTTTCCGTTTGCTGAATATAGCCCCTGGCCCGCTGAATCAGTTCTATGGCGGTTTCCGGTTCCGGCGGTAGAATTCCGGCGCCGCCCAGGGCGCGTTTGGGGTACAGGGCGTTGATGGCACCGCCTTCATCATGATCGCCATAAGGTTTGTCGGCATACGGCTGCCTACCCAGGCTGGAAATAGCGCTGCCCCATTTTTCCATCTCCTCCTGTAAAATTATCATTTCCTGGTAGGCGGGTTCGGCTTCAATGTTGTCTTTGTAACTTTTAAACAGTTCGAAAGCCATAAAACCAATGCCCGCCACGGCGCCCACCCGGCCCAGAACACGGCCTCCGGCATTGAGCCGTTGCAAAGTTTTGGGTCCGAGACCTTTGGCCACATTTTCCGCAATCATGCTCCAGTAGGATACGCTCACTTTCTCCCTCCGTTCAGTTGAATAGAATCGAAGTGCAAGGGATTGAACAACCTCGTTGGTTGAGGCAGATAGGAGGTGATCAAATAACCCGTAACCATCACCAACGAGGTGGAAACAATAATAAGGCAAACCGTACCGCCCTTCAAGCTTGAAAAGACAAACGAATGGTCGGAATGGTCGGAAGTTGACTGAACAGGCTGGCATGACGTACCATGGGCCATCTTCCCTGTTTGCGGGTCATTGTTTGTTGTTTGGGCGCTCCAAACATGCCCCGCAAGGAGGGTTATTTTAACAAGCTTTTATTTTATGTGCCAAAGAGCTGTTTTGAACAAGAGTGTAAACCGATATGGAACCATTATCCCACTTGAAAGCCATTCTGCATTCAAAAAGAGCGAACATCTATTACATTGAAAAAGCGCGGGTGATGCAAAAAGGCGGGCGAGTCGTCTATCTCACCGAAGAGGCAGTGGAAAAGCAATACTGGAATATCCCTATTGCCAATACCACATGCATTCTGTTGGGAACCGGCACATCCATTACCCAGGCGGCTGTCCGAATGCTGGCGTCAGCAGGCGTCTTGATTGGATTCAGTGGCACTGGCGGAACCCCGTTAATCGCGGCCAATGAGATTGAATGGCTGAGCCCCCAAAGTGAATATCGCCCCACGGAATATGTTCAGGGCTGGTTGTCTTTCTGGTTTGATGGGGAAAAACGCCTTAGCGCCGCCAAACGGTTTCAGATGCTTCGCCTGGAGTATCTAAAAGCCGTATGGAGAAAAGTGTAACGAGTCACCAATCCCCAGAAAAATTACCCTGTAAATCCAGAAAACCATAGCGGCCTATTTTGACTGCGCAAAAAACCTGTCCGAGTCGGCGTGTCCATCTCGGCAGGTTGTTTTTGTTGCGTTTTGGGGCCGCAGCGGCTGCAACAACCGCGCTGGCAATTTGCGGGCTTACCTGTGTTTAAGGTGCGTAACCCACAATTTAAACTTGGCCAATCTCCCCGGTGGATCGCTTGACGCCGCCGATATGATCAGGCTGCACCCGATTGGTCGTCCACCACGATGTACGGCCGTACAAAACCCGCTTGGCGTTGAGCTTCCCTAATAATTGGTGATGATCAGCTCCTTGCCCTTTGTGATCTTCTTTACACCGGTGGTATAATTGAGCATCACCGGCTTGATGTTGAACCTGCCGAACACGTCTCGCATGTCCGGGTGGTCGTTGATCGACAGAATGGTCTTGCCGGCTATCCCGGCCAGTCGGCCGGCCAGATCACGATAATCATCCAGCCCCATATTATGCGCATAGTACGGAGCCTTGTGGTACGGCGGATCGCAGTAGAACAGCGTGTCCGGCTTGTCATAGCGACTGATAAATTCGAGCGCCGGCAGGTGCTCGATCACCACCGTGGAGAGGCGCAAATGCACCGCGCTCAGCTCCTCCTCGATGCGCAGCAGGTTGATTGACGGCAGCCGGTTGACGCTGACGCCGAATGTCCGGGCCCGCACCCGCCCGGCAAACGAATGGCGCTGGAGATAATAGTACCGGGCGGCCCGCTGGATATCGGTCAACCCGCCCGCCCCTTGCTGCCGCTGAAAATCCTCGAACCATTCGCGTGAACTCAATATCCACTTGAATTGCCGCAGGAACTCCTCCAGGTGGTTCTGCAGCACCCGGTAAAAACAGACCAGGTCGCTGTCCAGGTCATTGATCGTTTCGTGCCTTGATGGCTCCTTTTTAAAAAAGACCCAGGCCGCGCCGGCAAATACTTCGCAGTATGCCCCGTGGGCAGGCATCACCTCAATGATCGTTTGCGCCAACCTTGACTTGCCGCCGATATATTTCAATGGGCTGTTCACAGCAAACCTCCAATCATGTTATGCTCCGGCCGCTCGCATGCGGGCCGGAGCCGGTCATGTTTGATTGTGTGGTTGCTGGTTCAACCATGCACCCCGGCGGGTGCTGGTACACCCGCCGAGGCGGTTCCGTTATCGGGCGCGTGTCAGCAGTGCCCTTCCGCCCTCGAATCACACGAGCAGGTATCGGTTTCGGAAACCTGCCAGTGGGATCCGTTCCAGTATGCTTCCGATGGATTGGGGCAGGTGTCCGGCACATTAGAATAGTCCTCCTCGTCGCACTCACCGTCGGCGCAATTATTGTCTCCGTCGTGGCGGTTGTCGTCGCCGGTGCTGTTGTTATCGCCGCCGTAGTAGTCTCTGCCGGGGCTGTTGTAGCTGTCATTGGTTTCATTTCGATCCCCGGAATCAGTGACGTCTCTGCCGCCCCGATGACCGCCGGTGTGATCGCCGCCGGTGTAATTGCCGCCGACGGTAGTATCACCCCTTGCCTTGGCCAGCGCTTTTGCGATCTCGGCGCCGGCGATCCACGGCGCAACTCCTGTCAACGCCTTTGCCAGCCCCCCAAACACCGAGGTAAAAACCAACGTGCGGTTATTCGACTTTTGCATCTGATGTGCGAAAAACCCCGGGATGTCCGCACAATGCCTGATCCCCACCGTAGCAATTTTATCTATCTGGCCCTTTTCCCCGGTTATGGCCTCGATAGCCTTTCTGAATTGGAGCGCCACTTCACCCTCGGACGTGGACATGGTGACCTTATCGTCCAGTTCTCGTCGAGCCAATTCTTCGGTGCGCAAATCAGCCACGAGATCTTCAACGACTTTAAAACACGCCTTTTGCGCTTTCGTGACCTCCTGTTGAGCCGTTAGCTCAACAGGGCTGACATTCCATGTTTTGCCAGCCGTGTCGGTGATCGGCGTCAGCTTCATCCCGGCGCAGCCGGACAGGATCGCGGCCGCCAATATGCTTGCTATTAGTAATTGCATCCCTGGTAATTTCATTTTGACTCCTTCCGTCGGCATGGGAATGCCGATCTACAAAAACCACCTCCCCCGCCTGCGGCGGGGCCGCCTCCTTAAAAAGGAGGAGAGATTTTATTACGCGTCGGGCTCATCCCAATCGAGCCGACGGATCACGGCCAAAAGCACATGCGCCAGTTGCCTCGTGGCCCGGCGCTGGTCATACAGCGCGGCCACGATTTTCTTCATGGCGCGCTTGGCTGACGCCACGTTGGTCACGTTCTCATTGATCCACGCCTTGGCGTCGGCCTCCTTGTTGGGCAACTCAGCAAACACCCGGTCCAACCATGCGTCCACATCCTTGCGCCCCATCCCGGCGAACGTCTGCATCTCGCCTTTCGCCTCGCTCTTTTTCACCCGCCGCCGGGCTGCCGGCATCCGGGCCTGCTCCTCTTTCGTCGCCCGGCGCGGCTTGCCCGTTTCCGGGTCAATCACGTCTGTTTCCGGGTCCGGCGGGTCGCCGTCGCCCTGCCAGACCGCGAGGTCGGGGTCATCGGCGATCCGGCGACGGATATAGTCGTCCGCGCCGGCCCCCATTGCGCCCGACGTGACAATCTGGCCCTGTTTTTTGATCGAGTAAATTGCGAATGCGTCCAATGTTTGTCTCCTTTTTCGGCGGCAACGGATTGCCGCCCTACGAGGCGTCGCGGTTTTCGGGCGACACGGTTTTGTAGGTCGGCATTCCCATGCCGACAATATTACGAACTACAGCCACTCCGGCAGCCTCAACCCATGCCTGTACACGTACAGGCTCACCGACGTGTTGTTGTTTTCCATCGCGATCTCATTGTCTGCCAGCACCAGGCTCAGCGAAAACGGGTTAAATCGATTGCCGCCATAGATGATGGCAACGAACGGAAGACCGGCGCCCGGTCTTATCTGCGAATACCCGTTCCCGGTCGTATCTCTTGCGATAAACGTAAACAGCGTCTCCATTGCCGGCAGCGGATTGTTGACAGCGAAGGCGATTTCGCCGGTGGAACCGGTGTGATTGTTAATGATTGTTATCCGGCCGTGCTGGTACGTCCTGCCCTGCTGCCTGTACGCATAATGAGCGCCGCCCCCGGCGCCTTTGACAAACGAGATACAGCGGTCAGCGCCGTCATAGTACCCGTGTTTTTCAACGTCCTGCGCCGGCGCAACCCGGGAGTCCCGGATGTTCGCGGCGGTAATGGCGCCCGTACCGGTTAGACCGGCGGCGTCAATATAGAGATAGCTCCATGCGCTGCCCGCCAGGCTGGTAAAATCGTAATCAATGATCCCAGGGTTATAGACCATACCCACGCCGTCAACATGATAGCACCCGCCGGTGATGCGGATTTTCCCCGCGTCGGTCGGGTGAGGCGCAAATACGGCCCGCTGCAGGTAGCCCTGGTGTTCCGGCGGCAGCCACAGCGCGCCGTTATAGTAAACCGCCTCCCCGTTGATCATCGCCATGTCGCCGTCCGCCGCGTGCACGTTGGCCGGGATGTCGCCCACGGCCGGATACCGGTTGCCGGGCAGCAGCCGCCACCAGTCGTTGTCCGAATCCCATATATAACGGTTGGCGCTGGCCTTGATGATGCGCAGCTCCCACAGATCGCCGGCCACGCCGAGGGTGGCGTCGGTGTCGGCAAACGTAACGAGGTGTACCCCCGGATCGGGGATGCCGGAAACCATCGCCTGGGTGGACTGGATCGCCTCGTCTAACGCCAGCAGGCGGTCGTCCATGTCCGGAGCGTAGTTGCGCTTGATCGGCATTTTTGAAACGAAATGATAAGCCATCACAGACTCTCCCTGAACAGTATTTTTTCGGCGGCGTAAATGGCCACCGCCGGGTTGAAATTTCCGATGCTGTCGGTAAACCGGCCGTAAATCGTCGTGATCGGGCGGAGAGTCACATCCTCCGGCGTCATGATGATCACCATGTCCCTGCGCTTGCCGACGCGCCGCGCCATCCGCAGCACTTCACCAAACGCCTCGGCCGCGGACAGGCGGTCGAAGCGGAACTCCACCTGGCCCACCGGCTCGGCCGCATCGGAGAGCGGCGCCCCGCCGGGCGAATACTCCAGCGAACTTTGATCCAGGGCCGTGTAGCGCCAGCCCCAGAGAAAATTGTTGTCCGGCTGAAAGTAATCGCCGAGGATCAGCCGCCCCAGGCTCCACGGGCCGCTTTCCGCGACCTCCACGGTCCAGTAGCGATAGGCGTGGCCGGCGGTGTCGATCAGTTCGACCCGGGGCTGGTTGCCGTAAAGGTCGTCCTCGTCGGCATAGCCGTTCCAGATGCCGTCGCCCCAGACGCCGTCGCCCCAGAGCATGATCGGCTGGCCGGCCCAAAACGAATGCGTCACGGCCGGCGTGACAAACGCGTCCTCCCACGCCGTCACCGTCACAACCGTTTCCGGAGCGCAGACCAGGTCGACCAGCGCCAGGGCCGAGATATAGACCGGCGCGCCGAAATCGATATTGATCCTTGCGCCGGTCGTGCACCTGGCCGCCACGCTGCGGAATGTATCGGCGAGGTGGGTCGCCGGCCAGTCCGGATCTTCCGCTGCCGGAGGGTCCACGGTCAGCATCGCTTCGGCCAGGTCGGGCGTATCCCATAAAAACATGATATTGCCGCTTTGCGCCGTCATCACATCCACCCTCCGACAATCACCCGGTTGGCGTTGTAATCCTCGTTTAACGACACCACCCGCAGCGGCGTCGCGTCAAACCCGTGACGGCGGTGGGTCAGCGCAATCGGATCGGCCAGCTCCAGCGTCAGCGGCAGCACCTTTGAGCGGATCTCCACCAGCGTACGGGGGACCGACCGCAGCGCCCACCACCTTTGCAACACCGTTTCGGCGTCCGCCGCATGGACGAGGTAGGTTTCAATGGCCCCGCCGTCGAGCGCCAGGGGATCTTCGGCGAGAATGGCGGCGTCCTGCTGCGACACCGTTTTGGCCGCGGCGCGGTGGTACTGCACCCGCACCCGCCAGTATCGGTCTAACCGTCTCACCTTGACGGCGTCGGTTTTACCCACGCCGTGGAGCGCCGTATCGATCTTCAGCGCCGGTTCCGCGGCCGGATCCGGAGGCGCAAACGTGCCCAGGGTAAACTTGCCTTCCCGTGTAAAACGCCAAAAGCATGCAATCCGCCCCAGGATCTCGTCTAACAGCGTCCCCACCGACATGGCGTTATCGAGAGAGTAGCTGATGGTAAAATCGTTTTCACTTGCCCAGGCGTCCCAGGCGGCCGGGTCGATGTCGGTGATGTTGGCCAGGGTCAAGAGCGCCGCAACGATCTCCGGCGCCGCGCCCGAGTAGTTGCCCTGGCCCTGCATGCGTCGCACGAGAGAGAGCTTGGGCGATATGATCGGTATCCGAAGGATGCGGTCGTCATATTCGATGCGCTGCTGCCGGCCGGAAAAAAGCAGGCGATAGTCGTTGACGTGGAGACCGGCAAAGCCCATGTAAACGGCCACCCGACGGCCGGACCATTTGTCGTCGGCAATCCGCGCATCCATGCGGCCGTCGAGAATGTTGATCGCCAGTTCGCCAAAGCCGTCCTGGGATCGACCCTGGAGCACCTCCTGGATACTCGTGGAGTAGGCGGGCATGGCGTCGCCGGAGAGAATCGGCAGGTAGGGAACGTCGGTCTCGCCGGGCCTGATCGGCGCCGTGGAGACCCGCAGGACGTCCACCGATCCGTCCGGCGCTAGGGTGTCGATGTGGGCGAGGTAGATCTTGCGGCTGTCCTGCCGCCGCGCGTATTGTTCCCACGTTGTCATGGTTATTCTACCCCTTTTCGTTTCATTCGCCCTGTTCGGCGGCAACGGATTGCCGCCCTACGAGGCGCGGTTTTTCGCAATGTCCCGGTTCTCGTAGGTCGGCAAAGGTTTTTCGTAGGTCGGCATTCCCATGCCGACGAGCGGGACCACCTCCCCCGCCTGCGGCGGGGACTCCTCCTTGAGAAGGAGGAGAGTTTCTAACGCTGCTCATATTGTCTCCCCCACGCCCCGGGCGTCGATCATGATCTCGCCGGAGCTGCTGCGCCGCCGGAGCTCATCTAACGATATGCGGACGCTCTTTTTGACAATCGTTTCGCCCTTTTCCGTGATCACCGTGATGGGGATGGTGATCTCCGCCGGCCGGGGGTCGGGCCCGGCGGCGACAGGTTGCCGCCCTGCAGGATGTCCCGGTTTTTCGTAATGACGCGGCATCTCGTAGGTCGGCAATCCCTTGCCGACAATCGGATCGGGCAGATAGCCGCCTGCGGCAAAGCCCTGAACGGAGCGGAGCAGGTCGTCCACGCGTCCGCCCTTGAAATTGATCCAGTCCAACCACTGCCGGTTGGCCCTCGTGGCCGCCTGGTTGACCACGTATTCCCGGGCCATCCCCCAGTAGGAGTGACCCAAAAAAACATCATCCCGGATGCCGCTCCCGCCGGCGATCATGCCGCCGGAGGGATGTTGCGACAGCCAGCCGCCCGCCGCGTAAAAGAGCGGGCCGCCCAGGGCGCGGCCGCCCAGTTCCATCTGAAAATTGTTGAAGTCCCGCGGGTCCGCCTGCATGCGAAAGCGGTTGAACGATCCCACGTCCGCCTTAACCGGCGGCACATCCACTTTACCTACCACCCGACGGGACACGGAAGAGGGAACCCCCTTGCCGGTGAGCATGCCGGAAAACTCCCGATAGTTGCCCTCGCCGGCATACTGCCCCTGAATTTTTTTGATCGTGACGGCGTCGATACCGGTCTTGACCATCGCATTTTTTAATGCGGGCCAGTCTTTCAGCCCGGGCTGTCCTGCGACCTGGGCCTGTAGGGTTTTGACTGTCGTATCGTCCACCCCCTCGGCGGTCAGCGCGGCGGTGAGTGCCCTGATGCCGCCAATCCCGCCGGATCCGGAGAACCTTGCCGTAATCGACTTGATCGCCGACGCATCGACCCCCTGGGCCTTCAGCGCCTTATAGAGTTCGTCCATCGATCCCACGCCGCCGGAACCGGAAAATTGGGTAACGATACTCTTGACCGTCCTCTCGTCTATTCCTTCCGCCTTGAGCGCCTCGTGCAGATCATCCACCGAGCGCATCCCGGCCTCGCCGGAAAAGCGCGATACAATGTTTTTGATCGCCGTGTCATCGAGACCCTGGGCGTCCAGGGCGTCATGGAGCTGATCCATGTCGTCGATCCGGCCGTCGGCCTTGTAATCTGCCACGATGGACTTGATCACTTTTTCATCCACCCCCTCGGCCTTTAGAGCTTCGTAGAGATCCTCCACCGCTTTCAATCCGCTCTTTCCCTTGTCGTAGGCCGCCCTGATCGTTTTGATGACCTCGGCGTCGGTCACCCCCGCGTCGGCGAGGTATTTCCTGATGTTATCCCACGGGACGTCGCCCTTGCCCAACTCGGCGACCATGTCCAGGGCGGCATCGCCGGTCCAGCCGAGGTTCGAGCCGGTCAGACCGAGGGCGTCCATCTTCTGTTCAAACGTTGTGCTGTCGAGGCTGGCGATGGCCGCGTTAAACTCGATCAGGGCGTCGCCGGAACCGCCGGCCAGCACCTTCTCGATCTCGTTACGCATGTTAACGGCCATGCGGGAGAACTCGATGTTCGATATTTCCGCCCCGTACTTTTTCGTGATCCCCTCGGCCATCGACTGATCGACTGTTCTCCACCCGGAATCGTGCTCAAACTTCGTTTCATCCCAGGTATCATCCGCGATGTTTTTTCGATACTTGTCAAAGCCTGTTACCCCCGTTACGCCTCTGCTACCGATAAACCGTTCCGCGTAGGCGTCCAGCCTGGCTTGATATTCTTCAGCCAATGCGGCGTCTCCCGCGGCCAGTGCCTCCTCCCGGGCCTTGTCCATATCGCCCATGTCCCGCCGTAATTGTCTTCGCTCGGATTTTCTCTTTTGCCAGTTGTAAGTCTGGAAGCCGACAGCGCCCACCGCTGCTATTGTCGCCGCCGGGCCAAGCCAGGCCATACCTGCGCCAACACCCGCACCTGCGGCGCCTGCACCGGTTCCGGCGCCCGCCGCTCCTGCTCCGGCGGCCGCCGCCTCGGCCGCCGCCAGACCGGCCACGTTGGCCGCGCCGAGTCCGGCCGTGCCCGCCGCGGTGAGCCCGGCGGTGGCAGCGGTTGTTGCCGTTGTCAGGCCCAACATGCCCTTCACCGCCGTCATCCCGGTACTCGCCAGGGACCCCAGGGTTTTTAAAAACCCGCCGCCGGCACTCTTCGCGTCGCCGAATATTTTGCCGATTTTGGAAAACCAACTGCCGCCTTCCTTGTCGCCGCCGGTGAAGAAGTTCTTGATGCTGCCCAAAATGTCGCCGATGCCGCCGCCTTCCTTTCCGCCGGTCAGGGCGTTCATCAGGCTTTTGGCGATCCCCTTGCTGACGATATCTTTAAAAGAGCCGAGTATATCTTTCCACAGATCTCCGAACCCGCCGGCGACGTGATCCCAGAAACCGTCGTAGGCTTTTTCCGCGCCGTCCAAAGCGTCCTTGTGGGCATCCTCCTGTTTTTTGATTTCCTCGTTGATCTTTTCCACCGACGCTTTCTGATCATCCATCTGCTTGATCAGGTCATCCACCGGTTTGCCCTGATCCCGGTATGCCTGAATCTGCGCTTCCGTGGATTCAACACCCGCCTCGTGGGCCGCCTTCTGCTGTTTCAACTGGTCGATCACGCCCTCAATTTCCCGGGCCTGGTTCTGGTAAAATTTCTTGTATTTTACGTCCCCCAAAAGGCTGTCAAACGTTTTGCTGATCCCGCCGGCCAGCGTGTCGGTAAATTGCGATTTGGTGTCTTGGGCAAAATCCTTCCAGGCGCGCCCGGACGCCTCGGCCGCTTCTTCCATTTCTTCTCTCATCTTTTTAGCTTCAGCCGCCAACTCCTTGACCCGATCTATCGGCTCCCCGTAATCGACGTCGTAACTATCCGGCATACCCTTTTCCATCGCCAGTGCCAAAGCGTTTTGATGCTTGATATTCTGCCGGGTCTGGGAGGCGGCCTTGTTCAGTGCCAGCTCATGCTCCTGGATCGTTTTCGTCAAATTATCAACCCCGTAATCCAGATCGTAAGTTGACGTTACAAACTCATTTTCAGTTTTTTCAGCGTCAGAGATCGACCTTTCCAACTCCCTAATTTCCCCACTATAATCCTTAACAGACTTGGTTGCCTGTCTGATCCCGCCTGTCGATTTTTTATTCAGAGCTTCCAGTATTTTCTTAATTTCAGCAGACTCTTTCTCCGACTCTGTTAATTCCTTTCGAGCATCTGTAGTTTCCTTTGTTTCCGCTAAAAGTTGGGCCGCCGCTCTCTTTAAACCTGTAACGGCGTTAGCTCCTTTACCGTATATGATTCCACCTTTAAAAAGCTCCTGAGCTAAAAAATTCGTTTCTTTCGCTGTCTCAGATGTTGTCATCCCAAAAATACGCATTTCTTTTTCTATCTTTTTTAAATCTGCCTCTGCCTTTCCAAGATTACCCTTATGTAAAAACCCAAAAGTGCCCTTCGATTGTTTTTTCAGATCTTTTATACTGTTCTTGAGATCTTTATGCTGGCGCCCTAACTTTTCAACAACTGTCTCCTGTTTCCCTTTAAATATGCTAAACACCTTTGTAATCGTATCAGCAAAAGTGATTCCCGCGTCCATCATGGTTTTGAGCGCGGCAACGATGTCGTCCTTGTTGACCTGGAACCACACGGCGAACTCGTCCAGCTTTTCTGTCACCACGGGCAGAAGCTCCTCGCCCAGTTGAATGAAAAGATTATGAAGGGTGTTATCAAACTTGTCCTTGACCGCCTGGTACGTCCCTGTATAGTTCTGGAACGCCTTATCTAACTTTCCGGAGCGATCCTCCGCCACTTCCATCGACGCGGAGAACGCCTCAAAATCGTTGGCGGTCATGGCGATCACGGCAGAGAGCGCCTCTGACGACCCCATCAGCTCCGCCAGTTTTTCGGTGTTACCATCCGCCTCAGTTGTGATCAGGCGCAGTACGCCCTCAAAACCGAGGTCTTTGATTGCCTTTTGCGCACCCCCGTAATCGTCCAGCAAATCAGTCATGGCCTCGGTCGGTTTTGCGAGGTTGGTCATCACCGCATCATACTGGGTTGCGGCCCTGCTGGTGTTTCCGGCCAGCTTGGTCACGGCCCCGAAGGCGGCTGCCAACTCCTCTTGGGAAATGCCCAAGGCTGCCGACTTGGCCGCCAGTTTGCCAATATACGGGATCAGTTCGGCCACCGAGGTCTGCCCGGCCTTCTCCATCGCAAAAAGCAGCTCCGCCGCCTGAGTCGCCGTGACATTTTCTTTGGCGTAGGAGGCCATAACCTTGGTCAAACCCTTAACGACCTCCTCCTGCTCGATATGGGCCACCTTGGCCGTCATGGCCGCGACCTTGAGCGTGTCCAGGGATTTCACCGGATCGGAGACGCCGGCCGAAATCACCTGGTAGTACCCCTGCACCAGCTCGGTGGAGTTGCCCAACACGGGGTCAATCTCCTGGATTTTTTCCCGGATGGCGGAAAGCGGTTCGTCGGTCACCTTGGCCATGTCAACGAGGGCGGACTCAAATTCGCCGGCGGCGTTGATGCTGTTGCGCATGATGCGCACACTGGCCTCCAGGACCTTGTACGCCCCGAAGGCGACGGCCAGTTGCTTCATCATCGAAATTGTGCTCTTCGACGCACGGTTCATACCGGCCAGCTTTTTGTCGGCGGCCGAGACGGACTTGCCCAGGTTATCGACGCCTTTCTCGACACTCTGTAGCACCCGCACCGATCCTCTGGGGTCGACTTTTAGCGCTATGTGTACAACGTTTTCAGCCATCCGATTGCTCCGTCGTTTTGTCGGCAACGGATTGCCGACCTACCCAAAAATGTTGCCGAACAAATTGTAGGTCGGCATTCCCATGCCGACGAGCGGCCTACAAATCGTTTTTTCATCCTGTCCCCATGCCGACGAGCGACCTCCCCGTTTCGGCGGCAACGGATTGCCGCCCTACAAGTCGTTTCATCCGATCCCCATGCGCGGCGTCTCTTTCAGCACCCGGTGGTAGTGGGTGTATATCCCGAGATCGTCCCAGAACCACAGCGGCAGTGTATCCGGATCGAACCGCATCCCCGCCCGGCGGAGGTTGTGAATGTAGGCGAGCTGCGGGAGGTAGCGCCCGCCGGTAAAATCCTTTTTCTCGCAGGAGCGGCAGAGTACTTCCCAGTGGGGCCCGCCGTTGGCCCGGCACTCCTTTTTCGTCTGATCGGTGCATCCGCCCTCCAGGAACGTTTCGATGTCGCCGGGCCAGTCGATCTCTCCGATCAGGAGACCGGCGCCAAAGGGACATGGGGCGGCTCCGGTGCCTTGGGCGGTTCCGGCGTTTCCGGCACGTCGGCCGGTTCCGGCATCTCCGGCGCGTCGGGCGTCACCAGGCCCTTGTCCATTTCGTCATCGGGAAAGCCGGCGGTGACAAACTCCACCTCGTCGTCGTCATCCAGACCCCCCTCGAACGCGGCCCGGCCCACCTGTTCCACCACGATGGGCAGGTGCTTGATCAGCAGCGCCTTCCAGTCCTGCCGAAAGTGGGGGCTGTGGGGGTCCGACGAGATCAGCCCGCCTTCAAACTCAAAATCGCCGTCGCGGATGCCGCTTATCACCTTGCGGCCGCCCTCCATGCGGGCGGCGAAGATGTTGTTGATCAGCCTGTTTTTCTTTCGGCGCACCTGGGTGGCGCGGAACGCGGCAAGTTCGGCGCTGGTGGGGTTGCGGTAGTACACCTCCACATCCTCCCCGCCGTAGGAAATTTTTGCGACATTGCGCTCGTCCATTGAAATCGGCATCTTGTCCTCCGTTACTCTGCGCCCCCCGGCGGCAACGGATTGCCGCCCTACGGGGCGGTGTTTCGCAGGTCGGCATTCCCATGCCGACATGTACCTTTATCCGATCTGCAAAATGATCTCGTTGTCGTTGCCCGTGGGGGTCAACGGCAGCGTATAGACCCGCTTGCCCTTTCGATCCTGGTAGCCCAACTGCCCGATCTGCGCGTCGGGGATGATCACGCCGACGCGGTTGCCCGCATCTTCGCCGATGCGGTAGGCCACGGTTAGTCCTTGCGAATTCTCCCATTTGGCGAACGGGTTGAATACGGCCAGGGCTTCCACTTCCGGATCGATGTTGGCCGACGGCTGCCGGCCGGTGATGTAGATCTCCTTGATCCCCCGGGGCGCGTTGACGCACTCGCTGTGCTCCACCTGCTGGCCGAAGTCGAAATCGACCTTGTTGACGCATTCGGGCGCAACGCCGTCGATGGTGAGACCTGCGGCCAGCACCCTCGGCGGCGGATGCTCCTCGAACGCCACGTTGTCGGGCGAGCCCGGCTCGGTGGGCGACTCGTAGAGACCGGTGAGACTGAAGTTAAGCATGGGGTATTTCCCCGCCTCGAACTCGGCGGTGACGTTGCCGCGCACGCCGACAAGCTGGTGCAAAATCGAGTCGGCGTAAAAACGCACCCCGGCGCTGGCCATGTCGGCATGATCCGAGCTGGGACGGTACTCCCGCGTAACGTCAACCATCGGGTCGGCCCCGACCACGGCCGTTTCGCCGCTGTCGTCGCCGGTGACCGTCTCCGCTTCCGCGAATGCGCCGGCCACGCCGGAGAGATGCATCCCGCCGCCGAGCAGCCGCAAAAAGGTTCCCGTCGCTCCGGAGGTGTCCCCGGTGACCGTTTCGCCGGCGGTAAAATCGCCGGAGGGCGATCCCGCGGGCATGCGCAGCACCACCGCGGTCGTCAGCCAGCAGGCGAGGAGCAGGGGGTGAAAATGGGTCGCCTGGGCCGGGTCGGCGGGATTGTTGGCGCCCTTGGCCTCGGTGGAAAAACTCAGCGTCTGGCGCTTGTTGGTCACCGTCCCGCCGATGGGCGAGAGGGTGGTGCGCGTGAAATCGCGCTGCAGGTCGTCTCCTTCGGGGCTGTATTCCGGCGCCGTCGTCAAAAGCCCTCTGTATTCCGGCGGCAGGCCGCCGTAGGCGGGCTCCAGCCCGACGAGTACCGTTGCTTTGCGTGTCAGGTTCGGCATTTTATTTTCTCCTTTTGTCGCATGTTGTTTCGGCGCCGTGCGCCGGTTTGCTATGTTCGGCGGCAAGGGGTTGCCGCCCTACGATACGCCGCGGCATTTATTCGGCGCATCGGTTGTAGGTCGGCATTCCCATGCCGACAAAACGGTCGCATGTTACGTCTGATGCCGCCAGGTCACCTCCACGGCCAGCGACACCCCGCAGGCGGTGCGGCTGGCAAAGAGCAGCGACCGCGACGTGACCACAATATCGTGAATATCTAAGGCAATCCGGTCCGGGTGATGGTGGAGCACCTCGGCGCATCGGTGCAGCAGCGCCCACACGCCTACTTCGCCCACGGCGCCGGATTTTCCCGCCGCGCCGGAGCGGAGATTGTGATCCAGCGCCACCACGGCGAACTCGCCGGTCTCGTCGGCCACGCCGGTCAGGTCGCCGTCATACTTGCCCCGCAGGGCGATCACCCCGATCATCGGGCCGAGGCTGCTCAATGTCTGCAGCTCGGCGTGATCCAGGGTGTCCAACAGGTCAAAGTTGCGCACCTTGTCCGCGAGATCGGTGTCCGCTTCGAGGGCGGCCAGCATCGCCTGCTCAATCTGTGTGACGGTCTCGTTCACGGCATCTTGTCCAGTTCATCCTCGCCGAAAATCTTCTTGCGGGCGTTCACGAGGGTCGCGTCAACCCCCGGTTCACCGGGCGCTTCCGGGGCCGGCAGGATCCCCAGGGTGATCTGCCCCTTAGAGTAGAGCACCAGCATTTTATGACCCTGCTCGCAGCGCTCTTTTTGCGCCTCGGGGATCTCGTCCATCCGCCGGGCGTGGAGGTTGCAAATAGCAAAATCGACGCAGATCTTGCGGATGATCGCCGGCACCGGGTCCAGCGGCACCAGCGCTTTTTTGGCGACGTAGCCGTCAATCACCGCGCCGGCGTCCTCGATGGCGCGGCGCGCCACGGAGCGGTCCACCTGTCCGGCGCGGGCGTCATCGGTGAGCTGGATCAGCTCCCGCTCGGGGAGCTGCTCCTGGATGTCCTTGATCGTGCAGTACATCTACACCGCCACGCAGTCGCAGATCCCGCGCATGTTGGGGATCGGGAACGGCTTGGACTCGGCGATCAGCTCGATGGTCGAGGGATCATCCTTCTTCACCGGCTTGACGAAAAAGGGCGTCGCCCGGAGCTGTCCGTCGAGATCGTCGATGGCGCAATACGGCATCTTGTGCCCGGCCGTGGTGGAGAGCACCATCAGGTGCGTCGGCGCGACCACCTGCACCTCGGACTGATCCTTGGGGTTGACCAACACTTCGGAGCGGTCCTTGACGAGATAGCCGCCGACGTTGACGCCGGCCTCGGAGAGCTCCACGCGGAACTTGCCGGTGCCCTTGTGATCCAGGGCCATCTGCGCCAGCTTGTCGTAGACCTGCGAGCCGGCCCAGATCTGCAGGCCGCCGCCGAGACCGTTTTTGACCAGCTTCTTCTTCATGCCGCGCAGGATCGTCAGAGCGGTGACGAGATCGGCGTCGGCCGCCGAGAGTTTCTTGGTCGCGGAGTAGGTCGCCATGCCGGGCCAGTCCACCTCGTAGTTGTCCCATCCCCCGCCCTCGATTTTCAGGGGCCAGGCCACGGCGCCGCTGATCGCCTGGGTCGCCAGGGCCTCGGCGGTCATGCGGACGGTGTTGCGGAGAAAATCGGTTTTCTCCCGGGCCCAGGCATTCCGGTCGGCGCTGCCCATCACCTTGAGGTTGTTGAGCTCAACTGCCGAGACGGGCGCCTTGATGCGGATGGGGAACGGCTCGTACCAGGCCAGGCTGCGGCTGTCGCCGCCCACCGCAACGGCCGGGGATCCCCGCCGCACCACCGGCGCAGCCCGCACCACCGAATGGATCATGTCGCTGCCCACGATGGGCAGGGCGTGGTTGGGGCGGCTTTTGAACAGCGTGTCCATTACAATGGTTTTCAGCGGCTCCATCGTTTTCAGCCGGGCGATAATCGCCTGGGGGGTAAACAAACTCTTTATGATGTTAAACATTTTTCTTCCTCCTTTTCGTAACCACCTCCCCCGCCTGGGGCGGGGACTCCTCCTTGAAAAGGAGGAGAGTTTTTGCCCGGTTCCTGTAGGTCGGCATTCCCATGCCGACAAGCGGAATGCGGTTATTCGGGATAAATCCCGATGTCCTCCAGCGCCGCCAGCCAGGCGAGGTCGGCGGCCATAAAGCCGTCCGCGCCGTCGGTGGTTTTCAGGTTTTTTTCCACCACCGAGCCGTGGGGCACATAGTTGCCCGACGTCTGGGTGGTCGTGTCCAGGGTCTCGATCAGCACGCCCACCGCGTCACCGGCGGCCGCCGCGGGAATGATCTTTCCGTCGCCGTCCCTGCCGATGATGCACCCGGCGGGGAGTTCGCCCTGGTCGGCCAGGACCGCACCGCGGCGCACCACGGGCGGATGCTGGCCGCCGAGGATCGAGTTGCCCGTCTCCATTGTCATTTCGCCTATCTTCGCCTTGCTCATGATATCCTCCGTTTTTTACCGCCCGCAGTGGCGGGCGGGTTGATTGTCTGATTGTCGGCATGGGGATGCCGACCTGCGAACGGAAACCCGATCACACCTTGTCGCTCAGGCTCGCGTCCCACCCGGCGTCGCCGGCGTCGCTCTTGCCGGCCCGATCCGACGTGGCGAACTCGGTAAAGAGCCCGCTTTCGGGGATCTGTTCGCAGAAACGTTTGAACCATCCTGCGGGGTCCATCGTCTTTTCCTCGCCGTCGCCGGCGGAAAAGCGGATCGGCTTTTGCGCGTCAACGCTTACCAGCGCCTCGCAAAATTCGGGCATCCCGGCGGTCATGGCCGGCGGCAGCTTGCCGTCGTCGACCAACTGTTTGACCCAGCCGCCGATCTCCTTCTTTTTCGCCTCGGCCTTGGCCTTGGCAGTTTTAGCGGCAAACTCGGCCTCTGCCTTTTTCATCGCCTTTTCCGCAACCTCTTTTTTGGCCGCCTCGATGTCGGCGGCGGAGAACTGCTCGCCGGGCCCCGGGGGTGTCTCAGGAGCGGTGGCCTCTTTTTGGGGAACCACTTTCAGTCCCAGGCCCTTCAGAAAATCCTTAATCTGTGTTAGTTCCATTTTTTTGCCTCCTCGTTCATTTGTTGTTTCGTTGCCCTGTTCGGCGGCAACGGATTGCCGCCCTACGGGGCGTTCCGATGCCGACATGTAAAATTCGAGGGCGCCTTCGGGCCGGGTGAACTCCAGCCCGCGCAACCCTTCGACCGCCGGGCGGAATCCGTACAAAAATCCTACGTGATCCAGCGACCCGTCGGCTGCGATCCCGATGGAGCGCCCCGTAAAAAAGCCTTTTTTCTGCAAGCCGGCCAGCTCCGGCGCGACTCCGCCCGCCCTGGCCAGCAGCGTTGTCACGCCGTTTCTGACCTCGGTTTTCAGTTTCTCCACCACACCGAGGGCGGGGGCATCGATCTCCGGGTGATCGATCACGAGTTTCGGCTTGCCCGGACGAAACTGGCGCAGAACGCTCTTGATCAGCGCATCGCCGTCGTATTCGCTCCCGGTCGAGTCGGTCTGCTTCCCGCCCCGGAAAATCTCGAACCAGCCGTCAAAGCCCGCG
>Ga0056123_1000062_pt1 | contig 23158 bp, 18 predicted proteins | sample WorMetHEROISLAND_3_FD_71122 | JGI IMG/M metagenome (GOLD analysis project Ga0056123, IMG submission 71122) | Marine gutless worms symbiont microbial communities from Max Planck institute for Marine Microbiology, Germany - Olavius sp. 3 HERON ISLAND ...
TTGAACATTTGATCACTTTCGACACTTTTTGGGCTTAATTCTTGTCAATTATCAAAGATCATGGCACTACATTGGGTATCGATACCGAATTTACTAAATCGTTTTGAAATTGGCTCATTAGTCGTGACTTTACCCCGCAAAATCCAATCCATAACAAATGAACCCGCAATCGCAGCAATAATTACAGCTGTCCTTGGAGGAAGAGGGCACACATTAAGAGAGTTCCCTGTTGGATAATCAACAGGAATTACTGTCGGAATGAAGGTGCGTTCATTCGTGTTTGAGGCCAAAGCTCGGTATGTGAGCCTCGTAGTTTTTGTTGTGGGCTTTATCAACGCATCACTTCTGTTCATCCAGCTCGTTGGCTCTGAGAATTCATTTGTAAGAATCCATATCTGTTTACCCTCCCATAAAGGGAGTGGATCTGCGTCTATAACCTCTTCTTTTGCCACGAACAAATCACTATCATCTGTTATATTGAATTCCCTCTGAAATCCTGTATTCCAGTTATCCTTGAGGTATTTTCCAAGGAATGGATGTTCCCCATATATTTTTGAGGCTATATCGATTTCTTTTTGATTACTGAATTCCATTATGCTGAGACTGTCTGGGGAGAATCTCTCAACGTTAGAAGAGGTCATCGATAACGCATTGGCATCAAAATATGGTAGCCGCTCTGGATCATGCACCATAAAGGCACACTTGAATAGATCAGTTTTTCCACCTTTTTGTGTACCGAAAGTTACGAATTTGAATCGACCATCCACAGCTGTGAATACAGAAGGCCAGCGGTTCTCAAAACAGTAGATAAAATCGATGCGACTATTATTAAGGAATCGTTCACGCAATTCCATACAGCCTTGATCTGTATAAATTCCACTTGGCACTACGATTCCCATCTGACCTTTGCCTTTAAGCATGGAAAAGAATTGTTCCAGGAAAAGCTTGAACGTATTAATATGCCCTTTGCCGACAGCGCTATATGCCTGTGGCTCTCGAAAATATTTCCCCAATCTTTCAAAGGAATCGCAATACTGCGTCCAATTATCTCGAATTCTCGGATTGCGGTTCATTAGCTCTTCCGCAATCTTCTTGGCTTTTGTTTTGTTGCATTTTCTGAAATTTGCATCATAATCACTGAAGAACTCTTGCGAATTTGTCTTCACAATGTCCCATGGCGGATTACCGACAGTTGCAGAGAATCCGCCCACCGCGTCCGGCCCGAATACATCAGGAAATTCGATGGGCCAGTGATAAAATTGGTGCCAGTCACGATACACCTCAACCTCTTCCAGAATCTCAGGGAGGGCTGGATTCAGGGTGTCGGCGACAGACATCCCCTTTGCGAGCCGTTCAAATATCTCCTTGTAATCGCCAGGCTGGATTTCCGGGTCCATCAGGTAAGCCGTAAAAAGGTCGGCCAGGGGGCGTAAATGGGAGGTTGCATCGAGCGCCTCATCCAACACGGCTTTCTGGCTGTCCGTATCGTCCTCATCAATCTGGGTGATCGACGCAATACCCTGACCGGCCTCAGCCAGGGCAGAGGAGAGATCGTTGTAGTCAAACAGAAGCTGTTGCTTGTCTTTCTTTTTGTTGCTCTCTTTTTTGCGTTCTGGAATGGAAGCGAGCTGATCAAGTGATCGAATGCCGATCAGGCTGTTTCCGCAGCGGACGTGGTGGTCGAGAAAGGTCAGCTTGTGTTCGATCGCAAAGCAGTTGAGCCAGAGGGACAGTTTGGTCAAGTTCACGGCCAGCGGATTGAGATCAACCCCGTATATGCAGTTGCGAGTGATGCGCCGCCGCCAGTCATTGGGACGGCTGGTGACGGAAACTCTCATCCCTTCGACATGGGGCACCTCTTCAAGCAGGGCGACCACCAGTCCGGCCATCTGGTTGGCTGCGTCCACCAGAAAGTGACCGCTTCCCATTGCCGGATCGCAGACCTTGAATTCCAGCACTGCCTCTTCGACAAAACGTTCGACCAGCGATGAGGCGGCTTGAGCCGCCCCGCGGCGAGTGCCTACATCGTGTCCTTTCCGCGCCTGCTCCAACAGCTCGTAGAACCGATTTCGATAATCCTGCTCGAATTTTTGGTTGAGCGGTTGGACGATGGTTTTTTCGTTGAGAAAACGCACCAGCGACTCCGGCGTGTAATACGAGCCGGTTTGTTTACGTTCCAGTGCGGATTCACCGAAATAGACATCCCCCTTTTTGATCAGGGTGTCGCCCTGCTTTTTGGTAGTCTGGGAAGCCAACAGCATTTCCACTCCTATCTTGGTGCGGCGGCGGATGCGGTCGGCATCGGCAAGCAGAACCGTGTACTCCAGGATGTTCTCGTAAAGCTCCCCAAGGTGGCGAACCTCAAGGTCTTCATAGGGTATGGCATACTCTCCGTCCGGTTCGTTGTTGTAGGGTTCGACAAACGCCAGCAGGTAAAGCGCCCGGCACATAAAATCGTTGCGCAGTTGATGCTGACCCAGGAACCGCTCCTCTTCGTCATCGAAGAGGCCGCCGTTGTAGCCCATGATGCCGTATTCCGGGTCGCCGTCATTCACGGCGTTGATCAACCCCTTGAGATGCTTCCACAAATCATACTGATCCGTGTCACGGCGTTCACCCCAGCGGAACTTGCGAGCCTCTTTGCAAAGCGCCTGGATGGAGTGCCGCTGGTAGAGATCAGCTTTTTCCGGGTCCGAGGGCAGCAGTCGCCGGGCCTCGGCATAAAACAGGAACAGGCAGCGGTAAATAAGCTTGACGGCACTCTCGAAAATTTCCGTCCTCTCTTCCTTAGTGTATTCTTCGCCGCTTTTCTGGGTGTCAAAAATGAAACCGCTGCAAATGTACTGCAGGACCTCATCCACCTGGGCAAGAAACGAGGTCTTGACGCTGTCTTCAAGCACTTGCTCTGATTGTTCCCGGTCGCGGTCGAGCCTGCACTTGTAAACGCCGACGGATTCATCCTGCTGTCCAACCTCGGTATCATCAACGTCTTCTGCAATGAAGGAATCTTTGTGAAAGAATCGCTCGAAAAGGCCGTATTCAGCCTCATCCGATCCTTCCAGAGCCTGTTCCAAAGGCAGTTCCACGTAATCTTCATAGGGTCTTGAACTCTTGGTGGAGTAAAGCCGCCAAAGGGCACCGTTGGTCAGGATTCCCCAGTTGAGCTTCCGTTCCCTGAGCTGCGCCAGAAGTTTGGCGGGGTAAAAGCTTCCGACGGATGTGTTGTCAATATTTGATCCTGGCGGCGCGAGATAGAGCACGCCGATGCAGTTTTTAAACCCCCAATCTTCGAAAAGCGGGTAAACGCCCGGAGCGGTGGGATTGCCGGGGGGTACGAACTCGAGATAGCTCAATGCCTGTTTCAAGAAAGATTCCCACAGGGACTCGGTGTCCTGAGAATTCCGTGACCGCCACGTCTGAGCCAAGGTAGCCATACGCCCCTGTGCGGCATCGTCGAGTTTGACGACGTCTTTCAATTCCTCGATGAAAAGCGAGCTGAACAGGCCGTTATTCTTCATAGTGCCAGGGTCTCCTTCTGATCAACCACGAATGTGTACTGACGATAACGTCGGAATTCACGGGTCGCGATAATCTTGTCGTATTGAAGAACGAATAAGATGCAGGGCTTTTGGTTCCAAGTTTCCACATGACTGGCAAACTGTTCGACGCTGTTTGCCTGACCGGACCAAGTGGCCTTGAGAAACTCGATGCCTGAGACAATCAACACAGGGGCCTTGTCATACCCCTTCAAAAACTCGAAAAGGTTGGGAATCAGAAATTGACTGATTTTTTTGCTGAGCTTCGCATCCTCAGAGAAAAGCTCCAGCAGGTCGAGGTGCTCGGATTCTGTCTGGCGAGCCAACTCTGCAGCCCACTCTTTCTGGCCTTCATACTCATGGGTCAGCACGATGCAAGCCCGACCGCGGGGGCGGGAGGGCATGGATCTCACAAGTTGAACCATGTTGACAGGATCGCTCATTGAAACATGCCTCCCGGTGATTGCTTGGTGTCTTCACGCGGCTCGCGGTCTTCAAAATGGGCGGACAAAAAACTGATCGCCGAAAGGCCTGGTTTGAGACGAATTTGATCGAGGTTGTGGGTGGTTTCGTACCGCAGCCAGCCATGGTCGTGAAGCCCTTCGATCTGTTGTCGGAACGATGCGGCATCAAGTCCGAAAGCCACTGCCGGTGAACCAGGCGTCGCCGCCATCTCGCTAACCTGGAAAAGGTGGGCCTCTTTTGCGGCGCAAAAATCATAGATCATGGCGCTGAGCACAAGGGGCGAGAAGCGAGTGTAGCGACGGCGGTACAGGCGGTCATCCGATGACCGGTGCAGCAGTTCCAACTTGTTGAAATTACGTTTCATGTAGGCATCTATGACAAAGCGTACCTCCTCGTAAAGGCCTTTGCTGATTGTCCGCTTGCTGTATTTCCCGGTCAGATTGCTTCTGAGACGTTCGGTCCACTCTTCCTGTGTCATTGCCGATGTTTGAGTCAGCAGGTCATTGAATATTTCAAACCAGATTAAATTGCGAAAAGAGCCGGCACCGACGTAGTGACACCATTCCAGTGATCCTGTCTTTTCAATGAAAATATCATGTTCCGCAAAGAGTAATCCTGTCGGTGTCAACACCTGGTTTCCCGGCTTGATCAATCCCATCGCCGCGCCAATGCTGATCAAGCTTTCAACCTGTCGATCCGCAAGCCCGGTGTCTTCTTGCAGAACCTTGCGGTTAATTTTCTTCCCCTGTCGATTCTCAAGGAGGAAGTGGAGTATCCGAGCCAGTTGATCAAATTCTAAGAGGTATCCGTTGCTAACCTGAAACTTACGCCGAGTGCTTTTGGAGGAAATGATTTTTTTCTTTGAAGGTCTTGAAGAGGGTGGACTCACGCTAAGCTCATTTTTATTGCCAGGAGACACCGGTTTCCGCTCCGCGACAGCAGGACGTACCGATTCCGCCGGTTGTTTTTTAGGGGTATTGGAAGACGACTGGTTCGGTTTTTCTTCATTCGGCAAACTTTGAAACAGCTTTTGCTGGGTTGCTCCTGCTGGCGCTTTGGCGGGGGGCGGTTTTGAAACAACAGATCTGATGGCTCCTGTTGAGATGAAATCAACCACTTTGAGCAAGGCGACCGACGATTGTCCTAAGCCTTTTACCTTTACGAGTTTATCTTGTGAGGCGGACAGGACCTTCGAGAGACTGCCAAAAACCCGTATGAGCTCCTCCGCGAGCGGCTTGACATCCTTTTGCCTGATGGCAAAGGTGAGAAGCAACTCCAGCAACATTTCGTCAGAGCGCGACTCCGCATCGCCCGACAAAAAGCGATCTCTGAGTCTTTGCCTGTGTCCTGTCTTGCTCTTTTCCGTCATGTTGCTGTTCACCATTCCTACTGGTCTTTGTCCTTCTGGCGTCTTTTGTCGTCGGCCCCTCCACCACGCACCCACTTATCGACTTCCAACTTGTTGAACTTCCAGAGTCGACCGATCTTGTGCCCGGGCATTTGCCGTTCACTAATCCACTTGTAGACCGTGTCACGTTTTATCCCGAGATGGTCTGCAATCTCATCAACGGATAGCCATCGATCTTCCATCGCTTAATCTCCAGTCACGCTTTGCATCTAAAGTTGTCTCGCAACGGCCCTTTCCTGTCGGTTTTATGGATAGGCTTTCCACTGCTTGACCAGAGAAGCCTATCGTCCTGACAAACCAGGACAAACAGGGATAAAATATATCAGAGGAAGATCGATTGTCAAGCGGTTTATTCGAGTGTAATACCTTTTAAACCCGATTTAACCGAATAAATGAAGATCTACCAGCAATTCTTAACAGTTCGGGCTACACGGCCCTCAAGCTGCTGGCCTGCAACATAGAGCCATGCAGGAAGCTCGGCCTCCCCGAGCGGAGAGCATCAAAACGGAGAATCGGGAAGGATGTGCCCGTCGGCGTAAGTCGACGAAGACAGGGCAGAAATAACAAAACCCCGTGGGGATCAACCCACAGGGTCTTGCGTTAAATAAGAACCGCTGAATTCAGCGGATGGTATTTTGGCTCCCCAGCACGGACTCGAACCGCGGACCCAGTGGTTAACAGCCACTTGCTCTACCTACTGAGCTACTGGGGAAAAGTTGTCTGCAGAGCCGATGACACGGCCGCCGCGAACTGGAATTTACTATAATCGATCGCCATTCAAGTCAAGCAAAATCTAATTTCCAGCGTAAAAAGCAACCGACTTTTGTCACCCATTATACCTCCAAACGCCGCACCTTGATCGCCAACTCACCCAACTGCGTTTTGGCCGCTTCGGAGGGAGCGTCGGTGAGGAGACAGTTCGCTTTCTGGGTTTTGGGAAAGGCGATAACATCCCGGATGGAAGGCTCTTCGCATAACAGCGCCACCAGCCGGTCAAAACCAAAGGCGATGCCGCCGTGGGGCGGTGCGCCGGAGCTTAAGGCCGATAGCAAAAAGCCGAACTTTTCCGTATATTCTTCCGGCGCCATCCCCAAAGTCGTAAACACCGTCTCCTGAAGCGCCCTCTCATGAATACGGATGCTGCCGCCACCCACTTCGGTTCCGTTTAAAACCAGATCGTAGGCCCGTGACAGCGCCGCAGCCGGATCGTCGGCCAGCTTCGCCTCATCCGCTTCCAGGGGGGCGGTAAAGGGATGGTGAAGCGCCTCATAACGCCTGGCCGTCTCATCATACGCCATCATGGGAAAATCAGTGACCCATAAAAAGGCGCGGGTCGAATCATCAATGAGATCCAGCCGGCGGCCCAAATGGTTACGCAGGTAACCCAATGCCTCATTGGTGATCTTGGGGGTATCCGCCACAAAAAAGATGAGATCCCCCACCTCCATATCGAGCCGCTTGATCATGGCTGCTTTTTCGTCGTCGCTAAAAAACTTTACGATGGGTGACTGCCACCCCTCCTCACGTACTTTGATCCAGGCCAGCCCCTTGGCGTGGTAGATGGCGGTCAACTCGGTTAAGTCATCAATCTCTTTTCTCGAAAAATCGGAACAACCCTTGGCATTGAGGGCTTTGACGATACCGCCCTTTTTCACCACGCCGGAAAAAACCTTGAAGCCCGAATCGGCAATGATGTCGGATATCTCCTTTAACTCCAGTCCAAAACGGATATCCGGTTTATCCAGACCGTAACGAGCAACCGCTTCCGCATAGGCCATCCGTGGAAATGGTGTTTCCAGGGGTTGTTCCAGTACCTTTGTAAATACCGCTTGCAGTAACCCCTCAGCCACGGCCATGATATCTTCCTCGCCCACAAAAGACATCTCGATATCCACTTGGGTAAATTCCGGCTGACGGTCGACCCGCAGATCCTCATCCCGAAAACAGCGCACAATCTGGTAGTAACGGTCAAATCCCGCGGTCATCAACAGCTGTTTAAAAATCTGAGGTGATTGCGGCAACGCATAAAACCGGCCGGGATTGACCCGGCTGGGCACCAAATAATCCCTGGCGCCTTCGGGCGTACTGCGGGTTAAAAAGGGGGTTTCAATATCCAGAAACCCGTTTTCATTAAGATAATCACGGACGGCCTTTCCTATCTGATGCCGTAGAATAATGTTATTTTGCAACTGTGGTCGGCGTAAGTCCAGGTGACGATGGGTCAGTCGAACACTCTCGGAGGCTTCCACCTTCCCCTCAATCATAAACGGTGGCGTTCCGGCCGTATTTAAAATTTTCAGCGCGGTGACCATCACCTCGATTTCACCTGTATACAGATTGGGGTTGGCCATATCATCGGGTCTGGCCGCCACCGTACCCGTGACACCGATGACAAATTCGCTTCTTAGAGTGTGGGCCTTGGCGTGAATATCCGGTGTAAATTCAGGATTACAGACCACCTGGGTAATTCCTTCACGGTCTCTTAAATCCACAAAAATGACCCCGCCGTGATCGCGTCGGCGCTGTACCCAGCCCATCAAGGTCACTTCGGTGTCAATATCAGCGACGGTCAGCGCATTGCAGTGATGCGTCCGCCGCATGGCGGCCAGTTTGTCGGTTGTCGACATATGCATTCCCGATGTTGTTTAAAGACGCTATTTCAAAAAATGTTTTATCCTTTGGTCGCAGACCCAATGCCCCGGAGTAGATTGATGACATCTCCCATCGGCACCTCCTTTTGGGCGGAAGCGGTCATATCCCTTACAATAACGGTTCCGGCGGCCAACTCGTTTTCTCCCACAATCAACACGTATCCGGCTCCCTGACGACCGGCCTGTTTCATCTGGCTTTTCAGGCTACGGCCGGAATAGTCCATTTCGACATAAATACCTTCCCGATTGAGACGATTTACCCAGCCAAAAGCCTTTTGACCCGCTGCATCGCCCAGAGCGGCGATAAATACCAGGGGTCGGCGATCCTTTGCAGCCCACTGAGCTTCAACAACCTCAACCAGGCGGTCCAGCCCGATGGCAAACCCGATGGCCGGCGTTTGAGGCCCGCCGATGATCTCCATCAGTCCGTCGTAACGCCCACCGCCGGCCACAGCACTTTGGGCGCCCAGAACACGGGTCTGGATCTCGAAGGTGGTGCGGGCGTAGTAGTCCAGACCCCGAACCAGCCGGTCGTTGATATGATAGTCGACACCCTCTTGGTTCAACAGGTTGCAGGTGGTATTAAAATGATCCCGGCATGCATCACATAAAAAGTCGTGAATGGTCGGCACTTTTTCCAAAAGGGCCTGACAGGCCTGATTTTTGCAATCGAGCACCCGCAACGGATTTTCCGTTCTGCGGCGCTGGCAGTCGGTACACAAGCCACCGGCAATCGATTCCAAAAACCGGGCCAAAGCCGCCTGATATTTTGGGCGACAATCGCCATCTCCCAATGTGTTGAGCTGAACGGCCAAATCGGAGACCCGCAGCTTTTTCAACAGAGTCAGCAGCATAATGATGAGCTGGGCATCCACCGTCGGGGCCGCCACACCAATCACCTCGGCATTGATTTGATAAAACTGCCGGTAACGTCCTTTTTGCGGCCGCTCACGACGAAACATCGGCCCGATGGTAAAGAGTTTTTGAACCGGTTGAATGGAATAGAGCTTGTTTTGCAAGTAAGCGCGGGCAACCGCGGCTGTCGCTTCAGGACGCAAAGTTAGCCTGTCGCCGCTGCGATCGATAAACGTGTACATCTCTTTTTCCACGATATCGGTCACTTCGCCGATACTACGGGAAAACAGCTCCGTCTTTTCCAAAAGAGGGATCCGGATCTCTTTGAAGCCGAAATTTTCAAACACTTCGGCCGCCAGACGTTCAATGGTCCGCCACCGTCCAACCTCGCCGGGTAAAATATCCCGAAATCCCCGTACACGTTGAATCATCATTGGGGTCTTGGGCTTTGTCCATCTTTTAAATACATACAACCCTCAACAGCTATGCATCACTACGAGACCTTGCATAACACCCCTTTTGGCCCAGTTTCGGCGTCAGGGTCAAAATGGTATCCTCGAAATATTCAATATATTCCTCCGGTTCCATTTTTCGCCTTCCTTGAACGTGAACAAAAATAGATGTTCTGCAAAGGTCTCACTACAACATCCCATTCGACCGTGCCCGTTGAAAATTTTTATATGTAACCCGAAGACCGACTCAGCGTCAACTAAAGAATCACTCCCCAGATCCGCGATTGACAAGGGATTTATAACGAAAAAGGTTGAAAAACCTCGTTGATTCAGGTAGATAGAAGGTAATTCATCAACACACAACCTTCACCAACGAGGTGAAAACAATGATAAGACAAACCGTACTGCCTTTCAAGCTTGAAAAAACAAACGACCTGATTACCCCCCATGCGGGACTGGCCCTGCTGGGTGAATTTGCCATGGGTTTGGGTCTGTTGAAAAAGCTGGATCGACATCTGCCAAAACCCGACTCGCGGGCGAGGGCGGTTCGGCTTCAACTCGTCATTGCGAGGAGCTTGCGACTGATAATGGACGCCTGACAAAGGGGTGGTAAAGATTTGCAGAAGTTGCTATAGTTGATCTACCGTATTCAACGTTCACATGGCATAGTAGCCGATGATGCGAACGCACAATCGGATATCCCGGTGGTCGACACGGGGTGTCACCCTCATAATCCTTGCCCTTTTAGTTTACCTTTTTTGGGGTGAACAGGGATGGTTTGATTGGGTCCGGCAGCGGCGTGAATATGAAGCCTTGCGGCAACTGACCATAACCGCCGGGCAAAAAAATGAGCAGTTGAGCCATCAGATCGACCGGTTGAAAAAAGATTGGGATTACATTGAAAGTATCGCCCGCAACGAACTGGGGATGGTGGGTAAAGACGAAATTATTTTGCAGATGAACCAGCCCTATCTCGATGAAAAGGAAAATTCACCTTGAAGCAATGTATCATCGTATTTTAATTCTTTGCCGTTTTATTGGGTAAATGTGTAATATGCAAAATGACGCCATCTACCACACACCCACCATGGCCAAATTATTGGCCGATCAGGGGAAACTTTGTGAGGCGGCGGAAATATATCGCCATCTGATTGGACTCGATCCCCAGAAGCGCCGGTACCATGGCGCCTTGGCCGGTGTGGAAGCCCGGTTGAAAGCCCAAACAGGTGACCGGGTGAAGGCGGCGCTAAGCTGCTGGATGTCGATTCTAATGGCTCACAAGCGGTATCAAAATTTGCGGGAAATCCGGCAGAATCGGACGCCAAAGAGACATGAGGGTTGAACAATCAAAAGGTGTGATCAATAAAAATGGTATGATACGGTTTGTCTTGATCTGTTCAACATTGAAAGTGTGTCAAATGAAAATCAAGGGGGCAAAATGGTTTTAATTGACGGCCGGTTACGGCATCTATTCCGGGGCCTGCTGGTTTTGGCGGTCTTGATGATGGCATCGGGTTGCAGCAAGAAGATGATTCAATCAGATGGCCCTGGACCGGGACGATCCGGCACATCAGCAGGAAAGGGCGCCGATGGCGGTACCCAGGCCATTGGCCCTGACGGCCGTGTAGGCGAGGAAAGTTTAGGGGCCGGATCTCGTTCCGGCACCATGGGCGGTGGCCGGGACACCGTGACGACCGCGGCTACCCAGGCGCGGGAACTCTTTGTATCAGAAGATATTTTTTTCGCCTATGACAGCGCCGTTTTGTCGACGGACGCCCAGACAATTTTGCAGGATAAAGCCGACTGGTTGAGGGCCAATCCGCAAATAAACGTTGTTATCGAAGGGCACACCGACGAACGCGGCACCGTGGCCTATAATTTGGCGCTGGGCAATCAGCGGGCCGAAAATGCGAAAAACTTTCTCATTGATTTGGGTATTGGCGCAGGACGGATTGGAACGGTCAGTTACGGTGAGGAACGGCCGCTGGCTCCAGGCGCCAATGAGGCAGCCTGGAGCCGAAATCGCCGGGCGCACTTTGAAATTCGCTAATAACAATACCCGTTATGTTGCGATCGGTTTTAAAAGAGGCGTGCTGAGTCCAGGTGCCCAATAAGCACCCGGTCATATCTCAATTTTTGGCGCCGATGGTTTAACGGGGTAGATTCAAATGGCTTTGTAATGTTGACATAAGTTACAAGGCCATCAATGTTTTGGCATCGGCCGGACCTTTTGGCCGCTACTGTTGTTGTTTGTTATCTTTAACTTTTATTTTGCAATGGCGCGCCGGTTGCACAGGATAACCTGATGAATTACAAAAAAACGCTCAATCTACCCAAAACAAAATTCCCCATGAAGGCCAACTTGACCCAGAAGGAACCGGAGCAGTTGGTCGCCTGGGACAAAGTCGATCTTTATGGAAAACTACGTCAAACGGCCGACGGCCGTCCCCGTTTTATCCTGCATGACGGACCCCCCTACGCCAACGGACACATCCACATGGGGACCGCGCTGAATAAGGTGCTGAAAGATGTGATCGTCCGCAGCCGTCAGATGGCCGGTTTTGATGCGGTGTATGTGCCGGGCTGGGATTGCCACGGTCTGCCCATTGAACATAATGTGGACCAAGATCTGGGTGATCAAAAACGGGAACTTTCCCAATCGGCAATTCGTAAAAAGTGCCGTAAGTACGCCGAAAAGTTTATTAAAATTCAGCGCGACGAATTTAAGCGGCTGGGGGTCATGGGTGAATGGGAAAATCCTTACCTGACAATGAATTACGCCTACGAGGCGGTGATTGCCAAGGAGTGTTGTAAATTCGCCTTGGACGGCAGCCTCTACCACAGCAAAAAACCGATTCATTGGTGTTTTGATTGCAAAACCGCCCTGGCCGAGGCCGAACTGGAGTATGCCGATGAGACTTCCCCCTCTATTTATGTCAAATTTGCGCTGCCCAACGCGGCTGAACTGCGACCGGAGTTGATGGAAAAGGCGGTTTTTTTAGTGATCTGGACCACCACTCCGTGGACCTTGCCAGCCAATCTGGCCGTGGCGCTGCATCCTGATTTTGTCTATGCGGCGGTGGCCGTCAACGATAAGGAGGTCTATATTGTCGCCAAGGAACTGGCGGAACGCAGTATGGCCGCTTTCGGAGTTGACTGCTTCTCCGTGGTAACCGAGTTTGAAGCGCGTGAACTGGAAGGCCAAAAGGGCAAACACCCCCTCTATAACCGTGACAGCCTGGTTATCTTAGGCGATCATGTCACCCTGGAAGCGGGAACCGGCTGTGTGCACACCGCGCCCGGTCATGGCCGAGAAGATTATGATGTGGGTCGGCATTACGGGCTGGAGACATACTCTCCGGTGGATGACGAGGGTCTTTTTACCAACGATGTGGAACTTTTTAAAGGACAGTTTGTTTTTGATGCCAACACCCGGATCAAGGCGGTGTTGGCCAAAAGGGGCGCGTTGGTGGGTGAGGAAAGGATCACTCACTCCTATCCCCACTGCTGGCGCTGTAAAAAACCGGTGGCCTTTCGCGCCACACCTCAGTGGTTTATTTCCCTGGAAAAAAATGATCTGCGGGCAAACGCCCTTAATGCCATCAATCAAGTCCAGTGGATCCCCCATTGGGGCCGCGAACGGATTTACGGGATGATTGAAAACCGGCCTGACTGGTGCATCTCCCGCCAACGATTATGGGGTGTTCCCATTACGGTTTTTTACTGTAAACGTTGCGACACGCTCCACATGACCGAACCCCTCATGCAAAAGATCCACGACCTGTTTGTTCAAAAAGGGGCCGATGTCTGGTTTGACGACGATGTTCAGAACACGCTGCTGGAAGGGGCTGTGTGCGAAAAGTGCGGCGGCGCAGAGTTTTTAAAAGAGACCGATATCCTCGATGTTTGGTTTGACTCCGGCGTCAGCCATGCAGCGGTGTTGGAGCCGCGTGATAATTTAACATGGCCCGCCGATCTTTATCTGGAAGGCTCGGATCAACACCGCGGCTGGTTTCATAGCGCCCTGTTAACCGCAGTTGGCACCCGGAAAAAGGCACCTTACAAAGCGGTGCTCACCCACGGGTTTGTGGTGGACGCCGATGGCAAGAAGATGTCCAAATCGGTGGGCAACGTGGTGGCGCCGGAAGATGTGATCAAGCAATATGGCGCCGAAGTTCTGCGGCTGTGGGTGGTTGCGGCCGATTATCGGGACGACATCCGTATTTCACCGGAAATACTCAAACAACTGAGCGACGCATATCGCAAAATCCGTAATACCTGCCGTTTTATATTGGGCAATTTGTCCGACTTTGACCCGGCCACGGACCGTGTCGCCTATGACGATCTGTCCGAGCTGGACCGGTATGCCCTATTGCGGTTGGACCGGTTGATCCAGCGCTGCCAAAAGGCTTATGACAGTTATGAGTTTCACGTGGTATACTACTCCCTTTACAAGTTTTGCATTGTGGAGCTTTCCGGTTTTTATCTCGATATCCTCAAAGACCGGCTCTATGTGTCACTCCCCGATTCCAAAGACCGGCGGAGCGGTCAAACCGCCTTGTATCTTATCTTAGATCATCTGGCACGGATCATGGCGCCCATTTTAGCCTTTACCGCCGAGGAGGTCTGGCGCTACATGCCCTCCGGGGGAAATTGGCCGGAAAGTGTTCATCTCACCTCCTTTCCCCAAAAAGTTCCCCAGTGGGCCGATGACGCGCTGGAAGAGCGCTGGCAGCAGTTGATTACCGTGCGTGAAGAGGTAACCAAAGCGCTGGAACAGGCGCGGGTGGCCAAAGTGATTGGGCATCCCTTGGATGCGGCGGTTACGCTAATCGCCGCCGAGCCGCAACGGTCACTGCTGGAACAGTATGCGGATCAGTTGCAGGAGATTATGATCACCTCCCAGGTCCGTCTGGGCGACAACCCGCCGTCAGGCGGTTTTAACAGTGATCGGATTGAAGGACTGACCATTTCCGTGGCCGCAGCAGAGGGTGAAAAATGCCAGCGCTGCTGGGTATACAGCCCCACGGTGGGGGATTGCCAAACGGCTCCGGATCTGTGCGAACGCTGCTGCCAGGTGATGGAAGCGATGCCGTCGGTATGACCTTCAGCTTACAGCCCGGAAAGTCGGCACAATCCGATAAAAGGGTCTCGTGGGGTATGGTGCTGGGGGCTTTTAAGATAAAACTTGTTACGCTGCTGCTGCTGGCAGCCTTTGTAGTGGCCCTGGACCAGGTGACTAAGTTTTTGGTCATGTCCCAAATGGCCCTCTACGAAAGCATTCCGGTGATTGATGGCTTTTTTCACCTGACCCGCGCCCACAACCCCGGTGGCGCGTTCAGTTTTTTTGCCGGGCAAAGTGAATGGGTGCGGCGGTTTGTTTTTTTAGGCATGACCGCCGTTGCCATGGTGGCAATCTTGTATCTCTACTTTCAAACACCCATAAAGCAGCCTTTTCTGGCAGCGGCCCTGGCCCTCATTTTCGGCGGCGCTACAGGCAACTTCATTGACCGCCTCCGTTTTGGCTATGTGGTTGATTTTCTGGATTTCTTCGTAGGCCGATACCATTGGCCGATTTTTAACATGGCCGACAGCGCCATCACCCTTGGTTTGACTTTTTACGCCGGTTATATACTGTTTTTCTCGCGCACCACTCACCCATGACGAACTTTAGTTACCAAGACTTTGCACATCAGTTGGGTCGGCTGGAACTACCCCTGCCTCCAATCTGGCTGATTTATGGTGAAGAGTCACTGTGCCTGGAAACCGTTAACCGGCTGGTTACCCATCTGTTGCCCAATGACCTCGATCGTCCGGCCTATGAACCATTGTGGAACGACACATCGTTTAGTGCCGTTTTGGAAAAGGTGCAAACCCATGCTTTTTTTGGGGCGGGAAAGGTTGTGGCTCTTTTGGATGCGCGACTATTTGATGCCAAAAAGGATGTGGAAAAGTTGATTTTGAGATCCCACAAAGCTTACCTGAAAGATGATCTGAACCATGCGGCGCGATTAATGGCGCGGGTGTTGAAAATGTCCGATCTTGATTTTGCGGCTGTGAACACTACCGAAAGCCGGGAAAAAGAACTGGGTTCGTTGGCTAGGGAGAATGAAGATTGGTTGCGGGAGGTCATCGGCCATGGCGTTGATCAAGGGGTGAAAATCCCGAAAGAAAAGCGGATCAATGAGCTGTTGGATCAAGCTCTAAAAAGCGGTTTTCCGTCGGGAAATATCTTGATCATTCAAAGTCAAAGCGCCGACCGCCGCAGCAGACTGTACAAATTGATCGCTGCGAAAGGGGTGGTGGTGGATTGCACGGTTCCTTCCGGGAGCCGCATGGCCGACCAAAAGGCCCAGGACGAAATCCTGCGAATGCGCAGCCGCGAAATCCTGGCGAAGCACCATAAAAAGATGGGTGTTGCCGCCTTCAACACACTAAAGGAAAAGACCGGTTTTTCGTTGCGAGCCTTTTCCACCCGGCTTGAAACGTTGGTCGCATATGTGGGGGAGCAGCCTGAAATCACCAGTAAGGATGTGGCGCATGTCTTAAAACGCACCAAAGAGGATCCGCTATACATGCTTACCGACGCCATGGGACTGCGTCAGTTAAAGCAGTGCCGCTTCTATTTAAAAGCACTGTTGGCCCAGCGTGTAGCGCCCCTGCAGGTGTTGGGGGCGTTGACCAATCAGATTCGCAAACTCATTGTTGCCAGGGATTTTTTAGATAGCCCTCAGGGGAAAGCTTGGCGGCCGGGGCTCTCATACAATCAATTTCGTCAAATGGTGCTGCCGGCGGTTCAGGATTTTGATCATGAACTCATCAACGTCTTACAATCTTGGAATAGGGTTGAAACAGAAGATCCGGCAAGGGGTAAAAAGCAAGGGCGCACTCAAAAAAAGAAGAAATCAAAGGCACCGGAGAGCGATCTCTATTTGGCGCCCAACCCCCAAAACAGTTATCCGGTATATCTGCTGGTTAAAAAGGCGGCCAATTTTAGATCGGCTGAATTACAGAGGCTGCTGGAAGCAGTCCACGAGGCGGATCAGCGCTTGAAGTTGGGTAGTAACGACCCGGAACCGGTATTGGGCCGAATTTTGCTTATGGCTTGTAACGTCACTTATTAAATCAAGGGGTTGCTAACCACACCAAGGATTCCTACAGTACATTCAATTGACCCCGGGAAACGAATCAAATGATGCATACCAACACCCGAACCAAAATTGTCTGCACCTTGGGTCCCGCCAGTCGTTCGGCGGCGGTGATCCGCCGCATGATTGAAAACGGCATGCGGATTGCACGGCTCAACTTTTCCCATGGAATCCATGCTGAACACGCCGAGGTATTTAATACGGTGCGCCGGGTGAGTGATGAGGCTCAAATTCCGGTGGCCATCTTACAGGATTTAAGCGGCCCTAAAATTCGGGTCGGTCGGCTACCCCCGGAGGGGGTTCGTTTGAAACCGGGTCAGAAGGTGATTTTATCGGGCAAGGCGGATGCCGCCGCAGGTGAGATTCCGATTTCATACGGGGGCTTGGCAGCGGACGTACGTAAAGGGGATTGTATCCTTTTGGCTGACGGCTTGATGGAACTGATCGTTTCGAAAACCAACAGCCGGCAGGTGGTTTGCACAGTTGTAAACGGCGGGGTGCTGACCTCCCACAAAGGGATTAATCTACCCACCGGAACGTTAAAGACTGAAGCCTTGACCGCCAAAGATCGCAAGGATCTGGCTTTTGGTCTCTCTTTGGGGGTGGATTATGTGGCCATGTCCTTTGTACGGACCGGTCAGGAGGTTGAAGCGCTGAAAAAACTGATTGAGCAAGCGGGTCATGACACACCGGTTATCGCCAAGATTGAAAAACATGAGGCCATGGGCAATTTAGCTGAGATTATAGCCACAGCTGATGCGATTATGGTGGCTAGGGGCGACTTGGGGGTTGAAATCCCGCCGGAACAGGTGCCCGCTATCCAGAAAAAAGCGGTCAAACTGGGTAACGAAGCCGGCAAACCGGTGATTATCGCCACCCAGATGCTGCGTTCCATGGTGAACAGCCCCAGGCCGTCGCGCGCCGAAGCCACAGATGTGGCCAACGCGGTGCTGGACGGCGCCGATGCCATTATGCTCTCAGAAGAGAGTGCGGTGGGTAAATACCCGGTGGAGGCGGTGGCCTTTATGCGCCGTATCGCAGGCTATGCCGAAAAAGATTTTACTTCGGATTATCATGCCAAACGTGATTTTATTAAAAATGTCCCTAAATCGGTGGCCCATGCCGCCTGTGTTTTGGCGCGCAATTTGGAGGCTGTTGCCATCGTTGCACCGACCTTAAGCGGTTTTACGGCCGCCCAACTCTGCCGCTACCGACCCGAAGCAATGGTGCTGGCGCTTTCTCCAAAAGTGGAGACGGTACGAAAGCTCGCGTTATATCGGGGCTGTATCGCCCATACGTTTCCAGCCGTGGGAACCATCGACGAAATGATTCAAAGCGCTTCGGAAGCGGCATTGGCGCTAAAGATTGCCCGGCCGGGGGATATTGTCATTATCACCGCAGGGCATCCGGTATGGGTGGCGGGGACTACTAAGATCATCCGGGTAAAGGAATTGTGATCCAAATCGAATTTATTACGGTTTCGGTGTTAAATGACAGGTGAGGGTCTCATGATGGGGTTTATCCGTCAGCAGGAAGAAAAGTTGGCTGCAAAACTGGTACTTGGCACCTATGCGAAAAAGAATTTGCCCCCACCGGAACCGGAACGTCTCAATATGATCGCATCATTGGTCGTGGACGAGGCGCACCGTATTGCCAAAATGCGGGGGAAAAATGTACTGGCCATATTAAAAGATATGGCTGCCGAGATTGCCGATGATTTTAAAAACCGGGCTGAGAAATAAGATGCACCCGTAAAAAGTCAAAACGGCATAATTATCTGAAAAAGTTGAACATAAGTAAAAGGGATGATGTGACTGTTTGACATCATGACTTCCTTGGCTTAGAGTATGTTTGAATTTTTCATCAATGGTTAGCTTTCTTTAAAAGAATCATTGGGAACTATTCCCGTGATAAAGAGAGTGCATTCTCTTGGGCATGCATCCACGTATTCATCAAACTACATGGAGGTAACAGCTATGGGAAATTTAATACCACTAATCATTCAGCTGGTGAGTGGCGCAGTAGGGGGGAATATCGCTGGTTCCTTAATGAAGAACTTCTCGTTGGGGACCTTAGGGAATTCACTTGTAGGTATTTTAGGTGGCGGGCTTGGCGGTCAACTCCTGGGGATGCTGGGTATTTCAACAGGAGCTGGCGGTATGAATATTGCCGGCATCATTGGAAGCATTGCCGCCGGTGGCGTAGGTGGTGGTGCTTTATTGGCTATTATTGGTGTCATTAAAAAGGCACTTAACAAGTAAAAAACGAATGAATGAACGAATAAGGTTAGATCGTGCGCGGAACGAGCCACGCCACGATCTGAACCGGTTGTTGGACGAGTCCGGTGGTTCAGGGCATGAAGTTGGGGTATAAGAAGATATCTTTTCGCCCGTCAGCCGGGGAAGAGCTTTACCCCGGCTGGACGGCTGGCGCAGATGTGCCATTGCGGCGGCGAAAGGCGGAATGGCAAGGTGATGGGCACAGCTCGAAGTGAATTCTCAACCGCCTGAAGGCGGTGATTCCGGCGGCCAAGTTTGCTCGGCCGAATGAAGTCCGGCGCCATCGCAGCCGCCATATACTGTAGCCGGAGGATATCCGCTTTTGGCCTTACGGGCCTGCTACAGCCTTCGCCTGAAGGCGAGGGGTTTTCTCCCACTCCCCGAATAATGGGACAATAACAATTGCCCTTGACCTACTGTGATTTTACGGCAGCCATCTCCCTCTTTCTACATGAAATCGGGGGTGGTGACAGATGGAATTCGGCAGCCCGATTGAAAAACATCCAAATTGGCCTCCAGCATAGCACCCCCCATCAGATCCCCCACGGCCGCTTTGTAGTGATCGGGGTTTACCCCTTTGATTAGTTCCTGTTGCGCGATTCCGCCCAAAATGGCCATATTCTGCATGCGTTCATCAGGCAAAGAGGCGCACGAAACTTTGTAAACGGTAATTCCCCGGGCCTTTGCATGGCGCCAAATAGTCCCTTCCGAAACCTCCGCTTCTTTTCGTAAACGCACATCCAGGGGCTGCCAAACCGTGTTGTAGTAAATGAGTTTTCCACGCGCCTTGAGCATGGTCTGCATCCCGCGCAACGCTTCATGGCGCTCTAAAGCCACCACCATATCCGCTTGGCCCGGTTCAATAAGCGGGCTGTAGATCCCTTTGCCGATCCGCAGATAAGAGACCACCACTCCGCCCCGCTGGGCCAAGCCGTGGGTATCGACCCCTTTGGCGATCAGCCCGGCATGATCCGCCGCTCGGATCAGCACTTCGCTAAGCATCCCGATGCCCTGGCCCCCCACGCCGGTCATATAGATATCAAGCTTTGTCATAGCGGCTCCTTAACGGTGAAGCTCCGGATTAACCTTCCGGGGGCCTTCAATGGCGCCGGTGGGGCAGACTTGGCGACAAGAGCCGTCGCCGATGCAAAGATCGGTATTGACGGTGATCCGGCCCTTGTCATCACGTTGAAAACTGGGACAGGCAAAGGCCTCAATGCAGGTGTGGATACGTTCACACACCTCTTGGTCAATGGCCACCTGACGCCCCCCCCACCCCTTTTTACGGCGCTGTTGGCGCATCAATTTGAGCATGCAGGGGTGCCTCGCAATTACCACGGAAAAGCCTTTATCGGCCAACGCTTTTTCAACCAGCTCCGTCAGACGAGCCTGCTGATAGGTATCCACTTCGTAAATCTGTTGGACCCCCAACCCTTTCAGGACCTGTCTGATGGGGATCTTATCGACCGCATCGTTAAAATTGCGCCCCGATGCGGCATGATCCTGATGACCGGTCATGGCGGTGGTGCCGTTTTCCATTAAAATCAGGGTAATGGGATGGTTGTTGAACAATGCGTTGATAATTCCCGGCAGCCCCGCGTGAAAAAAGGTTGAATCACCGAGAAAGGCCACCACCTTGCGATCGGTGTTGTAAAGAGAAAGCCCCGAAGCGATGCCGGTGGAAGCGCCCATGCACATCATCAACTGTCCCATCTCATAAGGTGGCATGTAGCCCAAGGTGTGGCAGCCGATATCAGCCACCGTGATATCCCGCTCGGCCAATGCCTTTTTAATGGCGAAAAAGGCGCTGCGATGACCGCAACCCGGACACATTTGAGCGGGCCGAGGCGGCGCTTGGGAAACCGGTGCTTCGGCAGGTTCCTTGTCGAAGAGATCCGGCCAGGTACCGTAAAGCACGGCGCGAACCTTTTCGGGCGTATATTCCCCCATCCACTCTGCATGATTCTGTTTACCGACAAGCTTTACCGCAAGGCCTTCATCAAAGGCCAGGGCCTTGATCTCCTTTTCAAAAAGATCGTCCAACTCTTCAATCAGGCGAACCTCCCGGTGACTTTCGAGAAAGTTGATCAGCGTCTTTTTAGGCAGGGGGTAGACCATTCCGAGCTTTAAAATATCCGGCGGCGCGGGCGTATCGGCCAGCACATCCATCACCGAGGCAAAGGGCAAGCCGGCGGTAATGATTCCCCGGGCGCTATTTTGGTGGTTTATCGTTTGGGTTACATTCTCTTTTTGGGCAAACGTGGCAGCATGATCAAGATTTTCAAAGGCATTGCGCTTTAGCGGAAATATATCACTTGTTAACGGGATGTAGCAGCCGTTTTGCGCATCAAATTGAGCGGGCGGATGAGGCGCCGCTTTCGGCAGCCTTCCAAAAGTGACCTTTTGCTTGGCGTGACAGACATGGGTGGTAAGCCGCAGCAAAACCGGCATCTTCCGGTTTCGGGAAAGCTGCGCGGCCTTGATATAATAGTGGTAAACTTCCGCCGGATCGGCCGGCTCCAGCACCGGCATGTAACACATCCGGGCCAAATGGCGATTATCCTGTTCATTTTGCGAAGAGTTGGCGCCGGGATCGTCACCCAGTACCACCACCATCCCGCCGATGATATTCATCAGGGGAAGTTGCACAAAAGTGTCCGCCGCCACATTCAAGCCGACGCTTTTAAAAAAAACCGTGGCGAGATGACCGTTGACCGCCGCGCCATAAGCCACCTCGGTGGCAACCTTTTCATTGGTTGAAAATTCAAAGTAAAACGGCCGCTTCTCTTTGGGAATCGCTTTGATGGCCATTGCAATCTCGGGGATGGGTGAACCCGGGTAGGATGTGGCCACACGGGCACCGGTCTCCAGCATCCCTCGGACCAGCGCCGTGTTGCCGATAACAATCTCCTCAAACGGACCCGGGCTGAGGAGCATATCACCTACTGTTTTCATTAAAGTCCCCTGCTTGGGTATCGCGCTCCACAATTAAACGCCAAAGAAGAACTGTATCAATATAGTCCGGTTGTAAGAAAGTCAACCAGCGCCATTCAACCGGCTCAAATTGCAGCTTTTTATTATCCCATTCGGGGAATGGGAGAAAAACCCTCACCTTCAGGCGGTTGAGAATTCACGCTGGCGAGACGTCAGTCGGTGGAACGGTCCGGTTGAGTCAGCGCTGCGGAGTCACGTTTCTGTTCGGGTGCTTTGTGCAGGCTGCCCTTTTCAATGGCCCCTTTGCCGTATTTTGCCTTGATCTGATCCATCACCGGCCCCACCGATTCCCATGAGGGTTCCGAAGGTGTATGGATATCAAAAATGCTCATCTGACGGGGTTGGGGCTGCTCGGTCAGGTTGCCCGCGCCCACGCCGATAAGCCGCAACGGCTTTGCCGGAAAATTTCGCTCCAGCAAATTGACGGCGGTTCGGTAAATCACCTCGGCCGATTGGGTCGGCCGGGAAAGGGCCGTTTGGCGGGTGGTCACCTTAAACCGGTGATCTTTCATCTTGAGCACCACCACGTTGCCAAACATGCCGATTTTACGCAACTGCCGCCCCACCGACTCGGCCTGCTTCAGCAGATAGCGCCGCAACACTTTGCGGTCCCGGGTGTCCTTCTCAAATGTCTCTTCGGCGCTGACCGATTTGGCCGGTTGATGCACGGCCACGGCGGTGCTGTCTATCCCGCGGGAAAGCGCGTAGAGCCGTTCACCGAATTTACCCGCCTTTTGGGTCAGTGTGGCCTGGTCTAACAGCCGCACGGCTCCCAGGGTAGCCAGCCCCGCCACACGCAGCTTTTGGGCCATTACCTTGCCGACGCCGGGGATCTTGTTGACGGTCAGGGTTTCGATAAATTGGGGAACCTCTTCGGGCATAATCACCGTCAGACCATCCGGTTTGTCCATATCCGAGGCGATTTTCGCAAACGTCCGGCCCGGCGCAATGCCGACCGAGGCGGTCAGTTCAAAGCGGTTACGGATTTCGTTTTTGATATGACGGCCCAATTCAACAGGCGTGCCGAAAAGCTGCGTAAGTCCGCTGATGTCCATAAAGGCCTCATCAATGGAGACCGGCTCTACTTTGGGTGACAGCGTTTCGAGAAAACCCATGATCTTTCGGGAAACTTCGGCGTAACGGGCTCTTCGCGGCGGCACCACCACGATCTCCGGGCATTTGGGCAAGGCCTTGAACATCGGCATGGCCGAATGAATCCCATGGCGCCGCGCCTCGTAGCTGGCCGCGGCCACCACCCCCCGCCTGGACGAACCGCCCACCACCAGGCAGCGACCCTTTAAATCGGGATTATCCAGTTGCTCTACCGACGCGAAAAAGGCGTCCATGTCGAGATGGAGAATCATGATCGC
>Ga0056123_1000063_pt1 | contig 22756 bp, 19 predicted proteins | sample WorMetHEROISLAND_3_FD_71122 | JGI IMG/M metagenome (GOLD analysis project Ga0056123, IMG submission 71122) | Marine gutless worms symbiont microbial communities from Max Planck institute for Marine Microbiology, Germany - Olavius sp. 3 HERON ISLAND ...
AGGTCTCCTTTGTTGTGAATTTTGAGCGGCTCACAACTCTGGAGACTTTCTCATATTCCCGCAACTGTCAAACTGTGAGGGTCTCCCCGGCATAGCCGGGGGTTTACCAAATATAATTAGCCTTGTTATGTGCGTCTGCCTTTCTATTGTGATTCCTGACGCGAGAATTGTAGTCAGCGACCACCTTTTTGTTGTGGGCTTCCGCCTTGCGATTATAGTCATCCACTGCCCTCTTATTGGCGCGATTCACTCGGTCAATTTCACGTTTCAGTTGTTGCTCTGCTTTTCGTTGAGCTTCGCGCATCTTGCGGTTGAATTCATTGACGGTCGAACAATCACACGGGTAGCATGTCGGCTGCAACGACCTTGTTAAGGTGCCTCGTTCAGTTTTCGTGATGCGTAATCGCAGAACTTTGCCTTGTGGTTGCCAATACGGCCATTATTGCCGATTTCCGGGTGGTCATAGAAGTAGCCACTGCCGATGAGCCAAAACAACTTGTCTACACAGTACGGCGAGTCATCGACGGCCTGAGCGATGCGTACGACGGCGCAGAACACCTCGTAATCCTTGCGGTTTCGTGCCAGTGTCAGGATTTCGAAGATATCCTTGATGTGAACATCCGGTTTTGCGAAGTTGTGGTAGCCAAGTTCTTTGAGAAAGTCGCAGGCTAATGGAAATCCGTAACCATAAATCTCGCGTTCGAGCAGCATGGGAAGTGCGGGGCGTGCTCGCGCATCCTGATCGAAGACTCGGACCCATTCATGGAAATCTTGGCCCGAGTCAAACTTGGTGATGAACTCTGCGGCTGAGAGGGCAGTCATGCAGTATTTTGGCCAGATGCTCCTTGACGTGCGACGAATCTTGCCCCGCGGTTGAAGTTGTTCCTCCACTTGATCAAGAATTTGTTCCCACGATGTGTACTGCTCAAGCGTTCGTTCAGGATCAAAGTTGAAAACGACCTGTCCGAAATTTCTGAACCCGCCAATCGCTTTTCCGATGACGATAGGCCACATGTTCGGATTTTGGGCAGTGGATAGCAGCCGTTCGTAGAGTTGGTGAATGTCGTTGGTGGTCTGTGCTTCCGTATCAGGGTGAAGGTATGTGTTGAGCAGTGACTCCGTTACGCCGGGCACATCGAGATTGAGCATAAACTCCATGGCGAGCCGATAGGAGCGGCGATCTCGTTCAGAGCGATCCATAGATAGTCTGGCACCTTAACAGTGTTAATAAACGTAAATATTTTCTGCGATATCTTTTTCTACATACGGAAATTATTTCTGCATATCAATAATACATTAAACAAGGCTTGCGTGAAAAAACAGCCTTGATTTTTGTCATTCTACCATTTACGATTCAACTTCTGCATAGATATATACCACAAGGTTGATATAAAAAACAAGCCCAAATCCACCGCCTACATGTGTATGGTCTTCATTTGAAGCCACATTGCGGGTTTTCAAATCACTTCAAGCCCTGTGGATGCGCATTTCTCTTTTTACATGCCGGAATAGGTCGGCATCCTCATGCCGACAGGCGGGGGTTGCAACCTGCAAGCGCTGACGCCTTGTCCGGCGGCAAAGGGTTACCGCCCTACCGGATGTCTCAGCTTTTCGTAGGTCGGCATCCCTATGCCGACAGGCGGGGTTTGAAACCTGCAAGCGCTGACGCCCTGTTTGGCGGCAAAGGGTTGCCGCCCTACCGGATGTCTCAGCTTTTCGTAGGTCGGCATCCCCATGCCGACAGGCGGGGTGTGCAACCTGCAAGCGCTGACGCTTTGTCCGGCGACAAAGGGTTGCCGCCCTACCGGATGTCCCAGCTTTTCGTAGGTCGGCATCCTCATGCCGACAGGCGGGGGTTGCAACCTGCAAGCGCTGACGCCTTGTCCGGCGGCAAAGGGTTGCCGCCCTACTTTTATCAGGTGAACGAAGGCCCGAATTACCATAAGGCCTTCTTTATTTTTCCACATAAGACGATGAATCGCCTGTTTTCTTCTATTGAAATCATACTATCCGCCTGACTGCTCACGCACAACAAGGGTTCTTACTTTTTTGATGGTGGATCAGGGATGTGGTAAATAACTTGACCTGAAAAAAAGAGATATATTATCGTATCATATATGTTACGCACCCCGATTTTCTGCGATGAGACCTTTGCAGGACATCTATTTTTGTTCACGTTCAAGGAAGGCGAAAAATGGAACCGGAGGAATATGTTGAATATTTCGAGGACATTTTGAGCCGGACGCCGAAATCGGGCCAAAAGGGGTGTTATGCAAAGGTCTCGAGATGTTGCCACCTAAAAGAAATGAGCGTATATGCCGGTTTACCACTGGAACGGCCTTGATATGACAGGCGAGGTAGTCACAGGCGAGATGAAAGCCGCCCATGCCAATGCGGTGCGCGAGCAGCTTCAGCGTATTCAGGTGAAGCCAAAGAAAATTAACCGCAAACAAAAGGATCTGTTTGAAAACAACAGGCTATTTCAGAAGCGCATAAAGCCCAGGGACATTATCTTTTTTTCCCGGCAGTTGGCCACCATGATTGACGCCGGGCTGCCTTTGATCCGATGCCTTGAAGTGTTGGAGCGCCAGGAAGCCAAACCATCGTTTCGTAAAATCATCGCCGCTGTCAAAGAGGATGTCAAAAGCGGCGAAACCTTGGCCGACACTTTTAAAAAACACCCCAGGCAGTTTGATGAACTTTTTGTCAGCATGGTAGCGGCCGGTGAGACGGGCGGAGTCCTGGACCGTATTTTACTGCGGCTTTCCCTCTATCTTGAAAAGGCGATGAAATTACGATCACGGTTGCGCGGAGCCATGATCCTTCCCTCCATTACGATCACGGTGGCCGTTATCGTCATGGGCATTATCCTCGGTTTTGTCATTCCGGTGTTTCAGGATATTTTTGCTTCCATAGGCAGCAGCATGCCTCTGCCGACTCAAATTGTAATTGCCCTGAGCCTTTTTGTGAAAAACAGTGCGCCATTTATATTATCGGGCCTGGTGGGCCTTGTTCTTGCCATACGGCTCTACTACCGGACTGAAAAGGGAAGAGAAAGGATTGACGGCTTTTTGTTAAAAGTCCCGCTGGTGGGAACTCTTTTTAAAAAAGCTGCGGTCGCCAGGTTCTCGAGAACCTTGGGGACGCTTTTACAAAGCGGTGTGGTGATTTTGCAGGCTTTGGATATTGTGGCCAAGACCGCCGGAAACAGGGTGATCGAAAATTCGATTTATCGAGTACGTTCATCGGTGGCCGAAGGGGAAAGCATGGCCGCGCCGCTGGTCGACAGTCCGGTTTTCCCGCCCATGGTGCATCAGATGATCGCCGTGGGAGAGTCGTCGGGGACCCTGGATATGATGTTGATCAAGATTGCCGATTATTATGACGAAGAGGTGGAACGGGCCGTGGAAAATCTGATGACGGCTCTGGAACCGGTCATCATCCTCTTTTTGGGAGTGGTGATCGGCGGGATTATCATCTCCATGTACCTGCCGATCTTTCAGATGGGTTCGGCGATATGACGCCGATAGAAACCAGCGCGACAAATCCGGCGCCGTCAGGAGAACCGGAACAGGTCGTGGCGGCTATGGAGCAAGGGGACGCCCAGCGGGCCGGAGAACTTGCCCGCAAGCATGTCGCACGTTTCAGCAGGCAGAGGGAGCGGCGGGAGCGGCAAAAAGCAACCGGAACATTACTGTTCGCCTTTAATGAAATTATGAACCCGGATTTTGCATGAAATTTTACCAACTGTTATCAATGTCAAAACACCCAAACGGTGTTCAGGAAATACCAGTAAGCATATGGTAACAAGCTGAAATATCCAATATAAACAACTTTCCGGTAAAATTTCATGCAAAATTCGGGTTGAATTGATTGGTTATGATCCATTCAATGTTGGCCCAAAAACAAGCGGTTTGAGGTTATGGCGCAGTTGGAACTGGAGGACATCACGGTAAGGTTTGGCGGATTGGTGGCCTTGTCTGAACTGAGTTTCTCCATTAACAAGGGTGAGATCGTGGGTCTGATCGGACCCAACGGTGCGGGTAAAACCACGGTGTTTAACGTGCTGACCGGGGTCTATAAGGCGAGTGAAGGAGATGTGCGTTTTGAAAACGAAAGTATCACCGGTAAGCGTCCCTATGAGATTTTTTCCAAAGGGGTTGCGCGAACCTTTCAGAACATCCGCCTTTTCTCAGCCATGACAGCGGTTGAAAATGCCATGGTGGCGCGTCATTGCCGCTCAAAAAAAGGGGTGATCGGCGCTATTTTCAGGACCGGCTCCCAACGCAGGGAAGAGGAGCAGATTCGCGAAAGGGCGTTGAAAGCGTTGACGTTTATGGGGGTTGGCGATTACGCCGATACAGTAGCGTCAAACCTGCCCTACGGTCTGCAGCGCCGTTTGGAAATCGCCCGCGCCTTGGCGTCAGAACCCCGGGTGATTTTATTGGACGAACCGGCCGCCGGTATGAACCCGTCGGAAAGTTCGGCCCTGATGCGGGACATTTCCCGTATTTCCCGATTGGGTATCGATGTGTTGCTTGTTGAACACGACATGAAAGTGGTCATGGGTGTTTGTAACCGGATTGTCTGTGTTGATCATGGTGTCAAGATTGCCGAAGGAACTCCGGAAGTCATTCAATCCAATCCCGATGTGATCGAAGCCTACCTGGGTCAACCGGCAACAGAGAAACCGTAATTGGATAGAGAGGTGTCAAATGAAAAAAAAGCTTTTGGTAACACTGGTATTTGGATGTATGGTTGTTCCCTTTTTGACGGGAACGGTAATGGCGAAAACCCTGAAGATCGGCTCCATGAGCCCCCTGACCGGCCCCTACGCCTCGGATGGCACGGATATTAAAAACGGCGTGTTAACAGCCATTGAAGTATTTGAAGCGGCCGGCGGCGTTCCGGGTTATGACAAAATTGAACTGTTTGCCCAGGACACCGCCTGCGATCCCAAGCAGGCGGTAGCCGCTGCCAACAAGCTGATCAACCTGGAGGTGGCGGGTGTCATCGGCGCCTACTGCTCCTCATCCACCATTCCCTCTTCCGAGACATTGGATGAAGAAAATATTCCCATGCTGACCCCGGCCTCCACCAACGAGAAGGTGACCGACCGTGGTCTTGAGTACATGTTCCGGCTCTGTGGCCGTGATGATGATCAGGCCCCGGCCGCCGCCAGGTTTTTGAAAGAGCAGTTGAATGCCAAAACCGTTTTTATCGTTGACGATAAAACCACCTACTCCCAGGGACTGGCTGACGGCGTGGCCAAAGCTGCCAAGGAATTGGGCATGGAGGTTGTGGAGCATGATCATGTGAACCAGGGTGACAAAGACTTTTCCGCCGTTTTGACCAAGGCCAAAGCGGCCAATGCGGACATTCTTTATATGTCGTTGCAGGGGTTCTCTCCGGCGGCGCTGATGACGTTGCAGGCCAAACGGATGGGACTCGAATCACAGATCGTCACCCAGGACGCGGTGTTTCAGCCGAGGTTCATGGAAGTGGCCAAGGATGCGGCCGAAGGGGTCTACCTGACCTACGGCTTCACCGATACCGCCACACCTGAATACAAAGCCTTTGAAGAACGTTATGTCCCCAAGTACGGGCCCATCGCCGCATATGCCACCTATGCGTATGATGCGACGATCGTTCTATTAAATGCGATCAAGGCCGCCGGTTCCACCGATCCGGCCGGGATCAAGGCCGAGATCATGAAGATGGACTTTGACGGTGTGGCCAAACGCATCAAGTTTAATGAAAAAGGTGACTCCGGATCATCCTATATCGCCTATAAAGTTGAAGGCGGTAAATTTGAGCCTTTCTGGTCTCCTGAAAAGGGGTTGCTCCGGAAATAGGCTGGAAATAGAAAATGACCACCCTGCGGCCTGGACAGAGTGGTCATTTTTCAATACGGAACGGCCCTTGGATGAAAACAGTTGTATGGGGGGCGTGTCCAACGAGGCCTTTTCCAGGTCTTCTTGCCCTGTTGTTTCGACGTGGCCGGGATGGACGGTTATGGATTATTTTATTCAGCAATTGATTAACGGTATCACTTTGGGGGGTCTCTACGCCTTGATCGCATTGGGGTATACCATGGTCTATGGCGTAATCCAATTGATCAACTTCGCCCATGGTGAATTTTTCGCGGCGGGTGGGTATGTGGGAGTGATCCTGCTGGCTTTTTTTGCCGGCAACGGATGGCTGGAAAGCGCCCCTCTGCTCTGTCTCGCCGCCTCTTTTGTGCTTACCATGGGGTACTGCGCTTTTCTGGCCATGGGAGTTGAGAAAGTAGCCTACAAGCCGTTGCGGCGTCAATCGCGTCTGGCGGCATTGCTATCGGCGTTGGGAATGTCGATCTTTTTGTCCAACGGCCTGATGCTGACCCAGGGAGTTTACGATAAAGCCTATCCCGGCGAGCTTTTCCAGGGCGGTCTTACTTTCGGAATGGTTACCATCAGCTATCTGCAGATGGTGATTGTCGGCATGACCATCGCGCTTCTGATTGGGCTTAATATACTGGTGTTTAAAACCAGAATCGGTATGGCCATGCGGGCCACAGCCCAGGACAAGGTGATGAGTGCGCTGGTCTCCATCAGCGCCAACCGAATTATCTCCTTGACTTTCGCCATCGGCGCGGGGTTGGCCGCTGCCGCCGGAATTATGGTAGGGCTTTATTACGGTTCGGTGCGGTACGATATGGGTTTTCTACCCGGTATCAAGGCTTTTGCCGCGGCTGTTTTAGGCGGCATTGGCAACATAACCGGCGCCATGCTGGGGGGGCTGGTTATCGGCATGGTGGAGATCTTCGGCGCCGGCTACATTTCCGGTCAGTATAAAGATGTGTTTGCCTTTATTATTCTGATTTCCGTGCTCTATTTTAAACCCACCGGCATTATGGGTGAGAATATTGATGATACGCGCGTGTAACGATCATTCGAATCTTCCGGGCGCGACGGCAGCGATCCAACATTGTGGGCGCAAATATAAATGACACATGAGTTTAAAAAAGTCTGGAAACCCTATGTCATCGGCCTGATCTGGCTTTTGGGGCTTCTCTGGCCGCTGTTGGGGATTCATCCGGACGGAACCCTTTCATTTGCCAAAACCTTCACGGTCTGGCTTTACATCGCAACGGGGACGTTCATCTGCCTGCTGATATACTTCGTGAAAAAGAGTGGCGGTCTTGATCGTGCCAGCCGGCCCCTGTCCGGCTTACGAAAATCCATCGGAGAAGCATCGGGTAACGTACCTCTGTGGATTTGGCTGACGATTCTTCTCGCTGCGGCCCTTGGCTATCCGCAGTTCACCAATCGCTACGCTCAGGATGTTGCCGTCAATGTCTTAATTTATATCTGCCTGGGTTTGGGCCTTAATATTGTGGTGGGTCTGGCCGGGATGCTGGATCTGGGCTATATCGCCTTTTACGGCGTCGGCGCCTACTCTTATGCCTTGCTGAATCTCCACTACGGGATATCCTTCTGGGTCTGTCTACCCATCGCCGCTGTCCTGGCCATGATTGCCGGATGCATTATCGGTTATCCCACTCTACGTATGCGCGGTGACTATCTGGCCATCGTCACCTTGGGATTTGGCGAAATCGTCCGCATTTTGCTCAACAACTGGATGGAGTTAACCAACGGGCCCAACGGCTTGCTGGGGGTAAAAGCGCCCAGTCTCCTGTGGCCCGGTTTTGAGGGCGGTTTTAGCTTTGAAATGCTCTATTTAAAGAAGCTGCACTACCTCTATTACATTGCCCTGGCCCTTGCCATCATCACGATTGTTTCCGTGCGGCATCTCAATTATTCCCGTATCGGCAGGGCCTGGGAGTCGATTCGTGAAGATGAGACCGCTGCGGAGTTGATGGGCGTCAATACCTTTTTGCTCAAACTTTTGGCCTATGCCATGGGCGCCCTGTTTGCCGGACTGGCCGGAGCCTTTTTCTGCGCCCGGATGCGGTTTGTCAGCCCGGAGAGTTTTACCTTTCTGGAGTCGGCCATGGTGCTCAGTATGGTGGTTTTAGGAGGTATGGGCTCCATTCCCGGAATTATTCTGGGCGCGACTGCGTTGATCGTCTTGCCTGAAGTTTTCCGTGAGTTTGAAACCTATCGCATGCTGGCCTTCGGTATGGCCATGGTGGTGATGATGCTCTTTCGGCCCGCCGGTCTGATTCCGGCGAAACGAATGGGCGCCCGCGGTGAAGAAAAGGATGGCTAAATGGCCGATCAACCGATACTTGAACTGAAAAACATCTATTCCAGCTACGGCTCCATTAAAGCCCTCAAGGGCATATCCCTCAAGGTATATCCCGGTGAAATCGTTGCCATCATCGGCGCCAATGGTGCGGGAAAATCAACGACCTTGATGACGACCTGCTGTGTGATTCCCATTGATCAAGGGGAGATTTGGTATAACGGCAAGGCTATTCATGGAACCGCAGCGGAAAACTTGCCCGAAGACGGGCTTTGTCAGGTTCCCGAAGGACGGCGTATCTTTCCACGCCTCACTGTGGATGAAAACCTGACGTTAGGTGCGTTTTTTCGCAAAGACAAAGAGGCCATCAAAGAGGATCGGCAAAAGGCGTACGATCTCTTCCCGATTTTGGGTGATCGCCACAAGCAGCAGGGCGGCACCCTGTCCGGCGGAGAACAGCAGATGCTGGCCATTGCCCGGGCCCTGATGGGACGACCCAGGGTGCTGTTGCTGGATGAGCCTTCTTTGGGGTTGGCGCCACTAATTGTTCAACAGATTTTTGATATCATCACCGATGTGAATCAAAAAAGCGGCACCACGATTTTGCTGGTTGAGCAAAATGCCAACCTCGCGCTGCAAACTGCTTCACGGGGCTATGTGCTGGAAACCGGCAATATAAGCCTTGAAGATGATGCGGGAAAACTCCTTACAAACCCCAAAATCCGCGAAGCCTACCTGGGAGAGTAAGCCGCGAAATCGATGTAACCGAAACAATATTCACTGTGAAGAGGGCGTATTCCCGGTAAATTCAGTTGATGTCGAACCCGTTGAACTGGTTTCTTCCCAAGGAGTGATATGAACACCGAGCCTCGTTTAAACGAGCGGATTGAAAGAGCCTCTAAATTGGCCGGAAAGTGGCAGGATCGTGCCAACGAGCTCTTAACAGGAGAAGAAAAAGCGATTCAGAAACAGTTAAAGCGGCTTTTGGAGCACCCCACCGACAAGGTCGTCATGACGCAGATGATTGACCGCAGTTTTCGCACCGCCAACGAGAAACGGATCGCCGGTCAGATCAAATCGATTTTTAGCCGCTATGGCGTGCCTGAGTTTTTTAAAGCCGCCGATAAGGTACTCATGCGGCTTTTTCTTGGGATCGGACACTATTTTCCACACGCCAGTGTTCCTAAAATTGTTGAAAAAATGCGTGAGGACAGCAGTCGCTCGGTAATTCCGGGTGAAGTGAATATTCTGACGCCCTATCTTGCCCGCCGTAAAAAAGAAGGGGTGACTGTCAACATGAATCACCTGGGCGAGGCGGTTTTAAGCGAGGCCGAAGCGCAAAGACGGCTCAAAGCCTATATGGAGGATCTGCAAAACCCCGATGTGGCGTATATTTCGGTCAAAATTTCAACGCTGTATTCTCAGATCAGCTCTCTGGCCATGGAACATACCCTTGGGCTGCTCAAAGAGCGTTTGACGGCCCTTTTTCGGTCGGCCAGGGAGAATCACTATCGTGATGATAAAGGCAAAACAACACCCAAATTTGTTACCCTGGATATGGAAGAGTACCGCGATCTTGAGATTACCAAGGAACTCTTTTGCCGGACCTTGGAAGAACCGGAGTTCAAAGCGCTGCCGGCCGGTATTGTGCTGCAAACCTATCTGCCCGACTCCTATGCGATCCAGCAGGAGTTGACCGAATGGGCTCAAAAGCGGGTGGCCGACGGCGGCAGCCCCATCAAACTCAGGATCGTCAAAGGAGCCAACATGGAGATGGAGCAGGTGGCTGCCTCATTGCACGGCTGGCCTTTGGCGCCCTATGACAATAAACTCGACGTGGACGCCAATTATAAACGCATGGTGACGTACGGGATGGAACCGGCGCGGGTCAAGGCCGTCACGCTGGGCATCGCCTCCCACAACCTGTTCGAGATGGCCTATGCTTACACCTTGGCCGAAGAAAAGGGTGTGTTGGAGTATTTTACTTTTGAAATGCTGGAAGGTATGGCCGATCATGTCCGCAGAGCCCTGCAGGAAACCGGTCGCGATATGGTGGTCTACGCGCCGGTAGCCACCAAGGAAGACTTTATCAGCGCCATTGCCTATCTCATCCGGCGGCTGGACGAAAACACGGCGCCGGACAATTTTCTGCGCCATGCCTGTATGCTGGAAACCGGCACCCATGTATGGGAGATGTTGAAAGCGCAATTTGTGGCTTCCTGCCATCACCAGAAAAAGCTGGAAACAACCACTTTTAGAACTCAAAACCGGCTGGCCGAAGATAATCTGACTGCCAAAGGAACCTTTCACGACGGGCGGTTCGTCAATGAATCCGATACCGACCTCTCACTTTCCGCCAACCGCGCATGGGCCGAGGAGATTCGGGAACGGTGGCAAGCCTCTGTTATGGACACCCCCCGTGAGATTTCCATCGTCATTGATGGGGAAGAACGATTTGAGAATCGGGATCAACGCGACATTATGGACCCCAACCAGCTAAAAGAGGGGGAGAGTGCTATAATGGTGGCGCATTATGCCCAAGCGTCCCGAAACGATCTCAAAAGGGCGGTTACGGCGGCGAAAAACGATCCTGACGGGTGGCGCTTAAAAACGACTGCCGAGCGCCATGAGGCCCTTTCCAGGGTAGCGGCGGTGTTGCGGCAAAAAAGAGGGGATTTGATTGGCGCCGCAATGGCGGAAACCGGCAAGGTCTTCAGCGAAGCCGACCCGGAAGTGTCCGAAGCCGTCGATTTTGTCGAGTACTATCCCCATACCGTTCGAGCTTTAGAGGCGTTAGGCAATGTGGAGACATCAGGCGTAGGTGTCGGACTGGTGGTCTCGCCGTGGAATTTCCCCATTGCCATCCCTTGTGGAGGTATTGCCGCCTCTTTAGCTGCGGGCAATACGGTGGTTTTTAAACCGGCTTCGTCTGCCGTATTGACCGCCTGGACTTTGTGTAATGCTTTTTGGGAGGCAGGCATATCCAAAAAGGTGCTGCAGTTTGTTCCTTGTAGTGGTAGTAAAGGCGGGTCTTACCTGGTGGGTCATCCCGATGTGGACTATGTCATCTTAACGGGCGGAACCGATACGGGTATGCGCATACTGGAGCAACGCCCGGGCTTGTTTTTGGCGGCGGAGACCGGCGGTAAAAACGCCACTATCGTCACGGCCATGAGCGACCGCGAACAGGCTGTAGCCAACATTTTACAATCGGCCTTCGGCCATTGCGGGCAAAAATGTTCAGCCACGTCACTCCTGCTGTTGGAAAGAGAGATCTACGACGATCCGCATTTTAAAAAGCAGTTGGTGGAAGCGGCTGAAAGCTGGTCTGTGGGCAGCGCCTGGAATTTTGAAAATCGTATGGGGCCACTGGTGCAAGCGCCTGTCGGTGATTTGCAAAGGGGCTTGGCAGAGCTGGCTGATGAGGGGGAAACCTGGGCTCTAAAACCGCGCCAGATCAATGGGAATCCGCGCCTTTGGACACCGGGGATTAAGTGGGGTGTCAAACGCGGGAGTTATACCCACATGACCGAATTTTTCGGCCCGGTCCTGGGCGTGATGCCTTTTGACACGCTGGATGATGCCATTGAAGCGGTACACATGACCGGCTACGGCCTGACCAGTGGGATGGAAAGCCTTGATGAGGATGAACAGGCCCACTGGCAAGATACCATCCAGGCAGGCAACCTCTATATCAATCGCGGCACCACAGGCGCCATTGTGATCCGGCAGCCTTTTGGTGGAATGGGCAAATCAGCCCTCGGGGCCGGTATGAAGGCGGGCGGACCCAATTACGCGGTGCAGTTCATGAAGATTACGGAAACCGGTTATCCGTCGGAAACAGGGGCCATTGATCGCGCATCGCCCCTGTTGCACCTGGCCAAGGTTTGGCAGCGGGAGGTAGACTGGAATCAAGCCGGGCCCTGGCAAAACGACTTGGCAAGGTCCAGCCGGGCGGTTACCAGCTACTGCTATTGGGCGGAAAAAGAATTCCGAACACCCAAAGATTATGTCCATTTGCGGGGACAGGATAACCACTTCCGTTATTTACCGCTGGAGAATGTGGTGGTCCGGTTGCATGAAAAGGACTCTCTGTTTGAAACCGTCGCCCGAATTGCTGCGGCAAAAATTGTCGGTTGCAAAGTAATGTTGAGCCTGCCGCGGGATTTTGAAAACGGTGTAACCCTCTTTTTACGGCGGCCCCAATGCCGGATGCTAATGGAGGAAGTCCAATGGGTTTTCGAGGCCGATGAGGCCCTTGCCGATCAGATGAACGATAACTGCCGGATTCGTTATACACGTGAAGGTCGTGTGCCGGATACCGTACTCAACGCGGCTGCCCAAAAGGGGTGCTACATCTCCCGCAAGCCGGTTCTGATGCAAGGGCGGCTGGAACTGCTGCACTACGTGAAAGAGCAGAGCATCTGTAACAACTACCACCGCTATGGTAATTTGGGTGAACGTGCCGCAGAGTTCTCCGTCTGATGCGCCCGACCGACCCGCAGCCTTTTGGCCCCGGCGTCAGCCCGCTGTTAACCGATCTCTACCAGTTGACCATGGGGGCATCCTATTTTGCAACGGGCAAAAAGGCGCCGGCGACGTTCTCACTTTTTATCCGGGAATCCCCCCACGGCAAACGCAACTTTTATGTTGCCGCCGGATTGGACGTCGCATTGCGGAGCCTTTGTAATCTGCGTTTTTCCGATAGCGAGGCGGCCTATCTGAAATCAACGGATCTTTTTAAAAACGATTTTTTGACCTATCTAAAGAATTTTCGTTTTTCGGGTGATGTTGTTGCCCTTTCCGAGGGGACCCTCTGTTTTGCCAACGAGCCGCTTTTGGAAGTCACCGCGCCGATTATCGAAGCGCAACTGGTGGAGACCTTATTGATTAACCTGATCGGTTTTCAAACCATGATCGCCTCCAAGGCGGCACGCTGTGTTCATGCTGCGAAAAACCGCGGGGTGATCGATTTTGGGCTTCGCCGAGCGCAAGGCAGGGATGCCGGGATGCTGGCGGCCCGCGCCACCTATTTGGCCGGGTTCGGCGCCACCAGCAATGTACTGGCCGGAAAAATGTGGAAAATCCCCATTTCCGGCACCATGGCCCACTCCTACGTAACCGCCTTTGAAAATGAAGAAGCCGCCTTTACCGCATTTGCCAAGGATTTTGGATCCAAAAGCGTCTTTTTGATCGATACGTACGATATCCTTGAAGGTGCGCGTGTTGCAGCGAAAGTGGCCAACCGGATGCGAAGTGAGGGCAGGCAGTTGTTGGGGGTTCGCCTTGACAGTGGAAACATGGTCCCATTGAGCCGAAAGGTACGCAGGATTTTAGATGATGCCGGTTGCCATGCGGTAAAAATTTTTGCCAGCAGCGGGTTTGACGAATTCAAAATCCGGGAAGTCCTCGCCCAAAAAGCGGCCATCGACGCCTTTGGGGTAGGTAGCAAGGTGGCGGTGTCAGCGGACGAGCCCTATCTCAATATCGTTTACAAGATGGTCCACTATGGGACAAGGCCCGTGCGCAAAAATAGCCCCGGAAAGAGAACCCTTGCCGGGAAAAAACAGGTTTTTCGCCAATGTAACCGTGACGGCCTTTTTGCCCGGGACGTCATTGGGGTAAGGGATGAAACGGGGGATGATGCTCGCGCTCTTTTAGAACCGGTGATGCGCAAGGGCGAATGGGTCCGCGAGAAGCCGGATCTGGAAAAGAGCCGTTCCCGGTTTAAAACAGAGTTCAATTTACTCCCCAATCAATATAAGGCGCTGGAACTCTTACCGCCGGAAAAGCGCTTTCCTGTGGCAATCAGCACCTCTCTTGCCAAACAACAGTAATCCCGAATTTTGCCCCAAAAATCGTCTTTCATGTAAGATTGTTGCGAGGTGAAGAAGGTGAGACGCCCGGTATTCCGGGCCTGTCTTTTTCTCGGCCTCACCGGCGCAACCGCGGCGGGCTATGTTTATCATGCTGTCGGAATGATCCGGGGTCGGGTAGTTCTGATTGAGCAAAGTAAGATCAAAAGATCAAGGTAAAGGTCGTCACCCTAAATTCCCAAATAGGCTTTTTTCACATCCTCATTGGCAAGAAGGTTGGTAGCCGAGTCGGTGATGGTGATCCGGCCGTTTTCCATGACATAACCGCGATGGGCCACTTTAAGCGCTTGATTGGCGTTTTGCTCCACCAGGAAAATGGTGGTGTTATTCTCGCTGTTGATTTTTTTGATGATGTCGAAGATTCTTTTGACGATCAGGGGCGCCAATCCCAGGGAGGGCTCGTCTAACAGCAGCAGACGAGGACGGGCCATCAAGGCGCGGGAGATAGCCAGCATCTGTTGCTCACCTCCGCTGAGGGTGCCGCCTTGCTGGTTGCGCCGTTCCGCCAGGATGGGAAAAAGCGCAAAAACATATTCAAGATCACGGGTGACGCCTTCTTTATCCGCACGCAGATAAGCGCCCATATCCAAATTCTCCGCAACGGTCAGATAGGGGAAGATCCGGCGCCCCTCGGGCACCTGGCAGAGACCCATGGCGACAATTTGATCGGGGCTCAGTCCCTGAATGGATTCGCCTTTAAATTTGATCTCACCACTTCTTGCCGGTACAACCCCCGAGATGGTCATCAGGGTGGTGGTTTTACCAGCCCCATTGGCGCCGATGAGGGTGATGATCTCCCCTTCGTCGATGGAGAGGCTCACCCCTTTGAGAGCTTGAATATTGCCGTAGTAGGTTTTTATATTTGTAATATCCAGCATTCTCTTGGACCTTGTACGAGTCATCCGACGGCCAGGTAAATGGTTCATATGCAAGGTGTTGCAATTATTATCAGCCGAAGCAATACAGGGTTTATATGAAAAGTCTTACCAATATATGTACAAAAAGAAAGACTTTCATCGTTCGTTGTGGCTGTTTACGGCCATGGAGGGTAGTATGCCGGGGATGATAAAATTGACAACACCGCAATAGATGGGGAATTTTATGACGCCATCAATCGTTGGCTTCCTCGCCAAGATAAGCCTTGATTACCTCCGGGTTATGGCGAATCTCTTCAGGGTTGCCCTCGGCAATTTTTTTGCCGTAATCCACCACAAAAATCCGGTCGGACAGGCTCATGACCAGTTTCATGTCGTGTTCAATAAGCAGAATGGATACCTTTTCCTCGCGTCGGATTTGCAAGATCAACTTGTCCAGTTCCCGGGTTTCGTTGGGATTCATACCCGCCGCAGGTTCATCTAACAGTAATAAAAAAGGCTCGGTGGCCAGCGCGCGGGCGATTTCAAGCCGCCGCTGGGCGCCATAGGGCAGGTTTTTGGCGAACTCGTTGACGTGCTGCGCCAACCCGATTTTTTGTAAAATAGCGTAGCTGGCGGCAATAATCTCGGCCTCTTCCTTTCGGGTTATGGGACCTTTTAGGACGGCGCCTAAAATTCCCGCCCGGCTGCGGCAATGGCGGCCGATCATGACGTTTTCCAACACGGTCATGTTTTGAAAAAGGCGGATATTTTGAAAGGTTCGGGCCAGTCCCTTTTCCGTTACCTTGTTGGGTTTAAGCCCTTTGATACTTACGGCCGGTTGGCCGGGGGCCGCAATATCAATCGATCCGTTGGTGGGGGTGTAGATGCCGGTGATGCAATTAAAGAAAGTGGTTTTACCGGCGCCGTTGGGTCCGATCAACGCCACGATTTCATCGTCATTGACCGACAGGTCAATGCTGTCCAGGGCACGCAAGCCGCCAAAATCCATGGTCAGATCTTCAACCGCCAGAATCGGGGCCGTCACGATGCGTCCCCTTTAAACTGGTAGGTTCGCCGGACAACGGGGATGATACCGTCGGGACGAAAAACCATCATCAGCACCAGAATCATACCAAAGGTCAGGATGCGGTATTCGGAAAAAAAGCGCAGGTATTCCGGCAGCAGAATCAGGGTAAAGGCGCCGACGATGACGCCGAGGATCGAGCCCATGCCGCCCAACACCACCACGCATAAGATGTTGATTGATTCCCAGAGAGTGAAACTGGCCGGGTTGATGAACGTGGTTTTAGCGGCAAAGACAACACCGGCGAAACCGGCCCAGGTAGCGCCCAGGGCGAAAGCGGTGAGTTTGGTTTTGCGTTTGTCGACGCCCATGGCCTGGCAGGCGGTCTCATCCTCTCTTAAAGCGATCCAGGCCCGGCCGATGCGTGAATTTTGCAGCCGGTGTACCATAAAGATGGTAAAAATGCTCAGGGCGATCATCAGAAAGTAGACGAAGATGGTCACCTGTTCGATGTTCATTTCCATACCGAAGAATCCGGGGCGCGGGATGTTGGCAATGCCGCTGGGGCCAAAGGAAAATTCATTCCAGTTTTCCATGATCAGGCGGATAATTTCACCAAATCCCAGGGTGACGATCGCCAGATAATCGCCCCGCAAGCGCAGCACGGGAAACCCCAGGATAATGCCGAATATGGCCGCCATGGCGGCGCCAATTCCCAAGCAACTCCAGAACCCGAAGCCAAAATGATAGTTGAGCAGGGCGTAGGAATAGGCCCCCACCAGGTAGAAGGCGGCATAGCCTAAATCGAGAAGACCCGCTACCCCCACCACGATATTAAGTCCCAGGCCCAATAGGACGTAGATCAGGGCTGTGGTCATGATGTTGGTTTGGTAGATGGAAAAGACAAACGGAAACGCAAGGGCAAAAAGGGCCACAGCGACCAATCCCGGAATCGTCACCCGCCGGTTTTGTAGCAGCCGTTGAAAAAAAGGCGCCTTGTTTTCATCGGTCTCTTTGCGGCTCCCCATTGCTTTTCTGCGCATTAAAAAACGCCACAGGAAAGAGAGCAGAAACGAGCCGAGACCGACCCAGAGCATATTCATCCAGCGCCACACCACTATGTTTTCAACCGTATTAACCCTGATCACCAAGATGGGGAAGGTCAGCACCATGAACCAGAGGGCGACGCCCAGAGATTGTTTTACATCGGCGGTTGAGATACCCGGTTGTTCAGTTTTGCCTGTACTCATAAAAGGGCTATACCTTTTGGGAATCAGAACGCCCCAGAATGCCGGCGGGCTTGAAGATCAATATCAACACCAAAAAGATAAACGCAAATACATCCTCGTAATCGGAACTGATGTAGCCGGTAAAAAACGATTCCGTCCAGCCCAATACCAGGCTGCCCAATACCGCGCCGGGAATGCTGCCGATCCCGCCCAGCACCGCTGCCACAAAGGCCTTAATCCCGGCGATAAAGCCGACAAAAAAGTTAATTTGGCCGATGTGAGAGGCAATTAAGACACCCCCCAGGGCCGCTGTGGCCGAGCCGATCACAAAGGTGGTGGAGATCACTTTATTGATGTCCACGCCGACCAGCATGGCCATTTCCCGATCCTGGGCCGTGGCGCGCATCGCTTTGCCGATCCGGGAAAATTTAATCAGGAAGGTTAAAAGAATCATGACAATGACCGTGGCGCCGATAATCACCAACTCCGCCGAACTGATAATGTGGGAGTAGGGTTCCCAAAAACCCAATTCGGGGATCAGTGAGGGGAACGGCATAAAATCGGAGGTTTGCGCCAATAGAACATAGTTTTGCAAAAAGAGCGACATGCCGATGGCGCTGATCAAGGCCGACAGGCGGGGCGCCTGCCGGAGTGGTTTGTAGGCGATTTTCTCCATGGTAAACCCGTACATGGAGGCGTACACAATGGCCGCCGCCGCCGCGATAAACAGAATGGCCAGATGGTTCCAGCCCATCAAGGTCAGCACGCTGATGACAATCAGCGCCGTAAAGGCGCCGATCATATAGATTTCACCATGGGCAAAATTAATCAGTTGAACAATACCGTACACCATGGTGTAACCCAACGCGATGAGGGCGTAGATACTGCCTCGGGTCAAGCCGCCCAGAAAAAGTTCAATAAAATATTCCATGGCGAATTATTGGGTGCTGATCTTTCGGGAAAAGCGAAAGCGGGGCAAAACCGCTGCCCCGCTTTAGAGATTTACTGTTTACCGGACTTCTTTGTAAACACCGTCCTGGACTTGGTACATGGAGAAACCGACACCAATGGCGTCGCCCCGTTCGTCGAACTTGATGCTGCCCAGAGGCGTTTCCACCGGTTCGTTTTGCAGTGCACTGCGTACGGCTTCGTAGTCGGTGCCACCGGCTTTTTCCACGGCGTTGAGCATCGCCAGGATGGCCGCATAGGCGTTCAGGTAGAAAGCGCCCGGATCGGCGCCATGGGCCTCCTGATGCGCCTTGTTGGCCTTTATGGTCAGCGGGTTGGATGAGGTGTCGTTGGGTCCGGAAGCGTAAACGCCTTCGGCATACTCACCGGCAACCTTGATAAAGGTGTCGTCCTTAACGCCGTCATCGGAAATAAAGACCGTATCCATCTTTTTCTTTTTCATCAGCGTGACCAGTTTGGACGCTTCGGGATGGTAGCCGCCATAAAGAACCGCTTCGGCGCCGCTGCGTTTGATTTTTTGAACCACGGCGGAGTAATCCACGGCGCCCGGGGTAATCCCTTCATAGAGAACCATCTCGGCGCCCTCTTTCTCGCCGGCAAAGGTTTTGGCAAACTCGGCCAGGCCCTTACCGTAATCGCCTTTGTCATGCAGGATGGCCAGCTTTTTGAATTGTAACGTGTCAACGGCAAAGTCCACCATCAACCGCGCCTGGGCATCATCGGACGCGATGGTGCGGTAGAAGTTGGGGTAGTCGCCGCTTTGGGTCAACGCCGGGTTGGTGGCCGACGGGGATATGGCGATGACACCCGCGTCTTTATAGATTCCCAGGGCTGGTTTGGTGGCGCCGCTGCAGATGTGGCCGATGACCAGCTTCACCCCATCGGAAACCAGCTTGGTGGCCGTATTGGTCGCCACTTCGGGTTTACAAACGTCATCTTCCACAACCAGTTCGACCTGCTTGCCCATCACGCCGCCGGCGGCATTGATTTCTTTAACCACCAATTCAGCCGCCTTGACAGTCGGGATGCCGTAAGAGGCCAAATCGCCGCTGTGAGGTCCGGCAACGCCTAATTTAAGGGTGTCGGCGGCCACAGTGCCGACCGTAAAACCAAAGATAAGGGCCATGCTTGCCAAAACGGCAATCAGTTTCGCGCTTTTCATATACGCCTCCATCCATTGAATTAATCGTTTCGAGATGCTTGAAAACGTCTCACGTTTCTGCTCAATACCTGTTTGAGACCTTTTCATAACACCCTTTTGACCCGATTCCGGCGTCCGGCTCAAAATGGTATCCTCGAAATATTCAATATATTCCTCCGGTTCCATTTTTCGCCTTCCTTGAACGTGAACAAAAATAGATGTCCTGAAAAGGTCTCTGTTTGATAACAGCAGTGGATAACATCCATAATTCCGCAATCTTATAAAGTCAAGAAAAACATGTTTCTTTGCCCATAAACCGTATTGAAATGTTTGTCGATTTTATTTGCCAACCCCTTGGAAAGACCCGTCAGCATTTATGCGGTTTTTCCAATGATGGCATGTCTCTTGGAATCCTTCTCGAGACGAATGCTCATCGTTATCCGGCTTCATATTACTCCGAATCATGCGGCTGGTGAAAAAGGGCGCACAAATCTCTGTCAGGCCCGGTATTGGCATGCGCATATTGCATCGGCTTTTGAGCTGGGTCACCATTGCCGGGCTGTACCCGGTTGGAACGCTTGCGGGGATATACTTTCAGATATGGATTGCAAAATGCCGACAGGGTGGGTATGTTTGAAATAGCGAAAAAATGGGGCGATTCATCGTTTTATGTGGAAAAATAAAGAAAGCCTTATGGTAATTCGAGCCTTCGTTCACCTGATAAAAGTAGGGCGGTAATCCTTTGCCGCCAGACAAAGCGTCAGCGCTTACAGGTTGCAAACCCCGCTTGTCGGCATAGGGATGCCGACCTACGAAAAGCTGAGACATCTGATAGGGCGGTAACCCTTTGCCGCCGATGAGGGTGGTAAAAGGCCTGGAAATCCATGCCGTATTGTCAGCATAGGGATGCCGACCTACGAAAAACTGAGACATCTGATAGGGCGGTAACCCTTTGCCGCCGATGAGGGTGGTAAAAGGCCTGGAAATCCATGCCGTATTGTCAGCATAAGGGATGCCGACCTATGCTGCGGTATGAGTGAAACAGTTGGCGCTTTATGTTAAATCCACGTTGAAAAGGGGCGAAATGGGGTGCGGTAAGGTTTTTTGGAGGCTTTCGCTGCATAATTCGGGTTGATCATAATTGATTTTAGCATTTTCTTGGCTTTTTCACATATATCCGGCTGCCCTTATCAAGATTTTGCTCTCAGGTAACGGTCATGAGTGAGTTTGGCGAAGATCATGAGATTGGCATGGTACTGCTATCTGCCGATCTAAAAGTGATGGGGATGAATTCATGCGCCAAAAGCATTCTGGGACCCACCCTTAGCCGTTTGGGTGAATCGCTTTTCAGATACCACCCGCAAAAAAGCCACAAAAAGATCCGTTCAATACTCCGTCAAAGCAGCGAACAAAGCAATGGAACCCCCATATTAAAAATTATTGATGTATTGGGCAAAATACTCCTGATCAATTTCGGTCGTGTTGAACTGGCGCAAAATTATCAGGAGCCCTCCTATTTTATGACCTTTCTTGATGCCACCGTACAAACCAACGCCAGCACAAACCATCATAGCGGGATGGTGGAATTCAATAAATTTCCAGTCATGGGGCGGCGGGGATATATCTTTTTAAATGCTGATGATATCTATCTTTTTGAATCGGACGGCAACTACTGTCATGTATATACCTCTGACCGATGCTATTATATCCAGATTACGTTAAAAACAATTCTTGAGCGCTATAAAGACGCGGCTTTTTTCCAAATCCACAAGAGCTTTATCGCCAACCTTAACAAGATCAAACGTCTTACAAAATCATCGCGAAACCAATTGACGGTTGTTTTTACAGACCACACCATCCCCAATGTTCCGGTGGCAAGACGCAGGGTGGGCGAATTAAAACGGGTACTGGCCCTGCCATAAGGTCTTTTCCTTTTTGTCACGTATTAAAGTGTTGCAATCCTCCGTATGTCACCGGATCATAGCCGGTTGTCAAAATCCATTTGAAAACTGTTTCATTGCAAGAATAGGATTTATCGTAAACGATTAGACACTGCCTATCGAAACAGAGGATCGCCCGCTTGGTAAAAGGAATGAAAAAGGGGGATCAAATGCAATATGTCATCATTGGAAACGGTATCGCAGGTGTTTGCGCGGCGGAAGCCATTCGCGAAGTTGATGCGTCCAACGATATTGTTATGATCAGCGATGAAGCTGTCACGCCATACAGCCGTCCGATGATCAGTATGGTGCTCGATGGTTCCGTGTCGCCGGATAGACTTCCCATCAGACCCTATAATTTTTATAGCCGCCTGAAAATCACACCGGAGTTGGGTGATCGGGTGAGCGCCATTGACGTGGATCAAAAACAGGTTCAAATCAACCACGCCCAATGGATTTCCTACGATAAGCTGCTGATCGCCTCCGGCGCGGATGCCCGGCGAATAAAAGTGCCCGGCGATGATCTGACCAACATTTTCAATATGCGCGGCCGGTCCGATGTGGAAGCCAAGCTGAGGGCCATCCCCCATGCCAAAAAAGCGCTGGTGCTGGGCGGTGGCCTGGTTGGTTTTAAAGCGGCTTGCGGGTTTCTCAAACAAGGATTGGATGTAACGATGCTGATTACATCAGGCTACCCGCTTTCCATGCAGGTGGATGAGGCCGCCGGAAAAATAATTTTAGATGAGCTATTGAACGTCGGTGTAAAAGTAGAAGTCGGCGTAAGTGTTGAATCTTTTGAAGGAAACGGGACGGTCCAATGCGCGCAACTTTCCAACGGCGCCCGGCACGATTGCGATATGGTACTGGTTGGCAAGGGGGTGCTCCCCGCCCACTCTTTTGCGCCGCAGGACCAGATCGATATCGATCTTGGAATTATGGTTGATGACTACTTACAAACGACCGTCGCTGATATTTATGCCGCCGGAGATGTTGCTGAATCTGTTGATATCGCCAGAAAAACCCGCCGGGTCAATGCCATCTGGCCTGAAGCTGCCGTTCAGGGACGCATTGCCGGATTGAACATGGCAGGATGTCAAATACCTTATGCAGGCAGCCTTAGCCGTAACACCCTGCGAATTTTAAATGTAGATTTGGCGACTTGCGGTATGATTGATGCGCCCCATAACGATGATATTGAAATGTTATCCGGTACCGACTCAAAACAGGGCACCTACCGAAAGTTACTTTTCCGCGATGCGTTTCTCGTTGGGGCTGTTTTGATCAATCGGATTGAACAGGCCGGTTTGATAATGTCCCTGATCCAACAGGAGGTGCCCATCAAAACAGATCGCCGCCGGCTTTTATCACCTACGTTCCATTTCGGCAGGTTGTTGGCGTACAGTTAAAGGCCAATGAACAACCCTGCAGCAAGCTGCAGGGTATCAGAGCTCATTTGAACAGTTTGAGTTGTTGAAGCTCAGCTTGGGGTTTACCTTGGTTTTGGACATATGTTTCAACAGTTCCCCAGTC
>Ga0056123_1000064_pt1 | contig 22729 bp, 30 predicted proteins | sample WorMetHEROISLAND_3_FD_71122 | JGI IMG/M metagenome (GOLD analysis project Ga0056123, IMG submission 71122) | Marine gutless worms symbiont microbial communities from Max Planck institute for Marine Microbiology, Germany - Olavius sp. 3 HERON ISLAND ...
ATCGCGTCGTCGCTGTTCCATAATCATCATGCCGGGATGATTTTATAGCGATTCGCGCTGTTTTTTGGGCCAACATGGGCCCATGGACGGGTTTGCAAAAAATCAATCGCGGATTTTGGGCCGCTTTGTTGATCTTGACAGGATGAAAGATTCCTACCGGTCCGAATTCAAAAAAGAGCCTCGGATTGTTTCGGCCGGTGAGCAGATCAAGGGGTATTATATCGGCCAATACGAATTTCAGGGGGTCTCTTTCGGGCGCATCCGAAGCGTGCAGAGCAGGCTCTCTGTTGAACATCTTGTCATGGGTTCAGATCGTAAAGACCTGAAAAAGTTTGAACAGGTTAAGACAGACGGAAGCGCCATTGAAAAAATGTCGGAGCAAAAGAAAGGAAAAAGTTTATAATTTATAGGAAAGCCAAGAAGCTATGAATCCAAAAGTTTTTCTAAGTCATGCAAGTGAAGATAAAGAACGTTTTGTGCTTAATTTCGCCACTAAATTACAGGAGCATGGAATTGACGCTTGGATAGATAAATGGGAAATGCTTCCTGGCGATAGTCTTGTTGACAAGATATTTGGGGAAGGATTGAAAGAGGCCGACGCTATTATAATAGTTTTGTCTCATAACAGTGTTGGAAAACCCTGGGTGCGTGAGGAGCTTAATGCGGGGATAATGAAGCGGTTAAGTAAGGGGACAAAGATTATCCCAGTAGTTATTGATGATTGCGAAGTCCCTGAAGCATTAAAGTCAACATTATGGGAAAAAATAAATGACTTAGATAACTATTCGCATAGCTTGGATAGGATTGTGGCCTCTATTCATGGCCAAAAGGATAAGCCTCCAATAGGTAATATTCCCTCATACGTTAATTCTCCAGTTGAAAATATACCTGGATTAATGAAAACAGATAATATCGTTCTTAAATTGTCATGTGAATATGCACTCAAAGAGGATGACAGGGTATTAACCCCCGAAAAGGTTTTTGGGGAAAACGGTTCGCCAATAATCCCGGAATCAGAGTTGGTTGAATCTTTGGAAGTTTTAGACAGGGAGGGATATATAGAACTTTCTCGTACTATTGGCGCAGGTTTTTCTCACTACCAACTAACAACTCATGGTCTAGATGAATATGCCACAGCATATCTCCAAAGTTACCATGAAACGCAAACCAATATTATATCTTTGCTTGTTAATGAAAATGTTGCAAGCAACACACAGTTAGTAAAAAAGTTAAATCAGCCGCCCCTTATTATTGATCACGTTTTAGATTTATTGGAATTAAATGGTCATGTGAATTTATCAAAAATGATTGGCGGGTTTATTCGGGTTTATAATATTTCACCTTCGTTAAAAAGGTCTTTAAAGTGACTTTATGGTTCCGATAATGTATTTTATCGGAATATTTAGTGTTTTTAAATATGTAAAAAGGGGGTGCTTTTCATCTTCATCTGCCCCCACCCTGATTTTTTTGGAGCTATATTTTATGAAACCAATCATGGATATTCAAAGGCGCATATACCGGACACTGCCAATAATAGGGTTTTTCTAAGGAAGACAACCCCTTTTTCGGTCCGGTTATGACTTCTGTTATGCACAAAAATGGTGATCATTTTATGAATACTCAAATCGTATCCAAGATTATTCTGGTGGCATTGGTTTTACTGTATGCTGGATGCATCGACATTAGATACAGCGGCGGCCGCGTGTGCTTTCCTTTTTGCAGGGACAAGATCAGTGGGGCCTCCGAGGAATCTCGGCGCAACGCTCAAAAAGAAGAGACAGAAGAGATAACGGTCGAGTATGAGTTCAAAATCCGGTTTAATAGAAGCATGTTGGCTAGCGTCGATGCTTTCTTTTCTAAATACAACAGTAACCATAAAGATGAGGGGTTAATTCAGTCCATCAAAAAGCTCTCTAGGGTTGGGTATAAGATTATTGAGAAACATTTTGGAATATACCCAGAGGTTACTTATAAACCCAATGAGAACAAGTATGAACTGCATGGCAAGCCTTCCTTTTCACTGTGGGTAGAAAAAGACGCGAAAGATGCACCAGACCTTATCAAAAGTATTACATCAAAAAACGGAGAAATGCGCAAAATCAGATGGAGACTAGGGGTTATTCCATCATTTAAGTATAACGTGTCCGATAAATCTGCAATTTACGTTTCTGTTCTTCTAACGTTGCAAATTGAAGGGCGAAAAGAAGCCAGTAGCGAATTCAAGCCCGTAGCGTACAATACCAAACTATTTGAAGGGTTTGCAGACAAAATTGGAATGGCGGTCCTTTTTGAATACATAGAGTTTTTGGAAGCTGAATATAATCTTAAGGTGAGGGAGGGAGCATGGACACCGAGCTAACTACCACTTCGGCTGTAAGAAAGGTTGTCGTTATCACCTGGAGCGCGGGCCTGATCGTTTGTGCATTAATTTTCGCCATCAAATTTTTCGGCCTTATCGATCTAATGGCCGTTGATCAGTGGATAGTAACCAAAGGCGCCCTTTCAATATTAGGGTTTTTGATCCCTCCAGTAGAAATTATGCTGTTTGCGCTGCTATCCGACTCCAAGAATACGCCTAAAGTGATTGAGAAACAAAAGGCAAAAATACTAATAATTATGTCCATTGTGTTTCAGTTAGTGATCGTCTCACTAGTAGTTTATGGCTTCTTATTCCTTGGATTCGACAAGAGCCCAACAGGCTCAGGAGTGCTTAACAACACCTCAGTAATTTTGCTCATTGCAGGGGTGTTTTCGTTTATGGGTTTCATACCTGTGAATTACTTGTTCAAATAGAAAGTCAGATATGCATAACAAGGAGAAAGATCATAGATATGCGAAACAAGTTAATTCACGATTATTACGAAGTTCAAGTTGAAATCGCATGGGGCACCATTACGAGAGACATTCCCTTGGTGGAAAAAAGGCTTAGTGAAATAAAGGCTAACCTGTCTCATAAAAAGACGCAAAGAGGAATTCGCCGGTAATGCTTCCCGTTAAGTCCCATGCCGCATCGTAATAAACCTTCGCACAGCGAAGGACCGATAGGGCTTGGGGTGGGGATCAAAAAGAAACACCCCGCTGTGGGCTGCGCTGCAAAATCATTATCAAGCGAAGGATGAGCAGATAATAGATTTTGTCGGGTTGACCACTCTGGAGTGTTTCTTTTTTTTGTTGAAATTCATGAGGCACGACTGAACGCTTTAATATTAAAAAATCGGGTGATCAGCCGTGAGGGAGCGAAGCGACCGACCGAATGAATTTCCCCTTGATCTTTCGGACTGGCCTTTAGGCGGCATTGCCGCCAGGCCGGAAGAAATAACCAAGGCAACAATGCATAATAAAGGATAGATAAGGTGGACCTGCCAATAAAAAAAGAAGATCGCGGTATAAACGCCAAAAGAATATCCAGGACGCTTAACAATGTACCTGAATCCTCGGTCTGGCTGGCGAACTTTACGAGCGGCCGGACGCGCCGGACCTATCGCATGGCGATCTTGGAATTTGCGGCCGCAATGGGTTTTAAGGGTGAATATGAGTGGCGGGAAGTAAAGCCCGCCCATGTAATTGCGTGGCGCAAGTTAATGGAAAGCCGGGGCATGAGTGACCGAACCATTCATACCCGTGTTTCTGCCCTATCCAGTCTATTCAAACATCTTTGTGAAAAACAGATGGTGCGGGATAATCCCGTTCGGTCGGTCCGCCGGCCGCAAGTGAATTCGGACCAGGTGGAGTCGGTCGTGATGACAAAAAAGCAGGCCGCCGCCCTGCTTTCCGCTCCGCCTAGGGACACCCTAATGGGTATGAGGGACCGGGCGATCGTGGCGACGTTTTTATACACGGGCGCCAGGATCGAGAGTATTTGCCAGTTGAAGGTCAAGGATTTTTTCGAGGACGGCGGCTACATGGTGCTTGATTTCAAGGTGAAAGGCGGTCGCATCAAGCGGGTGGCGCTCAATGCGGAGCATATTTCCATTTTAAAGGCGTATCTGGCAAAAACCGGCCTTGAAAGAGCCACGGAGAGCGCCTTGTTCAGAAGGATGAAGGGAAAGGGTCATGGGGAAAAACTCTCTCAGCGCCACGTTCGCAATATCGTCAAGAAATATGCACATATGATCGGACTCAGTGATAGGATAACGCCTCACTCCGCAAGAGCCACATTCATTACCGAAGCCCTTGCGGCCGGTGTACCCATTGAGCAGGTTCAGGCGACGGTGGACCACAAAACCATCACCACCACCAAGATGTATGACAAGCGGCGGATCAGCCATCGGGACAGCGCAACGTTTAAGGTTAGTTATTGAAGTTTGGAATAGGGCGAATAGCAATTGGAAATCATTATTGGTGAATAGTAGCTTTATTATGTTTGCGTGCGGCTAGAGACCTAATAAATAAACCCTTAACCGACCTATAAAAAGCGCTCTTTACTGTTGACAGGTTCTTTTATTGGTTCCATTATTAATACAAATAACAATATAGTTAAGGGTTATTTAGGGGCGAACATGACTCAGACTCATAATATTTTGGCAGACGTAAGCGCCGGTATTTCAGAACTTAAAAAAAATCCGATGGGTGTTGTTGAGCAGGGGGACGGTGGACCAGTTGCTATCCTAAACCGCAACCAACCGGTTTTTTACACCATCCCGGCAAAGGCTTTTGAGGTAATCTTGGATAGATTAGAAGATATCGAGTTGGCTGAAATTATTGAAGCCCGTAAAGGTCAGCCTGAAGTCGAGGTTGATATCAATGAAATATAGGCTCTTTTTCAAAAAGGAAGCAAAGAAAGAGTGGGATAAGTTAGACCCATCTATTCGATCTGTCTTTGCTAGGAAGCTGAAAGAGCGCCTGGAAAAACCGCGCATTGAAAGCGCCCAGCTTCATGGAATGAAAGACTGCTACAAAATCAAGCTTCGTAATGCCGGTTATCGCCTTGTGTATCAGGTGAGGGATAAAGAGCTTGTGGTATCGGTCATAGCGGTTGGTAAGAGGGATAAAAACATTGTTTACCGTGTTTCTATAAAAAGGAGGTAAATGAAAATGGCTATAAAAATCAAGTTTAACGATTTCAAATCACTGGTTGATAACGGAGAAATGCCAATAGATCTCATGAAGGATTACCTTGAGCAAGACCCAACGGTCTCAATCCCGAAATTAAGATTTAAGCATGATGCACTAATTGACACGCAACCAGAAGATTACGATGTCAATGATTTTATTTGTCGGCTCTTGAAAGCGCTTAAAATAGCAGAAAGGGAGAAGAAAGTAAAAATCTTTGGGTTTAAGGAGAAGCCCGTCGTTGTGGCGGAGGGCGATTCATGGTTTCGGCTTCCCCCTATCTATGACACAACCGCTATTGCATCAAGAATTGGAAAAAACCCAGATATCGATATAGTCAACATCGCCTGCTGGGGAGATACCTTATCAAAGATTCTTTCAAGGAAAGAATATATGAAGTATATAGGCCGGGATGACACTAAATATTTTATGCTAAGTGCGGGTGGTAACGACCTACAAGGTGGAATATCGAGATTTATCCATGATTATAAAGATGACCCACAACGCCCTGTTAATGAGTATCTGACTGATGATGGAAAGGATGCATTGAAAACAATTGGCGAGGGATACCAAGAATTGTTATCCGAGGTTTCTGACTCGTGCCCGAATGTAAAGATACTTTTATACGGATATGATTACCCTAGACCAAGTAATGGTGGTCAATTTATTGGTCAGTTTCTAGAAAAGAAGGGTATACCTGAAAACATAATGAAGAAGGTTATTGAACCTGTGATTGATAAGTTAAATGACATCATTGAAGATTCTGCTTCCAGATGTCCGCGGGCCACATACATAAACTGTTTGAATTTAACTGATAAGTTTACTTGGCGTGATGATATGCATCCTAATGATGATGGATTCCGGGCCTTGGCAAATAAATTCGAAAATGAAATATTGCTTTCATAGTTGCGTATAACAACAGCTTCAGCCAAGACGCATTTTCCGTTCGTGCCATTCACTAACGAGGTTTTACAGCATTTCCCGGAAAAACCGGCCTCGAAAGAGCCACACAGAGCGCTTTGTTCAAAAGGATGAAGGGTAGGGGGGGTAGCGGGGAAAAGGTTATTCTTAGCGTATATTTACGCACGAATATGGGTGCCACCCTATTATTAAATGATTTCCGGCGACCATGACACTGCATGGTGACGCCCATGGGGAAGGGTGGTGAACCTGATTAACGCCTAAAAGGGGTGTAGGATTATGGAAGAAAGAGACCTGTTCAGTGAAAGCATGGAAGATCTGATGGATAAAATAGAAAAGGGAGAGCTGCCAAGTATTGCCGATGAGAAACTGGCACAGGGTTACTCGGTAACTTACAGTGATCAACGATGGCCGGATAAGATCATTCGGGAATATCCGGACGGGCGGAAAGAGTTTATCGACTTTGACGATGATTACAACGAGGTTGTTATCGGGAAGCCTATTGATTGTCAGACCCGCCCGGTTCCAGAATTAACCCGCAAGCCCAACCCCCAAGACTGAATGATCTTGATAATAGTTTTCAAGGTTGGATTTCCATTTTCACTTAGACCTGAATAAAGCTGCTCCCTTGCCAATCCTGTATCAGAGGCAACAGCGGTCATTCCTTTAGCGCGGGCAACAACACCAAGGGCTTTTGCCATGTAGGATGGATTCCCTGTTTCAAAGGCGTCATTCAAGAAAATCTCGATAGCTTCTGGAGTATCTAAGTATTCTTCCGGGTCGAATTTAAATAATTTTTCTGTCATAGCTTTACCTCTTTGGTCAACTTTTTAGCCCTCTTAATAATTGCCCCCCCTTTTTTCATATTATTATGGTATAATCTGATATGACATCATATCATGTGAATGCTCCACCAGCTAAAGCCTTCGCCTGAAGGCGAGGGTTTTTCTCTCATTCCCCGAAATGGGACAATAAAAAGAACAAAAAACAAAATCTGGTAGTCATGGTGAATGCTCCACCAGCTACAAGCCGGTGGCTTCTAAGCCGCTAAGCCGCAGCCAAGCCCTGCACCCCCAGGGCTAAAATGTTAAGCGCCGCATTGTGATCCCTCGACAGCGAAAGACCGCAACATGGGCAATGATATTGACGATCCGACAATTTGAGTTTTTGCCTCGTTCCGCACCCGGAACAGGTCTGGCTCGTATAGGCGGGGTTTACGGTTACCATACGACCACCAGCGCATTCTGCCTTGTAGTCAATGGCGCTCAAAAACATCCGCCATGCCGCATCGCCAATCGATTTATTGATGCAACGAAAATTGTCTTTCTTCATGTCATTAACCGAAAGGTCTTCGACAACGACTGTGTTAAATCTGTTTACCAGCTTTCGGGACTGTTGGTGAATGAAATCATGCCGCTTGTTCGCAATGCGCTCATGCACACGGGCTACCACCTTGCGGGCTTTTTCTCTGGCTTTCGTTCGCTTCTTTTGAGCAGACAGTTTCCGTTGCGCTTTGGTCAAAGCCGCTTGCTCTTTGCGGAAAAACCGTGGGTTCGCAATCGTTTCCGAACTGGAGAGAGTCGCAAAGTTTTCCAGCCCCACGTCGATACCGATGGCTGATTCATCCGGCTGGTCGGCAGGGGTATGCTCAACATTGCAAACGATGGTGACGAACCACTTGCCCGTAGGCGTTCTGCGGACGGTGCAGGTCTTGGGATCGCCTTCAATCGGCCTGTGAAGCCTCGCTTTGACCGTACCGATTTTTCCAAGGTGAATTCCATTCTTGCGAACCTTGAAACCGCCGTGTTGCGGGTAGGTGAAAGAGTCGTACCGAAACTTCCCCCGAAAGCGGGGATATCCGGGCTTGTCACCGGCCTTCACCCGCCGAAAGAAAGCTCTAAACGCCAAGTCAACACGAACGGCTACATTTTGCAAACACTGAGAGAACGCATCCTGAAAAAGCTCATGTTCTTTTTTCAAAGCTGGAAGCGTATTGATTTGGTCATAGCGAGAAAAGCTCTTTTGTTCGTTCTCCCAACCGACTTTCCGCATCTCAAGAAAATAGAGTTGTATGTCCACCGGCAAGCCTCAAGCTGCTTGTTAAGCGCGGTTGCCTGAGACCGCTTCGGGTAAAGCCGATATTTGAAGGTAGAATTCAACCCACACCCTTTAATTGCTCACGTGTTCACTTGTTCCGGTTTTCCGCTGGTCTGCCAGTCTTGATCTTTTCAATCAAAGCCAGCGCTCTCTTTAGTTCAGATGGAGGCAGGCTTTTAAGGAGATTAAGACCGGCGCGCACAATCTCACTTTTGTTCACCTCGATTCCTGCTCTCATGGCCTTCTTTTTGATATCAAGAAAAAGGTGATGGTCACTTTCCGGAAATGAGAAAGAGTCTCTAACCACCCTTCCCTCTTTCCCTTTATGTGAAACCCTATCGACCTTTCGGGCTGATTTTGCACCCTCCGGGCTATCAGAACCAAAAAACCCATCCGCTTTTCCAAACTTTTCATCCAGTGCGGTTTCCTCTGCCTTTAGAGAGGCGTTCAGGGTGTTGCGAATCGTCTTTTTTTTCATAGCTGTAGTTTCATTATGCCAGAAATTTCGCGGCTCAGGCCATCAACCTCACTTACTGCAATCTTGGCCTCATTCCCCAGATCATGAACCGTTCCACCTATCAAGGCGGACTGTCGATATGCAGTTCGCTGGTGCAGCCTTTTTTTCATCACCTTAATTCCAAAGTCCGGTAAAATGTTCACCACCTCTTTCGTCAGGTTGATGTTCGGTTGACACTGATTTATGAGAAGGCGGGTTTTTAGCGATTCGTTGATCGTCAACACAGAATCAATTACCTTTCGGATCCCAACGGAAGCCCACAGGTCTAGCGGGCTTGGAATAATCGGGACCAGGGCCAGGTCTGCAACCAGCAGGGCGCTTTGAGGTATAGGTGAATCTGACGCGGGCGGGCAATCAACAATTATCAGTTCATAATCACCGATAAACCTTTTGATTTCGCGGTGAACCTTCTCCCCTGCCGCCCCCAAACCAATTACAGCCGCCGGAAACGGGTTGTCGTCCGGTGCACTTGATGACCACCTCGTGGCCGTTGCTTGTGGATCAGCGTCAACAACCAGGGCCTTTCTTTTTCTGCCCAGGGTTCCGGCCAACTGCATACTGACGGTTGTCTTTCCCGCGCCCCCTTTTTGATTTGCCACAACCAAAATTTTAGACCGCATCTCCAACCTCACCCCCTATACTATATAAACAGTATTAACCGTATATACGGTATAACCCCACCTGCCAGTATCGTATATACGGTATTAACCGTATATACAATTAATACCATATATACAGTAGACCCCTGCTTACCAATTATTGGCCCCCAATCCACCCATACCGTTTAAACGGTATTAACGGTTTATACGGTTTTAACCCATTCCTCAATCGTTGGAACTCCCGCCTTTTTAGCGATCCTTGCGTTCATTTGAACCCGAACAAACCATTTCCTCCCGATCCTCCTCTTGCCTTTTTGCGGGGGGTATTTGGCATCGAACTCTTTTTCTGCCTCTTTTTTAATACTGCCAAGCTCTTTGCCCGAAAGCGCCTCTCTGTATTTATCTATTTCAGATTGCCGATACCTCCGGTACATGATTTCCAGTTGCTCCTGGCGATCTTTTCTGTGCAGTTCTTCCCGCTTTTTCAGGTATTCTTTCTCGGCCTCTTTCTCGAACAGGCTTCGTTGAGGCCGATAATCTTCTTTGATGGCCTTTAGGGTGTAGGGGGCAATGTTCTTAATTTTCCCACTGCGATGATGGTGGGTTACATATTCCAGGTTAGCCAGAATCCGGCTTTCCGGGTATTTTTCGATTATATCAAGGGCGTCGGTTGCGTTAATTAGAAAATAATCGATAAGCCTCTGGTATAAATTAGGCTTGTCAATCTTTTCGATCTTTGGCGGGGAAAGGGAGGCGGCTGTGTTCTTTCTGACTTGCGATTTCATTTTAAACCGAATCATCACCACCTTTTTACCTTTTTTGATTTCAGTCAGGGTTAAGGATATATCGGTCTTTTCGTTAATTTCCCTTTGGGCTGGCATCAACACACGTCGTTTAAAATCCCCGTAAAGGGTATATTTTTTATCATCAACCCCTAAAACATTCCTTAGTTCACCGATTTCTATTTTTTGTGTCTTTAACTTCAACCATTGTTTTGAAAGCTCATACAAGCGGATTGAGTATGAACTCTTTAACCTTAAAACATTTTCGAGTTGGTATTTCGTAAACCTGTTTTTGAGTTGCAATAAATACGGCTTAAGGTTTTTTGAAAACTCTAATTCAACATACCCTTCGTTTATATAATATTTAGATGAAGCAAGCCAGCCAACCTCCAGAACGGTGTTTCCCTCTTTGATTAACAGGCTTCTTTTTCGTAACCTCCGTGTAACTTCAAGCAACTGGCTATATATTCTCTTGTTGTTTTTAATGCCTATAAACTCTGCAAATTCTTTAGCTTTAATTCTATATGTCTTAAATTCATCCTCAGCCCTGTTCACCATAGATGATAACAACAAAACAATTCGCGCTTCCTGGAGGGTCAGGGTATACGAAGATTGAATCAATTTGTTTGATTTGACAACCGACCGGCTACGGCTAGGTTTTTCCACAGAAACAAGCCTTTAAAAATTGATTGTTTATTGGTGTATAATTAAACTAAGACGGGTTGTCAACGGGTGTCATAATATAAACCTACAGGTGACCCGCTAAATGTCATAATAAAAAATTCAAGTATTTGTTTTAACTTATTTTATAATGACCTAAAACTCCATTTCTCATTAGAGTATCATATAATATTATATGATATTATATCGTTTCATATTAGAGAAAATAGAGTGGTTTTTCCGCGCGGTTGGAACGTAGTTTGAAGTCTGCGGTAATTTGACCCGCTAAATGTCATAGTTTGACCCGCTAAATGTCATAATAGACCCGCTAAATGTCATAATAGACCCGCTAAATGTCATAATAGACCCGCTAAATGTCATAATAGACCCGCTAAATGTCATAATAAAGTGTATAACAGGTTAATATAATTGATAAAAACTTATTCTAAAAACTTTAAAAGTATTAAAAGTATTAAAACACACACAAAAAGAGCGAAATCTTTTTACAAATTGTAGTGTGTGTTGTTTTTTTATATTAAAAAGCATTGACAATACGTGTCCTGCGGGACACATTAAAACAATGAAATACAGAATAGAAACAACCCCACAGTTTGACAAATGGTTTAAGAAACAAAAAAAGGGAACGGAAAGAACAAAGATAGTCATACGACTTGATCGTATTATTTACGATGGCAATTTTGGAGACTTTAAAAAGATAAACAAAGCATTGTATGAGTTGAGATTTTTCGGCGGCGCCGGCATCCGCATCTATTACACAATCAAAGGAAAATCGGTTGTGCTTCTCTTGACTGGTGGCGACAAATCCAGCCAAGAAGACGATATTAAGAAAGCGGTAAAAATGATAGAAGAATTAGGAGGATAAAATATGGCGCTGAAAACAAGACCCCTCGACGTAGCGGAATTGCTGGAAAACGAGGATGATATTCTGAGTTTTTTAAATGAAGCCGCCGCAACGGGCGACGATGGCTTTTTCATCCATGCACTCAACACAGCCGCCCGTGCCGTAGGTATGACTGAGGTTGCCAAAAAAGCCGGTATTACCCGTTCTGGCCTGTACAAGGCGCTATCTAAAAACGGCAACCCCGGGTTTGCAACCATCAGCAAGATCACAAAAGCCCTTGGGGTCAACCTGGCTGTTCAAGAGATCAACGCCTGATACCCAAGCTGAACCCTCGCACCTGCTTTTTCACCTGCTTGATCCGCAACCGCTCTATTTCGTCCAAATATCTGCGAATATTGGAGTCACGTTCTATTCTCAGGATGATGCGTTTCAGGTTGGCTTCTTCCTGCTTGGCGGCCTTGATGTCCTTGCTTTTTTGTGCGGCCTTAAAGCTGTCATGGGCTTTTCCAAACTCCTTCATCAAGGCTCTTTTCTTCTCGACTTCTTTCATCTTTTTTTGTTGTTTCAGCTTTTTTTCATAATCAGCAAGGGTTTTAGAGGCAAGACCGTTTCTGCTGTGAGCTTTTTTATGGGCGGCCGCCTTTGCTTCTGATTCAAGACGTTTCCGCCCAATTCGTTTAAACTCGGAAAGATTATGCTGTGCGGATCTGACACCCTTGCAACCTTTGACGGTAATATTGTCAGAATAGCCGCTACAAGTGCCCGATATTCATACGAATAGTTTCGGGGGAAAAGAGAAAAGAAGAATAGGGATGACGCCCAAAATCGTCGCTTCGCTTGAAATTGAGCTAACGAACCTGGGGGGCGACGCAAAATAAACTCCAAAAAAAAGAGAAAAACCCATGAATTTGCACTGGCGCTTGGGAATTTGACCGCTTTTCACACCAACATCTCTCCACTTTACCGATCCGTTCCGGCCGTACAATTTCCGTCGTCGCCACGGACAAAGAGCCTGAAATCAGGATCAATGATCTGCCGGTTTCGGGCTTCTTGACACTTCCTGCAATCGCTGACGTAATCTGTAATTTTCATTCCGGCTGTAATTCCTACGCCAAGGCCGTAGCCGCAAAGAATGAACCCAAAGACAACAAAAATCATTAAAGTCAGTGCATCCTTCACCGTCTTCTTCTTCATTTTCATTCCTCTGTCCTCCATGTTTTTCCCGCCACCGCTCTGCGCTCTCTGTGGCTGTCTCGATGCCGGTTCTGGCTAACTGGCTAAAATCCGATACCCATACCTCGGCCCATGACCATTTTTTGGGCCTGCTCGATCTGTTTCCTTTCTCCCTTGTCGAGGGTTTTTTGTATCCCGACGGACACGTCAATCTCACGGATCACTTCTTTTATGTTTTTCTTTTCTCGTGCGATGGCCTCGCTGTCGATTTCTTTCTCGGCGTCTTTCAGCCGGTCACGGGAGATGACAAGTTTTTTCATCAGGGCTTTTTTCTTTTTTGTGTCTTTTGCCCTTTTTTCCCTTTTTACCTTTTTTTCATATTCCGCAAGGATTTTGGACGCCTCCGGATTTTTCCTGTGCGCTTTCTTCTTGGCCTCTTTTTTCGCCGCAAATTCGAGGCGGGGCCGCTCGTTGTCATTCCACAACCTTTTATCGACCCGTGCGTGTCTTTCCTGCTTGGTCAGCGTTTCGTGTTCCTTCTCCCACTGCTCTAAGCGGCGTTTACCAAGTCCCAAAACCGGCTTTGGACGTGTCTTTTCGTGCATCGCAACCGCTTTCTCGGCGGTTAGAACCTTATCGGTATAGCCGCTTTCAATGGCGGCAATTTTTTTCATCTCCTGACGCAAGTACCGATCCTCGGCTTTTTCCAAGATTTCTTTCGCTTCTCTCGTACTCAACTCCCCAGCACCGCCGCCGGTCTGGAGCGCATTTTCCACAACCGCTCGCTCTGCGGCCTTATCGTGACTGGCCTTGATCTGCTCGTCGATACCGGCCGCTTTTTTCGCTTCTGCGTTTGTCTCGGCGAAAAAGTTTACCCGTTCCCTATCGGATAATCCTCTAATTTCTGCCGCAATATCCCTTCCGGCCTCCGGTTGCGGTCTGTCCATTTTTTTAGATTTATTCTCGGCTAAAATTCCCGCTACAATATCTCTGGTTTTTTCCCTTGTAGCCGTAGCCGGATCGCCAACATCAAGGCCGTACCGTCTCGCAAAAGACCGCACTGACTCCTGACGGTTGACCCGCCTAAAGCATCGTGACATGGCGGATCGGTCTTTTAGCTCGTCCCTACCGGCGTATACGCTGACGCTCTCCCGATGTCTTGACAGACCGACGTATGCCAAGTGCTTGTCGAAGGTTTTTGTCGCCAAAACCTTGGCATGATCGACGGTGACGCCTTGGGCCTTGTGGACGGTCATGGCGTAACCGTGGCGAATATAGGCATACTCCTGCGGGTTGAAGCTGATATGGCCGCCATTGTCCAATTTCACGGCCATTGTGCCTTCTTTTTTGTCGTACCCTATAACAGTACCCAAAGAGCCGTTAAACACGCCTATTTTAGCGCTATTGCGCCTGAAAAGTATCCGGTCACCCTCGCCAAATTCCCTTTTCCCGTTGTCGGTCTGAACGGTAAAAGAGCCTTGAATTTTGCCCTGCTCCTTTCGGCCCTCTCGGATCGAGTGATTGAGTTGGTCAACATCGGCTCGCCGATGAGCCAAAACAACCATACTGTCTATCGGTCTGGTTTCGGTTAGATAGTCGTTGACAAGGCTCTCGATGGCGTCCTCGTGGCTGTCATCAAACCGGATAGCACCGGCTCTGTCATAAGCGGCAACTGCCGCCGCCGCTCTGCCTTGTGAAAGATCAAGCGTGGCATCCCGTTGCCATTTCGTTTTTTGCCTTCGGATCGTTGAGATTTCGGAAAAGCCGTTGATCTCGGCGATGTCCCGCATGGGACTTCCGGCCTGTATCGGTTGCAACTGCTCCGTGTCTCCGGCCAAAACCAGTTTACCGCCGGATGCGCTCATGGTATCGAGAACCCTTTTCATTAGTTTGCCGTTGACCATACCGGCCTCGTCCATCACCACAACTGAATTTTTGGTAATGTAGCTCATCGGTTTTTTTTCGCACTGCTTTATAAAGCGGTGGATCGTGGAGGATTGTATGCCGGATGACCGGTTAAGACCTTCTGCGGCTTTGCCCGCCAAGGCAACCCCTTTGACATTAAAACCGGACGCCTCCCAAGCTTCACGGGCGGCTTTCAGCATGGTTGACTTTCCGCTTCCCGCATACCCTACCACAACGGCTACTCGCTCTTGCCCTGTGATGTGATAGATAGCGGCCTTCTGCTCGGCGGATAGGTAGCCATACTTCTTGTAAATCTCTTTTCGTTTGGAGTTTTTTACGCCGTGACCCTGTGCCTCACGTCCCATGATTTCTGCTGTGGCTCGGATCGACTGTTCCCGCTCCATCACCGCTTGCGTGGTAAAGTATTTGGCTTCCTTACCCTTCTTATTGAGCGGCACCAGTTTTTCGGAATTGTCGAGCTTGCTTTTGATCCGCTCGAACCCCTCTGGGTCGTCAACTGCCCGATGCAACTCTCGGTAGAGATCGTTTTTCGTGAACACGCTTTTTCGGTCACTGACGTTATCAATGATTTTGTCAGGGTTGGCTTCTATCTCCTTCAGGTTTTGAGCTTTTGCAAGACGGTTGTATTCACCGGCCGCCGTTTGCAAGCCGTCTTTTTCCATGTGTGCGGCGGCTCCCATGTGTTTTTGCGCATGGTACTGGCCGTTATTGTTGACCGCCTCGGCTTCGATGTTGTTACCTTGAAAATATCTGTTTTGGAAGTCTGCCCATTGATGGCGTATCTGTTCATCTGCATTGACACGTCCCCGGCCGGAAAATTTAGGGTTCAGGTGTGTTGCCTTTTTGCCAAAACCGGAACCTTCCAAAACACGTGTGGTTGTCATTAAGTGAGCGTGGGGGTTGTCTTTGTCGTGGTAGTGTATATTCAGGTCTACCGCTACGCCTTCATCGGTAAAACACTTTTTCGCAAAAGCGGTTGCGATTTCCTCGTGCTGTGATCGGCTTAATTCACGGGGTAGGGCTATGACGTGATCTTTCGCAAGCTGGGAGTCCCGCCTTTTTTCTGCGGCTTCTGCCTCATTCCACAAACAGGATCGCTCCTTAAACTTTGCATCGGCATTATCTGGCAAGAGGACACGGGTATATCCAATATCAGCAAGCCGCCTGTGGTAATCAACAGTCTGGCCGATCCGGTCATCGTACATCCGCTCGCCGGATCGATAGGCCGCCGCCTTGATTGCGCTGTGTCCCTTGGATCGGCTGATTATGCTCGTGGATGCGTATTCTATCGCCATATTCTTTATCCAAAACGTAAGTTTTGGCGCAATGTTGCTTGTAACATATATTGCGCCTTTATCACTTCGTGGCTAAAGGATATAATCGGTTCCAGTGCGCTTGTCAAGTGCGTCACGTCGTCGGCACCACTGTCACTGCAATCCCGCCACTGCGTGGCCGCCTCCGCTACTGCGGCGGAGCGAAAAAAAGCTGGACAAGTCGGAACTAGTGTCCTATCTGTTGGTTGTGTGTTGTTATAAATATTAATAAGGAAGGGGGCACTATGGGAAAAGCCAAGACTGAAATATCGGAGCGGATCGAGCTTAAAAAGAATAGGATCGCAACTTTGCGGAAAGAGATTGAGCGGCTGGAGTTGGCAGAAGCAAGAAAGATACAGCGAATCGCAAAAAAATCCGGTCTGATGGATTTGACCTTATCGGATGATGATCTGCTGGAAGCGTTCCGGCAAGTTGTACGCCAAAAAAAATCCGGCGGAATCAAAAAGCCGCCGGTAGGCAACTGAAAGCTGTCGAGGCTGGGGCGGTTAGGCAGGTTGCTAAACAGGCATGAGGGGGAGTATCGCTATATGATGACGAAGGAACGCAAAAAAGACGCACATGAGAAAATCCAACTGGGCGGTCTTGTTGTCAAAGCGGGACTGCGCAACGTGAACAAGGCGATTATCCTCGGTGCGCTACTCGAAGTTGCGGATGAGCTTAAACGCAACCCTGACAGCGAAAAACTCAAACGCTGGTCAAAAATCGGAAAAGAGGGCTTTTAAAATGCTGCAAAACCTCGCAATGCAGTTCATAGGTTTTGTCGTGCGCATTACGATGATCCTGTGGCCGCTCTGGTTGATTTTGTTCATTCGGGCGCAAGCTGGGGTAATGGTGCCTGAATACCCATGGCATATACCGGCAATGACGGTCGCACCTCTTTTGATTTTACCGATAATCCTATTTCTGAATATGATTGGGTTGCGATCTCCGCTTAGTATGACAATGGGACTTTTTTTAGTGATGGCATCGGGCGCATATACGATAGTGGTTGAGGTTTTCCGCCTGAAACCCTATGCGGATTATTACCCGATCTTTGAATTGATGAAATACGCAGATAAGTACGCCGTCGCTGGCGCGGCGGTCACTGTCGCAATCCCTCTTGTCGCCATGCTAAAACTTTCCGGATATCAGATACCCTTTTTAAAAACACACACACCATACAAGCGGTCGAAAAAATCGACTTACGGGTCTGCTGACTGGTATCAACTAAAGGACGCCAAAAAGGATATGGACAGGGGCTTGCTGGTAGTCGGAGAGGCATACACCCACACACCCAAGATCGGCGTTCCAGGGGAAAGTGAAAAACTGAGGGTCGAAGCGAAGGGCCACTTGCTTTCAATCGCCGGTTCCGGGAGCGGAAAGTCAACATCAATCGTCGTCCCTAATATGCTGGAGTGGCCGCACTCGGCAATCTGTATTGACCCAAAAACTGAAATTGCGGCGATAACGAAAAGGCGGCGGCGGGCATTAGGTCAAAGGGTTGTTCTTTTAAATGCGGATGATAGTAATTCGGACGGCTTCAATGTGCTGGACTGGATAGACACAAAGCATGATAAGGCGGTGTTAGACGCTCAAGCCGTGATCTCTTGGCTATCCGAAAAGTCCGGCGGGGAGAAGTCCACCGGCGCAAAGTTCTTCGATCAAGCGGCCCGAAATCTCTTGGAAGCCATATTGATGGATGTTCTGTTCAATGAGTCGCTAACGGAGGCTGACCGAAATCTGCTGACGGTTAGAAAGTTGCTCGTACAACCGGATATGATCGAATATCTAAGGTTGCTCCAAGGTCGGGGTGATGATTACGCTTACGGAGCCGCCGCCGGTAAAGCGGGACCGCTAATTCCGATGATGGCTAAAGGGGAGCAAACGGCGGCGGGGATTATCGGGACGGCTGACAACATGACCCAATTTCTTAATGTGCCGTCGCTGTCAAGGCTGGTGTGCGGCAACTCGTTTAAAACTGACAGCCTGATAAGTGGCGGGGTCACCGTATACGTGCAGATACCCCTGAAAACACTGGACGCAACACCGGCTATCGCTCGGCTGATTATCGGGGCCTTGCTGAACAGGATTTACGAAGCAAAAGGGGAGATCAAGGAGCAGGTGTTGGTCATGCTGGATGAGATGCCAAGGCTCGGACACATGAAGTTGCTGGAAACCGCAAGGGACGCCGGACGCTCCTACGGGTTGCGGCTGTGGGGTATCTGTCAGTCCACGGGTCAGCTTGAAAAAATATACGGCCATGAGGGGATGAGGGACTGGCAGGAGTCATGTTTCGTAAGATCGTTTTTTGGCATACAGGATGAAAAAACGGCGGAGATGGTCTCCCGCACTTGCGGGACTACAACGGTATCAACCAAGGCCGAATCTGCCGGACGATCCGGCTCTCGGCGTGCGCAAGATGTGGCGATGCAGTCGAGCCAAAACGAAAGCGTGAACATCGGTGAAACCGGCCGCCGGTTAATAACGGCTGATGAAGTGATGCGCATGGGTGAAGATGCTGACGGAAACCCCGATGAACAGATCGTATTCATCAGAAACAAAAAGCCGCTTAGGTGTGGCCTTTTAAAGTATTACCGGCGTTTTGATTATGTGCAGATCGCCGACAAAAACCCGTTCATGTAGATAGGGGGTAGGTATATGGAGATGCAGGGTTTGCCAAAGCACCGGAGGGTTGAGCAGGAAGAACAGAAAAAAAGGGGCATAGTCGGCGTCGCTGTCCTCGGTGTTCTTGCGCTGGTCGGGGTTGCAGTCTGGTTCGTGTTCGGAGCCGATAAAAACACCGCCTTGAAACCCGATGTTCTAACAGGGGAAGAGATCAGACTGCGGCAAGAGGCGTTCGAGCAGTCGGCGGCTATACAGTTAGAACCGGTTAAAAAAACAGATTTGTTCAAGGCGTTCACTTCGATGAAGTTGCGCCAAAGGGATGTCCAAAAGCTGGAAGCGGATATGCAGGATGGATCGGTCTGGCTGGCATGGATCACTGTATGGGATGACGTTGCAGAAGATGGCGACGTGATAAAAATTGATGCTGGCGGGTTTACAAGAGTTGTTGCGTTGAGCGGTGCCAAGCAAAGCATCGCAATACCGGTGAACCACGGTAGCGTAGCGATTGTGGGAATTGAGGACGGCGGCGGCGGGATCACCACGGCCATATCAAGTAATGGCAGTATTCTTCGTGTGCCTGTTATCGCCGAAGGACAAAGAGTAGTTATACCGACTGCGGGGTGAAACATGAGATATAGCTGGGTTATCTGGATTATCGGTGGATTGCTCGTTCTCAAATTGATCTCGATGATAAATTTCAAAGTCGTTTTTTTGGTTGTTTTCCTGACCTCGGCAACCGTGTGGGTTGTCTGGGTTTTGTACGAAGCTAAAATGTTACCGGAGGTGGTCATGGACTGGCTTGCAAGATTGACTGACAAGGAGAAATTGAGGGTTATCTTGTCTGAGCAGGAAAAACAGACAAGAGTAATTGACCCTGATGAGATGGTCGAGAAAATACAAGGCAGGGTGATTGGTCAGAATGTGGTTGCCTCGCAGATTGCAAACGGCATCGCAAGAAGGTACAGGCAACGGCGGCGGGGCAAGCCTGTTTTTACGGTGTTGCTTTCCGGGCCAACAGGAACGGGCAAAACAGAACTCGCCAAGGCGATAGCCGATTTTATGTATGGATCGGATAAGGCCATGTTCCGTGTTGACTGCGGGCAAATCGAGTCTCACGGTGTCAGCTCCTTGATCGGCTCGCCAAAGGGGTATCAGGGCAGCACTGAATGGGGAAGCCTCACAAAACACCTTAAAACGCAACCTGAAACGCTCATATTGTTTGATGAGATCGAAAAGGCGGGGTCAACCCAAGATACGCCGCTTTTCAAGGTGTTGCTCTCGCTACTGGATGAGGGGCGGGTCACGGAGCAGTCTACAAATACAACGGTTGACGCAACGCAGGCAATTATCATGCTGACAAGCAACGCACAGCAAGAGAAGCTGGGGCAAATCTATGAGCGGTACAAGGATGAGCCGGATCAGTTGACCAGGGCGACAAAAGATCAGTTGCAGGGCAACCCGTTCACAGCAGAACTGTTGGGCCGCCTTGACCTCGTCACTACGGTTTCCCCGCTCTCGGCGGATGAACGTGCGGCGGTCTGCACTATGCACTGCTGGCGGATCGGCCAGCAGTATCATATCAGTATTGAACAAATAGACCCGAACTTTCTAGGTGAATGTGTCCGGCGCTGGTCAACCTTGGGCGGGTACGGAGTCAGAGAGGTAATTCGCTGGATCGAAAACCAGATTGCAGACGGCCTGATGGACGTTCAGGATGAAGGGGCCGAATCAGCGTCCATCTCGTGGGAGGATGAAAAAGCGGTAGTGAGGGCATTATAAATGATACGATCTCTTTTAAGGGCCGTTGTTGCGCTGTTTCAGGCGCAACCCAAATTTAAAATACTGACCTTCGTTCTGGCTGGCTCCTTCGTTGTTCTGGTGCTGTTTTTTAGTAGCGGCGGCGATACTCCCCCCGCTCCTCGATCCGGCGGTCAGACTGGCAGTTACAATAAATCCCGCAAACCGGCTCCGCCACTGCCGATGCAAGGCTGGAAAAAGAGGGGAGCGGGACCAAAAGTGCCCGTAGTCGTTGAGCCAAGCCAACAGGATGGAGAAGACTCGTTCAAGACCAGCGGCGATGATGATTTTGCAACCATCGTGGAAGATGATGAAACCATAGAAGATGACAAGGAGAAAGAAAAATGAAAAAAATCATTCTTATTTTATGTCTATTGATCTTGGCCGTGGCGGTGGACGGCTACGCTAAAAAGCCTTCCCCGATGCAAGATGTTTTAAAGCGGCTGGACGCTATTGAAAAAAGGCTGAAAGAGATCGAGGGGAAACCGGCCGTCCCGAAGTCGACTCCAAAGAAAGAGACCAAAAAACCGGCTGAACCGGCTGGGGAGAAGAGCGGTCAGACAGAACCGGCAACCAAGGCCGGTAGTGCCACTGAGTCTGCTCCCGATAAAGAGTACAAGGCTGGGATCGTATTTGATGTGAAGCCGCAAACCGCACATAGGCCTGACCCCGTGCCTCCGGATTCGAGCCTCGGCGGGTTTATCTGGGATGGGGAAAAGCCGATCACGCCTCAAAAGATCGCCGCCGAAAACGTTAAACTCTCTGAGGCCGTGGGCTATGAGATGAGCGGCTATCTGAAAATCAAAAAGGCGGGAACCTACAATATCCGTGTCGTTATGAAGTCGAAGCTCCTTACCGGATCGTATATCAAGGGATGGTTAGAGGGGGTCGAATTTTTAAATTTTCGGAAAAATCTTGCGGAAGATCATGTCGGGGCCGGATCGCTTGAGCTAAAGAAGGGCACTTACAAACTGCGCCTCTGGGCTGGTATCTTTTCCGGTGCACCAACAGAAATGATGGTCAACCTGAAACTCCCGGGCAAATTGAATTTTTCAACTCTGACCGATTATGTTTTTTACGGAGCCAAATAGTGATTGTAACAACAACCAACAGCATACCAGGTAAAAGGATAGAAATTGTGGGCACCGTTCACAAAGAGGTCGTGTTTGGCGCAAATTTCATCAAGGATTTTTTTGCGGCGGCGGTGGACACCATCGGCGGCAGGTCAAGGTCTTACGAGAAAATATTAGCAAAAGGCCGGAATGTCGCGCTTGATGAAATTGAAAAACAAGCTGTGACCATGGGGGCCAATGGCATCATCGGCCTCAACATGGATTTTGAGTTCACTCAAAAGATGATCGCTGCAACCGCATACGGTACAGCTGTCAAATTTGGATGAAAAACCAGTTTAGAGCGAGGTTGAAAAGCATTTAAAAAAGGGGGCGCTGTGAATAACAGAACCAACAAAGAGGATGGGGTCATGGAAGAAAGGGACCTGTTCAGTGAGAGCATGGAAGACCTGATGGATAAAATTGAAAGGGGAGAGTTGCCAAGTGTTGCCGATGAGCATTTAGCTGAGGGTTATTCGGTGACCTATCGAGATCAACAATGGCCGGACAAGATCATTCGTGAATATCCTGACGGCCGGAAGGTTTTTATCGCCCTTGACGATGATTACAACGAGGTTGTTATCGGGAAGCCAGGGGAATGAAGTTACAATTCTGGATGGTCGCCGGACCAAACGGATCGGGCAAAACAACGCTTGTCAAGCGGCATATAGGAAAGTTTAAAGAGCAAATTCCCTTCATCAATCCGGATGAAATTGCCCGTCGGATGAACCCTGCTGATGTCTCAAGGGTCGCCATTAAAGCGGGCATGGAGGCCATTAAACAACAGAACGCCTTTTTGGATTCCAGAGCAAGCTTTGCGATTGAGACCACCTTTTCCGGAAAGCGGGAATTGAAGCTGTTAGAGAAAGCGAACAGCCTTGGGTATAAAACCAACCTCGTATATATCGGCCTTGATTCTAAAGACGATAACCTTATAAGGGTTAAAAACAGGGTGGCTCGAGGGGGCCATGATGTACCGGTTGAAGATATAGAGCGCCGGTATGATCGTAGCATGGGAAACCTTGAGCAGGGGCTTCTGGTTGCTGACAGATCAATTGTTTTAGATAACTCGGACAGGGTTCACAGGATATTGGCGCGATTTGAAAACGGCAAAATAACGTATCTTTCAAAAAAGATACCCCAATGGTTCCGGCGAAACGTGAACCTTGCCCGCTTCCCAAAATCCGCGATTGACAAGGGATTTATAACGAAAAAGGTTGAAAAACCTCGTTGATTCAGGTAGATAGAAGATGATCAACCAACTCACAACCCTCACCAACGAGGTGAAAACAATGA
>Ga0056123_1000065_pt1 | contig 22331 bp, 15 predicted proteins | sample WorMetHEROISLAND_3_FD_71122 | JGI IMG/M metagenome (GOLD analysis project Ga0056123, IMG submission 71122) | Marine gutless worms symbiont microbial communities from Max Planck institute for Marine Microbiology, Germany - Olavius sp. 3 HERON ISLAND ...
GCCAAGCCAATGCCGTGGTCGCGAGGCCCAGGACCAGGACCTTGAGACGCTGCCCACCCGCAACGTCGAGCACTTGCAGACCCGCTACGACACCATCCTCAGCAAAGCCGCAGCCGGCAACCCTCCCCGTCCCCGCCGTCCCGGCACTCGCGGCCGGGTCAAACAAACCCCGGCCTACAACCTCATTTGGCAGCTACGCGAGCACCGCAACGAGGTCCTTCCTGCGCTCCCTCACCGAGCTGCGCGTTCCCTTCGACAACAACTAGGCCGAACGCGACCTGCACATGCCCAAGATCAAGCAGAAAGTCTCTGGCTGCTGCCGCTCCGATACCGGCACCGAGGACTTTGCCATCCTCCGCTCCTACCTCTCAACTCGCCGCAAACAATCCAACGATACTTTACAACTCGCTCGTCCTGACCTTCCAGCGCAGCCCCCCAATGCCCCCATTGGAGTAGCTGAATAGTTACGGTCTGGCGGCACTAGTGACTCAACGTTTAGTTGAATAAATTCAGTTGGTTATCGTGGTCGCGCTCGTCGTTAATCGGTTTATTTCATTGAATTTGTTCGAAGATGATGAGACTCAGAATCTGTAGAATTGTGTGGAAACGGACAGCGATTTTTACCGCTTCTTGATAATGGCCACGAGCACATAGACGGAAATGGTGATCTCGAGAAGACGAATATACCTGTGTACATGCGTCGTTGTTCTCAGCCCACAATTTTGCGGGAGAGGCTGTCACCTCAGCATACCGCAGTTCACGTCGGTAACCGGTATAATTCCAAACATTTATCTTTTAATGAATGGGGTATCCTGAATTTTCGGTCATGCCGTTGGGATACTAGTGGTCTGGTGGCGTTTTCTGTGCATCATCGGGTATCTACTGACGGGCTCGATACTAATCCTGGGCACCGCCGTCGGGTGGCGCTGTGGATTACGAATAGCCCGGTTTCCGAACCTAGCGCGTTGGTGGTACGGACGCCTGTGCCATGCGTTCGACCTGCGCGTGCAGGTGATAGGTGAACTGGCTCCCAACGCGCTGTTGGTCGCCAATCATATCTCCTGGCTGGATATTCCAGTCCTGGGTGCCCAGGGTCGGATCGATTTTCTGTCCAAAGCGGAAATCAGGAACTGGCCCTTGATCGGTTGGATGGCCGAGATAGTCGGTACCTTTTTTATCGCCCGCGGTGCTCACCAAACAGGCATCCTGATCTCACAGATCGGTGAGCGGCTAAGTCAGGGTAGGTGGATGGCGATCTTTCCCGAGGGCACGACCACCGAAGGCTCCCGGCTCCGGCACTTTCATCCCCGGTTGTTCGGCGCCGCTCAGCTCGCCGGGGTGTTGGTCTAGCCGGCGGCTCCACGCTACGGGGCCAACGCGGTCCCGGACCCGGTAGCCCCGTTCGTCGGTAACGATATCCTATTGTTCCATCTGCTGCGGTTGACGCACCATCCGGGCTTGGAGGTACGGATTCAGTTCTTGCCGCCTTTGGATGGTCATAGGCTGGCGCGTCGGGATATCTCCGAATACTGCCACCGGGCTATCGGTGATGCACTGGGCTTGGAGACTTCCAACGCAAATCCATTCCGACCGATCGGAGACCGGCACAATCCCTAGCTACCCCTGCGACCTCGCGAGACGAAGCCATTTAAGGGCATCTCGAGGGCACTTTGGAAAATCCCAAGGACGGAATTTTGCAGGGGATCCTTGAGGTGTTCCCGATTCCTCGCCATCGACCGTCGATCTCCCTTCCGAACCCACCGCGTGGATAAGGGGACCTTGAAAAATCCAAGGTCCCTTCAGAGTACCCTGCGGCTCGAAAGACCGCCTCAATCGAAAACTACTTGCTCACCGTTGCCGAGCAGCGGTGGGCTCGAAGAATCCCGCCGACCGGCGCCGCGTACCACAGGGTAGCCGAGTGCGATCATCCTCTCCACGGCCGGTGCGCCGGTGCAGTGATTGGCGGCGATCTTGCGGAAGCCGAAGCGTTGGAGATCGGCGATTATCCCCTCTTGTTCGGGAGATAGCGTCGGATCGAAAGGAGCGATATGGAGCCCCCCGTAAAGACCATACAGAGTCTCTTCGTCCGCGATGTGGGCGAGTGCATAATCGGCCAGGGTCATCACGGTTTGATGGCAACAGCCGGTAGCACATACGGTCCCCCGGTCTCGAATTCGGAAGTACAGGGACTGCTCGCCCCGGATGCCGAGTAGGATCGGCAGATCGAAGGCCGCCGCTACACAGCCGGGATAAAGGACAGTCGGCGTATCCGAGGATGTGACTAGGATTTGGCCGGTGTGGCGGATCGGGGTCGCGCCGGTGGTTGTCGGGCGCTCGCCGCGAATAAAGGCCAGTGCCTTATCGGTAAAGTTGGGCGGCACCCGCAGGGGAATGTCGGGACAATGACGCAGAACCGCCTGCAGCCCCCACAGGTGGTCCAGGTGCTCATGAGATAGAAACAGGAACTCGATCTCGCCGCGCGCCAGCATGCCATCGACACCGGTTGCTTCGAAACGGCGTTGCATGTAGGCCGGATCCCACCCACAATCAAGGAGGAATTTATGCCTAGTTCCGTCCAGCTGTTCGATCTCGATCAGGCTGGAGCTGCCTGCAGCATTGTCCGCCTGCCAGGCCTTGTTCCACTGGCTGGCGTCGGGACCCCCGCTGCCCCGGATATCCGCCAGTAGGCGGTCGGTATCGTGCCAGCCGATTTCCGAAATACAGGTGATGGTTACCGAACGACATTCACCCAGACGGTCCTTATTTTCCATACTCGATTACCTCGTATTGCTCCACACTCGAACGGGGACTTTAGATTTTTCAAGGTGTCCTTACCGTTAGCTGCCACACGACTTGCTCACTACGACCATAAGGACAGCCGATATGTTGGACTCGATCGCCCTTGGCAACCACCTCGCGGACGCCACCAGCCCCTATCTCCGGCAACATGCCGAAAACCCCGTGGACTGGTGGCCCTGGTGCGCCGAGGCCCTGGCCCTGGCCCGCGACCAGGATCGGCCGATCCTGCTCTCCATCGGCTACTCTGCTTGTCATTGGTGCCACATGATGGCCCACGAGTCCTTCGAGGACACCCGAACGGCCGAGATCATGAACCGGCTCTTCGTCAACATCAAGGTCGACCGGGAAGAACGTCCGGACCTGGACAAGGTTTACCAGAGCGCCCATCAGCTCCTGGCCAAACGTCCGGGCGGTTGGCCCCTAACTGTCTTTTTGACTCCGGACGATCGATGCCCCTTCTTCGCCGGCACCTATTTCCCGCCGGAGCCCAGGTATGGGCTGCCAGGGTTTCCTCAGCTACTCGAGGGCATCGCAGCGGCCTACCGCGAGCAAGGGAGCGCCATTCGGGAGCAGAACCGCACCCTGCTGGAGACCTTAGCCTGGCTTACCCCCGACGGGGGTGGAGAGGTTCCGGACGCAACACCCCTGGCAGAGGCCCGTCGTCAGCTTGCCGACAGCTTCGACGCCGAGCGAGGTGGCTTCGGATCGAACCCCAAGTTCCCTCACGCTACCGACCTGGAGCTGCTGCTGCGCTGCTATGCAGCTAGCTGCGCGGACGGCACGCCGGACCGGGAGGCCCGGCATATAGCTATCTTCACCCTGGAGCGCATGATCCGGGGCGGATTGACCGACCAACTCGGCGGGGGCTTCTGTCGCTACTCGGTGGACGATGCTTGGATGATCCCCCACTTCGAGAAGATGCTCTATGACAATGGCCCCCTGCTCGCCCTGTGCTGCGATGCCTGGCAGATCACGGATGACCCGATCTTTCGGGACGCCGCTGTCTCCACTGCCGATTGGGCGATACGCGAGATGCAGTCACCGGAAGGCGGCTACTACGCGACTCTGGACGCAGACAGCGAAGGCGAGGAAGGAAAATTCCATGTCTGGGACCGGGAGGAAATCGCACACTGGCTCACGGATGAGGAGTATGCGCCGTTCGCTGCCGTCTATGGCCTGGATCGCGCGCCAAACTTCGAAGGTCGGTGGCACCTGCACGGCTACCGCACCCCAGCCGAGGTCGCCCGAGATCTGGATCTGCCGCCGGCGGTGGTCACCGATCTGCTGGAGAGCGCCAGACGCAAGCTCTTTGCCGCCAGGGAAGAGCGGGTCCGTCCGGGCCGTGACGAGAAGGTGCTCACGGCCTGGAATGGCTTGATGATCAAGGGCATGGCTCGAGCCGCACGAATATTGGCGCGGGCCAATTACCTGGCATCCGCCGAGCAGGCCCTCGACTTCATCCGGACTCGGCTATGGCGAGATGGACGCCTGCTCGCCACCTACAAGGATGGCAAGGCCCATCTCAACGCCTATCTCGACGACTATGCCTACCTGATCGACGCATTGCTGGAACTCTTGCAGACCCGTTGGCGGCGTGCGGATCTGGATCTGGCCGTAACGCTCGCCGAGGTCCTGCTCGACCATTTCGCCGACCCTCGGCAGGGGGGCTTCTTCTTTACCGCGAGCGACCATGAGCCACTTATCCAGCGGCCCAAGCCACTGGGGGACGAATCGCTACCCGCCGGCAACGGGGTAGCCGCCCGGGTTCTACAGCGCCTCGGCCACTTGGTGGGTGAGTCCCGTTACCTCGATGCCGCTCAGGGGACCCTCGCCCTGGCCGCCGAGTCCATGCGCCACCTGCCCTATGCCCATGCCAGCTTGCTCGTCGCTCTGGAGGAATATCTGGATCCCCCGGAGACCCTCGTCATCCGCGGAGAAGGCGATGAGCTGGCACACTGGGCCAGAATCGCCCAATGCGCCTATGCTCCGCAACGCCTAGTGCTCGCCATCCCGGCCACCGAGCAGGGACTTCCGGGCAACCTAGAAGCCGTGGTGCCCAAAGCCAGGACCCGGGCTTACCGCTGTCTCGGGACCCGATGCGAGACACTGCTGGAAGACATCGCGACCTTGGAGCGGTTAACCACCTACGAGGATGGATGAAGGACCTCGAGTCATGGGCAAGGTAGGTGGCCGGACCCACCGGAGCGGATGAAACCGGCTATGCGTCGGCAGGTCCGGCATTGGAAATACTTGGACCGGATCCTGTGAGTTTTTTTAGGCCCCATGCGCGGAGGCACTATATACTTGCGGGAACCTTATACACTTGCAGAAACCTTGAAGAATTACATCCTTGCAATTTTTCAGGTCGCGGAGTGAAACCCTGGTTTTCGTTCCATCCCTATTTTCCAAAACGTCCTCATCAGGACCCCTGAAAATTGCAATTCGTCCCATCATCCGAGATTAGATTGGCATTTCCCATCATTGAGAAGAACCGAATGGCGGTCAAACCGATCTACGAGCCCAACCCGAAGCGCAAAGAACCTTGGCACCATGGGAAGAGTGGGACCCTATGTCCCCGTTGGACTTGGGACATCGCTCAGGAGATCGCTCGAAGGGAGCGACGTGACCGGATCGTCTCGTTATGGTATCCGTGACGGCATGGCATTCAAGGGCCATGAACATGCGCCGGGCAAGTGGCACGGTCATCCGGTTGCTTGGAATGAAGTACCCATGAAGCTCGTCAACCAATGGATTGCCGCCGGGCGCGTTGCTCGCCGAGAGATCCGCAGCTCGAGTGGAATCGAAGCTCTCGATCAGCACCTGAAGGGTGGTTCCCGATGAACCAATGGTAAAGCTTCGGCGATCGCTCCAAATTCGCAATCGAGTTCAAATTCGTCTCCGACCCTCATGGCAGTCAGGCGTCACAGCCCGCCCTGGCAGCATCCTGGGGTAAGTTTCGTCTGTGGCTCCACGGCCACAACCTGTGTGCACACCGGGCCCAGAGGAAACCGTACGGGGAGGTGACCTGGTATCTTCTGCCCTTGTTCGAATGGCTCGCCAAGTATTGGCGAGCCCCTGTTTCATGAACACCGCCTGCTTGAGGCCAAAAAGGCTTCGGGTGCGTGCCAGGCCTATCGGCAGAGATTGCAGACTGTGCTCGGGGATCCCGATTCTCGGGTGGAAGGCCGTGCTAAGGCCTGGCAGCGTTGGTGGCAGCGCCAGGCCTTGAGGTCCTGTCGCGAGGGTGGCCTGTTTCCGGATGTCTTCATCCGGCGCATGCTCGATTCTGTGGAGATCTCCTGGGGTAACTAGCCATTACCCGGGACTCCGTCCGAGTTTTATTTTACCACCCCATCCGACACCGCTTGCCTTGAGATCAGTCAGGTCTTGGAGCCCCTGTACCAGGCCTTGACGGCTGCCGTCCGGTCGATGTCCCAATCGAATACTGCCGAAGCAGCCGAGATTGTGGCGCTCCACCGAGCAGTGGAGCGCATATCCCATACGGTACCCGAGGTGCGCGAAGGCTGGTATCTGTTTGGCGAACTGGACCGGCAAGCTAGTGCTGGGTCCCTCCGGGCCACACTGGAAGGGCTCCGGGATCTACCCCCTTGCCGAGTGGTTGGTAGCTCACTGGTGGTCCCTCCTCTACGAGGCCGAGGTCCCGGGACGTGAAGAGTATGAGCTTCGCCACTGCGCGCCGTACGTCGGACCGTTTCACGGCCATCGCGGAGCTACGGCAACGTGTGGAGAAGATCGACTCCGAAGGTACGCCGTGGGAGCAAGGTTATACGGTAGCTAGGAAGCTGCGACACCAAATCGGCTTTGGACGTCGACCCACTGAATGACGATGCCACTTTGGCCGACGCGCTCGGCATCGCAAATACGGACGGATTCCCGCTAGTGGACTTGGCCGCCGCAAGGAATCTGTTCGATGCCATGGTAGATGGCGAGGAAGGCGAGAGCCCTGGCTTCCTGACGACCAAACAACGCCCCGAGCAGACTCGATTCGCCTTCTGTCGGGCTTTGTTCGAACCTGACAGCAGCCAAGACCCCTTCGGCGCTTGTCACCATTGCTAGAACCGATCGACAAAAGCGCAACCGAGCCTTCGCCGCCGAGCTTCTAGCCCCCGAGGATTGGATACGTAAGCGAATTTCCGGTACTTGGGTCGGTCCTGATGAAGTCGATGAATGGTCGGATGAATTCGGTGTGTCAACTGCAGTGGTGGCGCATCAAATCATGAATCACCGGCTAGCGAAAATGGTCGGTTATTGAGGGGTGATCGTGCAATTGCTCCATCGAGGGGTACCTCGAGGTATAGCTTCTAAGCGCACTCCCTGGCAGTGGCCCGATAGCCGATGTCGCTGCGGTAATAGGCATCCGGCCAGCCGATCTTTCGTACCAGGGCATAGGCATTGGATTGGGCCATGCCAATCCCATCGCCGAGGGCGGTTGCGCAGAGCACGCGGCCACCGTCAGTGACCACCATATCTTCGACCAGGCGCGTGCCGGCATGGAACAGCTTACGGTCGGGATGTTCCGCCGTTGTATCCAGACCCTTGATTGGGTGTCCCTTCTCGTAGGCATCCGGGTAACCGCCGGCCGCTATGACGACGCCCAATGCCGGCCGTGGGTCCCAGCTCGCCACGATCCGGTCGAGCCGTCCCCCAAGGGCCGCGAGGCACAGGTCCACTAGGTCGGTGCGTAGCCGCATGAGAATGGGCTGGGCTTCGGGGTCACCGAGACGACAGTTGTATTCCAGCACCTTGGGAGTGTCGTCGGACCCGATCATCAGCCCCGCGTACAGAAACCCGGTGTAAGGCCGTCCTTCGGCCGCGAGTCCCGCAACGGTGGGGCGGATCACCTCGGCCATGATCCGGGCATGAATCTCAGGGGTCACCACGGGCGCGGGGGAATAGGCCCCCATGCCCCCGGTATTGGGGCCCCGGTCTCCGGCGTCCCGGGCCTTATGATCTTGGGAGCTCGCCAGGGGAAGTATTCCACCGCCGCCGACAATGGCGATGAAGCTGGCCTCTTCGCCCTTCAGGTATTCTTCGATGACAACACGGCGTCCCGCTGTGCCGAAACGCCCGCCGCTCAGCATATCCCGCACTGCCTGCTCCGCGGTGGCAAGGTCCTCGGCGAGGATCACGCCTTTACCCGCGGCAAGCCCATCCGCCTTGACCACAATGGGTGCACCCAGCTCCCGCAGATAGGCAAGGGCGGGTTCCGGCTCCGTGAAGGTCCGATAGGCCGCGGTCGGGATACCGTGGCGGGCGAGAAAGTCCTTGGCGAAGATCTTGGAGCCTTCGATCCGGGCGGCCTTTACGGTAGGCCCGAAGCAGGCTAGGTCGGCGGCCTGAAAGCGGTCGACGATCCCGGCCACCAGCGGGGCCTCCGGTCCCACGATGGTGAGTCCGATCTCGTTTTTCCGAGCGAGTGCGACAAGGGCCTCAGTATCGTCCACCGGGATGTTCCGATTTTCCACCCCCGGCTCGGTGGCGGTACCACCGTTTCCGGGAGCCACCAAGACCTTTCGCACCCGGGGCGATTGGGCGATCTTCCAGGTTAGGGCGTGCTCGCGCCCGCCGCTACCAATGATCAAAACATTCATGTTGGAGCAATCCTCTACCTGATTGGGTGCTTTGTCGCCATCCCACGCTTTCGAGATACCCTCAGATCGGTCCTGACGTATCGGCCGCCAGCGGTTCAAACGCTTCCTGCCAGCATGCGCTGAAACCAGCGGGCCAGGGGGCAGCCAAACGGTAGCGCAGCCGAAATTGCAGGGGCGCATCCACATTCATCGCGACAACGGTCACCCGGACGCGGTCTTTACCGACCAAATCGAGGATCTCGGTGAACTCAGCGGAATAGAACCTCGGACAATACCCTAGGTTAAAGATGGGGTCGTCCGCACGCATTAGCATTGCGTCGTCATCGAACGGAGTTGGGATATCCCGCATCAGATAGAGCTGTTCTCCGGGGCTGAGGTCCTCGATCCGTCGGTGGCTTGCCAGGGGCATATATCGAATGCCGTGGCTGAAGTACTCGACGATATATTGATTGTTCGAGGTCGGCTCGGGACATGGGAAAATCTGCAACGAATCCGTTGCCCGTACACCACCGCTTCGTGATAATTGATCCAGGGCGTCATCCGATCCTTCGTCCAATCCGAGCCAGCGCAGAAAATCCCCATATTCCAGGCGTGATTTGGGCAGTAGCCGATTGGTGAACAGCGGAAAGAGATCTTTGGCGACATAGGCATCATGGAGGTTAATCATGCGACCGAATGGGCCGAATGATACAAATCGTTCAGATGCCTCCGCGCCCTTTGTGTAGACAACGTGGTAATCGTCGTCTTTACGGGATAACCACCCGACGGGCAACCATTGACGGGTTTTCGGGTCTTGCCAGGCCACAAAGAGCGTTTTCATCGTTATCCCTCTGATACGGCCTTCAGTAATCGCTGTCCATTGGCCTCCAACATCCGCATGGCGAAATCCCTTGCCGGTGTCGTGATCAGATTTGCGGGCACCAGGTCGAAAATGGACTCGAAATCCGATGAGCTTAGACCGAATAGGGCCTCGATCCAGTATCGGGAAGCTTGCGGACGTACCCTGGCAGCCGCCATGAAAGCCTCCAAGGTGGTCATGGTTCGGTGTGCCGCGGGGGTCTCGAAAAACCCGGAGCGCGCCCGCGCGACATAGGCTTCAACCGAACCGCCGCGATCCCGGGTTATCAGTCGTTTGCTCCGATTCGCATCGGTTTCGCTCCGCCCGAGACTCGAAGCATGGTCGAAGGTCGGGGCTAACATGATGCGTGTAGGAGGCCCAATGCAGGTAACGAAACCCCAATTCTCATCGTGTCGGTCCTGATTGCCGATCAGGGTATCAAGCATCAGGTACCCGACCATCAGGTCATCGGCCTATCCAATAGCCGCAGGTACGGCATATCCTATCGGAAGCTCGGTCGCCGCGCTCGCACCGAGGATCAAGAAGACGGTTTCCGGGCTTGGTAGCGCCTTTGACCCTGGTACGCCGGCTCCAGCTTGGACAGGATGGCGTTCACCGTTACCTAGTCACAGCCCGTAGGCAGAAAAGACTCGGTGACAACCCCTTCGCGTCCTTGCCAGGTGGCGAATTCGTAATGGGCATGAAAATATCGAGCAACGCGCAAATCTCGCAAGCAACCTTCTCCGCCTAGTTTTCACCGGTTCCCGGACGTCCCTCCTTGAAGAGCCATAACCGTTCGGATCTTTCTTCAGGTTTCGGCTCGATATACTAGAATTTGCGTTTCGTCCCTTTCTGCTCGACCTTCTCGCCAGCGTCATCGGGTACCGGGATGATCTCATAGGTCAAATAAGATCACCCCCCGGCGGCTGGACTCGACGAAGTGCACGATTTGTCGTGTCTGTGGGGAAGGATAGTCCTGCTCGGCCCGCACCAGAGCCTTGGCCCGCGGAAGACCCGAGCGCAGGATGGTCCGATAAACGGCCTTGATGGTGCTCCGTTGCTCCTGGGTATATCCGTTGCGGCGTAAGCCGACCAGATTCAGACCGATAATCCTGGCCCGATGGCCGTCGGCCATCACGAAGGGGGGCACATCCTGAGTTACGCCGGTGAGGCCGCCGACCATGGCGATGGCACCGATGTGGCAGAACTGATGGATAGCGGTATGGCCGGACAGGAATACCCGATCCTCCACCTCCACATGGCCAGCCACGATCGCCGCATTGGCAAAAACATTGTGGTCGCCGACGGTACAATCATGCCCCACGTGAGCATCGGCCATCAGGTAGTTGTGGTCTCCGATACGAGTACCCTGTTCGGTCTTGGTCCCGCGGCTGATGGTGACACCTTCCTTGAAGTGGTTGTAGTTCCCTATGGTGAGGGGCTTGCCCGCTTCCGGCCTATACCCGATGTCCTGGGGCTCTGCGCCGATGGCGGCACCGTGGCCAATGCGGTTGGCGCGACCCATGCGGGTGCCACCATAGATGCGCACACAGCTCTCGATAATGCAGTCCGGCCCGATGTCGGTCCCGCTCTCGATGATACTGTAAGGCCCTACCCGTACCGAGGGGTGAAGTCGGGCACCGGACTCGACGATCGCCGTAGCATGGATACTCAATCGATCCGCCGGCCGTCTGTCCGTAGGTTGCCCCAGGAGATTTGCCACAGGCCCCGTACCACAGGTATCGGCCGCTGCCGGTCAGTGCCGGAAATGGCGCATGCCGGTGAAAACCATGGCCATATCGTGCTCGTCCGCGGCAGCAATGACCTCCGGGTCGCGCATGGAGCCGCCGGGCTGAATGACGGCGGTTATCCGTGTGGCTGCGGCCTGGTCGATGCCGTCACGGAAGGGAAAGAAGGCGTCGGAGGCCATCACCGAGCCGGCCACCTCGAGGCCCACCTGCTCGGCTTTGATGGTGGCGATACGGGCCGAGTTGACACGACTCATCTGCCCCACTCCGACGCCGATGGTCCGCCCCCCGCGTCCGTAGACGATGGCATTGGATTTCACGTATTTGGCAACGCGCCAGGTAAAAATCAGGTCTTCGAGCTCCTGATCCGTGGGTGGGCGCCGGGTGACCACCTTGAGCTCGCGGGTCAGGGCCTGGTCGGATTCCTGGACCAGGAATCCGCCGTTGACACCTTTGAATTCGGTGCGTCGGCTTACCGTGCCGGTCCAGGGTTCACAGCTGAGAAGGCGCAGGTTCTTTTTGGTCGCGATGGCTGCCGCGGCAGCGGCCGTTACGCCCGGGGTGATGATGACTTCGACGAACTGGCGCTCCAGAATAATCCGGGCCGTCGCCTCGTCCAACTCCCGGTTACAGGCGATGATGCCCCCGAACGCAGATTCCGGATCCGTGACAAAGGCCCGTTTGTAGGCCTCCGACAGACTGGTCCCCAGGGCGACCCCGCAGGGGTTGGCGTGCTTGACGATGACACATGCTGGCCGCTCGTCGAACTGCTTGACACACTCCAGGGCCGCGTCCGTATCGGCGATATTGTTGTAGGACAGTGCCTTGCCCTGGAGTTGGCGCGCCGTCGCAACACTCGCCCCGATCGGGTCCCACTCGACAAAGAAGGCCGCCAGCTGGTGTGGGTTCTCGCCGTAGCGCATGGCCTGCCTGCGCTGGAATTGCAGGTTCAGGGTGCGTGGAAAGCTTGCAGTATCCGTTGTCCCGACCAGACGCCCCAGGTAGTTGGCGATGGCACCCTCGTAGCGGGCCGTATGCTCGAAGGCCTTGACCGCCAGATCGAAGCGTGTGGCATCGCTCAAGGTACCGCCGGTCGCCTCCATCTCAGCTGCGACGCGTGGGTAGTCGGCCGGGTCCACAATCACGGTCACCGCCTTATGATTCTTAGCCGCGGCGCGGAGCAGGGACGGACCGCCGATATCGATATTCTCGATTGCGGTAGCTAGGTCGCAGTCCGGATCGGCCACGGTTCGCTCGAAGAGATAGAGATTGACCACTACCAGATCGATAGGCTCGATGCCGTGTTCCCGCATCTCGGCCTCGTCGATACCCCGACGGCCCAGGATACCACCGTGGATACGCGGATGCAGGGTCTTGACGCGCCCGGCCATCAGCTCCGGAAATCCCGTGTAGTCGGATACCTCCCGTACCGGAATCGCCTGCTTGGTCAGGAGACGAGCGGTACCGCCGGTGGATAGAAGCCGGATACCTTGTGCCGCCAAACCGCGGGCGAACTCCGGAGCTCCGGTCTTATCGGATACGCTGATCAGCGCCTGTCGTATGGGGTACATATTCGGTTAGCCGGTATCTGACAAGGTGAAATGGGGCGCGGGGAGCAACAAGCACAAACCGAACTTCGATGCTATTGCGGTGGAATCTGCACCGGAAAATCGTTTGTCTCCATTTCACTGACGACTACCTTTTTACCAGCATCGAAGAATCGAGCACAAAAATATGAGCTGCCCCTCGTGGTACTTGAGCACCTTTCACATGCTCTTTAATATCGATCACGAGATTACACAGGTGAACCAGATGCACGAGCTATCTACTTTTATAAGCTAGGTTTTGTCTATTTAACGCATTGAAAATGAGCATTCTATCATCCAATTCCACTGCTTCATCGGAAAGTGAGCTGGCGGCACAAATAAAGGATAGGATCAGACCGAAACAGACTACGAAATAATGTTCAATGTAACAGTCATTTCGTCTTCCTTTCTTTTTTATCTTTTTTAGGAAAAAAAACTCATTAATAACGCAATCCAATTTATCGTTATACTTCTAGTCTCCAAAATTATATCTCTTGGCGATATTTAATGTAGTGAAGGGGTGCCATCCTGTAATCACTCGTTCTATTTTGGCTTTATGATATTCGAGCTTTTCTCCCAGCCTTATTATTGCCGATTTGTTCGGGTTGCTTTTTTTAAGCTCTTCAACCGTGGTGCCATTCTGCTTGGCGATTTTACTGAGATTGTCTCCAGGAACAACAGTATACTCATATTGAGGCTTATCGGTATCACTACGAATGGATTTGAGATCACTTCTCGATAACCGATTCAATAGATACGCAATCCCCGCCCTTATATTCACCATCGGTGTATTGATCTGGGCCAAAAGAGCCGCCTTCAATTTTGCATCCATGAGGCTAGCTTTCAATTTTCGTAGCTATTCAGAACCTCTTGCCAAGAAGTAGATCTGTCCACTTATTATAATAGTAATTAACGAGCTTGTAGGGAGGGAAGTCTTTTGGTAGATACTGCCAAGGACCACCTGTGTTATTCAAATAGAAAATGGCATTTAGGATTTCGCGAAGATCACTTTTTCGGGGACGTCCGGCGGTATAGGGCTCCAATTCGTTGAAGATGGGCTCAAGGATTTCCCATTCTTCGTCGGTGAGGTCGCTTGGGTTCCTGACAACAGATCGAATCTTGTCTTCAGTCCTAGTAAATTTCGGGATTTTTATAACTTAAAATCAATGTATTAATTTCTAGACAGCATCTAAGGTAACAGCCTCTCCCGCGAAATTGCGGGCTGAGAATAACGACGCATGTACAACATGTACACAGGTATATTCGTCTTCTCGAGATTTCGTCTTCTCGAGATCACCATTTCCGTCTATGTGCTCGTGGCCATTATCAAGAAGTGGCTAAAAATCGCTGTCCGTTTCCACACAATTCTACAGATTCTGAGCCTCATCATCTTCGAACAAATTCAATGAAATCAACTTAACGACGAGCACGACCACGATAACCAACTGAATTTATTTAATTAAACATTGGGATACTAGTGGGGGTGAGCATCAAATACACAGAGCAGTCATAAGGGGTCAGAGCTTGAAGTATCCCCACGAAATCAACCTCAGAACCAGCTGCTTGTGCCTTACGGAACGGCCTATACCAAAACACCTGCTTTTTCAGTAACCGATTTATTTAAAAAGATAATTTGTGGGGATACATCAGAAGCAGAGCCCCTTACGAAAGTTACCGCTCAAGGGCGTCGGGGCATATGAGCAACCGTAAAGGGCTCTGACCTCTTATGACCGGTTTGACAGGGATTGTCGGAGCCGGAAAGCCCTGAAAATTGTGAGAAACTTCATATCCCTGTGACTGGATTTTGGCAATCCCTGCCAGAATGATGGCTTAACTTAATGACTAGGTAGCGCCATGTTTCCCATCGCGTCGGGTAGCCCGCTCCAAGCACACTACGCGCTCTTTTTCTCGTCTGTAGGCTCGGGCTAGTCGGTGAAACTGGCTGACCAGTCGACAGGCCAAACGTCGGAGGTTTTCATCTGCGCTCGGCCTTCCGGCTCCTCGGGAGGTCCTTTGTCTCATTGTTTCACCTCCCCCCGTTTTTTCAGCCGGGCATGATATTCCGACCACGGTTAAGGTAAACCCAACCTCCCCATCAACCGCTCGTCTACAGCACGTTACTGTCCGAGTGTATTTGCTTTTTTATGCGTGATTATTTACATGGAGATTTTTAAATACCAATTCAGGATCGGTTTGAACCAGACTCAACAACACTTTTCCGACCCCGTAGGATGATAGTGACCCTGTTCCCAGTCTTGAACAGTCCGCAAATTTACTCCAATCAATGCTGCAAATTTGGACTGCGAGAACCCTAAGTGCTCTCGAATAGTTTTGACATCCGGTTCTTCGAATTCATACCGACGTGATGCCTGCAACTCTCCATGCATTATTTTTCCAGCTTCTTGAACACTTGTTAGTAATTCATTAAACAGTTAATTATTTATTTCCAAACTCCTTCTCAACGAATTTTTTAAGCATCGATATCTGCTCTTTTGTCAAATCACCATCTTCATGTTTAGCATAATCAAACAATATGTAAATTATGTTTTTATTCACTACCCAATAATAGATCATCCGTGACCCTCCACGCTTGCCTCGACCACTACCACTCCAACGGATCTTTCTTATATCTCCGCTACTTTGAATTATTCTCCCGACATCCGGTGTGACGATTAATTTATTCTGGAATTCTCGATAGCTTTCTTTATCCATCAGGCCATTGATTCTTCTTGTGAATGTTGAAGTTTCAATGATAACCATAGCCATCAGCACGAAGCGCAAGCAACCATTCAGCCCCCTCCGGACTTTGATCTTATAGACCGGAAATCAAGAGATTATCCCCGCATCGGGCCGGAATCCTAAAGAGGGGGCTGAATGGTTAGGCCAAATCCGATTTCCCCATCAGCCACTCGTCCACGGCGCGGGCGCATTGGCGACCTTCACGGATGGCCCAGACGACCAGGGATTGGCCGCGACGCATGTCGCCGGCGGTAAATACTCCGGGGAGTGATGTGTGGTAGGCCTCGGAACCTTCGGTGGGGCCTTTGACATTGCCGCGTCCGTCGAGCTCGACGTTGAGCTCTTGGAGCATACCGGTCTGAACCGGGTGTAGAAAGCCCATGGCCAGGGTGACCAGGTCGGCTGCCAAGGAGAAGTCGGAGCCCGCGATCTCGTTCATTTGCCAGCGCCCCTGATCGTCTTTGTTCCATTCGACCTCGATGCACTCAAGTCCTTTGAGGTTGCCATTGCCGTCACCGAGAAATTCCTTGGTTGCCACAGACCACCTGCGTTTGCAGCCTTCTTCCTGGGAGCTTGAGGTACGCAGCTTGTTAGGCCAGTCGGGCCAGGTAAGTCCCTTGTTCTCTTTTTCCGGGGGCTTGGGCAGGATCTCGAATTGGGTAACGAATCGGGCGCCGTGGCGGTTGGCGGTGCCGACGCAGTCGGAGCCGGTGTCGCCGCCACCGATGACGATGACCTGCTTGCCTTGGGCACTGATAAATTCGGCGTCCGGGACCTGGACGCCCTGGACCCGTTTACTGTTGGCGCGCAGGAAGTCCATGGCGAAGTGGACACCTCGGAGCTCGCGGCCCGGTATTTCCAGGTCTCTGGGTTGCTCGGAGCCGCCGGCGAGCACGACGGCGTCATAGTCCTCGACCAGCTTGCGGGCGGGGATGTCGATGCCCACATGGATGTTGGTGTGGAACTCGACGCCTTCGGCGCGCATCTGGGCCATGCGGCGGTCGATGAATCGCTTGTCGAGCTTGAAGTCAGGGATGCCGTAGCGCAGTAGCCCACCGATGCGATCCTGACGTTCGAAGAGACTGACGGAGTGGCCGGCGCGAGCAAGCTGCTGGGCGGCCGCCAGCCCGGCGGGTCCGGAGCCGACGATGGCGACCCGCTTGCGAGTCTTGTGACGAGAGATCCTGGGTTGGAGCCAGCCTTGCTCCCAGGCCCTGTCGATGATAGCGCACTCGATGGTCTTGATGGTAACCGGGACGTCGTTCAGGTTGAGGGTGCAGGCGGCCTCGCAGGGGGCTGGGCAGACGCGCCCGGTAAACTCGGGGAAGTTGTTGGTGGAGTGCAGGACTTCGATGGCTGCCTGCCAATCGCCTCGATAGACCAGGTCGTTGAAGTCCGGAATGATATTGTGGATGGGGCAGCCCTGGTGGCAGTAGGGAATACCGCAGTCCATGCAGCGCGCACCCTGGATGCTTACATCCGCGTCGGAGAGGGGGACGAGGAACTCGCGGTAATGGACAACCCGATCGGCGGCGGGCTGGTAGCCTTGATCCTGCCGATCGTGCTCCATGAATCCGGTGAGCTTACCCATGTTCGATGACTCCCATTGACGGCCGCGTGGGCAGTGGCGGCGGCCGACGATGTTGTGCCTGTATGTCGGTCAGTGCGCGGCGGTAGTCCACGGGCATGACCTTGATGAATTTGGGCAGATAGGTGACCCAGTTGTCGAGGATGTGTTCGGCCACTCGACTCGAGGTGTAATGCCTGTGGTTGGTGATAAGCCGGCGCAGGCGGATGGCATCGCAGCGGGTCATGTCCTGACTCGGGTCTTCCCCCCGGCTCAAGGTTCTCGGACCACCGTTCCGGGGGACCAGGGCATCGTCCTGGTCGGCGATGGTCTCCAGCTCGACCATAGCCAGGTTGCAGCGCTGCTCGAAGCTGCCGTCTTCGTCGAGCACGTAGGCGATGCCGCCGGACATGCCGGCGGCAAAGTTGCGTCCGGTGGGCCCCAGGCAGACCATGATGCCACCGGTCATGTACTCGCAGCCGTGATCGCCCACGCCTTCGATGACCGCGATGGCGCCCGAGTTGCGAACGCAGAAGCGCTCGCCGGCCACGCCACGGAAGTAGCATTCGCCGCTGATGGCGCCGTAGAGCACGGTGTTGCCGACGATGATGTTGTCTTCGGCCCGATCCGCCATGCCCGATTTTCGGGGTGGATAGACCACTAGGCGACCGCCGGATAGGCCCTTGCCCACATAGTCGTTGGCATCGCCTTCAAGCTCGATGGTGACGCCTTTGGCCACCCAAGCGCCCCAGGATTGGCCACCGATGCCTTTGGCCCGGATGTGGATGGTGTCGTCCGGCAGCCCAGCTAGGCCGTAGCGTTCGGCGATCCGCCCCGAGAGCATGGTGCCGAAGGTGCGGTGGTAGTTCTTGACCGGGAGCTCGATGCGCACCGGCTCGCTGCGCTCGAGGGCCGGCTTGGCCTGTCGCATGAGCTTATGGTCCAGGGCCTTGTCCAAGCCGTGGTCTTGGGTCTCGCAGTTGTAGAGGGCGACGTCCGCCGGGACTCGGGGCTTGCTCAGGAGCTTGGTGAAGTCTAGGCCCTTGGCCTTCCAATGGTCGATAGCGCGGCGCATTTCCAGGCGATCCATCCGGCCGATCATTTCGTCGGCCGTCCGAAAGCCCAGCTTCGCCATGATTTTCCTCAGCTCTTCGGCCACTAGAAGGAAGTAGTTGACGACGTGCTCCGGCTTGCCGGTGAATTTTTTTCTGAGCTCCGGGTCTTGGGTCGCCAACCCCACCGGGCAGGTGTTAAGGTGGCATTTGCGCATCATGAGACAGCCCGAGACGATCAGAGGGGCAGTGGCAAAGCCGATCTCGTCGGCACCCAGCAGGAGGGCGATGGCCACGTCGTGGCCGGTGCGCATGCCGCCGTCGGCCTGGACCGCGATGCGCCCGCGCAGGCGGTTGAGCACCAGGGTCTGGTGGGTCTCGGCCAGGCCGATCTCCCAGGGCGATCCGGCGTGCTTGATGGAGGTCAGGGGCGATGCCCCCGTGCCACCGTCGTAGCCCGAGATGGTCACATGGTCAGCGTGGGCCTTGGAGACCCCGGCAGCTACCGTGCCTACCCCAACCTCGGAGACCAGCTTGACGGAGATGCGGGCCCAGGGGTTAGCGTTCTTGAGGTCGTGGATGAGCTGGGCCAGGTCTTCGATGGAGTAGATGTCATGGTGCGGCGGTGGCGAAATCAGGCCCACACCGGGAGTAGAGTGACGCACTCGGGCGATCTGCCGGTTGACCTTGTGGCCGGGGAGCTGGCCGCCCTCCCCCGGCTTGGCGCCCTGGGCGATCTTGATCTGGATGTCATCGGAGTTGACCAGGTACTCGATAGTGACCCCGAAGCGTCCGGAGGCCACTTGCTTGATGGCGGAACGCTCCGGGTTGCGGGAGCCGTCCGGGAGCGGGTTGAAGCGCTCCGGCTCCTCGCCCCCCTCGCCAGTGTTGGATTTGCCACCGAGCCGGTTCATGGCCCGGGCCAGAGTGGAATGGGCCTCGTAGGAGATGGAGCCGAAGGACATGGCCCCGGTAGCGAAGCGCTTGACGATTTCGGTGGCGGGCTCGACCTCTTCCAGGGCGAGGGGTCGGTCCGCCCATTTGAATTCCATGAGGCTGCGGAAGGTCATGAGCTTCTCGTTCTGCTCGTTGACCAGCCGAGCGTATTCCTCGTAGGTCGCAGCGTTGTTGGCGCGGGTGGCGTGCTGGAGCTTAGCGATGGTGTCCGGCGTCCAGACATGGTCCTCGCCGCGCAGGCGGAAGGCGTAGTCCCCACCCACGTCCAGGTGCTTATGGTAGATATGGGCGTCGCCATGGCCAACCCGGTGCCATTGCACCGATTCACGGGCGATCTCGGCCAGACCGACGCCTTCCACCCGGGTGTGGGTACCGGTGAAGTAGGTCTCCACGAACGAGGAGGAGAGGCCGACCGCGTCGAAGATCTGGGCCCCGCAGTAGGACTGGTAGGTGGAGATACCCATCTTGGACATGACTTTGAGCAGGCCCTTGCCCACGGCCTTGATGTAGCGTTGCTGGGCCGTCTCGAAATCGAGCCGCTCAGGAAACCGCGGCAGTAGCTCGACGATGGTGTCGAAGGCCAGATAGGGGTTGATGGCCTCGGCCCCGTAGCCGGCCAGGGTCGCGAAATGGTGGACCTCCAAGGCCGCGCCGGTCTCCACTACCAGGCCAGAGCTGGTGCGCAGGCCCTGCCGGATCAGGCGATGGTGTACGGCGGAGGTGGCCAACAGGGCCGGGATGGCGATGTAGTCCCGGCCCATGTGGCGGTCGGAGAGAATCAGGATGTTTTGGTCCTGGCGCACCGCCTCTTCCGCGGCCTGGCACAGCTGCTTCAGGGCCGACTCCATGCCGTCGGCGCCCTGATCGGCGGGATAGGTGATATCCAGGGTACGGGTACGGAAGACCCCGCCGGTGTTGTTCTCGATATGGCGGACCCGTTCTAGGTCCTCGTTGGTCAGGATCGGCTGCTTGACCTCCAGGCGCCTATGTTTGCCGGCCTCGGTGAGCCCTAGCAGGTTGGGTCGCGGGCCGATCAGGGACACCAGGGACATGACCAGCTCCTCGCGGATCGGGTCGATGGCTGGGTTGGTCACCTGGGCGAAGTTTTGCTTAAAATAGGTTGAGAGGTGCTTGGAGCGGCCGGACAGCACCGAGAGCGGGTTGTCCGCTCCCATGGAGCCTATCGCCTCCTGACCCGTCAGGACCATGGGGGTGAGCAGGAACTTGATGTCCTCCTGGCTGTAGCCGAAGGCCTGCTGGGCATCCAGTAGGGTCTCCGCATCCGGGGTCATGGGGGCCACGTCCGTGGGCAGGGTATCCAGGGTAATCCGGGTCCGATTCAACCAATCTTGGTAAGGCCGAGCATCGGCCAACCGGGCCTTGAGCTCCACATCGTCGATGATGCGACCCTGCTCCAGGTCGATGAGGAACATCTTGCCCGGCTGCAGGCGCCACTTTTTGATGATCCTCTCTTCGGGAATATCGAGTACCCCCATCTCGGAGGCCATGACCACCAGGTCGTCATCGGTGACCAGATAGCGGGCCGGGCGCAAACCGTTGCGATCCAGGGTAGCGCCGATCTGGCGGCCATCCGTAAAGGCCACCGCCGCCGGGCCGTCCCAAGGCTCCATCAGGGCGGCATGATACTCGTAGAAGGCGCGGCGCTTCCGATCCATCAGGTCGTTGCCGGCCCAAGCCTCGGGGATCAGGAGCATCATGGCATGAGCCAGGGAGTAGCCACCCATCACCAGTAGCTCCAGGGCATTGTCGAAGCAGGCCGAGTCCGACTGGCCCTCAATGATCAGGGGCCAGATCCGGTCCAGGTCGCGGCCCAAGACCTCGGACTGCATGGTATGGCGGCGGGCCACCATCCAGTTGACATTACCACGCAAGGTGTTGATCTCGCCGTTATGACAGATCATGCGGAAGGGTTGAGCCAGGTCCCAGGTAGGAAAGGTGTTGGTGGAGAAACGCTGGTGCACCAAGGCCAGGGCGGACTCGAAGCCTTCGTCCCGGAGGTCCTGGTAATAGCTGCCCACCTGGCCGGCGAGCAACATACCTTTATAGGTAATGGTGCGCGAGGATAGAGAGGTGGCGTAATAGATGGTCTTACCCAGGCCGGCTCGGCGGATCTCGTTGTCCATGCGTTTGCGCGTCGTGAATAGCCGGCGTTCGAAGCTATCCTGGTCCGTACAGTCCGCGGGGCAACCCACGAATACTTGGCGAATGAAGGGCTCGGTCGGAAGCACGCTCTCGCCGAGACCTTCATTGTCCACCGGAACATCGCGCCAACCCAGGATACGGTGCCCATCCTCCGTCAGGTGGCAGTCGACTAGCTCCTCCATCCTGAGACGTGCGTCCGTCTCCCGGGGCAAAAAGATATGGCCGACCCCGTATTGGCCGGCGGGTGGTAGCTCGAAGCCCACGACCGAGCGGAAGAAAGCGTCCGGGAGCTGAACCAGGATGCCGGCCCCGTCACCCGCCCTGGGATCGGCACCCACGGCACCACGATGGGTCAGACGCTGCAGGATTTCCAGACCCTGCCGGATGATCGCGTGGCTCTTGCGGTTCTTTATGTTGCAAACAAAGCCGACACCGCAGGCATCGCGTTCGAGGGCAGGGTCGTAGAGTCCCTGCGCGGAAGGTAGGGCACGAAGGCTCATTACTGATCTCGCTGATACACAGATGCTCGAAGCCCGCCGATTATGCCGTGGACCAGGGCCTACTCAAACCCCGGATATCTCCGGTAATCGCGGCTATTCTCAGGACACCTTAGGATGAATTTGAGGTGTCCGTTAGGACGCGGCTTTTGCCGTGACTAACTTTTTAGAATATCAAAGAAGAAAATATCGTGCCAAAAAGCCTCGATTCCATGTCAGCCCAAAGCAGGAATGTCCCCCCTTCGAGCCCAATCGGACAGGGGAGGCAAAGAAGAGACTCGGAGGAAGACGAAACGCTGCAAATCAATTTCCACCGAAAAATCCAAGGTACCCTAACAATTGCCGCATCCCGCAGGATAGGTCGAGACCTGAAACGCCCTCATAGGGAACTTTGGATTTCTCAAAGGAACCCCGTTAAGTGTCCCATATCCGACAGGCATAATGCGAAAGCAGGCGACAACAAGCAATCTCCGGGATCCGGCCCTGTGGCTGGTAGTCGCTTTGGGCACGGTGGCGGATGTAGCGGTGTTGGACCGCAACAACCGCATCCTGCGCGGCGTCAGGTTCCCGCAGCTGATTGTGGAGCATCCGGAATAGGAAAATTCAGGGGCAATAGCCTGAGAGACTGCCTTTTTAGACAGTCTCTATGCACCAGGCACAGCTGGACCTGGGTGCGGGGAAACACCGCCTCGATCGCCTCGGGCAGGCCCTTGAGACCGTCCACGCAGGCGACGAAGCAGTCCTCTACGCCCCGGCTCTCGAGCTCATTGAAG
>Ga0056123_1000066_pt1 | contig 22233 bp, 18 predicted proteins | sample WorMetHEROISLAND_3_FD_71122 | JGI IMG/M metagenome (GOLD analysis project Ga0056123, IMG submission 71122) | Marine gutless worms symbiont microbial communities from Max Planck institute for Marine Microbiology, Germany - Olavius sp. 3 HERON ISLAND ...
ATTAGTTAATGTAAGACCCAAATAGCACATTCTTCCTTATTAATCAATATGTTATATGGTTTTCGGGCGGATATTGCGCCAATCAATTCATCCCTTTTTATCCGTTTTGAAATTGGCTCAAATAATTTTCTGGTAAAATTTCATGCAAAATTCGGATTCAATGGATTGATCTTGGCCCTAAATCAAATTCCGAAGGGCATGTAAAGGTTCGGCATGCCGCGCCACCGCGGATTTTTAAAAGGAAGGATGCCCGTTTCAGATTACACCGGTTCAAATACAATCTTGTCTGCTTTTACCTGTGCTTCAATGCGGCTGTCGGGGTCGATACGGCCGTTTAAAATCTCCATGGCCAGGGGGTTTTCAACATGCTGCTGAATGGCCCGCTTTAAAAGTCGGGCGCCGTAGGCCGGGTCGTAACCCTTTTTTGCTAGAAAGCCACGGGCATCATCGCTCAAGCGCAGCTCAATTTTCTGATCCAGCAGCCGTTTTTGAAGCCGCCGTATCTGAATATCCACAATGGCGCCGATCTGCGCGGGCAGCAGATTATGGAAAATGATGGTCTCATCAATGCGGTTTAGAAATTCCGGTTTGAACCGAGCCCGCAAAGCATCGCTCACCTTTTGGGCCATCTCTTCGCGGCGGTTTTCGCCCAATTCCTGGATAAATCGGCTGCCCACGTTGGAGGTCATAATGATCAAGGTGTTGGTAAAATCGACGGTGCGGCCCTGACCATCAGTCATACGACCGTCGTCCAGGATTTGCAGCAGCACGTTGAATACTTCGGGGTGCGCCTTTTCGATCTCGTCGAACAGCACCACAGAGTAGGGCCGCCGCCGCACCGCTTCGGTGAGATAGCCGCCCTCTTCATATCCTACATAACCGGGAGGCGCCCCGATGAGTCGTGCCACGGCGTGCTTTTCCATAAATTCCGACATGTCGATGCGGACAATGGCCTGTTCGTTGTCAAAGATAAACTCGGCCAACGCTTTGGCCAGTTCGGTTTTTCCCACGCCTGTCGGCCCCATAAAGATAAACGAGCCGATGGGCCGATGGGGGTCCTGCAGACCACTGCGTGCCCGGCGCACGGCATTGGAGACGGCGGTGACCGCTTCGCTCTGACCGATGACGCGTTTGGCCAGCCGCTTTTCCATCTCCACCAGTTTTTCGCGCTCGCCTTCCAGCATCTTGCTGACGGGAATTCCCGTCCAGCGGGAGACCACCTCGGCAATATCTTCGTCGTCCACCTCTTCTTTTAGCATCTTACGCTCTCCTTGCAGCGCGGCGAGCTTGGCGTTGGCTTCATCCAGCTTCTCTTTTAAGGCGCCTAGTCCGCCGTAACGGATTTCAGCCACTTTGGCCAGATCACCTTCCCGCTCCGCCTTTTGAGCTTCAACGCCTAACTGCTCCTGTTCCTCTTTAATTTGGCGGATCAACTGGATCAGCTCCTTTTCATTGTGCCAGTGGGCCTTCATCTCATTGAGCCGTTCGTTTTGAGCGGCCAGGGTCTCTTCCAGTTTCTCCAGCCGAGCTCTGGCGCCGTCATCGCGCTCTTTTTTCAGGGCTTCACGCTCGATCTCCAGTTGGGTGATACGGCGCTGAATTTCATCGATCTCCTCGGGCATGCTGTCAATCTCGATGCGCAACTTGGAGGCGCATTCGTCCATGAGATCAATGGCCTTGTCCGGCAAAAAACGGTCGGCGATGTAACGGTCGGAAAGGGTGGCCGCCGCTACAATGGCCGTATCCTGAATACGTACGCCGTGATGAACTTCGTACTTCTCCTTCAGACCGCGTAAAATCGAAATGGTATCTTCCACCGTGGGTTCGGCCGCTAAAACCGGTTGAAAACGGCGTTCCAGAGCGGCGTCTTTTTCGATATATTTTCGATACTCGCTGATGGTGGTGGCCCCTACGCAGCGCAAAGTGCCCCGAGCCAAAGCCGGTTTGAGCATGTTGGAGGCGTCCATGGCGCCTTCGGCGGCGCCTGCACCCACTAAGGTATGCAGCTCATCAATAAAGAGAATCACTTCGCCTTCGGCCGCTTCCACCTCTTTTAGGACCGCTTTCAGGCGATCTTCAAATTCGCCCCGGTATTTGGCGCCGGCGATGAGTGACCCCATGTCCAAAGCCACCAAACGACGGTTTTTTAAGGTTTCCGAAACATCCCCCGCGGCAATCCGCTGGGCCAGCCCTTCCACAATGGCGGTTTTCCCCACCCCCGGCTCACCAATTAACACCGGGTTGTTTTTAGTGCGCCGCGAAAGCACCTGAACGATGCGGCGAATCTCTTCATCGCGGCCGATTACCGGATCCAGCTTACCCTGCCGGGCGAGATCGGTAAGATCGCGGCTAAATTTTTCCAAGGCCTGATACTTGCCTTCGGGATCCGGATCGGTAATGCGCTGATTCCCCCGAATTTCTATGAGTGCTTTCAAAACGGCGTTCGGGGTAATTCCGTGGTCGGATAAAATTTTGGCTGGTTTTGCCGCATCACCTTCGGCCAAGGCCAAAAAAAGGTGCTCGACGCTCACATATTCATCTTTCATGTTGGCCGCGACCGTAAAGGCCTTTTGCAGCGCCGCTTGGGCTTCTGGCGCTAAATGACGGTCAAGGCCACCCTGAACCTTGGGCAATGTGCCGATGGCCGCCAGGGTGGATTGACGCACGGCATCGGGTGAAACACCCAATTTGCGCAAAATGGATCGTACCACTCCCTCCTTTTCAGCTAACATGGCCGCCAAAAAGTGAATCGCCTCCAATTGCGGATGCTGCTGTTCGGCGGCCAATTGTTGGGCGCTTTGAATCAGTTCCTGGGATTTGATGGTCAGTTTATCGTAACGCATCGATTCAACACTCCTTTTTAGTACTTCGGTTATTTTGTTGAGTTAAAAATAAGGGTACAAATGCGCCCGTCAATCCCATTACTTAAAATAATTAATTTTAATAGTAATGGGGACGGGTTGGCCGCTATTTACATTTTGCGTCGGTAATCCTATATCTGTAATTGATGAAAAAATATTATCCATATCTTTTGATGCTGCCGGCCCTGGGACTTTTTATTGGTACTGCCAAAGCGGATATCTACGTCTATACCGATAAAAACGGTGTTCGCCGCTTTACCGATATAAAACCGGCAACACGACACGCCGTCTATCTCAAAACTCCGGCGCCGCTCCAAAAACTGCGCCGCTCCAACGCCGGCCAAATCCCGGCGTCAGTCGCCAACCGGTATGATAAGCTCATTCAAAAGGCGGCCGATATGTATCAGCTTCCCTTTTCACTGATAAAATCGGTTATCCGGGTTGAATCGGCCTTTAACCCATCTGCGGTCTCACCCAAAGGGGCCAAAGGGCTGATGCAGATTATGCCTGAAAATTATAAACCGCTGGCCATCACCAATCCCTTTGATCCGGAGCAAAGCATCATGGGCGGCGCCCAATATTTAAAAAGCATGCTGCATAGATATAAAGGCATTGTGGCCTTGGCGCTGGCCGCCTACAATGCCGGACCGAAAGCAGTTGATCGTTACCATAAAAAAATCCCCCCTTTTACCGAAACCCGCAAATATGTGAACCGGGTACTCCAATACTATCGGGTCTATGATCACGCCGCGAGCTGAGATGCCTGAACAACAGTCTGCTTCACCGCTAATCGATCGCCTGACCGGATTTTTAACGGCCGGTTCAGCCTTTTTAATATGGGGAGTAACACCCATTTATGTTAAGGCGTTAAAAATTGTTCCCGCCTATGAGATCTTGCTTCACCGGATTGTCTGGTCCATGCTTTTGTTGATGCTGCTCATGGTCCTTTTTCGGCGAAGCGTCTCCTATTTTTTAAGGATCATTCGGAAAAAACGGCCGATGTCGTTGCTTTTTATCTCCACGCTGCTCGTCGCCGCCAACTGGTTTATCTTTATCTATGCCATCAACTCCGACCAGATTCTACAGACCAGTTTGGGCTACTATATCAACCCCTTGATTAATGTCATGCTGGCAGCGCTCTTTTTAAAAGAGCGGCTGCGACGCTTGCAGCTGTTGGCGGTGTTGGTCGCGGCGGCAGGGGTAACATGGCTGACCATCCATTACGGTGCTTTTCCCGGATTGGCCGTGCTTTTGGGCCTGAGCTTCGGCTTGTACGGGCTGGTTCGAAAAGTCGCCTCGGTGCCCGCCCTGGAGGGGTTGATGGTGGAGACGCTGTTGCTCTCGATGCCGGCAATCGTCTGGCTTTTTTACTTGAACCACAATGGAACCGGGGCTTTTTTAAATATCAACTTTGAAACGGATCTGTTGTTGGCCGGAACTGCATTGATTACGGCAATACCACTGCTTCTTTTTACTCTCGGGGTCCGTCGGCTGGAATTTATCACCATCGGGTTTTTACAGTATCTGGCACCCTCCATAACATTTCTTTTGGCGGTGTTTGTCTACGACGAATCCTTTTCAAAAGTGCAGTGGTATACCTTTGCCTGCATCTGGGCAGCCCTTTCCCTTTTTACCTGGGATGCAGTGGCGGCCTACCACGATTCACCGCAATAAGAGATTACCAGGGTCTGAAAAGCTTTATTAAAAACCGGGATCAGGTAAAATCGATTCTTTTATAGCCTTGAGACCTTTGCAGGAGATCTATTTTTGTTCACGTTCAAGGAAGGCGAAAAATGGAACCGGAGGAATATATTGAATATTTCGAGGATACCATTTTGAGCCGGACGCCGAAATCGGGCCAAAAGGGGTGCTATGCAAAGATCTCCCTTGGCAAGTCGTGGTAATTGTATCAAATATTTGCATTCCGATTCATCCTGTTATATACTGTTTTTTAAAGTACACTTTACATACGGTGAATATGGACTAAAATCGCTTCTGTAAGTTAACAGAGGCTGATAATTGTCACTTTTGCCAAACAGTGAAAGCGCCAATCGCAAACACAACTGAATTTCAACCAGCAACCAATACTACCTTATGAATCATCTACAAACATTCCGCGTATTTCCCAATATCCCCGATCAGCTTCGTTTTTTGGAAACCCTTTCCCGCAACCTTTGGTGGAGCTGGGAGTCCAAGGCCAAGGAACTCTTTCGCCAAATTGATCCCCGTCTTTGGAATGCCGTCGGCCGCAATCCGATTTCGTTGTTGGCCCAGGTGCCGCAACAGCGGCTGGAAGAGCTAAGCGGGGATGAAGGGTTTATGGCCCAAATGGCCAAGGTGCAAACCCTTTTTGAACGACAGATTGCGCCGTTTGAAGCGACCGCCGAGAGTCCCTTTGCCACCGAAGATCACATCGCCTATTTCTCAATGGAGTTTGGTCTCCATGAAAGCCTCCCCCTTTTTGCCGGCGGCTTGGGAATTCTGGCCGGGGATCATTTAAAGGCCGCCTCCGATTTAAAGTTGCCCCTGTCGGGTGTGGGGCTTTTGTACCACCAGGGATATTTTAAGCAGTTTTTGGATGACAACGGGTGGCAACAGGAGGCCTATCCCCATACCGATATTTACCAACTGCCGCTAAAACGGGCTTACAATACCAATGGCGAAGAGCTGATTGTGGAGGTGCCAGGCCCTACTGGGCTTATCCGGGCCGCGGTCTGGGCGTTAAAGGTAGGGGGGATCAAGCTCTACCTGCTGGACGCCGATTTGCAGGATAACCCGGAGCACATTCAAAAAATCACGGCCAATCTCTACGCCGGGGATGACGAATTGCGCGTCACCCAGGAGACGTTGCTGGGGATCGGAGGCGTGAAGGCGCTCGAAGCCATGGGGATATTTCCCAATATTTGCCATTTGAACGAAGGGCACTCGGCCTTTTCTCACCTAGAGCGATTGGCCCAAATTTGCCGTCGTTATCAAGTGGACCTGGAAACCGCTTTTGAGATTATCCCCAGGACCACCGTTTTTACGACCCATACACCGGTCCCGGCGGGCCATGATGAATTCCCCGTGGAAATGGTCAAGCCGTTGCTGCAACCCTATGAAAAGCAACTGGGGGTTGATTTAAAGACGATCATCAGCTGGGGCCAACCGCCGGGAGTCAAGGGAGATACCCCCTTTTCCATGTTTATCCTAGGCGCGCATCTGGCCGATTATTGCAACGGCGTGAGCCGGTTGCACGGTGAAGTGGCCCGTAACATGTGGACCCACCTTTGGCCGGGACAGCCCGGCGATGAGATCCCCATCACCCATGTAACCAACGGTATTCATATTCCGTCGTGGCTCTCGGTTGAGCACGCGCCCCTGTATGAACGCTATTTAGGCCCGGATTGGTATACCGGCCCTTTGCCACTTGAAAAGCTCAAGGCCATTGGCAATATTTTTGAAGAAGAGTTGTGGCGGGCCCATGAGATGTGCCGCGCCCGACTGATTGCCCTGTGCCGTGATCAGATGGTGAGCCAGTACGCCAAACGCAACGCCCCGGCCGGAACCATGGCCGAAACGGCATCGGTTCTGGAGCAGGGGGTATTGACCATCGGTTTCGCCCGCCGGTTCGCTACCTATAAACGCGCTGATCTGCTCCTGCGTGATCCGGATCGCCTGGAAGCGATTCTCACCAATGAACGCTTTCCCGTGCAGTTTGTCTTTGCCGGCAAGGCCCATCCCAAAGACTACGAGGGTAAAGCCATTATTCAGCGGATCGTTGAATTCTCACGCCGTCCGGCGGTTAAAAACCGAATCGTCTTTCTTGAAAACTACGATATGCACATCGCCCGCCACATGTATCAGGGTTGCGATGTCTGGTTGAACAACCCCCGCCGCCCCATGGAGGCGTGCGGTACATCGGGGATGAAGGCGGCCATCAACGGCTGTCTCAATGCCAGCATTTTAGATGGTTGGTGGGCCGAGGCCTACACCCCCGAGGTGGGCTGGGCCATCGGCACCGGTGAATCGGCCAATGGCGACTGGAGTTATCAGGATGCCGTTGATGGCCAGGCGTTGTATAATCTGTTGGAAAACAATGTCATCCCGGCCTTTTATAACCGCCATAACGGCGCCACACCCAAAGAGTGGATGCAGATGGTCAAAGCGTCCATTAAATTGGGATTGCAGCAGTATGGCAGCATGCGCATGGTGGATGAATACGCCTACCGGTTTTACCTGCCCGCGGCGGCCGAGTTTAAAGCCTTGGTGACCAACAATGCGGCCAAGGCGCGCCGGCTGGCCCAAAGCCGCTTGCATTTAAAAACCAATTGGCCGGGTATCCGTATTGAACCGCCGTTGCAGCCGGAACGTTCCTTTTACCGGGTAGGCGACGAGATTGAATTGACGGCGGTTGTTCATTTGGGCCAATTAACCCCCGATGATGTGGTGGTACAGATCTACTACGGTCAGCTCAAATCGGTGGGCCAGGTGATGGCCAGCATGGTGTCGCCCATGACTCTGATTGAAGATCTGGGTGACAACAGCTACCGCTATCGCTGCACCATCCAGAGCGGCGGATCGGGCCACTACGGATTTACCGCCCGTGTGGTTCCCAACGGCGATCATTGGAAAACCAACACCCCGGGCCTGATTACATGGGCCCTCCCGATTCAATGAACCCGTCACCCACAACCAATCCCCGGGTCCTCATTGTGACCCCTGAGGTGACCTATCTGCCCGACCGCATGGGCAGCCTGGCCAACCATCTCACGGCCAAGGCGGGGGGGTTGGCCGATGTGTCGGCCGCCTTGATCCGTTCGCTATTTGACCAGGGGGTGGATGTGCATGTGGCGCTGCCCGACTACCGCGCTATTTTTCAACACAACCTCGCCCCGTTTCTGGAAAAAGAGATTCAGTCCATCAGCAGCGTCATGCCTGACGACCGGATTCATTTGGCAAGAGACCGAGCCTTTTTCTATCTCAACGGGGTTTACTCTTCCTATGGCGATGAAAACACCAAACTATCATTGGTGTTTCAACGGGAGGTGCTCAACAACATTATTCCCAGGGTCCAGCCGGATCTGATTCATTGTAATGACTGGATGACGGGTCTGATCCCCGCCATGGCCCGTCAAATGGGCATTCCCTGCCTTTTTACCGTACACAATATCCATACGGTCCACGCCACTTTGGGCCATATTGAAGATCGTGGCATAGACGCGGCCTTTTTCTGGCAGCACCTCTATTACCAAGAGATGGCCTGTGAATATGAATCGACCCGGGAATGGATTCCCGTGGATTTTCTCACCAGCGGGGTGTATGCGGCTCATTTTGTCAATACAGTCAGCCCCACCTTTTTAGATGAGATTGTTGAAGGTCGTCATCCCTTTGTACCGCAAGCGCTGCAACAAGAGCTGGCCCATAAAGCGACGGCGAACTGCGCGGCGGGGGTTTTGAATGCGCCCGACCCCGCGTTTGACCCGGAAACCGATGCCCATTTGCCCAAAACCTACACCGGTCGAACGTTAATCAGCGGGAAAAAAGCCAACAAAAAGCATCTCCAAAAGCTGTTGGGGCTGATTCCTGATGTGAACGCGCCGCTCTTTTTCTGGCCCTCGCGGCTCGATCCGATTCAAAAGGGCTGCCAACTCTTGGCCGAGATTTTATACGGCATGATCTCCACTTGGTGGGGGGACAACCTGCAACTGGTTTTTGTGGCTGATGGCGAATACCAATCGGTTTTCCTGGATATTGTTAACCAGCACGGATTTCACAACCGGGTGGCCGTCTGCGATTTTGACGAACGGCTGGAGCATCTCGGTTACGCGGCCAGCGATTTTATGTTGATTCCATCGGCCTTTGAGCCGTGTGGGCTACCCCAGATGATCGCCTCCAAATACGGGTCGTTGCCTATTGCCCACGATACAGGCGGCCTCCATGATACCATCACCCACATCGATATTTCCCAAAACAAAGGCAATGGATTTTTATTTAAAGTCCATGACGCCCACGGTTTATTCTGGGCCATCCAGGAGGCCGTGGCCTTTTATCATCAGCCGACCAGGCAAAAAAAAGCGCTGATCAAAAAGGTGATGGAGGATAGTGCCCACCGGTTTAATTACGATGTGACGGCCAGCCATTATGTGGATCTTTACGAAAAGATGCTGGAAAGACCGTTAATCCCCCGTTAATCCATGCTTGGTTCCCCTGGAATACGCCACATTTCAAAGCAGGTGGTGAAGGCTGACCCTTGCCTCAAACCGTTTGCAACGGTCATCCAAAGGCGGGTTGAAAAAATCATCGCAACCGAGGCCCGGTTGACGGGCAAAAAGCAAACCTTGGCGGAATTTGCCACTGGTAAGGATTATTTTGGTCTCCGTTTTGAAAATCAACAGTGGGTGTTGCGCGAATGGGCGTCCCATGCCACGGCCATCTATCTGGTGGGCACTGTTAATCAGTGGCAAGAAAGTGAAGAATTCAAGTTTTCTCGTCTAAATGGTACCGAAAACTGGGAATTGACTCTGCCCGCCAAGAGCCTAAGCCATGGTGATCTGTACCGACTGAAAATCTGCTGGGATGGCGGCAGTGGCGACCGTATTCCCGCCTGGGCCGACTTTGTGGTCCAGGACCCGGAAACCCTTATTTTTAACGCCATGGTGTGGCGCTCACCAGAACCCCACGTATGGAAACATTCCAACTTTAAACCTTCTGATGTGCCGCTCCTGATCTACGAAGTTCATCCGGGCATGGCCCAAGAAAAGGAAGGGGTCGGGACCTGGCTTGAACTGCGGGCAAAGGTGCTGCCCCGGATCGTCAAGGCTGGTTACAACACCATCCAGTTGATGGCCGTGGCCGAACACCCTTATTACGCCTCATTTGGGTATCAGGTCTCCTCGTTTTTCGCGCCGTCGTCCCGTTTCGGCACTCCCGATGAGCTCAAAGCCTTTGTGGACGCGGCCCATGGGGCCGGCTGCCGCGTGATTATGGATCTGGTCCACTCCCACGCCGCGGCCAATAGCCTGGAAGGGGTAGGGCGCTATGACGGCACCCAAACCCAGTTTTTCCATGAAGGGCCGCGGGGCATTCATCCCGCCTGGGGCTCATATTGTTTTGATTACGCCAAACCCCAGGTACTCCACTTTCTCCTGTCCAACTGCCGTTACTGGCTGGAAAATTTCCACGTGGACGGTTTCCGCTTTGATGGGGTTACCTCCATGCTCTATCTGCACCACGGGCTAAACAAGGCCTTCACTTCCTATGACGACTATTTCGGTCCTGATGTGGATGAAGATGCTTTGACCTATTTGGCCTTGGCCAACCGGCTCGTTCACCATTTAAAACCGGGCGCCGTCACCATTGCCGAGGATGTGAGCGGTCTGCCCGGTTTGGCGCGGCCCGTGGAGAGGGGCGGATTTGGTTTCGACTTTCGCTATAACATGGGGACCCCCGATTACTGGATTGAACTGACCAAAGAGATCACCGACGAGAACTGGCACATGGGAACCCTCTGGCACCGCTTGACCAACTGCCGCGTCGATGAAAAGAGCATCAGCTACGCCGAATCCCACGACCAGGCCCTGGTGGGCGATCAAACCCTGATGTTCCGCATGGCCGGGGCCAACATGTATCACCACATGCACAAAGATGACCCCGATCTTGCCGTGGAACGTGCCGTGGCGCTCCATAAAATGATCCGATTGATCACTTTGGCCACGGCCAAGGATGGCTATCTCAATTTTATGGGGAACGAATTCGGCCACCCCGAGTGGATCGATTTTCCCCGCGAAGGCAACCAACACTCATATTTCTACGCTCGCCGCCAGTGGTCTTTGTCAGATCACCCTGATCTGCGCTACGGTCAGCTGGCCCGGTTTGACCGGGCCATGCTGGAAATGGCAAAGCAGTCACATCTGTTGGAAAGCAGGGATCTATCGTTATTGCACGAACACAATGAGGATAAAGTGCTGGTGTTTCAGCGGGGCCGGACGATTCTGGCCTTTAATTTCCACCCCGATAGATCGTATTCCGATTATGCGGCCTCCGCACCAGCGGGAGCGTACCGGATGGTACTGGACAGCGACGATCCCCTGTTCGGCGGTCACGGTCGCTTAATACCCAAACAGACCCACGTAGCCGCAGCCAAAGGCTTACGCCTCTATCTGCCGGCGCGGTGCGCTTTAGTGTTACAGATGAAATTCTAATGGATTCATATTCATCGTATCATGCAAGGCAGAAAATTACGGGGATGTAACCTTACTTGCTGGAACATCGCGCGAAACCGACGCTATTGGCCCATATGAAACAGGGTAATTCAGTATGCCCAAATTTAGCAAATAATGTAGTATCGTTTCCAAGTACTTGGGGCGAAGCGGCCCCTTTTTTTTGAACAACATCCTTGCATTTTTAAGACCCTAGGCTTTTCAACCTTTTGGACTACTTTTCGTATGATTCATCACGGATCTTGGGGTAACCGGCAACTGTTGACTTGTTCTTTTCAACGGGTGTAGCGGTATGAAGAGCTATCGCCACACCCGTTGAATTTTATTCAATGAGGAGTGGATATCCCAAACGAGGCGGGTTACTTCTCTTCACGATACTTAAACGAAAGATTGACCCGGGCCCGGAACGCCTTCACTTTGCCATCATCGATTTTCAGATCAAGCTGGCTGATTTCGGCTACGCGTAGATCTTTCAGACTTTGGGAAGCGGTATCCACTGCATTTTGAGCCGCCTCTTCCCAGGATGTTTTGCTGGACCCTACCAATTGAATCACTTTGTAAACACTGTCAGACATGCTTCCTCCTCCTTTTTGTGGGTTTGCGGTTTTACCCGCCTAATAGTTGCGGGCAGTTTTAAAACCCCGTCCTAAAGGACCATTTGTCGCTATATGGCGAAACGGGGCATAACGTTGGCCTTTTTAAAAAGCGTAACGATTTAACTGCTTGAATGTTCAAACTAAAGTAACGGGTGCGCTAAAGCTAAAAAGGGTTGATCGTTATCACGGTTGAGCGATTTTAAAAGCGTATAATGTGGAACCGGATATTCGCTGTTATGGTGAAATTTTCAAACGACGGTTACATAAAAGGTAGCGTATGTAACAGCCACAAGTCAATTGCAAAATGATTGCGCCGGTTTTGATGTGAAGATGGGTTGGTTTTCGGAAATAACGTAAGATCCGGCATCCACGGCGATGAGGTCTTCTTTTTTATTTTGGAGTCCAACCGCGTCACAGCAACCGTTTTGCCGATTCTAAGGGCGTAGCCACTTGAAGTGAATTCTCAACCGCGATGTGGCCAAATTTAAAGTTGGGAGACTTTCATTAATGCATGATCAATCTCGTTGCCGATGGTTTCGGTCAGTTCGGCAATTCTATCGAAATGCGGCTTTAGGTTCTCAAAGCCTTCTTTTTCACAGGTTAGGGACCATTTGCGGTAGGTGGCGATATGGTCGTTGTTATGGTTTTGCCAATGCGCCAACAAACGTTTGATTTTTTCATCAAAAGGCACTTCCTGCAAGGGATCATGCGAACGCCCATGAGAATGGTTGTGTTGATGCGGCATGCGGCCTCCTTAATGAGTCAACTATTTGATATTCATGGCCAATCTAAAAGGGTCGCTGACATAAGTCAATAGCTGTGAATAACCTGTTTGGCGGCAATTTTCATTGACCTTTTTAATGCGGTACTGCTATGTATTAAAAGTTAAAGTGAATTCGCAACCGCCGAAAGGCGGTGGCTGTGACGGCCAGGTTCGGCCGGCCGGATGACATCCGGCCGGCGCAGCCGCCATAAAAGAGTGTCGCTTGTAAGCGGCGGTCGTTTGTGAAAGCAAAATGCAAAACCTCCGACTGTAGCCGGAGGATATTCGCTTTTGACCCTACGGGCCTGCTACAGCCTTCTCCCAAAGGCGAGGGTATTGCTCCCATTCGGGGAATGGGAGCAATAAAAATGGGATTAGTAGAGGTATTTGATGCGGTACAGTTAAGTTTCATTTATAAGCATAAAACTTTAAAATCAGCAGCAAAAAGGGGAGCTATGGATATTGCCAGAAAATTGGGAATGTTGGTTTTTTGTGGAGTTCCGGCTATTATCGGTGGCGGTATCGTTTACCATTTTTTTGGAACGATGGCGTCCATTTTTATCTATGAGGCGATTTTACTGGTGGCCATCGGGGCAATTTTAGCTGCAAGGTAATCAATCCATTTATCATAAGCGTAAACCGGTTGTCTGTAAAAGGGCCGGTCGGCTCCGTTACCGGTCCGTTCATAGGTTTGAAACCGACGTTGACATATCGAACATCCCGTTACCATCTACTTTGAAAGCGAATAATCATCCGGATGCAAAACGAATTTTTCCCTGAGATCAGTATCGAAAGTGAAATGCGCAAGTCCTATCTGGATTATGCCATGAGTGTCATTGTGGGCCGGGCGTTGCCCGACGTGCGTGATGGGTTAAAGCCGGTTCATCGCCGGGTTCTCTTTGCCATGCAGGAGCTCAAAAACGACTGGAATAAGCCCTATAAAAAATCGGCCCGTATCGTCGGTGACGTTATTGGTAAGTACCACCCCCATGGCGATACGGCGGTATACGATACCATTGTTCGCATGGCCCAGGATTTTTCACTGCGGTATCCGCTGGTGGACGGGCAGGGGAACTTTGGCTCCGTGGATGGTGACCCGCCGGCCGCCATGCGGTACACCGAAGTCCGTATGGCTAAACCGGCCCACGAAATGTTAGCCGACCTGGATAAAGAGACCGTCGATTTTACCCCTAATTACGACGAATCGCTTGCCGAACCGGTAGTGCTGCCGACCCGGTTGCCATCTTTGCTGGTAAACGGCTCATCAGGGATTGCCGTGGGGATGGCCACCAATATCCCCCCCCACAATCTGGGGGAAGTGATTGACGCCACCACCCTTTTGATCGACAATCCGGGAGCAACCGTTGATGAACTGATAGAGGTTTTACCCGGTCCCGATTTTCCCACCGCTGGTATGATCTATGGCGCCAAAGGGATTCATAAGGCTTATAATACGGGTCGAGGCGTCATCCGGGTGCGTGCGCGCGCAATCGTTGAGAAAGACAAACGTACGGGCAGTGAAACGGTTGTGGTGACCGAGCTGCCCTATATGGTCAACAAGGCGGCGTTGATTGAAAAAATCGCCGAGCTGGTCCGGCGCAAATCCATTGAAGGGGTAAAATTTGTCCGAGACGAGTCCGACCGCGAAGGGATGCGTATTGCCATCGGGTTGAAAAAAGGGCAGATCGCCCAGGTCATTATCAACCAGCTTTACAAACACACCCGCATGGAAACCAGCTTTGGGGTCATTTTGTTGGCCGTTGCGGGAAACCGTCCCGAGCTGATGAATCTAAAGACGGTCCTGAACCATTTCATCCGCCATCGCAAGGAAGTGGTATTACGACGCACGCGCTTTGAACTGCGTAAAGCCGAAGATCGTGCTCATATTTTGGAAGGGCTTAAAACCGCCCTGGACAACCTGGATGAAGTGGTGGCTCTGATCCGTGCTTCCAAAACGCCGCCCGAGGCCAAAACCGGCTTGATGGAACGGTTCGGATTAAGCGTCTTTCAGGCCCAGGCAATATTGGATATGAGGCTCCAACGGCTAACCGGCCTGGAGCGCGATAAGATTATCGCAGAGTATACCCAGGTTCTTAAGGATATTGCCCGCTACCGCGAAATTTTGGCCAACGAAAGATTGGTACTCAGCATCATCAAAGACGAGTTGGCCGAGATCAACGACAATTTTAGTGATGATCGCCGTACGGAAATCATTCGCGAGCCCCGGGAGATTACCATCGAAGATATGATCGTTGAAGAAGATATGGTCGTCACGATCTCCAAAAAGGGCTACATCAAACGGACGCCCATATCCCTCTACCGCAACCAACGGCGGGGTGGCCGGGGCAAAACCGGAATGTCAACCAAAGATGATGACTTTGTGGAAAACGTCTTTGTGGCTTCCACCCATCATACCTTTATGTTTTTTACCAGCGCGGGGAAGGTCTATTGGCGCAAGGTGTATGAAATCCCCCAGGCAGGCAGAACGAGCCGCGGAAAGGCCATTGTCAATCTGCTGAACCTTGAGTCGGGTGAGCGGTTGGCCACGGTTTTAGCCGTCAAGGAATTTAAGCCGGGTCAACATGTTCTCATGGCTACCCGCCAGGGGATGGTCAAAAAGACCGACCTGATGGCCTATAGCAACATCCGCGCCGGCGGTATCATCGCTTTGGGGCTCAATCTTGGTGACGAGCTAATCGCCGTGCGGCTGACCGACGGTACCCTCAACGTCTTTTTAGGGGCGGCCAACGGCAAATCGATCCGATTCCACGAGACCGATGTACGTCCCATGGGGCGGGTTTCCAAAGGGGTTATCGGAATGCGTATGGATAAAGGCGACCGGTTGGTGGCCATGGAGGTGCTCAGCCATGGTCAAACCGTTTTTACCATCACGGAAAACGGGTATGGTAAACGCACTGAAATTGATGAGTATCCCATCCGCAAACGGGGTGGCAAGGGTGTCATTACCATCAAAACAACGGCCCGTAACGGCAAAGTGGTGGGGATCCTTCTGGTGGGCCAGGATGACGATTTGATGCTGATGACCAACACCGGTAAAATTATCCGAATGCCCATTGAGGGTATCAGTGTGATCAGTCGCAACACCCAGGGTGTCAAACTGATGAATATGGAACCGGGTGAGCTGGTGGTCGGGGCGGTTCGGCTGGCTGAAAAAGAGACGAACGGTGACACCCACAGGGAGCCTTGATGGTAGATCAGGTGAAAGATTTGACAATGCGTATCGGCGTTGTCGGGGCCGGTAGCTGGGGCACGGCCCTGGCCGATCTGTTAGCTGCAAAAGGGTTCGCCATTGATCTGTGGGTGTATGAACCGGAGCTTGTTCAGGGGATCCGTAAACACCGCGAGAATTATCTATACCTGCCCGGTGCAACGCTTTCCAAAAAATTAACACCCCATGGCGATCTTGGGCCGGTCGTGAAAGGGAAAGATCTTGTTCTGATGGTGGTACCGTCCCACCTGGTTCGATTGATGACCGAACAAATGGCCCCCTTCATGGGCCAAAGGATCATATTGGTTTCGGCCTCCAAAGGCATCGAAAATGAAACCTTTCTTACAATGTCGCAGGTTTTTAAAGATGTGACTCCGACCTTAAAAGGAAGCCAAATAGCTGTTCTTTCAGGCCCCAGTTTTGCCAGAGAGGTGGTGGCCGGACTGCCCACCGCCGTCAGTGTCGCCTCATCTGATTTGGTAACGGCCCAAAAGGTCCAGGCGGTTTTTTCCACCCCGCAATTCAGGGCCTATACCAACGATGATGTCATCGGCGTGGAGCTGGGCGGCGCCGTTAAAAATGTCATTGCCCTGGCGGCCGGAATTATCGACGGCTTACAGTTGGGGCTCAACACCCGGGCAGCGTTGATCACCCGCGGGCAAACGGAAATCCGGCGCTTGGGACTAAAGATGAACGCCAACCCGCGTACTTTTACCGGCTTGGCCGGAATGGGTGATCTGATATTAACCTGTACCGGAGATTTGAGCCGTAACCTCACGGTGGGCAAACGGATCGGCCAGGGCGAAGCGGTAAACGCTATTTTGGCGGATATGCGCATGGTGGCCGAAGGGGTGAAAACGGCCAAATCGGTTTACTATCTATCTAAAAAACTCGACGTTGAAATGCCCATTTGCCATGCCATCTATGAGGTCCTGTATGAAAATCATTCGCCGTTGCAAGCACTTCAAGGGCTGATGACGCGGGATCTGAAGTATGAGTTTGATGCTCAGTGATGACATTATTTGGAAAACAGTCGCATGACGTGTCATCCTTTGTTGAATTGGGTTGTTGAGCAGAGAAATGCGAAAGAGCGATTCCCCCAAAGTTTCCGATCCAAGCCCTTCCGGCCACCGCCAACGGTTGCGGGAGCGGTTTTTGAAAAACGGGCTGGAGGGATTTCACGACTACGAAGTGATTGAGCTGCTGCTAACCCTCTCGGTCTTGCGCAAAGACTGCAAACCCATGGCCAAAGCGGCCATTCAACGGTTTAAAACTTTTCAGGGCGTGATGGACGCATCAATGGAAGAGTTGGCCGCAATCGAGGGTTTGGGAGTCAAATCGGCTTTTCCGATTCCCCTCATAAAGGCCGTTACCCAACGTTACTTAACCGGCCGGCTTCAGGATCGGATTGTGATCAGTGACACGCGTGCGTTGGCTGACTACCTTTACGGCGCCATGACCGGACTGACCCGGGAAGTGTTTAAGGTGTTGCTGTTAGATGCCAAAAATCGGCTCGTTGCCAACGAAACCCTTTTTAAGGGAACTTTAACGAACAGCGCGGTCTATCCTCGGGAGGTGGTCCGGCTGGCGCTTAAAAACCACGCCGCGGCACTGATCGTGGCCCATAACCATCCGTCGGGTGACCCGGCGCCGTCCAGGGCGGACCGGAATCTGACCCAACGATTGCTCTTTGCCTGCCGTGTGATGGATGTTACCCTCCACGATCATTTTATTGTGGGTCGGCATAAACATTACAGCTTTGCCGATGAAGGGGTGATCCGTGAACTGAACCGGAAGTTTGACCGTTATGCCGTCTGATTCAAAAGCCCCTCAAAAGGAGCGCCCCCACTGTTTTGCCCGCCTGGATGAAGTCTTCCCCGTGGGGGATGACGGTCTGCGTCACTCGCCGGAACGGTGCCTGGTGTGCCACTGTAAGGTCGAATGCTTAAGAACTGCCCTGGCGGGTGAGGGGGGTGTTGCCGTAAAACAAGAGATGGTGGATCGCGCCTATGAAACGGGTCTATCCGGATTTTTAGAACGATGGTCCGTGCGCAAATCCCTGACCCGGAAGTTGAAAAAGAAGAAACCGGCAAAATAGAATGGAGTGTACCCAAAAAGAACCATGCAAAAACTAACCAGAATTAATTTAAGGAATCGACGTGTGTTGGTGCGGGTGGACTTTAATGTACCCCTCGACGCATCGGGCGGCGTGGCCGATGATGCCCGCATCCGGGCGGCGCTGCCGACCTTGCGGCATGTGCTTGATATGGACGGCAAATTGATCATTGCCTCCCATTTGGGGCGCCCTAAAGGGGAAGTTATCCCAAAGTATAGTGTAAGGCCTGTTGCGGCACACCTTGAAAAACTGCTGACACGAAAAGTCATCATGGCCGACGACTGTATCGGTACGGCAGTTGAAACAGGCGTTTCCCAAATGGCAACGGGTGATGTGTTGCTCTTGGAGAACTTGCGTTTTCATGTCGCGGAGCAGGCCAATGACGATGTTTTTGCCAGGCGGCTGGCGGGGCTTTGCGATGTTTACATCAACGATGCCTTCGCGGTGTGCCATCGGTCCAATGCCTCGGTGGCGGCCATCTGCCGATATGTTGGGACAAAAACGGCAGGGTTCTTGCTTCAAAAGGAGCTGGACACATTTGCCAAGGTGGTCGAAACGCCGGTGCGACCGGTTGCCGCGGTGGTGGGGGGCGCCAAAGTTTCCAGTAAGTTAAAGGCCCTTGAAAATATGATTGACAAAGTGGATCTGATCTTCATCGGCGGGGCCATGGCCAACACGTTTTTGGCTGCACAAGGGATGGAGCTGGGCCGCTCACTGCTGGAGCCGGATATGATCGAAACGGCAAGGCATGTCTTGGCGGAAGCCGCCATAAAAAAGACAGATTGCCATTTGCCCGTTGATGTGGTTGTCGCCACCGGGTTACAGGCTGATGCGGCATCGCAGGTATGTGCGGTTCATGCAATTCCGCCCCAACGGATGGCCCTTGATATCGGTCCGGAAACCGTCGCTCACTACGCCCAAAAGCTGGCCTTGGCCCAAACAGTTATCTGGAACGGCCCTATGGGGGTTTTTGAAACCGAACCTTTTGATCAGGGAACCCTGGGCGTGGCCGACGCAATTGTCGCTCTGGATGCGTTGACCATTGTTGGGGGCGGAGATACTGTTGCCGCAGTGAACCGATTGGGCCGGGGCGATGATTTTAGCTATCTTTCCACCGGCGGCGGCGCATTTTTAACCTTGATGGAAGGCAGGCCTTTGGTCGCGGTCGCCGCTTTGGAAGGAACTTAGAATATGATGAAATATGGCCGGCCGATGCGTGTTGGGAACAATGCGATGAAAATTGCGTGAAATAACGGAAAGGTGGTTGTATGATCCCCTGGCGCCACCGCGAAACCTTGAGCCTGGCCAATCGTGTCCGGCGATCCTACTACGAGCTGCTGCGGGACAGTCTGGATCAACAGCTTATCAACCACGCGCTGGCGGCCTCTTACCATCAATTTGCAAAAGCCGGGGATAGCTACCCCTTTGTGGAGAAAAGGGAACTGAAACCGAGAGCCAGGACGGCTGACAAAGAATATAAAAGGCACAACACCTTTTTGGTGATCTTTACCGAAGATGTGATTTTGCCGAAACATAAAAAATACCTCCATTTTTTTGACCATAACAAGACAACTCTGCGCAATTTAAAGCGTTCCAGGAGCGTTGATTTGTCGCTGTGCTTTAACCGTGATTCAAAGTTTTTTGACGCCCCCGATTTTTATCATTTCATGGAAGCGTTGCTGCCCGTGGATTACGCGCTGTTGATTCAGCGCCACCCGACCAGCCGAATGGTCAACCGCTACAATCTTACCCATTACCATGTGCGGGTGGATTGGCCCATCCTGGATGCGGCCGAGGAGTTGGGCAAAAATTTGCGCTATCTCTCCAAAGATCTGTATGAAAAGGGGGATCATTACGCCGAGAATCTATTGAGAAAGTTCTTCGAATATTACGGCCTCACCCCCATGTCCGGCGGCCGAAGAACAGCGGCGATCATTGCCGCCCAGTATGTAAAAAAGCTTGGTTGCATGGCCACGGTTTATGTGGGCAGCAGCGAATCCCGTTCCATGATGCGGTTTTGTGAACGGGGGGTGACGAAATCGGTGCTTGTACGTCTATCTAAAGAAAAGATAAAAGAGATTGCCGCCATTCATCATTTGACACCGGCCATGTTGCGCAAAAAATATACCATTGCCGCCACCCGACGCCATGGTCTCGGGATTTTACAGGCCCGTTATAACCATACCGAACCGGCCCGGACGCCTGAGGATGGTAAAATCCGCGAACTTACAGCCGACCTCAACTGGCTGACGGTCAGTGAACAGTACTTACTACCCCGGCCGGGCGTCCGCCAGTTTCCGCCTTTGCCGGTCAATCTGATCTACACCTGATATCTATAACCATTTGAGACCGGCCATCTCTCTATGGAACGCATAACCGTGGTGGTAAATGAATAAGTGCGTTGGAATGGCTAATAGCAGACCCATAAGTCTCAATAGTCAATACCGACACAGGGGAGCGGAACGCATCCTACGGTCCCACCCCCCATTTGTGGCACCCCAAAATAAGTACTTATTTTGATTTTTGGGTCTCTTTTTTGTCTTTGGCCGGTTTTTCATTGATTTGTTTCAGCGGAATGCATCCACAGCCACAGTCTTTCTTTTTTTCTGCCATTCTAATCACCTCCCTTCTGATTAAGCGGTTAAGTAATAACTTAATTATATTCGCAAAAAAATTTACCTACCTTTTGGAAGACTCCACCTCTTTTACCCTTTGCCTTACTGCAGTAAGCTCATTTTTAAGCGCTTTTTCGTATTTCCTAAGCGATTCCAAATTCGATCTTTCCAATTCAATTTCTCGGAATTCTCCTGTTCCCTTGCACCCGCACGTGCAGACTTCATTTAGCATTTGTCGGCAATTTTCCAAGGCTTTCTCATCTATCGAATATGGTATCCAGTATCCTTTCCTCTCGCTTCTGACAAGCCCTGCCTGTTTCAATATTTTAAGGTGTTGGGATACGGCCGCGGTTGTTATTCCTATCGTTGCCCCAATTTCCTTGGCGCCCAAAGGCCCTTGGGTTTTAAGTAGCTCGAGTATTTTCACCCGAGTTTCAACGCTCAATACTTTAAATATTTCGGAAGGTTCCATATTCATTAGGAAAACCATGTTGATTAAGTTATTAGACAACTGCTTAAATATAAGATCAGGAGTTGTTTATGTCAAGCTTTTGTTATAAAGAATTTCATAAGCCTATGAATTGGCGGAGAACATGCGGTGTGGTCAGGCAGGTATTCCGCTTCGTTCTCGGTCGCCGGAATGTGAAGTTGCGCTGACGCTCCCCCGACCTGGTCATGCGTCGCTCACGCTCCGCGGAACATGGTCGTCGGATCTGACCGCGAGTCTCGGGTCAAAATTGCCGTGCATTTTGCTCCTGCGATGCTCACAACTCAATTTCGCATTGGGCCACCAAGATTTTATTTATAGGAAAACCGATGAAAAACAAAACACAACTCGATTCCTTCCTCGAAAAAAGGCTCACCAAATATGACCGATGGATGGCTAAGGGGCAAATATCTTTTTCCTCAAAGGTCATCCCTGTTTCGGAATCACTTGACGCCAAACAGTGGATAATGCCCACTGAACAGGTGTTGCAGGTGCTTGAAGCCGCCGAATCAATTGCTCTTCAAGACTGTGAATGTCGGACACATTATAAACTGTGTGAGAAGCCATTGGAAGTCTGCTTGCTGCTCAATAAGGTCGGCGATAAAGCGGTTGCTCAGGGAAAAGCGCGGCATATTTCCTTGGACGAGGCCACTGATGTTCTTAAAAAGGCAAATGAGAGCGGTTTGGTTCATATGAGTTTGTATATGCCCGACCATGAAGTTTTTGCTTTGTGCAGTTGTTGTTCGTGTTGCTGCCATGATTTACAGATAATAAAACACACCGCACGAAATGATATCATGATGCGATCTGAGTATGTGGCAGTTACAGATTTAGACAACTGTATTCACTGTGGAGACTGTGAAGAAAGGTGTCTTTTTGATGCCCGTATCATTCATGATGATGAGTTGGAATTCGATTCCGAAAAATGTGTCGGCTGTGGGCTTTGTGTCACAACTTGTCCGGTTGAGGCAATATCAATGACAACAAGATAGCTCGGTAGCATTGCCCAACTAGCCTGAACATTTCATGACAGGCAGCAAAAGCCGCAAAAGGAGGGATAAGTTCACAATAGAGAACCGTGAAGTTCTTTTTGACACACGAATGGACGGTTTTCGCCACGATTTTGCCCATCTGCCGGGTTCTATCTGCCTCAACATCGCATTTGGACCGGCCTGAGAAAACACCTCTCCTTACAGCGCCGTAAAACTTCGACAGATTATCTGCTGTGAATCTGCATCAGCCCTGTAAGCGGGCCGCAATCAAGGTGAAAAGGGCCGGGTCGGGATAAGCGCTCGAAAACAGCAGCCGTACTCTCCGCGTATTACGGATCACAACAGCGCCGATCTTCAATAACTTCAGCCCAAT
>Ga0056123_1000067_pt1 | contig 21866 bp, 17 predicted proteins | sample WorMetHEROISLAND_3_FD_71122 | JGI IMG/M metagenome (GOLD analysis project Ga0056123, IMG submission 71122) | Marine gutless worms symbiont microbial communities from Max Planck institute for Marine Microbiology, Germany - Olavius sp. 3 HERON ISLAND ...
TTGAACATTTGATCACTTTCGACACTTTTTGGGCTTAATTCTTGTCAATTATCAAAGATCATGGCACTACATTGGGTATCGATACCGAATTTACTAAATCGTTTTGAAATTGGCTCATTATTATGGATTTATAAAGGAAATGACGATGCCCCAAACCATGTATGCCAAGCTTTGGGATGCCCACCAGGTCCATACCGGCGAAGATGGGACCACCATTATATATGTGGACCGTCATCTGGTGCACGAAGTGACCAGTCCACAGGCCTTTGACGGGCTGCGCCTCACCAAGCGGAGTGTGCGTCATCCCCAAAAAACCGTTGCCACAATGGACCACAACGTCTCTACTCAAAACCGCAATATGGACGGCGCCGGCGAAACGTCCCGTATTCAACTGGAAGTATTGGGCCGTAATTGCCGTGATTGCAATATCTCTTTGTACGGCCTTGACAGCCCCCGGCAGGGAATTGTGCATGTCATTGGCCCCGAGTTGGGCATTACCCAACCAGGGATGGTGATTGTATGTGGCGACTCCCACACGTCCACCCACGGCGCCTTTGGCGCACTGGCCTTTGGTATCGGCACTTCGGAAGTGGAGCATGTTCTGGCCACCCAGACCCTTTTACAAAACCGCTCCAAAACCATGCGCATCTCCGTGGATGGCCCGTTGGCCAAGGGTGTGACCGCAAAAGATGTGATTCTCTATATCATCGGCCAGATCGGCGCCGACGGTGCCACGGGTCATGTAATTGAATATGCCGGCAGTACCATTCAAGCCTTATCTATGGAGGGCCGTATGACAGTCTGCAATATGAGCATTGAAGCGGGCGCCCGGGCGGGAATGGTGGCGCCGGATGAGACCACCTTCGCCTATCTGAAAAACCGTCCTTTTGCACCTCAAAAAGATCAATGGGATGCGGCGGTGGCCCACTGGAAAACCTTGCCCAGCGATAAAGAGGCTGCTTTTGATACAGAGTTTCATTTTGATGCGGCCGCTATTACGCCCCAGGTCACTTGGGGAACCAGTCCGGGTCAGGTGACGGATATCTCCGGTGCGGTTCCCAACCCGGATGACATCACCAACCCCGTTCAGAAGGAGGCCGCTGTTAACGCCTTGCAATATATGGGTTTGGAACCCAATACCCCTATGACCAAGATTGAAATAGACAAGGTTTTTATCGGTTCTTGCACCAACAGCCGGATTGAGGATCTAAGGGCCGCGGCGGCTGTTGCCCAGGGCCGAAGTGTTCATTCGAAGGTGCAGGCCCTGGTGGTGCCGGGTTCCGAAGCGGTGCGCCGCCAAGCCGAAGCGGAGGGTCTGGATCAAGTGTTTAAAACGGCCGGGTTCGAATGGCGCTACGCAGGCTGCTCCATGTGCCTTGCCATGAACGATGACCGTTTAAAACCGGGTGAGCGCTGCGCCGCATCCAGTAACCGCAATTTCGAAGGCCGCCAAGGACCCGGCGGACGGACCCATTTGGCCAGCCCGGCCATGGCGGTTGCTGCGGCGGTTAACGGCCGTTTATCAGATGTACGTGATTTCTAACCGGCAAGGCCGCTTGTGTAAACGGCGGCAGCGAATATTGAAAGCTGCTATGGCAAAAAACCGATAACTGCGGACACTGTAAGACAAATTTCAGAAATAAGGGATTTTCAATGCAACCATTTACCACCCACACCGGCATTATCGCCCCGCTGGATCGGCCCAATGTGGATACGGACGCCATTATTCCAAAACAGTTCTTACGCAAGGTAACGCGCACCGGTTTTGGCCGGCATCTTTTCCACGAGTGGCGCTTTATTGACTACGAAGGGACTGAAGAAAACCCCGATTTTGTTTTAAATCAAACGCCGTATCGTAAAGCGACGGTGCTCTTGGCCCGTGACAATTTCGGCTGCGGCTCCAGCCGGGAGCATGCGCCCTGGGCTTTACATGACTTTGGCTTTAAGGTGATTGTAGCGCCCTCTTTTGCCGATATTTTTTACAACAACTGTTTTAAAAACGGCATGTTACCCGTTGTGCTGTCGTCCACAACGGTAGACGCCCTGTTTGCCCAAGTGTCGCAAACCCCTGGCCTCAAATTGAGTGCCAATCTTGAAAAACAGGTGGTCATTGATCCGGCTGGTAAACAGCACCCCTTTGAGATCGGCACCTTTGCCAAACAATGCCTGCTTCAAGGGTTGGACCAGATCGGCTGGACCTTGCAGTTTGAAGCCCGTATTGAAGCCTATGAAGAACGACTGGACGCCAACCGGCCCTGGATGCGCGGCGGGTAACACATTACATTCAGGGCCTTGCAATTCCTGCACCTCCATGTTGGTTTAATTCTCCTGACGCGAACCAACAATTTGATGGGCCCCACAAAAATTGTTTCTTTTGGTTAACAGCTAAAATTGTTAACAGCTAAAATCATTAAATATGTTATGCAGCCGCTGCATTTCCTTTTCGGTATCGGTAACAATCTCGTCAATAATCTCTTGGAGCGGCTGCACCTTGTGCACCAACCCCACCGACTGTCCAGCCATGAGTGATCCACGTTTGATATCCCCGTCAATCACCGCATTTTTCAAAGCCCCGACCCAAAAGCGCTCCACCTCGTACTGGGCCTCTACGCGACCCGTCTTTTCATGATCCAATTGATGCAGTAGTTCCAATTGCAGCTTACCGAATTCGATGGAGCCCTCGTTTTTTAAGGCTCTGACGGGGATGACCGGCAGCCGGGAATCAAACTGCGGCGTCGCCATGGCGTCGCGGGCCCGCGCCTTGGTAAAGGCCGCCTTAAAATCGGGATGGGCCTTGCACTCCCCGGCCATAACAAACCGGGTCCCCATCTGCACCCCCGCGGCCCCCATCATCAAAAGATGGGCCACCATTCGACCGGTAGCAATCCCGCCGGCCACAAACACAGGCACCTCTTCCACTTCAAAGAGGATCTGCTGGACCAACACCGACAAGGCCACCGGCCCAATATGACCGCCCGCTTCGGAGCCTTCCAACACCAGGGCGTCGGTGCCCATCTCCACGAGTTTATGGGCCAACGGCGCCGTGGGCGCAAAACAGATCACTTTAGCGCCGCTCTCCCTGGCCGCCGTAATTTCCCGCCGTCGCGGAATTCCCCCCGCAAAAACGACCACATCGCAGGCCAAGTCACAAACAAGATCCAGTTGTTTCCCATAGGCAGGCGCCAACGTGATGAGGTTGACACCAAAAGGGTGTTCCGACAACGCCCGGGTGGTTTCAATCTCTTTGGCTAAAATATCCACCGGCGTGTTGCCGCCGGCAAGCAAACCGAACCCACCGGCGTTTCCCATGGCGCTGACCAAATTGGGATCGCTGACCCAGGTCATGGCGCCGCACATGATGGGGAATTCACACCCCAAAAAGGCCTTTCCTCTTTCAATAAAAGGATCAATCAGCATTTGCTTGAATCTCCATTGGGTTTGATTTATCCTGAGCGGCACTGAACGGGCCGCGCGCTGCGGGTGGGTCGGCAACCCTTTCGGCTTTTCATCACCCTGAGACCTTTGCAGAACATCTATTTTTGTTCACGTTCAAGGAAGGCGAAAAATGTAACCTGATGAATATATTGAATATTTCGAGGATACCATTTTGAGCCGGACGCCGAAATCGGGCCAAAAGGGGTGTTATGCAAAGGTCTCACCCTATATGTGTATGGTTGGAACCATAGCATTATGCTAAGAGTATTTAAAGACGAGCTGCAATCCACTGACCAGTTTGTCATCACTTTGGAGCTGGTGCCCGGAAGCAAATCCGCCGGCCGCAATGTGGATACCGTGAAACAGATTGCCGCGGACGCTTTTGCCGACGGGCGTGTTTCCGCTGTTTCCATCACCGACAATCCCGGCGGGAACCCCTCTTTAAGCCCTGATGCCTTGGGCCACGAGATTTTCAGTGTGGGTATGGACGTCATCGTTCATTTTACCTGCCGAGACAGCAATCGGGTGGGTCTGGAAAGCCGCTCCCTACAGTTGGCCCGTCTGGGCATGAAAAATATTTTGGCCCTCACCGGAGACTATACCGGAGTCGGCTTCGGCGGTCAGGGTGCGCCGGTCTTTGATCTTGATTCGGTCAATCTGCAAACCCTGTTTACACACTTAAGTCAACGACTGGCTGCGTCCGGTGATCCGGATGCCTTTTTTACCGGATGCGCGGTGTCACCGTTTAAACAGACGGAAGCGGAAAGTTTTGCCCAGTATGCCAAATTAGCCAAAAAAGCCGCCGCCGGGGCGCAATTTATCATCACCCAACTGGGCTATGATGCTCAAAAATTCAGCGAACTGACCACCATTCAAAAGCGGATGGGTATCACCCTGCCCACGTTGGGTTCGGTCTATCTGCTGACACCCAAAGCTGCCCAATTGATGAACCGGGGCCGCATCCCCGGTGCTGTTGTTCCGGATAAATTGCTGCACATCATCGAAAATGAGTGGCAAGACAAGGCGCACGGCCGGGCCATGGCCATTGAGCGTGCCGCCCGCCTAGGCGCGGTTTTAAAAGGGCTAGGTTACCGGGGGATTCATATCGGCGGGATTCATAAAAGTTTTGCCGCCGCTGCTAAAATCTTGGATCGCATGGCCGTAATTGAAAAGGCGTGGGAATCTTTTTTGCCGGATTTTGATTTTCGCGACCACGGCGGATTTTACGCCTTTGTCCAGGCAGCCGACACTAAGTCCGGCGGGCTAGGGCGATATGGACGCAGTAGGCCACAATTGACATGGAGCGACAAGTTTCATTACCACATGATGGAATTCACCCACGGCGTTTTGTTCAATCACGACAACATGGTAGCGCCTGTCTTGCGGCGTATCAGCCGCTGGCTGGCTAAGGCGCCCGCTGACCGGATTTTTTTAAAACTGGGTGAACAGCCCGCCAAAGGGCTTTTGTTAGGCTGTTTGGCTTGCGGCGATTGCGTCATCCAGCACGTAGCCTTTCTTTGCCCGGAGTCCCAATGCCCCAAACATACCCGTAATGGCGCCTGCGGCGGAAGTCAAAACGGCCGCTGTGAAGTGCTGCCCGACCACTGGTGTGTCTGGTACCGCGCCTGCCGGCGCTGGGCCGCCGCTGGAAAAATCAACAGGATGTTATCCGAATGTGTGCCGCAGCGGCTTTGGGAACTGAACAACACCTCATCCTGGATCAATTTTCATCTGGGCAAAGATCACCAGGGCGCGGGTGACCATGCGGCCTGTCATTGCTATCAAAAAAGCTGCCAATTGGCCGATGACCTTTACAAAGACGATGGTGCGTCAACCCCGGAAGTGAAGTAGCCCATGACACCCACCCCGGACTTCATCCCGGACCCTAAAACGCTCTGGTTGCCGTTTGCCGAGCGTGCCGTGGAAGAGGGTCTTGTACTGCCCGCCGATTCCCGGTTTAGGGCTATCGCTACCTCCGTTTTCGCCTTTAGTGATTTTGTCTGTTCCTCTTGTCTGAAAACACCGGCTATGCTGCTCCAGCTTTACCAAGGCGGCGACCTGGACAGAACATATCCCCAAGAGCATTACGCCCGACATTTAGGTCTTGAGCTGACGGACGCCACAGATGAGAACGATCTGATGAAACGGTTGCGTCTGTTTCGTCGACGGGAGATGGTGCGTATCGCTTGGCGGGATCTAAATACAGCGGCAAATCTTCACGAAACCCTGTCAGATCTAAGCCGTCTGGCTGACGCCTGCCTGGATGAGACTCTTTCCTTTTTACATGAAACGCTGTGTAAAGAAATGGGCAGACCCGTGGATGATGAAGGTCAACCCATTTTACTGACGATTCTGGGCATGGGCAAACTGGGCGCCGGCGAACTCAACTTTTCATCGGATATTGATCTCGTATGTACCTACCGTCAGAACGGCCGTCTTGAAAATGGTTCCCGTACTCCGGTCGACTTTTTTACGCAACTTGCCCGGCGATTGATCAAGGTGATCGGCGCCCGAACCGCCCTGGGAATGGTCTTCCGGGTGGATATGGATCTAAGGCCCTATGGATCTTCGGGTCCTTTGGCCATCAGTTTTGATGCATTGGAGGAGTATTTTATCCGCCAGGGGCGGGAATGGGAACGCTACGCCTGGATCAAAGCCCGCCCGGTGGCCGGCGACATCAGTGCAGGAAAGGAATTGCTGGAAAGGATAAAACCCTTTATCTTCCGCCGCTATTTGGACTTCGGGGTCTATGATTCCCTGCGGGAGATGAAGGCCGGGATTGCCAAACAGGTGCGCCAAAAACGGATGGCGCATAATATCAAACTGGGCCCGGGCGGTATCCGCGAGATCGAATTTTTTGGCCAGATTTTTCAGCTCCTCCGGGGAGGGGTACTCCCGGCGTTGCAGCAGCGGCCGATCTTACCCATTCTGGATCAATTGACCCGGGAAGGTTTAGTGCCCCAATCGGTGACCGATGAGTTAAAGACCGCCTATTGTTTTTTACGCATAGTGGAGAACCGGCTGCAGATGGTCAACGATCAGCAAACCCACCTGCTTCCCGTAAAAGCCCCGGCCCAAGCACAATTGGCCGCCGCCATGGGATTTACCTGTCCTGAATCGGGGTGGGAACAGTTATTAAAAGAGCTTGATGCATATCGGTCCCAAGTCCATCATCACTTTCAACAGCTATTGGGTTCGACGGAATCTTCATCGGATTCGGACGCTGACGGTGAAGCCCAAAACCCAATGGATGCCGTCTGGCAGCAAGAAATCGCTGGCGAAACCGCTGATGCCGCTTTACGTCAAGCCGGATACAGAACGCCCCGGAAGGTTCATCAACTGCTGGCCCGTTTACATGATGAGCCGGCCACGCGACTGCTCAGCAGAACCGGCCGAACCCGTTTGGATCTTCTGCTTCCGTTGATCATTGCAAAAGCAGCCAACACCGATAACTCCGAAGCGTTGCTGGGCCGTATTTTACAACTGGTTCGAGCGGTTCTGCGCCGCACCAGCTATTTGGCGCTGCTCATCGAAAATCCCAGGGCCATTGACCATCTCGTAGAGTTGGCTGCGGCCAGTCCGATGATCATCTCGCAACTGATTCGCCACCCCTTGCTTTTGGATGAACTGATGGACACCCGGACCCTCTACCACCCTCCGTCAAAATCCCAACTGGAGCAGGACCTGGAAGCCCGGATCACCCAAATTGATCCGGACGATCTTGAGTTTCAGATGACCACCCTGGCCGTCTTTAAACAGATCAACACCTTACGGGTGGCCGCCGCCGATGTCACCGGCACTTTACCGTTGATGAAAGTAAGCGACCGGCTGACCGACATTGCCGAAGTGATCCTGGCCAAGGTGGCTCAAATCGCCTGGGACTATCTGGTAAAGCGTCACGGAAGGCCCCAAACCGTGCTTGCCGGAAAGCCTTTAAAACAGGGTTTTACCATCGTTGCCTATGGTAAAACCGGCGGCTTTGAAATGGGCTACGGTTCGGATCTGGACCTGGTGTTTTTGCACACCGGCAAACCTGGCACCCACACCGATGGGAAGCGGCCCCTGGATATTGCCACCTTTTTTGCCCGTCTGGGTCAACGGGTACTGCACCTTCTTACTACCCGCAGCCAGACCGGAATGCTCTACGAAGTGGACATGCGCCTGCGGCCTTCGGGCGCCGGCGGTCTTTTGGTCAGCCACCTCGACCACTTTACCGAATACCAGCAGACCACCGCCAGGGTTTGGGAGCATCAGGCGCTCATCAAGGCTCGGCCGCTTTACGGTGATCCGGAACTGGTGGCGGCTTTTGACCACATCCGACGCCGAATTTTGAGTCAACCGTTTCATAAAAATCACCTGCGTCGCGAAGTAGCCTCCATGCGGCACCAGCTGCGTAGCGCCCATGGCGCCAAATCGCCGACGCAGTTTCATCTCAAACAGGATCCCGGCGGCATAGTGGATATCGAATTTATGGTTCAGTACCTGATTTTACGCTTTGCCGCAACTTACCCCCGGTTGCTGGATTGGACTGACATTGTCCGCCAGATTCAGTACCTCATTGAAGCCCGGGTGCTCAAGGAGAACGCCGGGCACGTCATGCGCCGGGCCTATTTAGGCTACCGCCTGACGGCCCACCGGCTCACATTACAGGAAAAAGAGGCCCTTACGGACAGCACCCGCTTTAAAGACGTGCGGGAAGCCATCACCCTTTTTTGGGATCGGTTAATGGAACCCAAACCCATGTAGTCGTAAACCAGGTGTCAAAGGAATTTGCGATGACCGCGCAATGTCAAAAACAGTTACCAATCGTCAAGCAACGTCTCAGCGTTCAGCAGGCGGCCATTTTCAAAAGTCCTTACAGCAGGCAAATTTCCCTTACCTGAGGATGTGGCTGCCTTTGCCGCTACCTCCCGGATGATGGCCCAACCGGGTGAGCCCGTCTGGAGATCAGCCGTGGATCGCTGCACGGATCAGGTAAAAGAGCTGGAAAAGGCGATGGCCGCAAACGATCCCGAAGCAATCCGACAGGCGTTTGAGGCGGTGATCCAATGCAAACTGAGCTGTCACAAAGCGTTTTGCACCGGCCATTAACCTATGCCTCGAATGCACCCTTGGCTACACGGGGACGGGTTTTTCAGCATTACCGCATAACTTTTCCCTTAAATACCTTTTTATACCCGCTTTTTTCTTGGATACCAATGGGTTTTTTTAGACTTTATCGGAAAGAAAAAACCCGCAAACCGTTTCAGGCTGCGGGTTTTCTGGAAGTCTGTGGACTTCTCTGGACTTGCGGATGGTACCGGAGGCGAGACTCGAACTCGCACAGGGTTGCCCCCGGAGGATTTTGAGTCCTCTGCGTCTACCAATTCCACCACTCCGGCAAACAGGTATTGTTGTATATTGAATTGTCCGGGTTTTGTCAATATCTCTGGTTGCATATCTCTGGTTGCAGATGTTGGGAACACACAAATTATCCGAACGGTTTATGGATTCTAAAACCGGACAATTCTATCTGTTGCCAACACTCCATCCGCCGCATTGACACTACCAGTCGAATTCTTTATATTTTGCAAAACGTATCTTTTGGAAGGAGCGTTGGTTGGATAAATTTGCAACCCTTGAATATAACGGAAAAACCTATCGATTCCCCATCATCATTGGCGCCGAAGGCGAGGCAGCGGTGGATATCTCCACCTTGCGTCAGCAGACCGGTCTCATTACCATGGATTACGGGTTTGCCAATACGGGCAGTTGCCAAAGCGTCATCACTTTTATGGATGGTGAAAAGGGGATTTTGCGCTATCGCGGGATTCCGGTGGAGCAGTTGGCGGAAAAGGCCAGTTTTAAGGAAGTCGCCTATTTACTGATTAACGGCCATCTGCCGACCCGGTCGGAATTGACAAAATTCTCTATTCTGCTTAACGACAACTCACTGGTCCATGAAGACATGCGCAGTTTTTATGAAAATTTTCCCCGCGCTTCCCATCCCATGGGGATTCTCTCTTCCATGGTCAATGCCCTGCGCAGCTTCTATCCGGCCCTGGACAACCTGGAAGAAGAGATCAACATGACCATGACCCGCCTGCTATCCAAAGTACGCACAATGGCGGCCATGTCCTATAATATTTCTTTGGGCCATAAAGTGATCTACCCAAAGCCGACGTTGACGTATGGTGAAAATTTTCTGCACATGATGTTTGATTCGCCGGTGCAGCCCTATTCCATCGACAAGGATGTGGCCCAGGCGTTACGGGTCTTCTGGATCTTGCATGCCGACCATGAACAAAATTGCTCCACCTCGGCGGTGCGCGTGGTGGGCAGTAGCCGCGCCAATCTTTACGCCGCTATTTCTGCCGGGATCGCCGCCTTGTGGGGCCCGCTCCATGGTGGAGCCAACCAGGCGGTTATCGAAATGTTATCGGGGATTGTCAAAGAGGGTGACAGTATTGAAAAGGTCATTGCCCGCGCCAAGGACAAAAATGACCCTTACCGCCTCTTTGGATTTGGCCACCGGGTTTATAAAATCTACGATCCCCGGGCCAAAATTATCAAGGCGTGCGCTCACAAACTGCTTAACAAGCTGAGTCTTTCCGATCCGTTGTTGGATACGGCCGTGGAATTGGAAGAGAAGGCTGGTAACGACCCCTATTTTATTGACCACAACCTCTATCCCAATGTCGATTTTTACAGCGGCATCGTGCTACGGGCCATCGGTATTCCCACTAGCATGTTTACCGTGATGTTTGCCATAGGGCGGCTGCCCGGCTGGATCGCTCAATGGAAAGAGAGCATCGATGATAAAAACTGGAAGATTACCCGGCCGCGGCAGATTTATACCGGCCCGACCCAAACCGATTATACACCAATTCATGAACGTTCAGGCGGACTGTCTTTCCGGCGTTTGGGCCCATCATGCCCACACCCGGCGCCAAATTCTGGAAAAGGGGGACATTGAAGAGGGGTTAAACGCCGCCTCAGCTATTGGGGATGATATGGTTCAGCGGCGCTCCCAGGGTTTTGTGGTGCCCGATGCGTTCACCCATGGCTCTTCAAAGCAGCGTGTGCGCTGGTTTTACCGCGGTTTGGAAAGCGGCGATATCAATCAATGCGACACTTTTAACGCGGATCGCCTGTGAGCGCTGCCGGCGACATTCCATTGATCCCAATCCGCTAAAATAGGATGGGTACCGTCTTAGGGGACTGATGATATATTCTTGACAGCGATGGCTTAACCATCTAAAATCACTTTATTAAAACTTTGACCCCACGGATTCCATAAAAGATGCGCCACCGTAAATATACGACACAACCCACCCGGCCGCCACAGTTCCAAGGGGTGGGCAAATATCCATTCGGCTTTACATTTCCCATTTTTTATAAATCCCTTTAAGCAGGAGAGTTGGTATATGACGCTGACAAAGGCTCAAATCGTCAATTCCATTCATGAAGAGATCGGTCTGCCCAAAAAAGAGGCCTCGGACACAGTCGAAACGTTGCTGGAAATCATGAAGACAACCCTCTCCCGTGGGGAGGATATTTTGATCAGCGGCTTTGGAAAATTTTGTGTCAAAGATAAAAAGCAGCGCAAAGGCCGCAACCCCGCTACCGGCGACGACATGATGCTGGCCAAACGCCGGGTCGTGACCTTCCGCTGTTCCGCTGCACTTCGTCATAAAATCAACGGGGCCTAACCCTGTCCGCAACCGCTTTTAGGGTACAAGGCTCGAACCCAAGCATTGAAGCCCTTGAAAAGCCCCCTTTTCAGGTCGGAATGTATTACAATGCCCTGAGAAATTCCGGCTTCAATGCCACCTCTCCTGCCAAAGCCGCATCAATTTGAGCCAATACCGCCTCTTTATCCTTGGGCAGGCGTGCTTTAATGGGCAGATAGTTGGAGGCGTGATTGGCGTGAAACAGCCCTTTTGAAAGATGGGTATTAAAAAGTATTTCCCGCAGCTCGGTCAGCAGCCCCGTCGGCGGCAGTAAATCAAATTCTCCGTTTTGGTGTGCTTTGTAAAGTGGTGTTCCCGGAACCAGCATCAGGCTCAGGGCGCCTACATAATTGGGATCCATGGCCGTTAACACCCCGCCGGTTTTTTGGGCGTGAATCGTGGAACGTTTTGGGCCGGCAACGCCCAATAAAACGGTCACCGAAAGTTTGATGCCGGCATCCGCCACTTTTCGGGCCATGGCAATCATCGTTTGGGAGGTAACCCCTTTGCGGATTGCTTTCAAAGTGACATCATCGCCCGACTCCAAACCCAAATAGAGAATACCCAACCCCAACGATTGTAACCGGGCAAGCTCGACGGCGGTTTTCATTTTGATCGCCTTGGCATTGGCGTAGGCCCCCACCCGGGTTACCCAAGGCAACTTTTGCCGGATAGCGCCCAAAATGGCGGCCAATCTTTTTTGGGGAAGAATCAGCGCATCTCCGTCGCACAAAAAGAGACGCCGTTGGCGCTGGCAGTGGTGAGCAGCGAACTCGATGTCTTGGTTGATGATAGCGTCGGATTTTATTTTAAACCGCTCTCCCCTGTAGGTGCCGCAAAAAGTGCATTTGTTGTGTGAACAACCAACCGTAATCTGTAGCAAAATGCTGTTGGCCTCACTGGGAGGACGGATAATGTTACCTTCATAATGCATGTGTTATTGATTCCTGAACCAATTTCATGTGACCATTTGCACTTCTTTATGGCGGAAGCAGCTTACCAGGTGGTCATTTACCATGCCGGTGGCTTGCATATAGGCATAGCAGATCACCGGCCCTACAAACCGGAACCCACGGGCATAAAGGTCGGCGCTCATCCTTTCGGATTGGGGCGTCTGGGCCGGGACGTCTTTCATTGTTTGCCAATAGTTGACGATTGGTTTCTTATCCACAAAATCCCAAATATAGTTGTGAAATCCATTACACTCCGCCTGAACCGCTAGAAAAAGGCGCGCATTGTTTACCGCCGAAATAATTTTTTGACGGTTACGTATAATGGCCGCATCTTTCTGCAACTGCGTTATTTTCGCTTCATCATACCGTGCCACCCTGTCAGGGTCGAACCGGTCAAACGCACTACGGTATCCTTCGCGTTTATACAAAATCGTCTTCCAGCTCAACCCGGCCTGAGCCCCTTCCAGCACCAAAAACTCAAAAAGCCGTTGATCATCAAAAAGGGGCGTTCCCCATTCAACATCATGGTAGGCTTTTTCCACAGGGTCGTTTTCAGCCCAAGGGCAACGCTGCCGCATCCTGTATTCCTCTAAAAGATGAGCAATGATCCATGCAGCCATAACATGGGTTCTTCAAAACAAGTGTCAACCGGATCAAACGGTTCAATTTTCACCGCCTCTCTTTACAAGAAGCAGATGTTATTTATATTCAATGACAATTAGCGGCAGGGCCTATCTTGGTAAAACAGGCTGATTTGCAACGCTTTTATTTGTTAATGGATTGAAGGACGCGCCGTGACAACTCAAAAAACGAAGATGATTGCAGTGCCCGACGCCTATAAAATGACCTTTAAACGGCTGCTCAGTCGTGTGCCCAAAGACAAGCGATACGACCAGAAACTGCAGGAGACGCTCCTGATGTGTATGAAATTGGGCGGCGAAGCGTTAACCCGCCAACGGATCAAACTCGAAAAGGTTACATTTGCCGAGAAGCCGGATCTCTTTAAACGACGCATCCCCATCGTACCCAAAGTGACTGTTACTGGCGATTCAACCGGTAAAACCGGGACAGCACCCGACGCTATCAAATCCACTGACGAATCGTAGTCGGGCCATCATACCGAACCGGCCACCTCTTTTTTCACCGATTTTATCCCGTTAACATTTTTAGCAGAACCACGCTCAAAAGCGCCATGGGATAGTAGCTGGCACGGTTAAAGAGCACCATGGCGGCGTCAGCACTGCCCAGGTAGAGCAAGCGGATGGCCGGCCAGATCAACAGTCCCACGCCACACACCGTAGCCAGTAGCAGATGAACCGTACCAAACAGCTTTGAGGATAACCCAAAGGTGATGCGACAAAAGAGGATCGTCAACAGTAAGTTGCCTATAATCAGCAGTTGACACTGCTTTGGGGTAAATCTGACCGGAATGGTGGCCGCCCCCCATTTGCGGTCAGCGGCAATATCGGTCCAGTCGTTGGGAATATTCTGCCCGCCAATTTCCCAAAAAAAGAGCATTAAAAAAAGGGCCGCCACAAACGTCGGATGCGGTGCGGGATCCACCGCGTAGACAGCAGCCACGGCGCCTAAGGTTTTGACGATCCCGTTGATCACCGCCCGGTAGGGGCTCTTATTCCATAAAAGACAGTAGACCGCCTCCAACAAACAGCCGCCCAAAAAGATCCATAGACAAGCCGGGTTTAACATCCATGCGCCGATCATGGCCACCAGGGTCCATACGGCGGCCCATGCCGCCCCTGCTTTAAAATCCAGCAGCCCTTGAGCCATGGGGTGACGCACCAACACCGCGTCCAAATCCCCGTCGGAGACGGCAAACTCGCCGGCATCGGCTTTTTTACGATCGTTCTGATAATCCACAATATCGTTTAAAGCGTAAACGGCCGTATACCCTGCAAACACCGTCACCATACCCAGCAGTATCACTATGGGCGGTGGTAATGCGCCCAGCCATAATAAAGCGGCCATAAAGGGCGCCGTCATGTCGATCAAGCCGTGGGGGGTACGGGAAAGCGCGAAAAAAAGGGGCCACTTGGACAAACGGTTTGGGTGATGTGTCATTAATGTGATTTTACTTGTATGGATTAAAGCCGCGGTTATTATTTACCCGGATGGTGGAATATAACAATCGACAAAAGATGTTTTTGGTGCTTAGTCCCGGCAGTGATAGCCTTCGATATGCTGTGGGTCAAATAAACTACATGGCGCCATATGCCTACGACATCATCAAAATGACGCGGGCGTCCACCACGGTCAGCGAAGTGGGCGTGCAGATCACCGGATTCAAATCCAGCGATTCAACCGCCGTTCCCAAAATCATCATCAGCTCCGAAAAACGAACGACGGTGTTGATAATACTGTCAATATCCAATGCCGCCCCGCCCCGAAAGCCGTGGATCAACTCGCGGCCTGTAAGTTTATGGATCATCGCCTCCACATCGGCGGAAACCAGCGGCGCCATCCGCAAAGCGGTATCATTATAAATTTCAACCCCGGTCCCGCCGATGCCAAGGAGCACCACCGGACCAAACTGCGGATCGTTCTTGCCGCCGATGATCAGCTCTTTACCGGGAGCCACCATCTCTTCAACCAGCATCCCCACAAACCCGTCCATGACGGCAAAGCGTTCAAACTCCGTTCTGACGGCGGCATCGTCAGACAGCCCCAATACCACACCATTGACCTCGGTTTTATGGACCACATCAGGCGATACCACCTTGACGGCCACCGGATAACCGATCCGGCGGGCGGCATCGACGGCGGCATCCGCATTGGCGGCCAATTCAAAATGAGGGACCGGAATTTCACAGTGTTTTAACAGCGCTTTGGCGTCCGGCTCCAAAATCCAGCCGTACTTGCGGGATTTGGCAACCATTTGTTCGATTACCGGATCTGACATGTTTGACACCTCCTCAACGCTTCCACCATCAACACCGCGCCGTCAATGGCATTGGACACCGGAATTCGGTTGAGTTCGAACCCTTCGACCAGCATACGATACTTCTCCTCATGGGGTACATAGGCGATAAGCGGGCGACCCTGCTCCTGGTAGATATAGCTTAGGCGCGCACCCAAATCGGAGCTGACGCCGGGTGAGTAGGGTAGCAATAAAATCAGGACGCTATCCACATCCGGACAACGGGAAAGGGCCGTGACCGCCCCCATAAAATCTTCATCCGTGGCGCTTCCCGTCAGATCAATGGGGTTTTTCAAACTGGCGATAGCGCGAATATTTTTTGACAGCCGGCCGGCGATTTTGTTTTGGGTTTCTGTTGAAAGCAGTGGTACTTCCAGCCCGTGGGCGGCGCATTCATCCACCGCCAAAACTCCGTGCCCGCCGCTTGGGGTAATAATCCCCACCCTGTTGCCGATATGTTCGGTGTAGCGTTCCAATGATTCACAAAACGAAATGAGCTCATACTCATTTCGGGCTTCCGCAATGCCATGCTGGGCCAGCACTTGGGAAAAGACCGCGTAGTCACCGGCCAAAGAGGCGGTATGGCTGGAGGCGGCCCGGCTTCCGGCGATGCTTTTGCCCGCTTTTAGCATAATCACAGGTTTACCGCAGGTTTGGGCCCGTTTGACAAATTCACGCCCTTCACCGTCCCGAAATCCTTCCAAATAGATAGCGATCACTTTGGTAACCGGGTCAGCGGCTAAGTATTCCAGAAAATCGAGTTCCCGTAATACCGCCTTGTTCCCGATACTCACCCCCAAAGAGAGCCCTACGCCCTGACCGGCAAATTTAACCATCTGATCCACCAAAACGCCGCCGCTCTGGCTGACAAAGGCCACATGGCCCGCGTTGGGCCGGATGAGCCGTTGGCCGGGAAGAAAAAAGGAGTCAAAATGGTTGGGGGAATAGACCCCTAAGCAGTTGGGGCCGATAACAGGAAAGTGATTTTCCGTGGCCAGCGCCACCAGTTGATCCTGCAAATCACTATTTCCCACTTCGGAAAAACCGCCCGATATCACAATAGCACCGCCGACCCCCTTTTCGACGGCTTGTTCCATTACCCCACAAACGAAATCGGCGCGCACGGCAATCACCGCCAGATCGATGCCATCCGGGATCTGAGTAATAGAGGGATAAACCGTCTGTCCCATGAGCGTTCCGCCCTTGGGGTTGACCGCATACGCCGTAACCGCATAACGTAGCTGTAGCTTTTTGTAGATGACATTGGCCGGGTGGCGATCGTTTTTGGTGGAGACACCCACCACGGCAATAGATTGCGGTTGAAACAGTGGTTTCAGATCCATATCAGGTCTCTATCCTTTTGCTCGCATTTTGGTTATCATCGCCTGCATGCCCTCGCCCTCGGCCGGAACACCCAAGGCATCGGCCAGGCAATCCATACAGTTAAAAAGAGATGCCCCGGAAACCGTCTCATGGATTTCATCCTCCGTGCAGCCGCCTTTTTCAGCATGCCAAAATCCTTTCGGATCACTTTATACGCATGCCGGGTGATTTCTTCAGTAAACCGTAAAATGACCCCTGTTTTATCATCAATGCGGTACCATGGGAAGAAAACTGATGACGACTCCTTTCACTTTGCCCTCATTTTGTAACAAAAAGCTAATTTATACGAAAAGGAATATCTATTCAACCGCAACAGGCTGCTTTTTAAGCTACCATCAAATTGCATATTTTGACGATATTGTTTATAGTCATAAAGTATTAACTCAACACTAAACCGGAGGCAAAATGACGGCTGTGATCATTTACGGTAAAGCGGGCTGACCTTACACCACCAAGGCTCGGGAAGCTTATGCAGGACACCGTTACGTGGATGTAAAAGAATCCAATGCAAATATGGAAGAGATGTTAAAGGTTGCCAACGGCTGCCGCGACGTACCTGTGATTGTCCAGGAGGGCAAGGTGACCATCGGTTACGGCGGGACCTGAGGCGTTTAGCGCGTTGTTCCAACATCGCGCCGGAGGATCGGTACGATCCCGGCATGGCCGGATTGGATAAACGGCCACAACCAAGGATGATACGCCCGTAAAAAGTGACTGTGACGGTTACGAAAAGAGGCTTATAAACAAGGCGTTTTGGCTTATCGGGGGGAGGCTGTGCATTCAGTATACCGAGGGTCCGACAAACCACAACAATACCGTAGATAAGGCTTTTTACGACGCCATCAAAGATGATTGACTCGTAAAAAGTCGACAATGGCCAAATCGCTATCAATAATTTCAACGGGTTACAGCAGAAAAAGTGCAAAAATCGGACTTTTTACAGGCCCATCAAAGATGAAAAGCTCAACCACGACAAACAAACAGACCATGGCGCTTTCCATATAAAAATGAACCAAGAGAACTTGCACTTTACCAATCACGCCAATGAAACCTTGGCAGCGACACTCCACTTGCCGGACACGCCCGGTGCGGCGGGAGTGGTGTTGGGACACTGTTTCACCTGCTCCCGACACACCCGGATTTTAAGGGCCGCCGGATCTGCCTTGGCTAAACATGGCATCATGGCCTTACGCTTCGATTTTTCCGGTAACGGGCAGAGCCAGGGTATTTTTGCCGAAAGCACTTTCAGTAAACAGGTCAGAGAGATGCAGGCGGCCATCGCCATTTTAAAAGATCGTGGTGCTGTCCGTATCGGCCTGGCCGGTCACAGTATGGGTGCATCCATCGCCGTATTAACCGGAGCCGACACGGAAAACGTCAAAGCGGTCTGCGCCGTTGCCGGGCGTCTCACCGGGTCGGAGCCGGAACGGTTTTTATCAGCGGAGCAGCAAATTCGATTCAACCGGGATGGAGAGGCCGCCTTTACCAGCCGTGGGCGGGAGCTTCGGTTGACCCGATCATTCGTGGATGATGTCAAAAGTTATGACTTGCCGACGATTTTACATCGGTACGCATTGCCCCTTTTGATCATTCATGGGGATCAGGATGAAATCATTGCGGTAGATGCAGCCCACGATGCCCGGCAATTCAACCCACGCCAAATTCAACTGGATATCATTGCCGGAGCGGATCACATGTTTTCCCAAGAAAATCACAAGGCATTGGCCGTTGAAAAAATGACCCAATGGTTTCTCGCCAACCTCGCCTAAAAGGATCATCAATTGACGATCACCCAACTTCGAACCTATACCATTCGCCCTGGCGCCATGGATCAGTGGGTTGCCGAATGGACAGCAAAAGTGAAGCCGCTGCGGGAAAAACTGGGGTTTACAATCCTGAACGCCTGGATTGTGCCTCAAAAATCACAATTTGTCTGGATCATGGCCCATGACGGATCAAAAGAGTGGGCGGAACTTGATGCGGCTTATTTCAACGCCCCGGAACGCACAGCCATGGATCCCGATCCGGCGCGGCATATCGAAAAAATGGAAGAACGGTTTATTGAGACAGTTTCGTTCTCTTAACAAAAAAATGAGGTCTCCATGCCCATCTCCGAAACTTTGAACCTCGATTTTTTAGATGAGCAGTACCGAGCCTGGGAAAAAGATCCGGCAATGGTATCGTCCCAGTGGCGTCTTTTTTTTGAAGGTTTTACCCTGGCCCCCAAAGCACCATCGGGGGAGTGGCTTACAGATAATGCCTGGCGTCAATCTCGGGTTGACCAGCTTATCGCCCGCTATCGGGAGTTGGGCCACCTTTTGGCGTGTCTGGATCCGCTCTCGCCCTGCCCCACCTCGCATCCACTTTTGGATATCAAAGCCTTCAGCCTCAGCAATGACGACCTGGAAGCGTCTTTCCACGCGCCGCGGTTGGGGCCGGAAGAAAAGCTGCCCTTAAAGACGATCATCGCCCATCTTAAAGAGACCTATTGCCAGGGCATCGGTGTGGAGTATCAGCACCTTCAGGATCCCGATGAAAAAAGGTGGCTACAACAACGGATGGAACCAAACCGCAACCGGCCGCAGCTAACGCTCGCGAATCGGCGCCGCATTTTGGAAAAGCTCGGTGCGGCGGCCAATTTTGAACAGTTTCTCAATAAAAAATATGTGGGCGTCACCCGTTTTTCCTTAGAAGGCGGCGATGCCCTGATTCCCATGCTGGATGAGCTGATGGACCAATTGGCCCAAGCCGGCGCCAGGGAGGTTATCCTGGGCATGGCCCACCGGGGTCGCTTAAACGTTCTTACCAATATTTTGCAAAAATCCTTTGAAGATATATTTGCCGAGTTTGAAAGCTGCTACGACTCTGACCACCTGGTGGGCGACGGTGACGTCAAATACCACAATGGTTATCTGGCAAATACCACCACCGCCGGAGGGAAAGCACTGCGTATTTTTTTGGCGGATAATCCCAGCCATTTGGAGGCGATTGATCCGGTGGTGGAAGGGATTGCCAGGGCGCGCCAGGATCAGGACAACGGTGACGCCGAAAAAAAAGTGGTGCCGGTGCTGCTCCACGGTGACGCCGCCTTTGCCGGCCAGGGGATCGTGCCTGAAGTGCTCAACATGTCCCAGTTAAAAGGATATAAAACCGGCGGAACAGTACATGTGGTGATCAATAACCAGATCGGATACACCACCCTGCCCAAGGATGCCCGCTCCACCCGCTACTCCACCGACGTGGCCAAAATGTTAATGGTGCCGATTTTTCACGTTCATGGTGAAAACCCGGAGAGCGTGGTGCAGGTAGCCCGGCTGGCGGCCCAATACCGGGATCATTTTCATAAAGATGTGGTGATTGATCTGGTCTGCTACCGTCGCTGGGGGCATAACGAGGGCGACGAGCCCTATTTCACCCAGCCATTGATGTACAAACGCATCAAAGGCCGTCCAGCCCCTTTTGAACTTTACAGCCGGCAATTGATCACTGAGAATGTTATCTCTGAAAAAGAAATTGAGTCTTTAAAGACGGGCTATTGGAAAAAGATGGAAGCGGATTACGACGAAATCCGCGGCAGCACCTGCCTTTTTCCGCAAAACGATTTTTTCGACTTTTGGGACAACTATGGCGGCAACTACGGCGAAGCGACCGTCAAAACAGGCGTTGCAAAAAACAAGCTGGTCCATCTGGCAAAAAAACTGAATTATGTGCCCGACGGGTTTAACCTCAATCGCAAACTCGTCCGACTCCATCAAGACCGCCTAAAATGTGTCGCCGGCGGTGAGAAGATCAACTGGGGTAACGCCGAAGCCCTGGCCTTTGCGTCGCTGGTGACCGAGGGTTACCCGGTGCGCCTCAGCGGTCAGGATGTGGGTCGGGGAACCTTTAGCCAGCGCCACAGTGTCTGGATGGACAGTGAAACCGGTGAGCCGTACATCCCGCTGAATCATCTGTCAAAAGACCAGGCGCCTTACATGGTCTTTAACAGCCATCTGGCCGAAGCCAGTGTCCTTGGGTTCGAGTATGGCTATGCCATGGTCAGACCGGAAACATTGGTGATGTGGGAAGCCCAGTTCGGCGATTTTGTCAACAGCGCCCAAACCATCATTGATCTTTTTATCGCCAGCGGTCAATCCAAGTGGCAGCGTTTAAACGGTGTGGTGATGCTGCTGCCCCATGGCCTGGAAGGGATGGGGCCGGAGCACTCCAGCGCACGGTTTGAACGCTTTTTACAGCTTTGCGCCGAAGACAACATTCAGGTGGCCAACCCCACCACGCCGGCGCAATACTTTCACCTGCTGCGTCGTCAGATGATCCGCAACGTCCGCAAACCCCTGATTGTCATGACGCCCAAAAGCCTGCTGCGCCACCCGTTGGCTGTCTCCACCACCCAGGAATTTTCCAAGGGGCAATTCAACACGGTAATGAATGATGCCGCCGTTCCAAAAACACCTAAAGTGATTTTTTGCTGCGGAAAACTTTTTTACGAGCTTTTCAAACAACGGGAATCGGTAAAAGGCCCCAAACCGGCCATCATCCGATTGGAGCAAATCTACCCGTTTCCCGAAAATGAGGTGGCTGCGATTGTCAAGGCCCATAAAAATGCGAAGAAGTGGTTTTGGGTCCAGGAAGAACCGGAAAACATGGGTGCGTGGCAGTTCGTCCGTCATCGGCTTGAACGTATCGTGGGCAAACCGCTTACCTACATCGGTCGCCCGGCAGGGGCCAGTCCGGCCACCGGCTTTTCGACAATTTACAAACAGATGCAGACACAAATCGTTATTGATGCAATGGAGAAATAAAGCGATATCAATTTGTTAATTGGAAAAAAGATTGACATGGCGAATAAAATGTTCATATATTTTATTAGCGTCTGGGATGAGTCGCCAAGCGTCTCACCGAAGGCTTTGAAGCCTTAAACCCCAGTCGCTTTTTTTTGTCTTATTTTTGTGAAATAATCAAAGAGGTAAATATTGTATCTGCTTTACGTTGATGAATCGGGGACTTCATCAATTCCAGGTAACACATCCCATTTTATCCTTTCCGGCATATCCGTGCCAATTTGGCATTGGAAAGATTGTGATAGAGAACTGTCTGATATTAAAAAAGAATACTCACTTTCTGATGCTGAAATTCACACTGCCTGGATTATAAGGAAATATTTTGAGCAAAGTAGAATTCAGAATTTTTCTTCTCTGAATTATCTCCAAAGACGCTCCGAAGTCGAGAAGTTGAGACGAGCGGAGTTAATACGGCTACAACGTTCGAGAAACTCAAGACATTATAAACAAACAAAAAAAAATTACAGGAAAACAGAAGCATATATCCATTTAGAGCCTGTCGACAATTAGTATATAGTATGATATCATCGCATAAAAACCGTCATGGGAGGCTATGCGATGCAAGACCGGCACACATTAAGAAATGATCAATGGGAGCGGATCAAGG
>Ga0056123_1000069_pt1 | contig 21410 bp, 24 predicted proteins | sample WorMetHEROISLAND_3_FD_71122 | JGI IMG/M metagenome (GOLD analysis project Ga0056123, IMG submission 71122) | Marine gutless worms symbiont microbial communities from Max Planck institute for Marine Microbiology, Germany - Olavius sp. 3 HERON ISLAND ...
GCGTTTCCGAAAATATGTTTGGCATTACAATAATAGTCGCCTGGTTAATCCGATTAAATTCAACCTTGAAACTTACGCAAATATATTATAATTAATTATGCAATCAAGCTTATTTGACTTTTAGAGGTTCATTTTATCCCGAATTATACCGTATTTTCTGTAAAAAACAGCTTGAAATATCCATAACTATTAGATATATAATATTATACGAGATACATTGGAGGTTCCAGCCGCGCTCGAAAACGGTGAAGCAAAAATAGGCGCGATTCGGCCTTATTTTAGCAAGTCCATATTCATTGATGGTACTGGCGCTAAAATTACATCCGATGATCCTCATGAGAAATATCGCTATCACCATTATCGTGCTCTTATTGACAGGGTGCGCCTCTGTATCGGGTAAACCGGCCAAAGTTGAACTTGCCCCGGGGTTCCCATCACAGGTTGACCTCAGAGACACAGAGGTTGTCATCCGTCGTCTACATGATCAATATTACGAGTGGAAATCCGTGAAATACAGGCTCGGCGGTCTTACCAAGAAGGGCGTCGACTGCTCGGGTTTCGTATATCTTACCTATCTTTCAAAGTTCGGTATCAAAGTGCCGAAAACGACTAAGTTGCAATTGAAAGCGGGAAATCAGATCTCTCAAAAGCGTTTGAGCGCCGGGGACCTGGTGTTCTTCAGAACCGGGTATTCAACCCGGCACGTGGGGATCTATTTGGAAAATCGTAGATTCGTACATGTGTCGGAGAAAAAAGGCGTCATGATATCCAGCCTGGATGATGCCTATTGGTCGAAAAAATACTGGAAGTCCATTCGAATCGGAACATGAGATTCATCAAAGACTACATGGTAAGAATTGTGTTCGCGATCGGCATCCTAATCGGTGTCCAGTTGCCGAATTTCATTGACCAGTACAGCCAGCGCCTGAACGCGCATTACCTGGAAGCCGTTGAAAATCTTTCCGGATATCAAAAGATTGCCGAAATGTACCACGGCGACCGGATTGAAAACCTGATCAAAAAACATGAAAGCAGCGAGGATCCGACCTTTAAAATGGAGGCTGAACCCATCAAAGAAATGTTCAGCAGGGTAAATAGGTTTGACACGGAGATTGGAGCCCTGGATACAAACCTGTTCTCCCAAACAGTGTATCTACTGTTCAAGGGAGACAGGGAATTGATAAAGGAAACCTATGCCGGGTACTCGGCGACCATCCCGTTAAGCAAGAACGCGATAATTAGCGGTGTTGTGACCGGCATCTGCGCATCCGCCCTCCTGGATGCACTGCTTTTTCTTGTCACCCTCGTGTTCTGGACTCGTCCGATTGTCGGCACTCGGGCACTCGGGCTTTATAAAATCGTCTAATCTTCATCCTTCAAATTCCTGGTCATCCAAGCTCCTTACTCTTTTGGTTCAGCTCCTTTCGAGATAACCCGTTACACAGTTATTGTCCCATTCGGGGAATGGGGGAAATACCCTCGCCTTTAGGCGGTTGAGAATTCACCTCGACAGTGCATACCAGCGACCCGCCACCATTACGGCGACAAAAAAAGTCCTAACCGCGCTGAAATAAGGGCTTATGAAAAATTCGGCGGCAGTTATCCGCCACCTGATTTGTAGGATTTTTGCAAAATCACGACCAGCGCCAGAATACAAATGCCGGCGATGTCGGCCCAATATTCCGGCCAGAGCAGACCCAAAGCGGCCAGCCAAAATAGAATCGTTTCCAGCCAGGTGGCACGGCGCAGAAAATAGCGCTCCAGGCCCGAGGCAAAGGCGAAAAGTCCCAAAAGGGTGGTCGCCACGGCAATACCGACTTCCCAGTTGAGCAGTTGGTACTCCTTGCCCGCACCCAACAGCGGCCGATAGGCCATGACCAGCGGAATGATGTATAATCCCTTGGCCAGCTTCCAAGAGCTGAAAGCGGTCCGCATAGGGTTGGCGTTAGCCACACCGGCCCCGGCGAAGCTGGCCAGGCTCACCGGCGGGGTGACATTCGCATCCTGGGAATACCAAAAGACAATCATGTGGGCCACCAACAGCGGAACCCCCATGTCGAGCAGGGCCGGGCCGGCTAACGTTGCGAGAACAATATAGCTGGCCGTTACGGGAAGCCCCATTCCCAACACCAATGAAGCCGCCCCGATCAGCAAAATCGCCAAGGCTTTAATGCCGAAACTCAATTCCAATACCAGGCTGGAAAACTTCAATCCCATCCCTGTCAAGGTGACCATCCCCACAATGATGCCGGCCGCGGCGCAAGCAACCGAAACCATGACGGCGTTTTTGGCTCCTTTTTCGAGGGCCGTGATAATCGATTTACATTCTTTCCTGCCAAAGTCGGCAAACTCCGTCCGTGTTGAGCTCACCGCCCACCGAATGGTATTTGCGGCCAAGCTTGCCATAGCTGTGCTGATGACGGCGATGAACCCGGCTCTCATGGGAGAATAGTTAGCCACCAGAACATAGATCAGGATCCCCACAGGAATAATAAAATGAAGTCCCTCTTTAACGACATTGATAATTTTGGGAAGATTTTCCTTGGGTTGTCCTTTGAGGCCATATTTTTGCGCCTCGTAATGGACGAACAACAGTACCGTCAGATAGTACAAAATGGCCGGTATCAGCGCGACCTTGATGATGGTGAGATAACTGGTATTGGTAAACTCGGCCATCAGAAAAGCCCCGGCGCCCATGATCGGCGGCATCAACTGACCTCCGGTGGAAGCGGCCGCTTCAATGGCGCCGGCCACATGCGCACGATAACCGACCTTTTTCATCATGGGGATGGTAAAAGAGCCGGTGGCGACCACATTGCCCACGGCCGACCCGGACACCGACCCCATGAATCCCGATGCCACCACTGAGGTTTTGGCCGGGCCGCCGGAAAAGCGGCCGGTGAGGGCATAGGCGAAATCGATGAAAAAAGCACCGCCACCGGTGGTCTCCAAAAACGCGCCAAAAAGAACAAACACAAAGACAAAGGTGGCCGCCACTCCGATGGGCAACCCGAAAATCCCTTCGGTGGTTAACCATAGTGTGGTGACAATCCGTTCGATGCTGTAGCCTTTATGAATAATCAGTTCCGGCATGTACGGGCCGAATAGAGCATACAAAATGGCCGTCATACAGATCCCGGTCATGATCCAGCCGATGACGCGACGGCAGGCTTCGAGCACCAGTAGCGTGCCGATGATACTAACAATGCGGTCGGTGGCCAGCCAGTCGCCCTGGCGTTCAAAGATAGCTGTTAGATTAAGGCAGATATAGGCGGTGCAGTAGATCGACGCCAAGGCCAATCCCCAATCGATGACCACCCATCCGTTCAAGCGGGATTTATCGGCCTTTCTAAACGCTGGCATCAGCAAAAAAGTGAGACATAAAATGGCTCCCAGATGAATGGAGCGCTGCACCAGTGCGGTCAGGGCCGTTATACCTGCTGTATATAACTGATAAAGGCTTAAGGTGACCGCCAACACCATGACGACTCTTGCCGTCCATCGCGTAATCACCGTAGTCGTATCGTCCAATCCGGTTTTGGTCGATGAAGATACAACAGCTTGTTCCGGGTCTTTGAGGTTCTGTTTCATATTCGCCATTAATTTATTTTCTCTTTGGGTGTGGTCGTGTGGGGAAAGGCGGATCGCCAGATGCAGTGGAGCCGGCTGACCTTGCGCGCAGAAAATAAAACCGCCACATGGGGCGCCGCCGCCGACAAGTTTGTTTCCGCACCCCGCCAGATGACGGTGTGGTCTACGCCGGGGCTCCCGATTCTGAGGATAAAATCACCTGTCGGCATATGCATATCCTCAATCACCTCATAAGCCCCCCTGCGTACCATACGACCGACCCCCGGCATACGTCCCATCCCCGCCCCGAACTTATAGTATCGCTCTTCCTCGATAAAAATGCGGCCATTTGCATCTAAACTATGGACTTCCCAAATGGGTGCGTTTTCAACAGAATGATAATACCGTATCGTAAACCGTTCGTCGGGCCGCATGGGGAGGACCAGAAACGGGTCGCCACCCTGAACCGGAGCAACGGACAACTCCAACCCCCCGGGCAACAGTCCCAGCCCCCCCGCAAAAGCAAACAACAGGCCGGCAACGGTAATCATCCAATTGAACCAAGCCGGCCTGCGCTTCATCTTCATGTGTCAGTAGCTTACGGCATCAGTTTTGCCGGAATCTCCATTCCTTTCTCTTTTAGATACTTAGCCGTTCCCGGGTGCAGCGGAATCGGCGAATATTTCACCGCATTTTCCGGAGTGGTATAGGCCGCCGACGGGTGAATCTTCTGGAGGTAGTCGTTATTTTCAAACAGTGCTTTGGCCAGGTTATAGACCATATCGGTCTCTAACGACGCCTGGCAAATCATGACATTCCAGACGCCAATGGTGGCGACAGGTTGATCGATGCCTTTATAGAGTCCTCCGGACAATTCGACACTGCTGTAGTTTTTATTGGCACCCAATATTTTTTGAGCCTGTTCCGGTGTAAATCCGATGATATGGATATCATGGGTGGTTGCCAGATCGAGAATCGAACTGGTGCCGGGCCCCACCGACCATATCCCCACCTCGATGGTCCCGTCTCTCAGGGCATTGGCGCTCTCGGTGAACGACAACCGGCTGTCCTTGTAAGAATCCAATTTAATTCCCAAAGCGTTAAATACCGCTTCGGCCATAAAATTGGTGCCGCTGCCCGGACTTCCCGTGCTGATCTGTTTCCCTGTGACCTGCTCAATATTGGTGATACCGCTCTTTTTTAAGGTAACCACCTGCAACAAATTGGGATACATCACCGCGAGAGTATTAATATCATGCTTTTTACCTTTGAATTTGCCACCACCGTTGAAACCGGCTTCGGCTACGTCACCCATCACCTCGCCCGCAACGGTCTCACCCTTGTGGGCCAGTTTCACATTTTCCACGCTGGCGCCGGTCACCTCGGCTACCGCCCTGACATCCTTGACGTGCTTGGACCAGATTTCGGCCACACCGCCGCCATAGGGATAGTAGATGCCGCCGGTACCACCCGTCCCGATACTGATAAATTCCGTTTTGGCCATTACCTGCCCAACCATAACAACAAAGATACCCATAAATAAGATCGCGAGAATTCGTTTCATGAAATGCCTCCTTTTACACATCGGCGGCGATCTGTCATCTGCCGATATATTAAGAATGAATCTGTAATGGTAATATCCGAATTTTTACTGTGCCAACGCACGAATCTTGACTAAAAGCTCTTTAGGCGGTGAGGCCGTTTCTTTAACCGGATAGACAAACGAGGCCGTATCGCCAGGTTTGACCAATCCCTTTTTTGTTTTACGCGGAATTAATCCACCAACGGCCTTGCCGTTGTCTAAAAAGATATTGACCCGGTAGCGTTGCGGCTGCTGGCTGACATTTTTAACCGCGACGTTAAAATGAAGCGTGTTTACGCCTTCCCATTTCTTAAAGCTGCAGGAAAATTCCGCCAGCTCAGCTTCGGGGGCAACCTCTTTCATGATCTTTTCTTCCGCCGCACAGGGAACGGTTTCCGGTGCTTTTGACGCGGTTGCCTTTTTGGGCGCTTTTGACGCGGTTACCTGTTCGGAAGCACACCCTGAAATGACCAGGGCAAAAACCGCCATCGCCAAAAGGTACCATTTCCATGAACTTTTGTTGAGTTGCATAGTTCCTCCTTTAGTTAACAGTTTAGAAAACTCTGGTACGTGTTACGGATCAAAAGCCTTCGCACCGGCCATGGTTTCAAATTTACCAACGACCTTATCGGCAATGGCCATGGATCCGGTAAACGCCGGTGAAACGGGATTGACTATATGCATGCTACAACCGTTTTGCAAGAGAAAAAAATCCTGAACCAATTCTTTGGTGCTCCAATCCACCAATTGTGCTCGAATTCCTGCTTTTGACGATGGAAGCACATCGCTGGTTTTCAACTGCTTTACCAGGGCAGCCGCATCCTTGAAAAAGCGATGGAAGCAATATTTACGAGGTTCCGCTAATGCTACCTGGCGAAACTGCTTGTTGTGCAAAAAGAGGGTGGCGTCATTTAAAAGAATCTGTAACGCCTCGCCGTCAATCCCTTGAATTAAGCCGTAATTTTCACGGCCAAAGGCGGGGATGGCCGTGGGTCCGATATAGACATCACCGTAAACGTTTCTTGTAAAGTGGATCCCCAAAAAGGGGTTTCGGATATCGGGAACCGGATAGATATTCCCCTTCACCAGGTGGGCCCGGTGGTCGGCCAAGCGATGGTAAATCCCCTTAAACGGAATCAGCCGGTAATGTTTTCCCAATCCAAACGCTTTGGCAACCCGGTCCGAATGGGCCCCGGCGGCATTGATCAGATAATCAAACTGCAGGCCACCCCGATTTGTCAAAATCGTCCGGCGCCCTCGTAAGCCTAAAAACCGATGGCCGAAGAGAAATTGAACCCGTCCGGTCTTCTCTAAATCCACCCGAAGCGTTTGTAGAACCTTCTTTGGATCCACCACCGCCGTATAGTGCGAAAAGATCGCCTGCTTGAAGGTTTTTGCGTTGGGTTCGATCTTTTCGAGCGCTTTTTCATCAATCAAGTCGACTTTTGCGCCATTGGCCAGGGCGCGCTCGTAAAGGGTATTCAATACCGGCAGTTCCGATTCATTGCGGGCAACGATGACCTTGCCGGTTTTTTTAAGGGGGAGTCCTTTGCGAAGACAAAAGGCCTGCATTCTAAGATTTCCTTCAAGGCAGGCGGCTGCCTTCATACTATCGGGCGTGTAGTAAATTCCGGCATGCAGGACGCCGCTGTTGCGGCCTGAAGCGTGATACCCCACATCCGGTTCTTTTTCGATCACTCCGATAGAATGATAACCGGCTTTTACCAGCTTGCGGACGATGGTGAGCCCGACGATACCGGCGCCGACGACTAAGATTTCGACTTTGGGGGACCGCATGGTATTGATGGATCACCTTAAAATCAACCGCTGCGGATCACATGTATCCCTCAGTATTGCTAATTCCATTTCCATCGGCGGGTCGGCCTCTTTGGCTCGGGAGACATCAACGGCAAACTGCATACGCGCCAATATTTCATCTGTCAAAATCCCCGGATAGTAACGATCCAGATACATTTCGTCGGTGTCAGTATCGATACGCATCACCGCCATATTGGTGATGATCACATTGATACCGCCTTTTCTCAACCCCGCAGCATTCCTGGAGCCCCCCCCTGTTAATTGACCCGGGCTGGTGAGATAATCAAGCTCTTGCACAAATTTGCGTTTTTCATGTTGCATGAAAGCGATACAACGGGGCGCAAAAGAGGCCGCATCGCAACCGCCTCCGCTGCCGGAAAAGCGAATATCAGGCTGAAAATAGTCGCCGATGGCGGTCGTGTTGAGATTGCCGTATTTATCGATCTGCGCGGCGCCTAAAATAGCAATCACCTTGTCGCCGGTGATGCGGTTTTGCATGGTGGCGAAAGCTTCCAGCAAACCCGGGTTGGAAGCGGCGGCGTACATGACGCGGGGATCGGCCACGGCCAGGGGCAACTCTTCCACCCGTGAATCGATGGCGCCGGTTTCAAAAAAGATGACGCTGTTGGGAGCGTTGATATGTTTGGCCGCCGTTGCCGCCAGCATAGAGATGCCGGTCCCGGCAAAGACAATATCGCCGTCTCTTATTTCCCGAGCCGCCATAATCGTCATCATTTCGCGCAAAGAATAGTCGGATGATTCCATCATTATCCTCTCTCCATATTGACGGCGTAACCGGTGCCAGGATCGGCCCTGATGGCTGACAAACGCCCCTCTCCCACCCGATCCAAAAAGGCGTTGTGATCCTTCACGCCATAAATATTATCGTTCTGAAACGCCCTGAATTTCAAGTCGTCTTTGGCTGCCTCAGCGTAAGCCCGCAAATATTTGGCATCGTAATCGTAATAGCGATAAACAGCGGTTGGATATCCGCCGTAGGGCACATGGCACACGGCGGATATGTGGATAAACGGAATCTGGTTATACTCCGGGAAGTCTCTCAGGGCCTTTGGTTCAACCAGATCTTCGCAGGTCACCACCACATGCCGCGACGCCTTAGCCTGTTCCACATCGGCAAAGGTCAGTCCGTCAATGCGGCAGGTGCCCATGGTGTCGGCCTTTTGCACATGGATAAAAGTGACATCAGGGTTGATGGCTGGAACCAGCATCACTTTGCTCGCGTCCCCCCAGTTACCGAAGGGGTTATCCATCAGCACCAATTTTTCATCGACAATTTTAGGATCGGCCTGACGGAACTCTTTGGAAAAACCCCAGGTCAAGGTAATGTCGGATCCGAAACCCGACAAGGTTGGCATAAAAGGTACGCCCATGGCCCCGGCCAGAAAGCGGAGGCTCATCATAAAATTGGAGTAGTCCTCGACCTTCAGATTCCCTTCCTGAACGGCCTTCCGGAACCGGATGCAGGTAGGTGCGGTTTTTCCATTTCCGGCATACGCAATCTCCAGTTTTGCCACACAACCGGCGCCAATCAGTTCATCCACTCCGGTTCCATTAGAGTGGGCGTAGACGTGCAGATTTTTATATCCTTGCCGAATAATTTCATACACCGCGGCCATGGGATTGCGGTTAAGGGTGAATCCGCCAATGGAGATGTGGACGCCGTTTTCCATATACTGCCCGACCGCCTGGTCAATAGGCATTACTTTTGGTAAATTGTTTAGGGGACGCAAGCTTCAGATTCCTTCCGATCCGTTGCGGTATCATTATGTGCCCTAAAACCGGACAATTCTATTTGTTGCCAACACCTCACATTTTCCCCAATGGCTTTTAAGCCCGATTGGATGTTGTTAACAGTAAAATGTGTCAATATCCGTCTCCAGCGCCAAGCGGGCGCTGACCAGATCTTTGTCGATCACCGCATCCACGTCGGCAAAAGAACGCTCTTCCCGCACCACGGGAATACCACCGCCACCACAGCAAATAACGAAGATTTCATTTTACCTGTTTACCGGTCTGATCATTCGTCCGATTGAAGAAACTGATTTTTTAGCAGCAACTGCCCCAGGGTCGGCTCGCCATGGTCCTGGTACTCATACTTGACCCGTTGAACCGGTTTGTCAATCTTGACCAGGCGGGTCAGATCGATGGGCGTCGCCGCCAGCACCACATCACAGGGGGTGGCGTTGATGGTCTTTTCCAAATCCTCAATCTGGGCTTTGCCGTAACCCATGGCGGGCAAGAGGTCGCCCATGTGGGTGTATTTTTCAAAGGTCTCTTTGATGGATCCGGCTAAATAGGGGCGCGGATCCACCATTTTGGCCGCGCCAAAGCGCAGGGCGGCTATGGCGCCGGCGCCGTAGGCCATCTCGCCATGGGTCAAGGTGGGACCGTCTTCAATCACCAATACGATTTTACCGGCGATGGCATCGGGATCACCCACCCTCACCGCCGAGTCGGCCAGCACGATTGCGGCCTTGGGATTGTGCTGGGCGATGATGCGTCGCAACGCGTCAACCTTTTCTGCCGAGGCGCTGTCCACCTTGTTAATGACGGCGATATCGGCCATGAGCATGTTGGTTTCTCCGGGGTGGTAGCTTGTTTCGTGTCCGACGCGATGGGGATCGAACAGGACAATATTCACATCCGGTTTAAAAAACGGTGTGTCGTTATTACCGCCGTCCCATACGATCACATCGGCCTCCTTTTCGGCCCGGCGCAAAATCTTTTCATAATCGACCCCGGCGTAGACCACCGATCCCATGGCCACGACGGGTTCGTACTCCTCGCGCTCTTCGATGGTGCAGTGATGACGCTCAAAATCCTCGTAGGCGGCGAACCGCTGGACCACCTGCCGGATTAAATCGCCGTAGGGCATGGGGTGACGCACGGTCACCACGCGTTTGCCCTGGGCTTTTAGCAGCGAGACCACCCGGCGGCTGGTTTGGGATTTGCCGCTACCGGTGCGCACCGCCGTCACCGACACCACCGGCTTGGTGGATCTTAACATGGTATAAGGCGCGCCGATGATAATAAAATCGGCCCCGGCCGCCGTTGCTTGAGAAGCTTTGTGCATCACCTCGATGTGAGGGACATCACTATAGGAAAAGGCCACCAGATCCACGGTATGCGCTTTGATGAGTTCCATGAGCTTTTCATCGGAATGAATGGGGATGCCGTCAGGATAACCTTGTCCACACAGCTCGGCCGGATAGCGCCGGCCGTCGATATCGGGAATCTGTGTGGCGGTAAAGGCCACCACATGGTAGCGCTCGTTACCGCGGAAGTAGACGTTAAAATTATGAAAGTCCCGCCCGGCGGCGCCCATGATAATCACCTTTTCGACCATGATGAAACTCCTTTTACGATCAATTATTTATGCTCTTTTTAGGGGTAGTCCGCTGTTAGCCTTGCAAAGCTTCCTTAAACTGTTCAATGGCCCAATCGATGGTTTCCTCGTCGATCACCAAGGGCGGGGTGATCCGCAAGGTATGCTCGTGGGTCTCTTTGCACAAAAGGCCCTGCTCTTTTAGTTTTTGACAGTATTGGCGGGCACCGCCGGCCGCCGGATCGAATTCAATACCGATCATCAACCCCCTGCCGCGAATCTCACGAATCCGGTCATTTTGAATTTGTGAAAGTCCCGACATGAGCCGTGCGCCCATTTGGGCCGCGTTTTCGATGAGGTTTTCTTCCACCAAAATTTGTAAGGCGGTACGGGCCACAGCGCAAGCCAGGGGGTTGCCCCCAAACGTGCTGCCATGTTCTCCCGGCTGTAGCACATCCATCACCTCGCTGTTTGAGAGCACCGCCGACACCGGATAGAACCCCCCTGAAAGCGCCTTGCCGATGAGGGTTAAATCGGCTTCAACGCCTTCGTGCTCCTCGGCCAACAGCTTGCCGGTGCGGCCCAAGCCGGTCTGAATCTCATCTAAAATCATCACCACCTTGCCGGCGCTGCAAATTTCCCGTACGGCCCGTAAATAGCCCTCCGGCGGTATGATCACCCCGGCCTCACCCTGTATCGGCTCTACCATTAATCCAACGGTATTGGGGGTGATGGCTGCCTCCAGGGCTTTGGCGTCACCAAAAGGAATCGGCTTGAAACCGGGGGTGAAAGGGCCAAAACCGTTGCGGGCGGTGTCATCGGTGCTGAAACCGACGATGGTGATGGTGCGGCCGTGGAAATTGTTTTCGCAGACAATAATTTCAGCTTGATTTTCGGGAACGCCCTTGACCCGGTACCCCCATTTACGCACTGTTTTGATGGCTGTCTCCACCGCCTCGGCGCCACTGTTCATGGGCAGTACTTTATGGGAACGGGTCAATTGGCAGAGTTCCTTGTAAAACAGCCCCAACTGGTCGTTGCGAAACGCGCGGGAGGTGAGGGTCAGCTTATCGGCTTGAGCCAGCAAAGCCGCTTTGATTTTGGGGTGGCAATGACCCTGATTAACGGCGGAATAGGCCGACAAGCAGTCCAGATAGCGGTTGCCGTCCACATCCCACACCCACACCCCCTCACCCTTGGCCAACACTACGTCTATGGGTTTGTAGTTATGGGCGCCCAACTGCTCTTCCAAGGCTATGTAATCACTGGTTTGCATAGAAAACTCCTTGGGCTCGAATGTATATTGACGTGCAGTAACGTTTCCTAATTTCTAATAATATCATATAATCATACGATGGTTAGGGGCAATCGAAATATGAATTTAACGGATCAACAACAGATACCCCCAAAGACGGCGCTATCAATGGGTGGAAGAGGCCATCGGCGAGGCTATTATAAGAAAGAGATGGTGTGAAAGCATCTGGCGGCTGAACGGCTTTAATTCCGAATTGGGCGGCAACCTGAGCAAAAACCCGTCGATCCATCAAGTGGATTATCGTTCGGCTGGTGGAGGCGGGCGCGCAAATCTCCATCACGCCCGGTATTGGTATGTGCATATCGCATCGGCTTTTGCGTGGGATCACCATTACAAAGCTGTGCCCGGTTGGAGGCTTTGCGCAGGCTTGACTTGAGAGACAGCTTGCACAGTGTTGGCGGGGCTGGTATGTCTAAAATAGAGAAGAAATGGGCGTCTGGCGGGTTTGGTGGCCGTATCTGTAGCGCGTTGTGCGGTTTCGTTTCCGTTTCAGACCACAAACCAGGGCAGAGGCATTGAAAAACGGGCGAAATGGAGTGCGGTAAGGTCTTTTTTGGGAGGTTTTCGCCGCATAATTTTGAATAATTGCAGGGTCCCGGTCCTGACAAACCCCAACGCCCCTGCGTATGAGCATTTTGCCATCGCCATCCAGTTATGTGTAACAAGGCGCTAAACTGACATAACGGCTAAAACGATGAAAACACGTGTTGAAAAAGACTCTTTTGGAACCATCGAAGTTCCCGCCGACTGCTTATGGGGCGCCCAAACCCAACGCTCCCTCCAATTTTTCCAGATCGGGGAGGAGCGTTTGCCACACCCCTTTATCAGGGCCTTGGGAATTGTTAAATATTGTGCCGCGCAAGCCAACCTGGAATTGGGTCACCTGGATCAATCCATTGCCGATGCTGTTTCCGGGGCCGCCCGGGAGGTGATGGAAGGTAAGCTGGATGACCATTTCCCCCTGGTGGTGTGGCAAACCGGATCAGGCACCCAATCCAACATGAACGCCAATGAGGTGATCGCCAATGTGGCCAATGCGCGACTGGGTAGCCAATTGGGATCTAAAAACCCGGTTCACCCGAACGATCATGCCAATTTGAGCCAATCATCCAATGACGGTATCCCCACCGCTATGCATATCGCTACGGTAAAAGAACTTCATCATCGACTGATTCCCGCATTAAGATATTTGCACACCGCGCTTTCGCAAAAAGCGGATGAATGGAAGCGGATCATCAAGATCGGACGAACCCACCTGCAAGACGCCACGCCGCTCACCTTAGGGCAGGAATTTTCCGGATATGCTACCCAGGTAAAATTGGGTTTGGATCGTATCCGGGATAGCTTGAAACGACTTTATCCCCTGGCTCAGGGTGGAACCGCCGTGGGGACCGGCCTTAATACCGTTCCCGAATTCGGCCCGCTGTTTGCCGCCAAAGTGGCCCAATTGACCGGGTTGCCCTTTACTTCCGCACCCAATAAATTTGAAGCTCTGGCCGCTCACGATGCCATGGTGGAGATCTCGGGCGTACTCAACACGCTGGCGGTCGGATTACACAAAATTGCCAATGATATCCGCCTGTTAGGATCTGGACCCAGGGCCGGAATCGGCGAGCTGATTCTTCCCGCTAACGAACCGGGCTCCTCCATTATGCCCGGTAAAGTCAACCCCACTCAAACCGAAGCAATGACCATGGTGTGCGCTCAAGTGATCGGCAACCACGCAACAGTCACTTTTGCCGGATCCCAAGGCCATCTGGAACTTAATGCTTACAAACCGGTAATCGCTTACAACGTTCTGCAATCCATCAATCTTCTCAGTGATACGATCCGCAGACTCACCGATCATTGCATTGTGGGGATCAAGCCCAATGTGGAACGCATCAATGAATGGATGCAACAATCGCTGATGCTGGTCACCGCGCTGGCGCCCCACATCGGTTATGACAACGCTGCCAAGATCGCCCGCGAAGCCCATCAAAAGGGCACCTCTTTACGGGAAGAAACCCTTGCCAGCGGCCTGTTGACGGCTGAGCAATATGACATCCATGTCCGCCCTGAGAAGATGGTATTCCCTTGATTACGTCCATTTCGGAAAACATCGAAAGGAAGCGTCAAGAAAATAACAATAGCGCGGAAAGGCTGTTATCCATACCGAGACCTTTGCAGGATATCTATTTTTGTTCACGTTCAAGGAGGGCGAAAAATGGAACCGGATCAATATATTGAATATTTCGAGGATTACATTTTGAGCCGGACGCCGGAATTGGGCCAAAAGGGGTGTTACGCAAAAAATGGGCCTGGGCATCCTTGTTGCGAGTTTTACGCTTGTTGGCCAACAAAAGATAACGGACGCCTTGATAAACATCTTGTTGGGATTTCTCCGCTCTTTTGCGTTCGGAGACCCGCACCTTGTCGATGACCCGGTTGAAGGCATGGACCCCATGAAAGCAGTCAAAGACGATTTTCACATGCGGCGCCTGGCCCCGGACCGCTTCAATGTAGGGGTCCCACATATCCATGGCGATAGCCTCAAGGGTCTGCTTTTGTTGTTAGCTCATCCCCCGGAAAGCTGCATAATTGCTCCAAACCAAATTTGGAGAAAAACCCAAAAAAATAATTGACTTTCACCGTCTTGTTCATTTAAGCATTTACCATACCTCTTTGGTTTAAAAAACGGTGATGGCGTCTTTCCATGGAATATGAGACCTTTGCAGGACATCTATTTTTGTTCACGTTCAAGGAAGGCGAAAAATGGAACCGGAGGAATATATTGAATATGTCAAGGATACCATTTTGATCCGGACGCCGAAAATTGGGCCAAAAGGGGTGTTATGCAAAGATTTCTCATCGAGGCCAAACCAACCGCGGTGGAGTTGGTGATCACCGGGCGCGACGCGCACCCAAAATTAGTGGCGCGGGCCGGGCCGGTCACAAAAATGGGACTGATAAAACACTATATTGATGAGGGCGTGATGGCGCGGGAAGGTATCGAGCACTAAAGGCTTTGTCAGCGCCCGATAAAGCCGAAAATCCATCTTACACAAGGAGGAAGACCATGGCAAAAGGCTGGTACGAATTAAACAAAAACGACAAGGGCCAATTTTTTTTCAATTTAAAGGCCGGGAACGCCCAGGTCATTCTAAGAAGCCAGATGTACAAAACCGCCGCCAGCGCAAAAGGAGGCATTGCATCCACTCAAAATAATTGTAAGAGTGACGCCATGTTTGAAATGAAAGTAGCAAAAAACGGTAAGTTTCATTTCAACCTGAAAGCGAGGAACAAACAGATCATCGGCAGCAGCCAGATGTACGCTTCTGAGGCCTCAGCCCAAAAAGGCATCCAGTCGGTCAAAGTCAACGGCGTCTCCAAGACGGTGAAAGATCTGACCAGGCAGGCATAACTGCAAACATACGTTACAACGCCCGGCAACGCCATAATGCCCGGATCGTTTTATATTGAGAGGCCGCGCCCAGGTTGGCACGGCCTCCCCTTTTCACCACTGCGTTTACTCTTTTAATTGCTGCGCCTGTTTCTTTTTCCAGAATTTCCGCTGTTGGGCTTTATACTTTTTCGGTTTTAACGAAGAGCCTCTTCCGGATAAACTGGGATTGGTCATGAAAAAGTGGTGGGCGTTGAATGCCTTTTTGGATGTTGCCACTCGTGTATAGGAGCCGTTGGCATGCAAATACCAACTCTGCTCGGTATCCCGGAAATTGGCCAGCATAATCTGATTCAACACCTGTTGATGGACGGTGGGATTCAAAATGGGCACCAAGGCTTCGATGCGACGGTTGAGGTTGCGGGGCATCCAGTCGGCCGATGAGATATAGACGTTGGCGGACGGTGACGGAAGTTGATGACCATTGGCAAAACAGAAAATCCGCGAGTGCTCCAAAAAGCGTCCCACGATAGATTTCACGCGGATATTTTCAGACAGACCGGCAATGCCGGGCCTCAGGCAACAGATTCCGCGCACCACCAGATCAATCTGCACACCGTTGACCGAAGCGCGGTACAGGGCATTGATCACCGCCGGGTCCACCAAGGAATTCATTTTGGCCCAAATCTGTGCCGGCGTACCCGCCTTGACGTTACCTATCTCTTGTTCAATATCGGCCATCAGCCGCTCGCGCAAATCAATGGGGGCGATACCCAGACGCTCCAAATCGGTAGGTGTTGCGTACCCGGTCATATAGTTGAAAATTTTCATCACATCACGGCAAATATACGGGTCACAGGTGAAAAAGGAGAGATCCGTATAAATCTTGGCATTGATCGGATGATAGTTGCCTGTGCCCAGATGGACGTAGGATTTCAGCCGTGACCCTTCCCGGCGCACCACAAGGGACAATTTTGCGTGGGTTTTAAGGGTCACGAACCCAAAAATCACCTGGGCACCGCTACGCTCCAAGCGCCGGGCGAAATCAATGTTAGCCGCCTCGTCAAACCGCGCCTTCAGTTCCACCATCGCGATGACATTTTTACCCGCGTCCGCCGCGGCGATCAGGGCTTCGACAATGGGTGAATCCTCACTGGTGCGATAGAGGGTTTGTTTGATCGAGACCACATCGGGATCCTCGGCGGCCTGGCGCAAAAACTGCACCACCACATCAAAACTTTCGTAAGGGTGATGAACGATGATATCCTTGGCGCTGATAGCGGCAAAGCAGTCGCCGCCGTAATCGCGAATCCGCTCGGGAAAACGGGTATGGTATGGTTTGAACAGCAGATCGAGCCGTTGGTCGTCGATCAACTCCTGGAAATCGGCGGCATCGACATATCTTAATCGAAAAACATCGGCATCAAAGACATTTAGATGAACAATGATAAACCGGCGCAAATCTTCGGGCATATCTTCATTGATAGTCAGGCGGACCACATTGCCCCGCCGGCGGCGCTTCAACGCCGACTCAAAGGTGAGTACCAGATCTTCCGCCTCTTCGTCGATATCCATCTCACTGTCGCGAATGACCCGGAAAATCCCGCTGGCATTGAGCGTAAACCCGGGAAAGAGCGCATCAATGAACATGAGTATTACGCTGCTCACGGCGATATAGCGTTGCCATCGGCCCGGCAGCCGGATAAAATGGTTCACACCCGACGGAACCTTGATCAGGGCGATCATATCCCTGGTCTCATATTGATGGGTCAAGTCGAGCACTAACGCATATCCCAGGTTGGGAATAAAGGGAAACGGGTGAGCCGGATCAATGGCGACGGGGCTTAGCATGGGAAAAATGTTTTCCTGAAACGTCTTTTCCAAAAAAGCCTGATCCGTCTTTGAAAGGTTTTTTTCAGACACCAGGTGAATCGATTCGGCCTCAAGCTCCTTGATGAGGCGTTCCAAATGGGCCTGCTGGTCTTTCACCAAACGGCCCGCCTCGCGATCAATGGCCATCAGCTGGGCCAGGGGCGTCATACGGTCGGCGCTCTCGCTGCTTACCCCCGTGGCCACCTGCGCTTTTAGGCCGGCCACGCGCACCATGTAGAACTCATCCAGATTCTGTGCAGAAATTACCAAAAAACGTAATCTCTCAAGAAGCGGATGTTTTTCATTGGCCGCCTCTTCAAAGACTCGCCGGTTGAAACGCAACCAGGAGATTTCGCGGTTGATAAAGCGTTCTGAGCTTTGCAAATTGATGGTGGAAGATGGTGCAGGCTGCGGTCCCTGGTCGGGGGAGCCGTCCTCCGGTTTTATGACGACATGTTTGCGATTTTCAGACTCTTTATCAGGCATGGGATGCGGCATGCCGGCCGATAAACTGCAAATACCCCATCACTTCCAGAGACCGGGGCAAGTCGACCTCTTTCATAAATTGGCGCAATCCGGCAAGGTTGTTGCCCGGCTGGCTGCGTTTACAATCGACTCCTTCAACACACATGGTCTGGATCGGAACCGGTTTTAAAATATGGGTCATCTCGATGGAAAGAGGGTGACCCTTATGACTGATCTTGAGTTTTTTTCGTTTTTTACGCAAGGTCAACACCTTGATGCGGTTGGCCAGATCGCACAGCGCGGCTTTGAAATAGGCAGTATCATGAAGATCGGCCGCCTGAATCGAATCGGGGCGGAACCCCAATTGAGAAGACAATGGGCCACCGCATCCGTTGACAACGGAAACCCGAATTTCAGCGCCGGATCCTCCGCCCACATTTCAAAGCCATCAGGGGTGGTTTCTGCTAAGTATTTGAATTTGATTATACTCTGATTTCTGTGCTGACGCAACTTGATATTGTCAAGTTGATATTGTCAAGTGATATTGTCAAGTCGTCGCAGACCGCCAGGACCCTTGCCCAGGTCAGTACCGATCTTTACGACCTGGTCGAACAGTTCAAGGATCATGCGGGCATCTGCAACATGAACAGCTACAAGTTGATGCAACGGGTGCTTTCCGATCAATGCCACATACATCCTGATGCACCCGGCCGTTGGGTGACGGTGAAAAAGCCGGCGGAGATACCGGCGGACGCGCTCCGGAATCCGTCTGATCCGGATGCCGGTTTTAACCTGGCACCACGCAAGACAGTACCTTGCCGGTTGTCGGCAAATTCAGGGAAGGCCGACCACCAGGGGATTGAACCAACCCTGTTCATATGCTCAGCTCAACCATGAACCCGGTTGCCTTCACCACCGGCCTTACGGTCCCCTTGTCCCGCACAAGGCTCACGATTCCGTAATTTGAAAGGGTCTTTAGGGTCCTTGATAAGTTTGATTTTTTCCGGCCGGAAGTTTTTTCCAGCTCCGTTAACGAGAGCGGGGCACTGTCCCGGATGATTCGCAAGAGCCGCTGGTTCTGTCCGCTCAAAATCTGCCCCAGGGACTCCATGGACTCAAACCATACTGTCGGCTCGTTCTTTTTCGGTTTGTATTCGCCCCTGGCAATGGCAATGGCTCGCTTTCGATAATCGTCTTTTGACAGGATCCCAATTTTCATAATGTGCTTTTCCATGGCATCATCCTCCGGTCTGTTTATTAACAGCCTCCCAGAAATCATCAAGGAGCTGGGCCGCAGACTCAAATTCGTAGGGTGCTACCTTGTCCATACGGTGCTTATGATCCCAAGTCACTTTGCGCCCGGAAAACCGTATCCGACCCTTTGTCTTGATTGCGTGGGCGTTATCAAAGCCCACCACACGGACATTGTTTTTATCATGCAGGGTCAACGAATACCGCACCCCATGGGGAATAGCAGCCGATGGCGCGACCCTTTTCGCTTCGAATTTGGCCCAGTACCCATCATCCATTACGAATGTTTCGCCGTCAAGATCAAGAAGCGTGTCGAGCGGACCGAACCCGTTCGAAGTATGTTTTTCATGCATATACCATAGTTATCATCTGATGATAATTTGTCAACAGGAACCATATACCAGGGTTATGCTTTTTTCCGTAATCTGAATTACCTTTGCGCCCTTTTTACTCTCAGCCGCTCTCTCCATGGTTTCAACGGCTTCTTTCAGGTCGTCATCGGCCAGTTTACCGTAGCGGGCCGTCATGATGGGGGTGGAGTGTCCCAAAAGCCGTTGAACCCGGTAGAGGTCAACGCCTGCCTGAACGATGCGGCTGGCGTAGGTGTGGCGCAGGGTGTGAAAGCTGGCCCGTAGTTTGGGATCGTCAATATCTTCATTGAGTTTGGCATCGGCAATGGCCCGGACGAAACTTGACGGAATCTGCTTATGGACGCCCCCGGTTGTGTTGGGAAATACCAGCGCTTTTGACGTTCCGGTTTCCATTTCATCAAAGAGGGCCTGTAAGCGGCGGGTCATGGGAACAAAACGATCCCGTTTCCCTTTGGTGTTTAACACCCGGAGGGTTCCCTGTTCAGGATCAATAGCGCCCCAGGGTAATCCGGCAATTTTACCGAAACGAAGCCCGGCGTCCAGAGAGACAAGGGCCATATCGTGGGGCTGTTTACCGTGCTTTAAAATGGCTTTCAGCAATCTTTTTTCTCAAGTATCGCTGACGCTCATTATCCACTTTAGGAAGCCGGAATGATGCCGCTTGAGTGGGGCAGGGGATATTGACCAGACCGTGATCCTTGGCGGCGTTCCACACCATTGCAAAGGTTCTGAAAATATATTGCTGGTAGCGCGGGCTGGCCTTGTGCCCGGCCAGGTCGGCCTTGATCTTTTAACATGAGAGCCAATTTCAAAACGGATAAAAAGCGATGAATTAATTGGCGCAATATCTGCCCGAAAACCATATAACATATTGATTAATCAGGAAGAATGTGCTATTGGGGTCTTAGGTTGATTAATGACTTCGAGACCGCCGATATTTTGATTGAGTCCCTTCATGGTTGTAAAAATTTACGACGGTTATGCGGCTGGGAGTACAGTTATGGATATTCAGGCAACAGGAACATTGGCGAAGAATTTGCGCGATCTGCCCAGTGAATGCGATGTCGGCAGTAAAAAGAACAGCAAGGGGTATTATCGAGACCTGGACAGGCTACAAGCTGCCTCCTGTAATTTTGGTAAAGTAGCGAAATGAAATACTTCTTTCCCTGTTCAACCGGCTCTGTCCACTTGTTTGTCATCGTTCGTAACGTTTCCCGAAGGTTTCGTCTAAAAATGCGGTAACGGATTTATATAAAATCCTGGGCTTCAAAAGCATCCACAAGTGGCGGATAATTGTTTTTAAAGACATGTTTGATTTAAGCCATGCTGTTTTATATATTTTGTCTACTTCTTTTTCTGTCACCCCCTTGGGATAATAAATCGGGCACGAAATCTCGCCACGCATATACGAAGTCCAAACATCTGGTTTTAATGTGCCTTCAGCTTTTGCTTTTTCGAAAAGTTCTGAGTTTGGAATAGGAAGCATCTTGTTGAAAGTCTTTATGTCAGTATTCAATTCCGATGCAAAAGAAATCGTTTCCTTCATTTCTGCAGCGGTCTCTGAATGATGGCCAAATATAAAGTGTGCCAAAGATTTCATTTTGTGCTTTCTGCATAACTTCACGGCATCCTTATATTGCTGGTTTGTAATATTTTTATGCCCAAGAAAGCGGATTCTTTCAGATCCTGTTTCCACACCAAAACTAATTTTTTCACACCCTGCCTCTCGCATAGTCTTGATCATCTCGTCATCTATACGATCAGCTCTAGTCTGAACTCCCCAGAAAAATTTCAGTCCCCTTTGTTTAATACCTTCGCAAAGTTCCATTATCTTCTCTTTTTGAAGGGAAAATATTTCATCAACAAATTCAACCCATTCTGCTCCATATTTGTTAATGAGGATATCGAGCTGTTCGAGGATAACTTTGGTATCAAGAGAGCGATAACGAATTTTCGTTAATTTGCTGCAATATGTGCAGTTATAGGGGCACCCGCTTGATGTAATGATAGAAATAGTTTTCATGCTTGTATTGGGAGAAAAATACTTGTCAAGCGGGAGAAGGTCGTACGCTGGCATTGGTAAGGCATTCAGGTCTTCAATTATTGGTGGGTGATTAACGGTTAGATTTCCATTTTCATTAACTATGAGGCCATCCAGGTCGCACGGAGTTTTTCCATCAAGCGTTTGTTTGCAGAACTCAGCAAAAACAAAGTCACACTCTCCCCTAAAGCCGTATTTTACTCCCATAGGAACCAATATATCTGGGTCGGCATTAATATGTGAACCACCTACAACTATCATTCCTTCAGGATAATGTTCTTTCAATTCCTGAATCAAGAGGTAACAAGAATGAAGAGTAATAGACATTATACTGATGCCTATTATTTTTGGTTTTTTATCAAGAACATACCTCATAATATCATTTATCAAAAAGCCT
>Ga0056123_1000070_pt1 | contig 21321 bp, 9 predicted proteins | sample WorMetHEROISLAND_3_FD_71122 | JGI IMG/M metagenome (GOLD analysis project Ga0056123, IMG submission 71122) | Marine gutless worms symbiont microbial communities from Max Planck institute for Marine Microbiology, Germany - Olavius sp. 3 HERON ISLAND ...
GACCGCGCCCGCCTCGAAGCCGACGAGGAGAGGCAGGCCGAAGTGGCGGCCCGGATTCGCGCCATGGTCATCGCCTCGCGGAGGACCAGAGCCGAGGTCGCCCGCTCCGCTGGGATCAGCTCGGCGAGGCTGAGCGCCTACATGAGCGGCAAGATCATCCCGTCGGCCGTCATGCTGCGCGAGATCGAGCAGGCCGCCAAGAGGATGAGGCGCCACGCCAGGAGGCAAATTAAGTACGCCAAGAAGCGAGAGCAAGCCGCCAAGAAGCGAGAGCAACGCAAGTGACGTCATGCGTGTGCAGAATTGCGGCTCTCGTCGGTACTGCTGCACACGCTGGGCGGTGCGTGTGCAAAATTGCGGCTCACGTCGGCACTACTGCACACGCTCACATCGTGAGGGCCATCACCGCTTTCTGGGCGTGCAGCCGGTTTTCCGCCTGATCGAACACCCGGCTCCACCTGCCGTCGATGACATCGTCGGCGACCTCGACGTTGCGGTCGGCGGGGAGCGGGTGCATGTAGACGGCGCCCTCGTCGGCCATCTCCATGCGTCGGGCGTCAACCGTCCAGTCTTCGTACCTCGCCGAGATCCGGGCCGACTCGTTTGGGTCTGAGGCGGTGAGCATCGGGCCCCACGCCTTGGCGTAGACCACATCGGCGCCCTTCATGCCCTCCTCGAAGTCCTCAACGACCTCAAACCCGCCCCGGGCCTTCCTGGCGTTCTCCTCGGCCTGGGCCGTGATGTCGGGCGCCAGCCTCATCTCGGGCGGGCGGGTGAGGCGGACGTTGGCGCCGTAACGGGTCATCAGCAGGATCAAGCTGTGGGGGACGCTCATCGGCTTCTGGTAGCTGGCGGCGTAGGCGTAACTCATGTTGACGGTCAGCTTCGAGGGGTCGCCCTTGGCCTCGATGATCGTGAGCAGGTCGGCCAGCGCCTGGAACGGGTGGTACATGTCGCATTGCATGTTGAGTACGGGGACTCGGCTGGCCTCGGCCACGGCCCGGATGTAACGGGCGCCGACGCCCCAATCGACGTGCCGGACGGCCACGCCGTCGTTGTAACGGCCCAGGATCTCGCCGATCTCCTTCCATGTGTCGCCGTGGCCTATCTGGGTGACGGCGCTGTCGATGAACATAGCGTGCCCGCCGAGCTGGGCCATTCCCGCCTCGAAGCTGGCCCGGGTCCGGGTGCTGGCGAAGAAGAAGAGCATGGCGAGGACCTTGTCTCGGAGCAGGGCGTGAGGCTCCCCGAGAGCCCGCCGCCGCTTCAGGTCGAACGCCGCGTCGATGACGGTGTCAAGCTCATCTTTAGTCCACTCCTGGGTGGTAATCATGTCGCGTCCGCGGAGATGGGTCTGCATCTTGTCCTCCTCACACTCTTCTCATCCGGCCGGCCTCTCTCCCGGCTCCGCAGGCGGTCACGGCGCCGTCCTCCTCCGGATCAGCCGGAACCTGATCAGGTCGTCTCGGAACCACGAAGTGGCCGCCAAGATGGGTTGGTTGTCGCTGTCGTAACCCACCTCATCGAAGCGGATCGCCGGCGCCCGCTCCGCCGCGTCGAGCGTCTTCGCCGTCACCCCGCTGAGCGACACGGGCGTCAGCTCCGAGACATAGTAGGAGAGGGCCCGCCCACAGCGGGCGGCGATGAAGTCCCAGATCGGGGCGCGGGCGTCGGCCTCGTCGACCTCGCCCGCCACGAGGACCTTGGGAACCCGGTTCCGAGCGAGGATCACCGGCGCGCCGCCCTGGCGGAAGAGCTTCTCGGCGACGATCACCGGGCCGCCCTCGGCGAGGCCAAGGGTCTCAGCCGTCGGCCTGTCCGCGGCCTCGGTGCGGACGTCGAGCACTTGCACCGAAGGCTCATACCCGTGGGCCTTGAGCGCCTCCTCATACGACCAGATCTCGTCGAGTTTCGACTTGATCCGAAGGCCGGGTTGGTTGACGAAGGTGCCCGCCCCCTGGCGACGGATGATCGCCTTCTCGTGCTCCAACCTGCTCAGGGCGTCGCGGACGGTTGTGCGGCTGACCCCGAGCTGGGCCGCCAGGTCGGCCTCGGCGGGGATGCGGCCGTCTTCGAACCGCTTGGCGGCGATGGCCTCCTTGATGTGGAGGCGGACCCGCTCGGTGAGGGAGGGGCCTCGGCTGATCATGGCAGACTGTGATCCTGGTAGAATCGTCGGGTCACATGGTTGTATGACCAACACCGCCCTGCAAGTCGAACCAAGTGGGGCGCCCGGCTCGAGACGCGTTCTCAGACGCGCCCCGAGGCGGCAACCGCCCAAACCAAAGGAGGAGGCGCCATGCGGAGTATTGTAGGCCGCGACATCCTGTCGCTCAAAGAAGTCGAGAGGAGCGAGTTTGAGCACGTCTTCGATGTCGCCGACCGCCTCGAGCCGATAGCGCGGGAGCGGCGCAACACCGACCTCCTCTCCCACAAGACCCTCGTGACGGCCTTCTACCAACCGTCCACCCGGACCCGTCTCGCCCACGAGGCCGCCATGCACCGCCTCGGCGGCCACGTCACCGGCTTCTCCGACGCCAAGATGACCCGGGCGGGCGACTTCTACCAGGAGTCGGTCAAAGACACCGTCCGCATGTTGGAGTGTTACGGCGACGCCATCGTCATGCGCCACTTCCGGGAGGGCGCCCCCCGAGAGGCCGCTCAATGGGCCTCGGTCCCGGTCATCAACGCAGGCGACGGCTGGGGCGAGCACCCCACCCAGGTCCTCACCGACCTCTACGCCGTGCGCAGGGAGACGGGCGGCGTCGACGGCCGAGTCTTCGCCTGCATAGGCGACCACCGCATGAGGACCATGCACTCCATGGGTTACGCTCTGTCGCAGTTCGACGCCGAGATGGTCATCCTCGGCCCAGACGAGATGTCGCCGACCGACGAGTTCCTGGCCGAGCTCGACGAGATGGGGACCTCCTACCGCATCGTCGACCACATCGACGACGTCATCGAGGAGGCCGACGTGATATATATGGAGCCCGTCGTGCAGCCCGACTACACCAAGAGCCGGGACGAGAGCGGAGAGGGCCTGTTCGACGCCACACCCGCCGCCTACCAGGTGACCGCCGAGGTCATGGCGAGGGCCAAAGGGGGTGCCGTCGTCCTCCACTCGCTCCCCCGGATGGACGAGCTGCTTCCCGAGGTGGACCGGCTCAAGCACGCCCGCTACTGGCAGGAGGCCTACTACGGCGTCGTGATGCGCATGGCGCTGCTCGCCCTCGTGCTGGGGGCCATGGAGTAATGGAGTAGCCGTGCCTCGCGTCGTCGTCGCCATCGGCGGCAACTCCCTGATCGCGGACAAGGACCACCAGTCGGTCGAGGATCAGCACATCGCCGCCGCTGAGACCGACCACCACATCGCCCCGTTGATCGCCGGCGGGTGGGACGCGGCCATCACTCACGGCAACGGCCCGCAGGTGGGGTTCATAATGCGGCGGTCGGAGCTGGCCCGGGGCGAGCTTCACGAGATCCCCCTCGACGTGGCGGGCGCCGACACCCAGGGCGCCATCGGCTACGCGCTCCAGCAGAACCTGGTCAACGAGCTGAGGGTGTTGGGCGCCAACAGGCCGGTGGCGACCGTCGTCACCCAGGTCGAGGTGGCGGCCGACGACCCGGCGATGCTCAACCCGTCGAAGCCGATCGGCTCGTTCCTCGACGAGGCCGAGGCGAAGCGGCGCCGCGACGAGGAGGGGTGGGTCGTCGTCGAGGACGCGGGCCGCGGCTGGCGCCGTGCGGTCGCCTCCCCCCCGCCGAAGCGGATCGTCGAGATCGACGTGATACGCAGGCTCATCGACTCCGGCGTGGTCGTGATCTGCGCCGGCGGCGGCGGCATCCCGGTGACGGCAGGTCACGGCGGCGAGCTCAAGGGCGTCGCCGCCGTGATCGACAAAGATCTGACGGCGGCGATGCTGGCCGCCGAGATAGGCGCAGACATGTTGCTCATATCCACCGCGGTCGAGAAGGTGGCGCTCAACTGGGGGTCGCCCGGGCAACGTTGGGTAGACGAGATGACCCTCGATGAAGTTAGGCGCCGTCTCGACGAGGGCGGCCACTTCGCCGAGGGGTCGATGGCGCCGAAGATGAGGGCCGTCGCCCGGTTCCTTGAGCAGGGAGGCCGCTGCGCCCTGGTGACCAGCCCGGAGTGCATCGAGCGGGCCGTGGCGGGCGAGACGGGCACCCGGATCGTCCCGTGACCGGCCTCAACCGCCTCAACCACCTCACGGGCCTCGTGTGCATGATCTGCGGGGCGACGCAGCATCCCGACGAGGCAGGGTATGTGTGCCCCGATCACGGCCACGAGGGGATCCTCGACGTGCGTTACGACTATGAGGCGGTCGGGGCCGGCCTGACGAGAGAGTCGTTGCGGGAGGACCCGGATCGGACGATGTGGAGATTCCGGCGCCTGATGCCCGTGGCGCCCGACGCCCGCCTCCCGCCCCTGACCGTGGGGGGGACGCCCCTGTATGAAGCGCCCCGGCTCGCCGCGGCGGCGGGCGTCGCACGCGTTTGGGTCAAAGACGAGGGGCGGCAGCCGACCGCCTCCCTGAAGGACCGGGCGTCGGCGCTGGCCGTCGTCAAGGCCCGCGAGCGGGGCGCCGAGGTGATAGCGGCGGCGAGCACCGGCAACGCGGCGGCGGCTCTGGCGGGCATCGCCGCAAGCGTCGGCCAGCCGACCGCCATCTTCGTCCCGGAGACCGCCCCCGAGGCGAAGATCGCCCAGCTTCTGGCCTACGGGTCGACGGTCGCCCTCGTGGCCGGGTCCTACGGCGACGCCTTCGAGTTGTGCATGGAGGCTTCCGCCGAGAATGGCTGGTACAACCGCAACACCGGGTTCAACCCCCACATGACGGAGGGCAAGAAGACGGTTGTCCTTGAGATTCTGGAGCAGCTCGGTTGGAGGGCGCCCGACGCCGTGTTCGTCAGCGTTGGCGACGGCTCGATCATCGGCGGCGTCCACAAAGGCGTGAAAGACGCCTTCGCCCTCGGCTGGATCGGCGCCGCCCCCCGCATCTTCGGGGTGCAGTCGGCGGGAAGCGATTACCTTGTGCAGGCCTACGAGTCCGACGAGGACGTCCTGACGAAACCCCCCATTTCCGCCTGCACGGTCGCCGACTCGATCAGCGCCGACCTCCCCAGGGACCGATTGAAGGCGATGGCCGCCGTCAAGGAGACCGACGGCGCCTTCGTGAGGGTGGGCGACAACGAGATCCTGGCTGCGGTCCCCGCCCTCGCCCGGGGGTCCGGGGTCTTCGCCGAGCCGGCGGGGGCGGCGGCATACGCCGGCCTGGTCATCGCCCGGGACGGGGGGTTGGTCGGCCCCGAGGACCGGGTGGTTGTGATCGCCACGGGCAACGGGTTGAAGGACCCGGCGTCGGCGATGCGGTCGGTCGCCTCGGCCGGGACGGCGCCGATGTGGGTCGAGCCCAACCTGGAGTCTCTGAGGCTGGCCTTGTCGGAGGAGTCCCGATGATCGACCTGACCGTCGACGCCGAGACGCTCCAATCCGCCGTCCGGCGGGCGCGGGAGCGGTCGGTCCGCATCCCCACGTTCAAGCAGATGCGCGACCCCGGGCTTGTCCCCGACGGCGTGAGGGCGAGACTCGGCGACGTCGGCCTGTGGGACCTCGACCCGCTCAACCTCTATCGCATCACTTGGCACAACGAGCCGGTTCCCCACGGCGGCGGGTTCGGCCCGGTGAACCACATCGAGTTGCCGCCGGAGCTGACCGGGGTCCCGGCCCGCATCATCGTGTTGGTCGGCAAGTGGTTCCCGACGGGCGCCCACAAGGTGGGGGCGGCCTTCGGCTGCCTGGCGCCTCGCCTGGTCACCGGTCGGTTCGACCCGGCCTCGCAGAAGGCGGTGTGGCCCTCGACCGGCAACTACTGCCGGGGCGGGGCCTACGACTCCAGCCTGCTCGGGTGCGAGTCGATCGCCGTCCTCCCGGAGGGCATGAGCCGTGAGCGGTTCGAGTGGTTGGAGGGTCTCGACTGCGAGGTCGTGAAGACGCCGGGCTCGGAGTCGAACGTCAAGGAGATCTTCGACAAATGCGCGGAGTTGCGCGAGTCAGGCGAGGACCTCGTCGTCTTCAACCAGTTCGACGAGTTCGGCAACTACCTGTGGCACTACGCGGTCACCGGCCCGGCTATGGCTGAGGTGTTGGAGACGGCGATGGGGCCTGACGACGCGTTTTGGGGAACGGCCCTGGCCACGGGCTCGGCCGGGACCCTCGCCTGCGGCGACTACCTGAAGCGGGCCCGTCCGGGCTCGAAGATCGCCGCGGCCGAGCCGTTGCAGTGCCCCACCATGGCCTACAACGGCTTCGGCGAGCATCGCATCGAGGGGATCGGCGACAAGCACATCCCTTGGATACACAACGTGAGGAACACCGACCTTGTCGTTGGTGTCGACGACGAGGCGACGATCAGCCTCATCCGCCTTCTCAACGAGCCGTCCGGCGCCGAGTATCTGATCGATCAGGGCGTCAAACCCGATGTGGTGGAGCAGGCCCCGTTGTTGGGGATCTCGGGTGTGGGCAACGTGTTGGCCGCAGTCAAGGTCGCCAAGTACCACGAGCTGGGTCCCGCCGACGTGGTGATGACCATCGGGACCGACTCGATGGGCATGTACGGCAGCCGTCTGGCCGAGCTCGACGAGGAGCGCGGCGAGTTGACCTCCCTGGGCGCCGCCGCGGCGCATCAGCGGCATCTGCTCGGCGCCGGGATCGACCATGTGCATGAGCTGGGTCACTACGACCGCAAGCGCATCCACAACCTCAAGTACTTCACCTGGGTCGAGCAGCAGGGGAAGTCGCCGGGGGAGCTGCGGGCGCAGTGGGACGATCGCGGCTACTGGGCGTCGATCCAGGCGACGGTCGAGCAGATCGACGAGTTGATCGAGGCTTTCAACGCCATGGTGGAGGGCGCTTGACCCGTCCCCGGCCGGCCGGGCCCTGGGAGGCGGGCCGCCTCACGGGATCTCGTCGATCAGCCTCGCCTTCTCATCTTCGTCTAGGAACGACGACCTGATCGAATTGCGGGCGAGGTCGGCGAGGGCGGCCTCGTCGAAGCCGAGCTCCTCGGCGACGCCGACGTAGTTGTCGCCCACATAACCGCCGAAGTAGGCGGGGTCGTCGGAGTGGATGGAGACGACGAGCCCTTCTTCGACCATCCGGGGGAGGGGATGGTGGGAGAGCTTGTCGACGACGCCCAGGGCGACGTTGGAGAAGGGGCACACGGTGAGGGGGACCTGCTCCCTCCTCAGCCGAGCCGTGAGGTCGGGGTCTTCGAGGCTGCGCACGCCGTGGTCGATCCGGTCGGCCCCGAGAGCGTCGAGGGCGCCGGTCACATACGAGGGCGGGCCTTCCTCGCCGGCGTGGGCCGTGACTCGCAGGCCGAGCTCGCGGGCCAGGTCGAACGCTTCGGTGAACAACTCGGGCGGGTTGCCCGCCTCGGTGGAGTCGAGGCCCACCGCGATGACCCGGTCGAGGTGAGCCTCGGCCTCCCGCAACGTGCGGAGGGCGTCCTCCGGGGGCAGGTGGCGGAGGAAGCAGAGGATGAGGTCGGCGGAGATGTCCCGGCGTCTCTCGGCGTCGGCGATCGCTTCGGTGAGGCCCGTCGTGAGGGCGTCGAAGCCGACCCCTCGCCGCGTGTGGGTCTGCGGGTCGAAGAAGATCTCGGCCCGTCTGACGCCGTCGCTCGCGGCGCGCTCGAGGTAGGCGGTCATCAGGTCATAGAAGTCCTCGGGTGTCCGGAGGGCCCGGGCCGCGGCGTAGTAGAGGTCGAGGAACGACTGGAGGTCGTCGAAGTCGTAGGCCGCCTTGAGGGCGCCGATGTCGGCGAAGGGCAGGTCGACGCCGTTGCGTCTCGCCAGATCGATCGTCATGGCGGGGGTCATCGAGCCTTCGATGTGGATGTGCAGCTCGGCTTTGGGGAGCCGGCTGACGAAGCCTCTCGTCGTGGAAGGTGTTGTCGGCTGCATGACCCGCAGTCTCCGGCAGCACCCTGGTCAACTCAAATCGAGCCGCCCGGGGCGGTCGGTCGGCCGCCCCTCTCGGGCGGGTATGTCGGCGCCTCCGGACGCGTCGCCTCCGGCCATCAAGGCCGGCAGCGCCCGTCGCGCTTGGGCCCGCCAAGCTGGTATACCTGCCACTCTCAGAGCTCGCGCACGGAGAGTGGCCGTGCGCGCGTATTCGCGCGGGCAGGTTTTTTTTCGCGAACTGGGCCGTTAGGGTTGACATTGGTCGCGTCTTGTGCTACGTTAGCCCGTCCAAGGTACTCCGAAAGAGAGAGGCGGGTCATGTCCGTTGCTGGTGCGCGCGCGCGCGTTGTGTTGGTGGTTTTGGCGACTGCGGCGGCGCTGGTCGCCGCGTCCGAGGTGGGCGCAGCACCCGCGGACGACGGCTCAGTGATTACCGTCAACACGCTGAGCGGCAAGGTCGCCGACGGCAAGTGCTCGTTGGCCGAGGCGATCGAGAACGCCAACGAAGACAGGGAGGTCAACGCCGACTGTGTCGCCGGCTCGGGCGACGACACCATCAACATCGAGGAGCCTGACGACACCACCGGGAGGGTGCCCGTGACGATCACCGCGCTGGCCGGCGGATTCCGGATCACGTCGAACGTGACGATCCAAGGCCACGCCAACGGCTCGACCATCAGCGGCGGTGGCGGTGTCGAGATCGTCCTCACCAAGACCGGGACGCCCGACACGGTGGGCGCCACCGCGGTGAAGCTGGCCGATCTGACGATCACCGGCGCCGGCGGAGCGGGAGTGACGGTCAAGGACGACTCCGACACCGCTTCCCTCACGGACAGATACGACGTGACCCTGGAGAATCTGCTTGTCACCGGCAATACCGCCGAGGGGATCAAGTTCGAGAAGAAGTTCGAATCGGCCCGGCCCGGCTTGGTTCATGTCAAGGACTCGATAATCGAGAGGAACGAGCTTGGCGGCGTCTACATGAAGGCTTGTGACACATCATCCCGTCATGGTAACGGCGCCATTCTCAAGGTCAGCAATTCGAGCATTAGCAATAACCGCAGTCCTATTGCCGGGAACGGGCGGTCCGGCGGCCTGGCTAATCGCTGCGGGAGGCTCGAGATCGACGACAGCACTGTTAGCGGGAATACGGGCACCAAGGCCGCTGTCTGGATCGATCAAGGCGACTGGCAGGACCCCGACGACAAGTCGTCGCCGAAAGCCAGCACCTCAACGTTCATCATCAACACCACTGTCGCAGACAACACGATAATCAGGCCCAAGGCAGCTACCTATTATGGCGGCGGTATCTTCGTCTCTCGGGAGGCCGCGTTCACCCCGTGGCTGGAGCTCCGGCATGTGACCATCACTCGTAATGAGGGCGCCAAATGGGTCGGCGCCGGACTCCATACTGATCCTGGGGTGAAGGCGGGAATCCGTAACAGCGTAGTGACCGGCAATTTCGTGGTCGATGACAACGGCAACCGCGCGGTTGCGAACAGGCAGTGTGAGTTCCGTAGACCCAGGGGGAGGCAGGCTTACGTCAGCAATGCTTCATCATCATCGTCGTGCCAAGATGCTGACATCCGATGGGCCAAATCTGCTCTGGGACCATTGGTTGACAACGGCGGAAGCGCCCGAATCGGGCCTAATGGCGCCGGCGGTCACATCAAGACCATAGAGATCGACGCCACTAGCGGGCTCGTCGGAACTGCGCGGGCCAAGTACTGTTGGGCCAAGGACGCACGGGGTGTGAGTCGCCCACAAGGCGCCCAGTGCGATATCGGCGCATATGAAGCTACGGAGGTCTTTGAGATTGGGGACTATGTCTGGGCGGACGCCAACAGCGACGGCATCCAAGACCGCGACGAGGCGCCGTTGCAGGGTGTCACCCTCGATCTGATTAACGCCAGCGGTGATGTAATAGACACCACGACGACCGGCGACGACGGCACCTACGGTTTTGAGGTGACCCCGGGGACTTGGACAGTGACGGTGACCGACACGGGAGATGTTCTCGACGGCTATCGGGCGACGACCTCGCCGTCGTTGGCGCTGCGGGTAGACGACGGCGGCGGTTTTGCCTCGAGCTTTGACTTCGGTTATGAGCTTGCGGCTGGGGCGGGGGAGCAGACGATCAACGTCAACACGTTGAGCGAGGCCGCGCTCGACGGGCGGTGCTCGTTGGCGGAGGCGATTCAGGCAGCCAACACAGACGAGGCGGTGGACGGCTGTGTCGCCGGCGACGGCGACGACACGATCAACATCACACCGGCTGGGACGATCAACGCGCCGTCGGGCGGTCTCCGGATCGAGTCGAACGTGACTGTGCAGGGGAGCACAACGGTCCAGGGGGAAGTCAACGGCACGACTGTCAGGGGCGGCGGGTTCGAGATCGTCCTCACCAAGACCGGGACGCCCGACACGGTGGGCGCCACTGCGGTGAAGCTGGCCGATCTGACGATCACCGGCGCCAGTGGAGCCGGGGTGACGGTCAAGGACGACTCCGACACCGCTTCCCTCACGGACAGATACGAGGTGACATTGGAGAACCTGCTCATTGAGGAGAATGCCAAGGAGGGGGTCAAGTTCTTGAAGAACTTCGTCTCGGCGCGACCCGGGCGCGTACATGTCGTACACTCGATAGTCGAGGAGAACAACCTTGGCGGCATCTACACGAAGGCCTGTGACAGGAGGCATCCCGGCCCAGCACATTTTAGCGTGACCAACTCCATCATCCAGCGCAATTCGAGTCCTGCAGGCTCTCACCGGTCCGGCGGAGTGACGAACGACTGTGGAGACATCTGGATCCGGAATAGCACTGTAAGCAAGAATCGGGGTCCTTTGGCTGCTGTCTACGCCAGTCAGGGTGATTGGCAGGATCCGAGCAATCACTCGTCGAATACAGCCAACACAAAGACGTTCATCTTCAACACTACGATCGAAGGCAACACGATCATAGGACGCGGGATCGGAAGCAAGCCGAGTGGCAGTTGGGGCGGGGGTGTGCATGTTGGCCGCGATAACTCCGGTTTCAACCCGGAACTGCATTTGAAGCAATCTACTATCACTCGCAACCAAGGCAGTGACACAACAGCTGGCGGACTCTTTGTCGGAAGAAAGGTAGATTACGTTATCACCAATACGGCCGTAATCGGCAATACCATATCTAAGGGCACGTCGTGGCAGGAGACTATCGAACGGCAATGCACGCTTCGCGGAGACGAATATGCTGATCACGGCAATGCGTCGCCCGACGGCCGCTGCGGCTTCAATACCAAGGAGGATGTCCAATTAGGTATCTTGAAAGACAACGGCGGCACCAATCCTATCGGCCCTAACGGCGCTCTTGGCCGTATCGAGACCATCGCGATCGACACGACGAGCCCACTGGTCAACAGCGGCAGAGACCGTCAATGCTTGGAGCATGACGCCCGGGGCGCGGCCCGGAAGCCAAAGGGGACCTGCGACATCGGCGCATACGAACATGTGCTCGGTAATGTGACTGGCGAAATATGGGAGGATTCGGACGGCGACAGCGTTAAGGACGCCGACGAGCCTACACTGTCGAACGTCACGGTTGAGCTTCAGGACGCTGAAGGCAAACCGATAGGGACCGGCAAGACTAGTGATGCAGGCCGGTTCAGCTTCCCGACGCCTCTTGGGGGCTTCCACGCGGTGAAGGTGACAGACGACAACCGTGTGCTGGGAAGCCGCGTTTCCACGATACCGCCGTCCAGGTCCATTAGGCAGAGAACCGGCGTGAGCGCGTCGGATGTCCCGGGCTTCAACTTCGGGTTTGCGAATGCGATCCGGATTGGCGACATTGTTTGGCAGGACACCAATGGCGACGGCGTGCAGGACACCGATGAGCCCGGCATCAAAGGAGTCACCCTGGTGGCTACTGATGATCAAGGCCGGGAGGTGACCGTCACAAGCGGCGAGCGCGGGGCGTATCACTTCGATGTGGCGCCGGGTGAGTGGAAGGTGAGAGTGACCGACGAGGATGGTGTGCTCGGTCAACGTCAGCCAACAACGCCGACGTCATTGACGCTCCGAGTGAGCGGAATCGGCGGCGACAACTCCAGTTTCGACTTCGGTTACCGGCCGACGGCAGGGGACCATGTGATCAACGTCAACACGTTGGAGCGACCAGTCCGCGACGGGAGATGCTCGTTGCACGAGGCTATCGAGGCGGCCAACACCGACGCCGAGGTCGACGGCTGTCTGGGAGGCTCGGGCCAGGAGGACACAATCAACATATCCGTGAGCGGCAAGATTCGCACGCGTAGGTCGCCCGATCGCGGCTCGTTTGCCACGGGCGCGGACGAGTATTTCAGGATCAACTCCGGCATGACCATCCAAGGAAACTCCGGAGGTACCACCATCACCGGCGCAAAGAATGAGGTGTCTGACCCAAGCGACAGCAACAGGAGCGAGAAGGCCTTCGAGATATCCCTGTCGGCGGGTGCCGACGATATGATGGTGAAGCTGGCTGACATGACCATTGAGCATACACGTCAATTCGCGGTGCATGTTGATGGCGACCATGCCGAGGCTCTTGAGGGCAGCTTCGCAGTAGTATTGGAGAATCTCCATATTCGGGGGAATAATGGCATGGGTGTCTGGTTCGTGAGGGCGTTTGGCTCAGATCGTCCTAGTAGGGTCGACATCAAGGATTCCGTCATTGAGAGCAGTAGTGCTGGCGGTGTCTATATGGATGCCTGCGACACGTCGCCAAACCCGGCGACATTGAGTATCACCAATTCGCTCATCAAGGGGAACGGTGGTCACGGTCGTCACACCGGTAAGGGTAGCGCTGTGACCAATGAATGTGGCAGCCTCAGTGTCGTGGACAGCACTATCACCGGGAACTCGGGTCCGAATGCCGCGGTCTACGTACACGAAGGCAAGTCCGAAGGTGCTGGCGCAACCACGCAGGTAGCCCACACGATCACGAAACTGGTCAACACTACTATCGCCAACAACACGGCAACCTCCGGAGTCGCGGGAGTTGCTGTCATGCAATCGGGCGACTTCAGGCCAGAACTGTCGATCACCCACGGGACTATCAGCGGCAACAGAGGCGGCACCGGGAACGCCGGCGGCGTATATGCCGGCACTGAGGTGAGTGTGGACCTCGGCAACACTGTCATCGTCGCGAACCCGGGAGGGGACTGCTCCAGAGACCTGGGTCCGGGGAAAGGCAACGTATCGTCGGATAACACGTGCGGCTTCACTAGTCAGGGGGAGTCCGCCGGTCTCAAGGATCTGGGAGATAATGGGGGCGATCCTATCGGACCCAATGGTTCTCTCGGTCACATTCCGACAATGGCGTTTGGTGTCGGCAGCCCTTTGCTCTCCGGAGGCGATCGCGATGTGTGCAGCAACCTGAACACACGAGGCGACGGAGTGTCGCGGGACGCGCGAGGTGTTGGCCGGCCGCAGGGGTCTGGTTGCGACGTGGGCGCGTTGGAGCTGGAAGTCGCCAGTGTTTCCGGTCATGTCTGGGTGGATGCCGACGCCGACGGCGTCAAGGATCCGGGCGAGACGGAGCGGACGCCGAATGTGACGGTGAAACTGTTCAAGGACGGGAGTCCTCTGGTAGGACGGGACGGGAGGCATAAGACGACCGAAACGGGCAACAACGGCGAGTACTCGTTCCCCGACTTGGAGGAAGGGGATTATTACGTCGAGTTCACGCGACCCACCGGACACTTGTTCACATCGAAGGACCAAGGCAACGACGACGACTTGGATTCGGATGTTGTAGTGCCGACGGATGATGCCACGAGGACCGGTCGAACCGACACGCTCGCGTTGAGGCCGGGCGACAATCCGACGAATTGGGATGCGGGCCTGAAGCGCGCGGCGTCGGTTAGTGGCGTGGTGTGGGTGGACGCGAACGCCAACGGCGAGAGAGACTCAAACGATGACCACGGGCACCAGAATGTGACAGTGAAGCTGTGGGATGAGCGCGGGAGTCAGGTCGGAGGGGATGCGAGCACCGACTCGAACGGCGAATACGAGTTTTCGCCTCTCGACGAAGGAACATATCGAGTCGAGGTTCTGCCGCCGCCCGGGTTCAACTTCACGACTCGGAGCGATGAGGCGGGTGGCGTTTCTCGTGAGGATTCCGATTTCAGCTCGGAGGTCGAGACGACGGTCGAGCTGAGAGGGGGCGCGAACGCCACGGCGGAGTATCGGGATGCGGGTGTGTATCAGGAGCAGTCGATCATCGGCAAGGTGTGGGTGGACGCCAACAACGACGGTGTGAGGAGTCGGAATGAGGGGGGGCATGCGGATGTTCAGGTGAAGCTCTTGAATTCGGCTAGGCAACAAGTCGAGCTTTCGCCTCCCACCAACTCCGACGGCGATTACACTTTCTCAGGTCTGAGGCCGGGAGACTATTACATCGAGTTTCCCAAACCCGCCAGCTACCTGTTCGCGGAGAAGGACGAAGGCAGCGACGATGAGCTGGATTCGGATGCTGACCTGAGTAGTGGCCAGACCGACGTGATAGCGCTGAGGTCAGGTACGGATCAGGAGCATTGGGATGCGGGTCTGATCCAGGTGGTGTCGGTGGGGGGTGAGGTGTGGGTTGATGCCGACAGCGACGGTGTGAAAGCCGCAAACGATAACAAGCTTCCTGGCACGCCAGTGATACTGCGGGATACGGCTGGGCGACAAGTCGATTCGGAGAGCACCGACTCCGTCGGTCGGTATAGATTCTCGAGCCTGAGGCCGGGGGATTATTACATCGAGTTCATCCGACCCACCGGATACTTGTTCACATCGAAGGACCAAGGCAACGACGACGACTTGGATTCGGATGTTGTAGAGCCGACGGATGATGCCACGAGGACCGGTCGAACCGACACGTTCGCGTTGAGGCCGGGCGTCAGTCCGACGAATTGGGATGCGGGCCTGATGCGCGCGGCGTCGGTCAGTGGCGTGGTGTGGGTGGACGCCAACAACGACGGTGTGAGGAATCAGGGTGACTCGGTATATCGGCAGCCAGTGACTGTGAGCCTGTTGGATTCGCGTGGTAACGCTGTGCGGGTTGGGAATCGGCGTAGGACCACGCCCACGGACGAGAGGACAGGCGCGTACACCTTTCCGAACCTGAGGCCGGGGTCCTATCAGGTCGAGTTCGCCCGGATCGACGGGTATGTGTTCACGTTGATGAACGTCGGCGGCGACGAGACGTTGGATTCGGACGTCGATCCAGGTTCGCGTCGAGCGACGGTGGTCGTGAAGTCGGGCGATGAGAATGCGTCGGCGGATGCGGGCGTCTATCGGCAGTTGTCGCCGCCTTCGCCGCCTTCGCCGCCTTCGCCGGCCGCGCCGTCTTCGCCGGCCGCGCCGTCTTCGCCGGCCGCGCCGTCTTCGCCGGCCGCGCCGTCTTCGCCGGCCGCGCCGTCTTCGCCGGCCGCGCCGTCTTCGCCGGCCGCGCCGTCTTCGCCGGCCACGGCGACCGCACCCTCGGTGGCGTCGGGGGGGGCGACGGCGGGCCGGTTGTGGGGCGCAGATCGGTACACGACGGCTGCTGTGATCTCGAGGGGGACGTTCCCGACGGGTGTGGACACGGTGTATGTGGCCACGGGCGTGAACTTCCCGGATGCTCTGGCGGGCTCGGCTGCTTCGGGAGGGAAAAGCCCGATTCTCCTTGTGACGAGGGATTCGATCCCCAAGGCTACGGTCGACGAGCTGAAGCGGTTGAAGCCGAAGCGGATCATCGTCCTGGGTGGGACTGGCGTCGTCTCCGCGGCGGTCGAGAAGGCGTTGAAGCGGTATGGGTCGGTGTCTCGTCAGGCTGGGTCCGACCGGTACTCCACCGCCGCGGCGATCTCCGCCAAGCACTTCAGGCCCGGGGTGGCTGTGGCGTATGTGGCGACGGGTGTGGACTTCCCCGACGCGTTGACGGGGGGCCCGACGGCGGCAAAGCTGGGCGGCCCCATACTTCTGGCTCAGAAGGACAAGCTCCCGGCGGCGACGGTGGCGGAGTTGAAGCGGTTGAAGCCGAAGAGCATCGTGGTCCTGGGAGGGACCGGGGTCGTGTCGGTGGCGGTGGAGAAGGCTCTGAAGGCCTACACGACGGGGAAGGTGACCCGTCTCGCCGGGAGCGACCGGTACTCGACGGGGGCGGCGATCTCGAGGGCAGCGTTCAAGCCTGGTGTGGCTGTGGTCTACATCGCTACGGGCGCCAACTTCCCCGATGCCCTGGCGGGAGGGGCGGCCGGCGGGTTCAGAGACGGCCCCGTGCTCCTCGTGTCGAAGTCGGCGATCCCGAAGGCGACGGCGGCTGAGCTAGGGCGGTTGAAGCCGAAGAGCATCATTGTGCTCGGCGGGAACGCCGCCGTCTCCAAGACGGTGCTGGACTCCCTGAAAGCGTACATCGCCAAGACCTGAAAGCCGCCCCTTGTGGCTACCGGGTGGTGCGCCGAAGGCAAACCGGGTTTCGAGTAAGCGGATGTAGGTGTTGAGGTCTTCTCTGACGGACTCGGGCATGACGGCGGTCCCGCCGAGCTGAATACCACAGAACCGGACAGCGCCAAGCGCGAGTCCGCAGGCGCCGCCGACACGGCTCCGCGGGCGTGTCGATGACGGTCGAGGTCGAGCTGTCCGCTTGTGTGAAGACCACTCGTCAGGCGGGTCACAGCGGGCCGTCGCCTCGGCCGTCGCCAAAATGACGAACCGGGCTGACGCGGGCTCGCACCCGTCAGGGGCAATTATCAATGCACAAGCTACGGCATAGGCGAATCCAGAGCGTCAGGAAAGCGGGGTGGGGGGGAGCTTTTCAGGTGCGACGGGCCGCCTAGCTGCAGCCGGTGGAGTCGCCGCAGGTCAGGCAGACGTAGCAGCTCCCGTTTCTGATGGTCATGTGCCCGCAGTTGGAGCACACCGGAGCGTCGCCCATGTTCTCCGACAACGCCATGTCGGGCCCTCCGGCCTTTTCGCCCACCGCCACGGCCGCCGCAGCCCTCTCGGCGACGGGCGCCGGGACGCCTCCGCCGGGCGACTCGACGAACTCGGCGGCCCTCCTCACCGCGGCGACGTCTTCCTCGGCCGCGGCGTCGGCCAAGCCGAGCTGGAGGCCGGTGTGGGCGGCCAAGCCTTGGGGCGGCGCCGCCAACTCGTCGGCGCGGTCCGGGGGCACCTGGGCCAGGTCGTCGCGGTGGAGATACTCGACGCCCAACGCCCGGAACACATAGTCGATTATCGAGTTGGCGATCCTGATGTTGGCGTGGCCCTCGACCACTCCCCGAGGCTCGAAGGTCTGGAACGTGAAGGTGTCCACATACTCCTCCAACGGCACCCCGTACTGGAGCCCTTTGGAGACGGCGATGGCGAAGCAGCTCAGGATGCCCTTGAGCGTGGCGCCCTCCTTGGCCAAGTCGATGAAGATCTCGCCGAGGGTCCCGTCCTCATACTCGCCGGTGCGCAGGTAGACCTTGTGCCCGCCGACTCGAGCCTCCTGGAGATAGCCGTGGCGCCGGGCGGGGAGCAGGAAGCGCGGCGGCTTGATGCCCTGATGGTAGGCCTCGGTGGGGGACAACCCGGCGGGGAGGCTCCCCCACCTGATCGCCTTCTCCTTCTCGACGGCCGCCGTGATCGCCTCGGCCTCGTCTTCGTTCCCCTCGCCTTCGTCGGCCGTGCTGTTCAGCGGTTGGGCCGCCTTGGAGCCGTCCCGGTAGAGGGCCATCGCCTTCAGGCCCAGCTTCCACGAGAGGCGGTAGGCCTCCTCGATCTCGTTGACGGTCACGTCGGCGGGCATGTTGATCGTCTTGGAGATCGCCCCCGAGATGAAAGGCTGGGCCGCCGCCATCATCTTGATGTGGCCGTTGTGGTGGATGAACCGCCGCCCCAGCCTGCCGTTCCGGTTGGCGGTGTCGAACACCCGGAGGTGCTCCTCCTTGAGGTGAGGGGCCCCTTCGATGGCCCACCGGCCGCAGATGTGGTCGTTCGCCTCGTCGATTTGCGAGCTGGTGAAGCCGAGGGAGCGGAGCGCGTCGAAGCCCCGGGATGTGTGCTCATCGCCGCTGAAGCCGAGGCGCCGCATCGTCTCCTCGCCGAGGGTGAAGGCGTTGAAGGCGTGCCGCAACTCGAAGACGGAGGGCAGCATCGCCTCGATCCGCCCCAGGTCTTCGGCTGAGACGCCCTTCGCCGCCAGGGTCTCGTTGTTGATGTGCGGGGCGCCCTCGATTGAGCTGGTCCCGACGATGTGCTGGACGATGTCGTTGATCTCGTCGAGGTGGTAGCCGAGCCGAGTCAGCGCCGGGGCCACCGACTGGTTCACGATCTTGAAGTAGCCGCCGCCGGCCAGCTTCTTGAACTTCACGAGGGCGAAGTCGGGCTCGACGCCGGTGGTGTCGCAGTCCATCAGGAGGCCGATCGTCCCGGTGGGGGCCAGGACCGTCGCCTGGGCGTTGCGGTATCCGTGCTCCTCGCCGAGCCGGAGCGCCAGATCCCACGACTCGACGGCCGCCGCCCGCAGGCCCGCCGGGCAGGCGTCTTCGTCGAGGCCCGACACCGACGCCGTGACGCCGTCGAAGTCGTCGCCGTCGTAGGCGGCCACCCGGTGGTTGCCGACGACCCGGAGCATCGACTCCCTGTTCTCCTCGAAGCGGGGGAACGGGCCGACGACGGCCGCCATCTCGGCGGAGGTGGCGTAGGCGTGACCGGTGAGGATGGCGGTGAGGGCGCCCGCGACGGCGCGGCCCTCCTCGGAGTCGTAGGCGATCCCCTGACGCATCAGCAGCGAGCCGAGGTTGGCGTAGCCGAGGCCGAGCGTCCGGTAGTCGTAAGAGCCCTGGGCGATCTCCTTCGACGGGAAGTGGGCCATGGCGACGGAGATCTCGAGCACGATCGTCCACAGGCGGATGGCGTGTTTGTAGCCCTCGATGTCGAACGTCTGGCTCTCGTCGTCGTAGAACTTGACCAGGTTGACCGACGCCAGGTTGCAGGCGGTGTCGTCGAGGAACATGTACTCCGAGCAGGGGTTGGAGGCCCTGATGCGGCCCCCGGCCGGGCTGGTGTGCCACTCGTTGATGGTGGAGTCGAACTGGATGCCCGGGTCGGCGCAGGCCCAGGCCGCCTCGGCGATGCGGGCCCACAGGTCGCGGGCCTTGATCGTCTTGCGGACGGCGCCGTCGGTGCGACCGATCAGGTCCCAGTCGCCGTCGCGCTCGGTCGCCCGGATGAAGTCGTTGGTCACCCGGACCGAGTTGTTGGAGTTCTGCCCGGAGACGGTGGCGTAGGCCTCGCCGTTGAAGTCGGCGGGGAAGCCGCCTTTGCCGATGAGCAGCTTCGCCTTCTCCTCCTCGACCTTCTTCCAGTCGGTGAAGGTCTCGATGTCGGGGTGGTCGGCGTCGAGGATGACCATCTTGGCGGCGCGGCGGGTGGTGCCGCCCGACTTGATGGCCCCGGCGGCGCGGTCGCCGATCTTCAGGAAGGACATGACGCCGGACGACTTGCCGCCGCCCGAGAGCTTCTCGTTCTCGGCTCGGATCGACGAGAAGTTGGAGCCGGCGCCGGAGCCGAACTTGAAGATCCGGGCCTCGCGGACCCAGAGGTCCATGATCCCGCCGGGGCTGACGAGGTCGTCGTCGACCGAGAGGATGAAACAGGCGTGCGGGGAGGGGCGGGAGTACGAGTCGGGGGAGGGCTTGGGCCGGCCGTCGGCGCCGTCGACATACCAGAAGCCTTGGGCGGGCCCGGTCAGCCCGTAGGCGTGGTGCAGCCCCGTGTTGAACCACTGCGGGGAGTTCGGGGCCGCCGCCTGGTTGGCGAGCATGTGGCGAAGCTCGTCCTCGAAGGCGTCGGCGTCTTCGGCGGAGGCGAAGTAGCCCTCCTTCTCGCCCCAGAGCCGCCAGGTCCCGGCGAGTCGGTCGAAGACCTGCTTCGACGAGCGCTCGGGCCCGGTGACCGGTTGGCCGTCGTCGTCGAGGATCGTGCCGCCCCGCTCGTCGTGTTGGGGCACGCCCGCCTTTCGGAAGTACTTGGAGACCATGATGTCGGAGGCGACCTGGCTCCACTGGGCCGGGACCTCGGCCCCTTTCATCTCGAAGACGACGCTGCCGTCGGGGTTGGTGATCCTCGAGTCTCGCCTCGACCACCGAAACCGGCTGTAGGGGTCTTCGCCGGCCTTGGTGAAGCGACGGGTGATCCGCAGGCCTCCGCTCATATGTGTGCACCTCCTCCGCACGTTTCCCGGTCCCGGGGCCGGGGGTCGCGTTCTTTCTCGGCTCCCACAAGCAGATGTTGTGGTGTGCGGGGAAGTGTCCACCTACATCCAGCGTGGACTGCAACAGTGTAATTACACGCGCGTCGCCGGTCAAATCGACCGGTCGCCTCCCCTGAGGACGCGCCGGGACGGCGAGAGACGCCGTGAGCCGGCGGGGAAGTGGGCGCATCAGGGTGCGCTTGGGGCGAGCATAGGCGGCCTTCGGCGCCGCAGGCGAGCCCGGCCGGGTGCGAGTTTTCGCGGGCGGGTCGGAGATGGGGCCCGACCGGGGCCGGCGTGTGCAGTAACACCGATGAGAGTCGCGAAACTGCACACGCATCGGCCGGCGTGTGCAGTAGTGCCGATGAGAGCCGCGAAACTGCACACGCATCGGCCGGGCAACCTTCGGTCGCGTCACCACATCCGCGACGGACCGCTAAGGGTGGGGTCCGACGGGTGCGGGCGGCTCGAGGCGATGCCTCGTCAGGGTCTCGGCGTCGGTGAGCAGGTCGGCCGTCGGGCCGTCCGCGACTACGCGGCCCGCGTCGACGATCACCGAGCGCTCACAGAGCCTCGCGGCGAGCGTGAGGTCGTGGGTGATGGCCAACATGGTCATGTCGAGGGCCCTCAGAGTGTCGGTCAGCTCTCGCCGCCCCGCCGGGTCGAGGCCGGAGGTGGGCTCGTCGAGCACGAGCGCGTCGGGCCGCATGGCGAGGACCGCGGCGACCGCGGCCCGCCGCTTCTCGCCGCTGCTGAGGTGGTGGGGCGGCCGCGACTTGAGGTCCGTCGCCTGCACCGCGGCCAACGCCTCGGCGACCCGCTCCTCAAGCTCTTCGCCCCGCAGCCCGAGGTTGGCGGGCCCGAATGCGACATCCTCGCCCACCGACGGCATGAAGAGCTGGTCGTTGGGGTCTTGGAAGACGAGCCCCACCCGCCGCCTGACCTCTGCGAGGTGAGGCTCCGCCACTGCCAACCCGCCGATGCGGACGGCGCCGGAGTCGGGTTTGTGGATGCCGTTGAGGTGGAGGGCCAGGGTGGTCTTGCCGGCGCCGTTGGGGCCAAGGACCGCCACACGCTCACCCCTTTGGACGCGCAGGTCGAGGCCC
>Ga0056123_1000071_pt1 | contig 20990 bp, 18 predicted proteins | sample WorMetHEROISLAND_3_FD_71122 | JGI IMG/M metagenome (GOLD analysis project Ga0056123, IMG submission 71122) | Marine gutless worms symbiont microbial communities from Max Planck institute for Marine Microbiology, Germany - Olavius sp. 3 HERON ISLAND ...
GAACGAATTCCATTAAATCAGATAGTTAAAAATCTAGACTCAATTCTATTCAGATCGAAACAAGTAACCAACTGAATTTATTCGATTAAACGTTGGGACACTAGTGCAAAGACGGAATTTTTCAAGGTCCCCTATAATCCGGCCGTGAGGCATTGAATTGTTCATACCCCTTCGGGGCGCCTTTATTCGGAGATCGAGCGATGAATAAACTTTGGATCCGGCCCGGCAGTGCAATCTGCGCCGGCAGTCTGTTGGTGGCCAGCTGCGCCACCGATGAGTATGGGAATCAGCGGCCGCTGACGGAGACCCAGCAGGGAGTCGCCATCGGTGCCCTTGCCGGGGCCGCGGTTGGCGCCGCGGTATCGGACAAGTTGGGTAGGGGCGCCCTGATCGGGGCCATGGGGGGCGGCCTGGCTGGCGCCCTGATCGGCAGCTATATGGAGAAGCAGCGCCGTGACTTCGAGCGGCTCTTGGCCCCGGAGATTGCCGCCGGCGTCATCCGCGTCGAGCCCCTCCCCCATGACCGGCTGCTGGTGGGAATGACCAGCGAGACCGCTTTCACGGTGGATTCGGACCGGATCGAGCCCGGCTTCCACAGCACTCTGGATAAGATCTCGGGGGTAGTGAACAAGTACGGCAAGACCCGGCTGATGATCGGCGGCCATACGGACAGCACCGGCGCGACCGAGTACAACCAGAGGCTATCGGAGCGACGCGCCCAGGCGGTGGAGAATTATCTGCTCAGCTCGAATGTCTATCCCGGCCGCATCAAGACTACCGGCTACGGCGAGAACCGGCCCATCACCGGCAACACGACCGAAGAGAGCCGACGCCGCAATCGCCGGGTGGATATCGAGATCATCCCCCTGACCACAGAGAGTTGATCCCCAGGGTACAGTATGTGCCAAGCAGGTAGGTATGGAACCATGGCCGCGTGATACCGGATGGAGCGCGGGCAGGCCCGCGCCTACCACATAGCACCGGACATAGGCGCCGGCTTGCCGACGCTCGGGTGGAATCCCCGTAGGTATGTAGGGGCGACTAGCCGGTCGCCCCTACCCCCTCGCTACCTCCAAAGGGAGAAGGGCTTATAGCCACCGACGGATCATCTTGATGGAGTCGAGTGTGTGCTAAAATCTAAGGATTGAGGAGAGGGAGATCGGGAGCGGACCCGGCACCTATCGAAGAATACAGGTTCGGCTGCAGGTTGGCCATTACGAATCGAACACCACCGAATTTTTCAAGGTACCCTTATCGAATCCGGAGGGTGCTCGGAAGTAAGCATCATGCGCATTGCACGTTTTCAGGACGCCGCCGGGGCTGTCCACTATGGCACCCCGGTCGATGACCGACACGCCTCGCGTCTGACGGGGGATCTCTACGCGGGTCTGAGTGAGACCGGGGTGCCGATCGCCGTCACCAGGTGGCTAGCCCCGGTCGTCCCGGTCAATATCTTCGGGATCGGGCTCAACTATCGGGCCCATGCCCAGGAGACGGAAGCCTTGATCCCGGAGCACCCGATCCTCTTCATGAAACCCACCACTACGATTACCGATCCCGGGGCACCCATCGTCTTGCCCGCATCCTGCACCCACGGCCCGGAGGTGGATTACGAGGCGGAGCTGGCGGTGGTCATCGGACGCACCGCCAAGGATGTGTCGGAGGCGCAAGCCCTGGATCATGTCCTAGGCTATACCGGCTCGAACGATGTCTCGGCCCGGCGCTGGCAAAAGCACGGTGGTGCCCAGCAATGGGTGCGCGGCAAAAGCTTTGATACCTTCTGCCCCCTGGGTCCGGTGCTGGTCACCGCCGAGGAGATCCCGGACCCTCAGGTCCTGGATATGCGGTGCGTGCTCAACGGCAAGACCATGCAGACCGGCCATACCAGCGATATGATCTTCTCCGTGGCCCAGCTCGTCGCCCACCTCAGCCAAGATACAACCCTGTTGCCGGGTACCCTGATCCTGACCGGAACCCCACCGGGGGTGGGCTTCGCACGCACCCCGCCGGTCTTCTTGGCGGACGGAGACCAGGTGCGGGTGGAGATCGAGTCTATTGGGGCCCTGGAGAACCCGGTCCACACCGCCGTGGCCTGAAAGTACCGTAGGGGCGATTCACGAATCGCCCTTACTTGCGGTTGGCTATTTTCGGAAACAACAAGAGCAAAATACTCCCCAAAATTCCGGGGAGGCCACCTTTCAAGGTTCCCTTTATTCAGCTTATTCGGCAACAACAAAATTAGAACAACGCTTTCAATCGGGTCACCGATTGACAATGAAGCCAAGTCGAAATCGCATTTCGACTTGGCGTAAGGGAAAATTCCAGGGATAGAATTCTTCCCGTTCTAAACTAAGGACCTCAGCCCACCCAGGCCCGTCCGTTCCGGAATAGCTGCATCCAGGGACCGTCCGGTCCCCAGTGGTCCGGCCGCCAGGAGTACTGCAGGGTGCGGAACAGCCGCTCCGGATGGGGCATCATGATGGTCACGCGCCCGTCGGCGGTGGTCAGACCGGTGATGCCGGCGGGGGAGCCGTTGGGGTTCGCCGGATAGCGCTCCGCGATCTCGCCCGTGTTCTCCACATAGCGCAGGGCCACCCGCGGTTCCGGGTGCGTCCCCTCCCCGGTGTCGGGAAATTCTGCCCGTCCCTCGCCATGGGCCACCACGATCGGCAGCCGCGAGCCGGCCATGCCGGCCAAGAGTATCGAGGGTGAGTCCATCACCTCGACCATCACGAATCGGGCCTCGAACTGTTCCGAGCGGTTACGCACGAAGTGGGGCCACCGGTCCGCACCCGGAATTAAGGTATGCAGGTTGGAGAGCATTTGACAACCGTTGCATACCCCAAGCGTGAAGGTGTCCTGCCGCTCGAAGAAGGCCCGGAGCTGGTCCCGCACCCGCGGATTGAACAGGATGGATTTGGCCCAGCCCTCTCCCGCGCCCAGCACATCGCCGTAGGAGAAGCCGCCGCAAGCCGCGAGGGCACGGAAGCCCTCCAGGCCCAGCCGGCTGGAGCCGATGTCGGACATGTGTACGTCCACGCACTCAAAGCCCGCCCGGTGGAAGGCCGCGGCCATTTCTAGCTGCCCGTTCACGCCCTGCTCCCTGAGCACTGCCAGCCGCGGGCGTACACCGCTAAGGATGTAGGGGGCCGCCACGTCCCGGTCGGGATCGAAGCCCAGAACCGGGGTCAGGCCCAGATCGGTACGATCCGAGATCCGCGCGAATTCCTCCTGCGCACAGTCTGGATGGTCGCGGAGGGACTGCATGTGCCGACTGGTCTCCGACCAGATCCCCTGTAGCTCGGCACGGAATGCGGCGAAAACCTCGACCTTTCCACGCCGGAATCGGATGGTCTCCGACGGCTGCGGCCTGCCGATCACCCGGCTACAGTTGGCCAGACCCTGCTGATCGAGCCGTCGGAGGATAGTGGCCGTGTCCGTCCTGCGCACCTGAAGCACGGTGCCCGGCTCCTCGCTGAAGAGTACGGCCAGGTCGTCCGGCCCCAGAGGATCGAGCTCGATATCCAGGCCGCAGCGGCCAGCGAAGGCCATTTCGCACAGGGTAACGAGCAGCCCCCCGTCGGAGCGGTCGTGGTAGGCTAGGATCCGGCCTTCCCGATTGAGGGCCTGGACTCCGGCGAAGAATCCCTCGAGCAGCCGCGGGTGGTCCAAATCGGGGGCTAGGCGACCGACTTGCCCGTAGACCTGGGCCAGGCAGGAGGCCCCGAGGCGGTTGCGTCCTTGTCCGAGGTCGATGAGGATCAGGTCCGTATCTCCCACGTCCGTCCGCAGCTGGGGGGTCAGGGTGCGACCAGCGTCCCATACCGGGGCGAAGGCCGAGATGATCAGCGACAGGGGAGCCGTCATTTCCTGTGGGTGGCCGTCCCGGTCCGTCCACAGGGTCTTCATGCTCATGGAGTCCTTGCCCACGGGGATGGCGATCCCCAAAGCCGGGCACAGCTCCAGGCCCAGGGCGCGGACGGTCTCGAAGAGACCGGCATCTTCTCCCGGATGTCCGGCCGCGGCCATCCAGTTGGCGGATAGCCGGATGTCGGTGATCCGCTCAATGGCGGCAGCGGCCAGGTTGGTGATGGCCTCGCTCACAGCCAGGCGTCCCGAGGCCGCTGGGTTGATCAAGGCGACCGGGGACCGCTCACCCATGGCCATGGCCTCACCCCTTGCCCCCGAGTAATCGCTCAGGGTGACCGCCACATCGGCAACCGGTACCTGCCATGGCCCCACCATCTGATCCCGCGCTACTTGGCCGGTGACGCTGCGATCGCCAATGGTGATCAGAAAGCCCTTGTTGGCTACCGTGGGCAGGCGCAATACCCGGTGGACCGCATCCGCTACGGATACCGACGATCGATCCGGATCCGGGTACTGGAAGGGGAGTTGTTCGGCGATACGCAGCATCCGCGGGGGGTTGCCGAACAGCAGGGACATGGGCAAGTCGGTGGGGATGTCTCCGAAGTACCGATCGGCGAGCCGTAGGTGCCGATCCTCGGTCGCCCGGCCGACGACTGCGTAGGGGCAGCGCTCGCGGTCGCAGATGGCCGCGAACTCCGCCAGCCGCTCGGCGGCCACGGCCAGCACATAGCGTTCCTGAGCCTCATTGCACCAGATCTCCATCGGCGACAGGCCCGGATCGGCGTTGGGAATTTGCCGTAGCTCGAAGCGTGCGCCCCGGTGGACGTCCTGCATCAGCTCCGGCAGGGCGTTGGAGAGCCCGCCCGCCCCCACGTCGTGGATGAACAGGATCGGGCTTTGGGCACCGCGGGCACAACAGCTGTCGATGACCTCTTGGCACCGCCGCTCCATCTCCGGGTTAGCACGCTGTACGGAGGCAAAGTCCAGGTCCTGGGCCGAGGTCCCGGAGGCCAAACTGGAGGCGGCGCCCCCCCCGAGGCCGATGAGCATAGCAGGTCCGCCCAGTACGATCAGGGGCGTTCCGGGCGGAAGCTCTTGCTTGGCGATGTGCTCGGTACGGATGTTGCCGATCCCGCCGGCGACCATGATGGGCTTGTGGTAGCCGCGCAATCGGGTGCCCGCGGGGCCCGGTGTCGCCTGCTCGAAGGTGCGGAAGTAGCCGCACAGGTTGGGGCGCCCGTACTCGTTGTTGAAAGCCGCCGCACCGATGGGACCCTCGCGCATGATGTCCAGGGCCGAGGCGATCGACTCCGGCTTGCCGTAGTCCTGCTCCCAGGGCAGCTCATGGCCCGGAAGCCGTAGGTTGGATACCGAGAAGCCACACAGGCCCGCCTTGGGCTTGCCACCCCGACCGGTGGCACCTTCGTCCCGGATCTCACCGCCGGAGCCAGTGGCCGCTCCAGGATCGGGGGCGATTGCGGTGGGGTGGTTGTGGGTCTCCACCTTCATCAGCAGGTGGATGGCTTCATCGTGCTCGCGGTAGACGCCGTCTTCGGGCGCGACCAGAAGGCGCCGCCCCGGCCAACCTGTCACCACGGCGGCATTGTCCCGATAGGCGGACAGGATCCCCTGGGGCGCACAGGTCGTAGTATTGCGGATCATGGCGAACAGGGACTGGTCCCTGGGCTCGCCGTCGAGGATCCAATCGGCATTGAAGATTTTGTGCCGACAATGCTCGGAGTTGGCCTGGGCGAACATCATCAGCTCCACGTCCGTGGGATTGCGCCCCAGATCTCGGAAGCTTTCGACCAAGTAGCGGATCTCGTCCTCGGAGAGGGCGAGGCCCAGCTCGCGGTCAGCGGCGACCAGGGTCGCTTGCCCCCCGCCCATCACATCCACCAACCGGTGCGGAGTCGGTGTGGCCCGGTGGAACAGCCGCCGGACGTCCTCCATGCTGTATAGAGGACGCTGGGTCATGGGGTCGTGGAGCAGAGCCGCGGCGGCCGAGAGCAGCTTCTCATCGACCGGATCGGGCAGACCCCGGAGATAGTAGGCGATCCCCTGCTCCAGACGGCGCACCCGGTTGAGCCCACAATTACGGGCGATGTCCGTAGCCTTAGAGGACCAGGGGGAGATGGTTCCCGGACGTGGTATCACTAGCACCAGCTGCCCGACTCGTTCCTGCCAGGATCGCCGGGGACCGTAGTGCAATAGCTGCTCCAACCGGACCTGCTCTTCTGCGCTCAGGGGCTGCTCCAGGTCGGCAAAATGCAGGGATTCGGCATAGACCCGCAAGGCCCACCCGGTGGCTTCCAGAAACCGTTGCTCGAGCTTGCGCACACGAAATTCGGAGAGGGTGGGGGCACCGCGTAGAATGAGCATGGTTATCCTTATGATCGGCAGGGCGGCCCGGAGGCGGCGGCCGTCATGGCTAGACGGCGTCTACCCTGTTCGTGGGACTCGGGGACCGTTTAAATTGGGAATGGGTGTGGCCCTCATCAAACACCCCATAACATACTGTTCTAAAATTTATTTTATCCGTACTCGTCAAGCAGCCTCACTGAGTGTAAGGTCGAGATGCTTGGCCTTCACCCCAATGTCTGATAGGCCTGCGGTTCCCCGCAGCCCCTTGATCTTGCCGCTTGTTTGCTACGCGACAGCGCGCTACCTACCAGGGGAGTGGGTTCTCTTTTGGAGCGGCGCGGAGAAGCCTGGAAACAAAGGCTCAGCCGGCCAGGGGGTGGACTGTGCCTACCATTGCGCTTACTCGATATTTTCTTTTTTGCCGCAAATGAACGCGAGTGGACGCAAATGAGCCGAAAAGTGCTTAGCTGAGTCCGCGCTCGGCCAGCTCGACGCACAAAGCCTTCTTGTACACGGACCCCAAAGACCCAGGACCTAAAGCAATTTCTGTCAAATGAAATGCCATCTTGGTGGTCTTTTCGTCCGTCTCCTGGTTGCGTCAACCGTTACATAGTCCACTAGGCACCGGTTGCCGCGATTTGAATACGAACGAATATCCGACCCAATCCAGTATATCATTCTCCGTCAATCGCCTAAGAGGCTGTCTAGAAAGTAATGCATTGATTTTAAATTATAAAAGTTGAGTTCTCATTATTAATAAATTCTTAGACAGCCTCTTAAGAAACCCCTATACGCACCCGCCCGCGGGTCGTGTAAGCTTTGGTGATACCACACCCACGCTGTGGGTCAGCCGGACGATCATGGGCCCTGGGGTGGCGGCCGATAGCCGTTGGAGTGAGACTCCCACCGGTGGGGTCCCTGTGGGTATGAAGCAAGTAGGGGCGACCGGCCGGTCGCCCCTACTCCCCTCTCCCCAATCCCTCTTCCGCTAGGGGAAAGGGGCTTGTAGTCGCCGACGGATCGGCTTGTGGAATCGAGTATGTGCTAAGACCAGCGATCGAGGAGGGCCCCATCGGGCCCTAATCCTTGCCGAGGACCCAATGAAAAGAGAAAGAAGCCTGGACGATCTGATCGAGACGCGCAAAAACAACAAAAAGCGCACCCTGCTGATCGGTGCAGGCTGCTCGGTAAGGGCCGGTATCCCGACCGCCGGCGGCTTCGTGAATGAGATCAAAGAGCGCTATCCTCGGGCCTATGAACGGGCGGAGCAAAAGATCTATCCCGACTACATGGTGGAGCTTGCACCGAGCGAACGCAAGGACCTGACCGCACGAGTTCGTGGACCGGGCGCAGATCAACTGGACCCATATCGCCATCGACCAACTCATAAAACATGGCTTAGTGGATCGGGTTCTCACCGTCAACTTCGACCCGCTGATAGTCCGGGCCTGCGCCCTGGTAGGGGAGTTTCCGGCCGTCTATGACTTTGCCGCCTCCCAGCTCTTCAAGCCCGCCGAGATCCCCGACAAGACCGTGTTTCACCTCCATGGGCAAAGCTCCGGGTTTCGCCTCCTGCACACGGAGTGGGAGGTAGAGGAACATGCCGAGAATCTGGCACCAGTGTTCGAAGACGCCGGGCGGGGCCGGATGTGGATCCTGGTGGGCTACAGCGGAGAGTATGATCCGGTCTTCGGCCACCTCGCAGCCGTAACCCAGTTCGACTACGGGCTCTATTGAATCACCCACGAGGACCGGGAGCCCTCTCAAGAGGTACGCGAGAAGCTCTTCCGGAAAGATAACCAGGCCTTCCTCACCAAGGGCTATGACGCGGACGGCTTCTTCGTGAAGTTGGCCCAGGGGCTCGAGTGTTTCCCGCCGGATTTTTTCGGCAAGCCTTTCAGCCACCTGGACCGGATGCTAGACCTGGTCGTACCTTTCGACCCGCCGGGTGAGACCGCCGAGTTCAGGCTCGATGCCCGTGAATGGATCTCTAATGCCATTGCGCGTTATGAGAAGGGAGAGGAATCCACCCCTTCGGAGCAGGATGATGCGGAGCACCGTCGTACCCAATGCTTGGCCATAAAGGCCCGGACACAATTCCTTGCCGGCGACTATGCCGAAGCCGGCGAGATCGCGGCCGGCGTCCCCGGAGAGGAGATGAGAGAGTTGCGTGCCTGGGCTCATATCATGGCGGGTAATGGCCTCTGTGAACAGGCCGAGAAGACGGGTCCCGGCCCGGAGGCGGACCGGTTCTTGGCCGAGGCGATCGAGCAATACCAGGCGGCTCTTGCCATCAAGCCGGATGATCACGAGACGTTCTTCAACTGGGGCCTTGCGCTCTCGGAGCAGGCCGAGCGCAAGGAGGGTGCGGAAGCCCAGGGTTTGTACCGATCGGCCGAGGAGAAACTATTACGGGCGGAGGCCTTGGCGCCCGGATATGCTGCTTATGATCTTGCCTGCGTTACAGCCAGGCAGGACCGGGAGGATGGGGTCCATACCTGGTTGCTCAAGGCCCGCGAGGCGCGGTACCTTGCCGAGTCGCGCCCATATCGACCAGGATAGGGACCTAGACGGGGTCCGCGGTAGCGGTTGGTTTCAGGAGCTCCTGGCGAGCTTGCTGCCATAAAGAGACTCGGGTGGTACTCGATAGGAAGCACCTCGGAGAACCCGAGGTGCCGTCGGCTATTCCGTGGCCAAAAGCCATGGTCTCATTGAAGTTGGCAGGGGACAGGGATTATTCCGCTACCTCATCAAGGTAGGAGAGATTCATGAATCGCCCCTACATGATCGGCTATTCCGTGGCCACTAGGGGCAACCCTTGTGATTGCCTATTTTCGGTTTTTCGGTAACAACAAGATCAGAACGCTACCAATGAATGATGCGAGCCGCACCGGTGCCGGTGTCTTTTGGGATGTCCTGCACAATCTGGAGGTTGCCTATCTGTTCGGTCATACTGGGGGGGCCGTGATTCCCCTCCATGTGGAACTGAACCGACGCATGAGCCGCGGCGATCCGGTGCCCAGGTTTATCCTCTTCCGTCAGGAAGGGGGGGCCGGCCACGCGGCCGAGGGTTACGCTCGGGCGAGCGGCCGGATCGGCGTCGCCTTGGTCACCTCGGGTCCGGGGGCGACCAACCTGATTACCCCGATCGCCGATGCCTATAAGGATTCGGTGCCGACGGTCTTCATCACCGGGCAGGTCCCGAGCTTTGCGATCGGGACCGATGCCTTTCAGGAGGTCGATACGGTCGGCTTGACCCGTCCCATCTCCAAGCACAATTATCTGGTCAAGGATGTGGCGGACCTGGAGTGGGTCCTGCGCGAGGCCTTTCATCTGGCCGCTACCGGCCGGCCCGGCCCGGTGGTGGTGGATCTCTGTAAGGATGTCCAGCTAGCAGCGACTGGGCCGGCCAATCCCCCCCGCAAGCGCCACGGCACACGTATCCCTTTCGATCGGGAGAAGGCGGACGCCGTCATCACCGCCCTGCTACGGGCCGAGCGTCCGGTGGTCAAGGCCGGCGGCGGCATTATCCATGCCGGTGTCGCGGGGCTTCTGCGCCGCTTCGTCGAGTGCTTCGAGGTCCCGGTGGCGACCACCTTCAATGCGCTGGGCACCATGCCTTTCGGGCATGCCTGTAACCTAGGGATGCCGGGTATGCATGGGAGCATCCCCGCCAATTATGCGCTCCGGGGTGCGGATTTTATCTTAACCTTGGGGGGCCGCTTCGACGATCGGGTGGCGGTGAAGGATTTCGCAGCGGGCAAGTGTATCGCCCATGTGGATATAGACCCCTCGGAGATCGGCAAGGCGATCAAGGCGGCCCCGGCCTTGGTCGCCGATCTCGGGGACTTTCTGCGCTATGCGCTGGCGTCGGGCCACAGTGCCCGGCACCCGGACTGGTTGGCACAGGTCGGCACCTGGCGGGAGCAGATGCCCAAGCCTTACGGGGCAGGGGACCATATCAAGCCGCAGGCGGTGGTGGAGGCGATTTCGGAGCTGACAGGGGGCGATGCGACCCTGGCTACGGGCGTGGGTCAACACCAGATGTGGGTGACCCAGTACTATCGGTTCATGCGTCCGCGCCAGTGGATCAGCTCCGGGGGGCTGGGGACCATGGGCTTCGGTCTCCCGGCCGCCATCGGGGCCTGGTACGCGAATCCGGATAAGCCGGTGGTGCTGATCGACGGTGACGGCAGCTTTCAGATGAATATCCAAGAGCTGGGGACCCTGATCGCCAATCGCATCCCGGTGAAGATGTTCGTGCTCAACAACGGCTATCTCGGGATGGTGCGCCAATGGGAGGACATGATGGATGGCGGCAACCACTATGAGACCTGTCTCTCGCGTACCGCTGAGTGTGATCCCGGCTGTGTCGATTTGGACCGGAAGTGCCGCACCCAGCTCCCAAACCTGACCGCGCTCCAGCTCGTCTACCAGCGGCTCAAGACGCTGCGCGTCAGGCAGCCCCAGGCGATGCCGGAGACCGTGGCTGAGGCCCTGGCACACCCGGGCCCGGTCCTGGTGGATATCTGGATCGATAAGACCGAGGACGTGCTGCCTATGGTGCCGCCCGGGCGCGCCCTGGAGGAGATGATCGAGTCCTGATACCCGGCTTCAGGATGCGTAGCCTGTGTGAGGGTAAGGAGTATTCTTCTACGGGAGTCGGCTGTCCGTTGCCGACTCCCGGCCGGGGTGCTTGTACTGCTCGGGGGGAGTAATTTTGTTGTGTCCGGTGTAGCGGGTACCGTGAAAAATTCCACTTGATGATGGGAGCCGGGGAACTTTCGCTCTGCTTATCCTTAGGTCCAGGGATAGGGAGATCCATAATCGCAGTGGTTACTTGGCAGAGATATGAACACTCCACGAGCAAGGTGCTTGTCGATCTACTCAGCCACCCCTCATCTTGCGCAGCTTCTCGATCGCACGCAATTGGGCCACAGCCTCTGCAAGCTCCGCCTGGGCCTTGGCATACTCGAACTCGGCGGTCTTGCCGGCCAGCGCATCTTCCGCCCGCCGCTTGGCCTCCTCCGCCGCAGCCTCATCCAGATCCCGGGCGCGGATCGCCGTGTCCGCCAGTACGGTCACTACATGGGGTTGAACCTCGATCATTCCCCCGGAGACATAGAAGTACTCGATCTCTCCGCTCTCGGACGCAACCCGGACATCACCGGCCTTCAGTCGCGTGATCATAGGTGTATGCCGGGGCGCGATACCAACCTCGCCCATCTCCGCCGGCGCATAAACCATCGCCGCCTGTCCCGAGTGGATGGCCCCCTCGGCGCTCACGATGTCGACATGAACAGTCATTGCCATGGGGAAATCTCCCGGCGGTTACATGTTCTCGGCTTTCGCCACGGCCTCTTCGATTCCACCGACCATGTAGAAGGCCTGCTCCGGAAGATGGTCGTATTCGCCGCCGACGATGGCCTGGAAGGCCGCGATGGTGTCCTTCAGGGACACATATTTACCGGAAGAACCTGTGAAGACTTCCGCTACGAAGAAGGGCTGGGAGAGGAAGCGCTGAATCTTACGTGCCCGGGCTACGATCAGCTTGTCCTCGTCGGATAGCTCGTCCATACCCAGAATGGCGATGATATCCTTGAGCTCCTTATAGCGCTGTAGGGTGCCTTGGACCGAACGTGCCGTCTCGTAGTGTTCCTGGCCGACCACGTTGGGATCGAGAATTCGGCTGGTAGAGTCCAGTGGGTCCACCGCCGGGTAGATGCCCAGCTCCGCAATCTGCCGCGACAGCACCAGGGTGGCGTCGAGGTGGGCAAAGGTGGTGGCTGGCGACGGGTCGGTGAGGTCGTCCGCGGGGACATACACCGCCTGGAACGAGGTGATGGAGCCGGTGCGGGTCGAGGTGATGCGTTCTTGCAGCAGGCCCATTTCCAAAGCCAGAGTCGGCTGGTAGCCCACTGCCGAGGGCATGCGCCCGAGCAGGGCGGAAACCTCGGTGCCGGCCAGGGTGTAACGGTAGATATTGTCGATAAACATCAATACGTCACGGCCCTCGTCGCGGAAGTATTCGGCCATGGTTAGACCGGTCAGGGCCACGCGCACCCGGTTTCCCGGTGGCTCGTTCATCTGGCCGTACACCAGGGCCACTTTGTCGAGGACGTTCGACTCCATCATCTCGTGGTAGAAGTCGTTGCCCTCACGGGTCCGCTCGCCGACCCCCGCGAACACCGAATAACCGGAGTGCTCCACAGCGATGTTGCGGATCAGCTCCATCAGGGTGACCGTCTTACCGACACCAGCACCGCCGAACAAGCCCACCTTGCCGCCTTTGGCGATGGGCATGATGAGGTCGATGACCTTGATGCCCGTTTCCAGGAGTTCGGTGGCGGCTGCCTGGTCTTCGAACTTGGGCGGAACCCGATGGATGGGCCGCCGATCCTCGGATTTCACCAGCCCCTTCTCGTCCACGGGCTCACCCAGGACATCCATGATACGGCCCAGGGTAGCGGTGCCGACCGGGACCTTGATGGCCGCACCCGTACCTTTGGCGATCAAGCCACGACGCAGACCGTCGGTGGAGCCCATGGCGATGGTGCGCACGATGCCGTCACCGAGCTGCTGCTGCACTTCGAGCGTCAGACCAACCTCGTCGATTGTCAAGGCATCATAGACCTTCGGCATCTCGTCGCGGGGAAACTGCACATCTACCACGGCACCGATGATTTGCACCAGGTTACCAGAACTCATAAGTCTTTCCTCTTTACCGCCTCGCGGCGTCTCAACACATAGATTCAAGCGATCCGGCATCGGTCGCCGCAAATTCGGTCAAGAGCACCTTGAAGGTCTCAAGGTGCCTGTGCGGGGCAGAGATGCCCGGCTCGTTTCCGAGCATGCACGTGATTGAAAGCTTAAGGGCCAAGCGAAATATTTTCGCTTGGCTACTCGAAACGTTGCAGAGACGCAATTTCTCAAGGTCCCCTTAAACCGCAGCCGCTCCGCTGACGATCTCGGAAATCTCCTGGGTGATTGCGGCTTGACGGGCCTTGTTGTAGATGAGCTGTAGCTCGTCGATGAGATTGCCGGCATTATCGGAGGCGGATTTCATAGCGACCATGCGTGCGGCTTGCTCGCAGGCCCCGTTCTCCACCACCCCTTGGTAGGCTAGGGACTCGATATAGCGCATGAGCAGGGCATCCAGCACCGTTTTGGCGTCCGGCTCGTAGATGTAGTCCCAATGGTGGCGCATCACCTCGTTCGTCTCGGCATCATCCGCTTTGATCGGCACTAGCTGCCGGATATCCGGTCGTTGTGTCATGGTGTTCATGAACACATTGCCTGCGATATGGATGGCATCGATCTTACCGGCTTCGTAAGCATCCAGCATCACCTTGACGATGCCGATCAGGTCCTCGATATGGGGTTGATCGCCGAGGTGGGTCGCTTGTGCCAGGACGTTGCCACCGAAGCGTTTGAAGAAGCCGAGGGCCTTGTTGCCGATGGTGGCAAACGCGATCTCGACCCCGATTTGTTGCTGGACCTTGATTTCATGGACTATCTTGCGGAACAGATTACTGTTGAGTCCGCCGCACAAACCACGATCAGAGGAGACCACAATATAGCCGACGCGCTTGACCTCACGCTCGGTCGCTAGGTAGCTGTGCTTGTATTCCGGCACCGCATGACGTAGGTGAGAGATCACCTGCAGCATCTTCTCGGCGAAGGGACGGGAGGCGGACATGCGCTCCTGTGCCTTGCGCATCTTGGACGCCGCGACCATTTCCATGGCCTTGGTGATTTTCTGTGTGCTCTTGATACTGGCAATCTTGGTGCGTATTTCTTTCGCGCCGGCCATGTGTTCAGCTCCTAGCCGTCAGCATCCCGATTTGGATCAATGCGGACCGCCGATTGTCGTTTACATTTCACCCCACAACCACCTTTACAAAAGGGCTAAAAAGATAGCCGTGCGGGTTAGAGACACCCCACTATTTCCTACAGCCTACCGCCACATACAACCGGCTGCTAAAAGGCACAGAACAGAGTGGCATAGCTTTTGGTAATCCGAGTTAATTCTCCTTATTTTCTTCCTTGTCAGCTTTTTTTTCTTCAATTAAATGAGTGGCTCTTACTCCCATTTCCCTACACACCGGAAACAACGAAATCATAACACCACCCTTCTCCGTTTATATAAAGATCGACATTCACGGAGAAATCTTTAGGAGCATAGATTTTGATACATTTTAATCTTGACATGAAACTGCTTTCTTATGGAACACTTTTGGCTTCAACAAAGCTCTTTATGACACTGTTAAAGTTTATCCAAATAGCTATCTTTAACATTATCAATCTCTGTTTTGATAAGCTCTTTTGTAATCATAGGATTCGCTTTTATACTGAAATAAGCCGATTTGGTAACCACAGGTCTTCCAGGTCGATGGGCACCGATTCGAAGGGTGGCGCGACAACCCGATCGGTACCGGCAAAGCGACCGATTTCCAGCCAGATGCCGGCATCAAGCCGGTATGCTTCCAGTGTGCACTTGGCCAGATCGACTAGCCAGGCATACCGCACGCCACAGTATCCATACAGGGGCATCTTGATCTCAAGATCCTTACTCGCCGTGTGCGGGGATAGAATCTCGCATACTCAATCGGGAGCTACCTTGATACAGTTCCCGTCGGGGGGGCAGCAGATGCTCGCGCCGCCAACCCGCCATATAAGGAGGGTCGCGGCTGCGTATGGAGCTGTCCGTTCAGAATCTCCCCGGTTAGACCTTCGGGCAGAGCCTCGATGGATTCATAAGAGAATCGGTTGAATTGCCGGTTGCATTACTCCTCTCCCTTCTCTCGAAGGGGCAAATACTCAACCCTATCCTACGTGCTCTTAACTCCATTGATCCATGTTGTTCAGCTCCTAGGTTGTTCAGCTCCTAGCTCTCGTCTGTTTGCACCGAAGTCAATGCAGATCGCTGATCGTCCGTTTGGGGGATAGTAAAAAACGGTCGGCTAGATGCGATTGTCAGGCTCTGGGTTGCGTGAGTAAATACCTTATTGCCCCAAACACCTTGTTCAAATCGGTAATAGCTATTCCGGCTTTATGCATTGTATTCTTCTTGAACTTGCGAAATAGATTTGAAATCCGTAAACGCCATTTTATGACCCTGAGTTTTGTATATATTTCTTAAAGTCTGATGCCGACCATAAGCCATACCATATTCCTGAAATTCAGGATCAAGTTGAAGTTGATGTGTGGTATAGCGTCGGCATTTATGAATGAATCAACCGCAGTCTGGAGGGCTTTAATCTTCCTATGGACTTTTTCGTCTCGTAACTACCTGAATTTAAGAAATTTACTTTAGTTTTGAGGCTTTGGAGCTTAACTTAATTTAATGGCATTGCGGTATAGCTCACCTCTCTCCCGGTGTTCTCACCGGGAGCCAGGGCCTTGATTTGGTTACCAAGTATGAGTCGCCTTGAAATCCTTGATCGCCGCGTGCAGGGCATCCGCGATTTTGTCGTCGTAGTCACCGGTGGTATCGATCTTGTCGATAAGCTCCGATTGGCTGGTCTTCATGTAGGTCTGCAAGGCGTGCTCGAAATCCACCACCTTGTTGACCTCCAGGTCATCCAGATAACCCTCGTTAGCGGCGAATAGGGAGATCGCCATCTGACCGACACTCAAGGGGGCATACTGGACTTGCTTCATGAGCTCGGTCACGCGCTCGCCGCGTTGCAGCTGCTTGCGCGTGGCCTCGTCCAGGTCGGAAGCGAACTGGGAGAAGGCGGCCAGCTCTCGATACTGGGCCAGAGCCAGCCGTACCCCGCCGCCGAGCTTTTTGATGACCTTGGTCTGGGCGGCACCACCGACCCGGGATACCGAGAGTCCGGCGTTGATGGCCGGGCGGATACCGGCATTGAACAGGTCGGTCTCCAGGAAGATCTGTCCGTCGGTGATGGAGATGACGTTGGTGGGTACGAAGGCGGACACATCACCGGCCTGGGTCTCGATGATCGGCAGGGCGGTCAGTGAGCCGGTCTTGCCTTTGACTTTGCCGTCGGTTAGCTGCTCCACGTGCTCCGCGTTGATCCGTGCGGCCCGTTCGAGCAGGCGTGAATGCAAGTAGAAGACATCGCCCGGGTAGGCCTCACGACCTGGCGGACGACGCAGTAACAGGGAGACTTGCCGATAGGCCCAGGCCTGTTTAGTCAGGTCATCATAGATGATCAGGGCGTCTTCGCCCTTGTCGCGGAAGTATTCACCCATCGCGCAGCCGGAGTAGGGGGCGATATACTGCATAGCTGCGGAGTCGGCAGCGCCCGAGGACACGATGATGGTGTGATCCATAGCGCCGTGCTCTTCGAGCTTGCGTTGGATCCCGGCTACCGACGAGTTCTTTTGGCCGACGGCAACATAAATACACTTTATGCCGGCGCCTTTCTGGTTGATGATTGTATCGATGCCCACGGCTGTCTTGCCCGTTTGGCGGTCACCGATGATCAGCTCGCGTTGGCCGCGGCCGATGGGCACCATGGAATCGATGGCCTTCAGGCCCGTCTGCACCGGTTGGTCCACCGATTTACGGCTGATGACGCCGGGGGCGACCTTTTCGATGGGGGAGGTTGCGGTCGCCTCGATCGGACCCTTGCCATCGAGAGGGTTGCCCAGAGAATCGACGACGCGACCCAACAGGGATTCGCCGACGGGGACCTCCAGCACGCGCCCAGTGCAGCGCACCCAGTCGCCTTCCGATAGGTGCGTGTATTCGCCGAGTACCACCACACCCACGGAGTCCCGCTCCAGATTCAGCGCCAGCCCATAGGTGTTGCCGGGAAACTCCAACATTTCATAGTACTGGACATCGGAAAGGCCATGGATGCGGGCAATACCATCGGTCAGACTAACAATAGTGCCTTCCGTGTGGGCCTCGCTCGTAAGCTCGAATTGCTCGATCTTTTGCTTGATCAGATCGCTGATTTCGGATGGATTCAGTTGCATGGCGGTTTCCCGTTAGAATTGCAATTCGGTGGCCAACTTGTGCAGCTTGCTGCGCACGGACCCGTCGATCACCAAGTCCCCGACGTGAATCCGGACGCCTCCCACCAGGGATGAATCGGTCTCGGTCGTTACTTCCACTTGCGCCCCGAGGCGTTTTTCGAGCGCCATGGCTAGGTCTTTCCGTGCATCCTCCCGGAGTTCGAAGGCACTCGATATTCGCACTTGGCGAATACCTTGGTGCTGTGTCGCGAGTCTCCCGAAGAGGCGGGCGATTTCAGGAAGGAGGGATAGTCGGTTATTCGCCGCCAGTAGCGAGACCAGGTTGCCGGCTTCCGCCGGCAACCCGTCGCCGGCAACCTCCAGGATCACGCTGCGGAGACGTTCGCGCGGTAGGTTCGGGTTGCCGATCTGCTCCGCCATGGCGGGATCAGCGGCGATTGCCGACAGGGTAGCCAGGGCATTACTCCAGGCCTCTTGCTGTTCGGTCTCCCGCGTCCGTGCGAAGACGGCTTCGGCATAGGGCCGTGCGATGGTCGTGATGTCTCCAGCCATGAGCGCACCTTAGATCTGTTGCGCGAAAGAATCGACAATGGTGCCGTGCGCGGCCGGGTCGATTTCTTTCTCCAGGATCTTCTCTGCCGCCGCAATAGCCAAGACCGCAATCTTCCCCCGCAGCTCTTCGCGGGCCCGGTTGGTCTCCTGCTCGATCTCGGCCTGCGCCGCGTGGACTAGTCGTGTGCCTTCCTCGCGGGCATCCTGTTTGGCCTCGTCGATGATCTCGGTGGCGCGCTTTTGGGCTTGGCTCACGATGTCGGCGGCCTTGGTCTTGGCGTCCTTCATGGTCTTGGCCGCCCGTTGTGCTCCGAGCTCTTGCTCCTTGTGGCCACGTTCGGCCGCTGCCAAGCCTTCGGCGATTTTTGCCTTGCGTTCCGCCAGCGCGTTGACGATGGGCGGCCAGACGAACTTCATGCAGAACCAGACGAACGCCGCGAACGCGATCATCTGGAGTACGAGAGTCAGATTGATGTTCATGTCGTTGCCTCGAAAAGGGGCGAGCGCCTTGATCCGAGTTCAGAGGTGGGATCTTCTCGTCAGACAGCGAACATCAAGTACAGCCCCATGGCGATCGAGATGACCGGCAGAGCGTCGGTGAGACCCATGACAATGAAGAACTGGGTACGGAGCATGGGGATCAATTCGGGTTGGCGTGCGGCACCTTCGAGGAAACGTCCACCGAGGACACCGATACCGACGGCGGCACCAAGGGCACCCAGACCTAGCATGAGACCGGCTGCGATGAAAACGACTGCTTGAGCGAACTCCATAGTTTCCCCCTTTCTAGTGGGTGTGAGTAAGGTTGAAATCGATCAGTGATGGTGATGTGCCATATCCAAATAGACGATGGTCAACACCATAAAGATGAAGGCTTGCAAGGTAATGACCAGGATATGGAAGATGGCCCACCCGAGCTGCAGCAAACCGCCACCGAGACTCACGGCGATATTATGGCCGTACATGAGCGCGATCAGGATAAAGATCATCTCGCCGGCATACAGATTTCCGAACAGTCGTAGGGCGAGCGAGACGGGTTTGGAGAGGAGATTGATACCTTCCAACACTAGGTTGGCGGGTAGGCCCCATTTGCCGAATGGCTGGAGTGTCAACTCGCCGAGAAATCCGCCGACTCCCTTGATCTTGATGCTGTAATAAACAACAAGGAAGAAGACCGTCAACGACATGCCGAAGGTGGCGTTCGGATCGGTGGTGGGGACGACTTTCAAGAACACATGATGCGGGTCCGCACCGAACAGTGCAGCTACCGCTTGAAATGCATAGGGGATGAGGTCGACCGGGACCAGGTCCATGAGATTCATCAGGAAGACCCAGACGAAGATGGTCAAGGCCAAGGGGGCGACCAGGGGATTCTTGCCGCTGAAGGAGCCACGGACATTTTCTTCCACGAAGTCGACAATCCATTCCACGAAATTTTGCGCCCCACCCGGCTCCCCCGCCGTGACCTTGTTGGCGACCTTTTTAAAGAACCAGAGAAACAGGCCACCGAGCAGCAGCGAGAAGAACATGGTATCGACGTGGATGGCCCAGAAGCCCATTTCCGCCGCTTCTTCCACCGAGGTCGCGAAGGTCCAACCCTGCTCCGGATGATTGCCGAGGGTGAGGTTGGTTAGATGGTGGTTGATGTAGCCTTGGGACGTAAGCGTTTCGGAAGAAGCCATTGATTGTCTCTCGGGTGTTTAATACGAGAAGTCTAAACCGACCGGACAACGCTGTATGCTTTACTAATTATTCGGAGCACCTTGTCAGCTGCTTAACTATCTCATCCGTATTCGACTTTGCTACGGATGCAATAGCCGCAGCCGATGTTTCCGCCTCCAATGCCTGAATGTGCTCATAACCCAACTTCTTTAGGCTGCTATTTCTCCAGTTATTCCCCTTTATGCCACACAAAATATTTATTCCGAATCCAATAAGGGAAATGAACAGCATACCCCCTAAACTTTCTTCCTGTGCAAACGCGGAGTGTACTATTGACAGAACAAAGGCTACTGCAATGATGGCCAAGCCATAACCCCACAACTTCTTGATGAATACCCATATCCAAGTGAAGAAAAAAGCCGGCCATGAGAAACCTATTTTAACTGCCTGATATCCTCGCACGGGATGTTTGTACACATGAAAAGTCTTCATCTCTTCATATCTTGTCGACAGCTAATAGACATTTCGGCCGGACGCGAGGATCACGGGTAACACCTGTACGGCGAAGTAGGCGGCGAACAAGGCAGGTAAGCTCACATTTTCGACTGTCGTGAAGACGATGACGAATAGCCCCAAGGCGAGGGATAGCTTGACGAACTCCGCGCCATAAAACCGCGCCAAGAGTGATTCTGGATCCTGGGCCCGGTAGTGCCAGAAGACCCGGAAAGCGAAGACCGCATTCGCCATCAGGCATACCAATGCCCCGATCAGAACCGATAATGCAAGCGACAAGCCGAAAGGTGAGACCACCACTGTCAGAATAGGCGTCAGGGCAATCTGGGCGATCAAAATACCCTTGGTTTGCCGCGCATCCGGCTGTTGCATGGGTTCTTCTACGCACCTCGGGGGTATTCCCTTGCCGATAGCGCAGTATATGGATTGCCGGCGATACCGTCAAACCCCGATCAGCCGCCGTTGGGACACCTTTGAAAAATTCAAGGTACCCGTAGGTATAGGGGCACTTTATCGTCTTTAATTCCATAACTGATTATAAAACCATAGAAAAATGAAAACTGCATTTTTGCATCAAGATTTGAAAAATTCCAAAGATGGAATATTTTAAGTCCTCTGTCATCATCCCTTAGCAGAATATCATGATGCGCTGCAACATTGCCCGTTGCAACCGAAATTTCGAAAGCCTGTTGGTATCCGATTTCACCTTAATTTTGAGAGATCCTATGGAGACCCTTCGTGGAAAAATGGTCTATTAAAAACCAACTTTATGTTTTTAAAGGTATTATCTGGGAACCAGTCGTATGAGGGCCCTTTGAAAAATTCAAAGTCTCCACTAGTGCTCCAGTCTTTAGTTGAATAAATTCAGTTGGTTATCTTAATCGCGCCCGTCGGGACTATATACTGAATCGTTAATCGGTTTATTTCAATGAAATTGTTCGAAGATGATGAGACTCAGAATCTGTAGAATTGTGTGGAAACGGACAGCGATTTTCAGCCGCTTCTTGATATATGGCCACGAGCACATAGACGGAAATGGCGATCTCGAGAAGACGAATATACCTGTGTACATGCGT
>Ga0056123_1000072_pt1 | contig 20971 bp, 16 predicted proteins | sample WorMetHEROISLAND_3_FD_71122 | JGI IMG/M metagenome (GOLD analysis project Ga0056123, IMG submission 71122) | Marine gutless worms symbiont microbial communities from Max Planck institute for Marine Microbiology, Germany - Olavius sp. 3 HERON ISLAND ...
GCGTGCCCCAGGCCTCCTGCTCCACGAGGCGGTAGCGGTAGGTCCCGGGGGCGCTCACCCCGGGATCCGCCAGCCAGTACTGGCCCCCGCGGGGCGCGTGGATCAGCCCCGACAGCAGGGCCGGGTTGACACGGGTAAAGTCCTTTTCCCCCGGATCCCGGCGCTCTACGTAAAACCCCGCCGTGCCACGCTCCTCCAGGGTATCCCAGCGCGCCACGGCGAGCAAACCGTCGCCGTCGGCGTCGAGGATCGCCTTCAGGGCCTTCCGTACCGCGCTGATATCGGCCCCGGACAGCGTTTCCGATAGCGCCGAGTCGTACCGCTCCAGCAGGGCCGGCAAATCGCCCCTTGCAGAGAGCTGCGCCAGAAACTCCTCCACCGAATCCATACCCACGGTAAAAGCACCCACGGTCGCGCTGGTGGGGTTCACCGTGACTTGATAATCCTCGACTTCGCCGTTGAGATAAAATCCGGTTGGACTCAGCGCACTTGCGGTGGAGACCCGACAACGCGCGTAGGTCGTGGTTGTTGAAGGGACCGGAAAATGCCAGGAGAGCGTACGACTGGCCCCCTGGCTGCCGGGGGGCACATCGGCGGCACAGCGCTCCTCTGCCGGGGTGTCTTCAAAGGTGCCGTTGACGGTCGACGTGTCGGCTGCCGAAGCCACTCCGCCGTCTAACCAGCAGCACACCCGCGCCGGGTCGCTCGTATTGTTCGTCACCGTTGCCGTTGCCGTAATGACCTTGTTGTCGTAACTGAAAACCACACCGTCTTCGTCATCGTTACCATCGAAGTCGTCGGCGGCCGCGTCTACGTTCACCTGTGTACTGCGGTCCGCATCGCCCGGAACGGCGCCCAGGTAGGCCGCCGAACTGGTCCCAAGAAGCGCGTGCCCCGCCGGTGTATAGCCTTGGGCGTCACCATAATCGAGGTCCGGGAAGCTAAGCACTACCGTGTCATCCCCTGAGGCAACCACATTATTACAATTATTGCTCGTGACCACTGATGCCGACACTGATGCCGACATGGTGGCCGTGTTACTGATGGAGGGGCTTGCGTCGACATCGGCTTGAGTGACCACATGCGTTCCAGTATAAACCCAAACTTCACCGATATCCATAACACTATCATTTCCGGTATCACCTGAATCAGGTGTATCAGGGTTGTTGTCGTTGGGAAATTGAACCAACATTGAGTCAACCACATTAACATTCTCCAGATCTACATTACCAATGTTTTCACCCGTGATAGTATAGTGGATGATATCACCGGGAACCGGATTCTGAGGTGTTTTGCCCGGGCTGAAATCAATAGTTTTCGTTACCTCTAAAGCCACACAGGTAACAAACACCTCCGGAGAATTAAATTCACATTGCGATACGGCTCCACAGTTTGGGGGAGTCCCTCCGGCCACCGGCGCCGTATAATCCATCACCGATTCACTGGTTTTAATGAGACCACATTGACCCGGATTGGTGACATCGGGGTCTGCCCGGATTTTGTATCCCAGTGATATGGTTTCTTCGTTCACCTGCTCCACATCCCAGTTAATGACGCCGGTGGGGTTCTCGTTTGCCGTACCTTTACCTTCGATGAAACTGCCCTGTATCAGATTGAACGGCGGCCGGCTGAGAGTGTCGGTAACAAGGCCGGTACTAAGTCTCTTTTTGGCCGCAAACAAAATCTGTTTCAGAATCTGCTCATAAATCCTGTCGAGATCGGCGTCGGTCTCGGTCTCGAAATAATGATTGCCCGGTTCGTTCCCCGGCGTGGTAACGGCCTTGATCATGGTATTGGTCGCGACGATCTGCTCGTCGCCGCCGATGCGGCCGAACAAGCCGATGCCGAAGACGATGGTGTCACCGGAGCCGGGAACGACACCCTCGTTCTGAGCATCTATACCCGCCTGGCTTGCCGCCCGAGTGCAATCGGTGGGGATCCTGGCGCCTTGACAACTCACCGGTGGATTGCCATAGAGGAGGGGAACACCATCGGTGAGCAGTACGATGACGCGAATGCGGTCACAATCGTATGTAGCGCTGTTCCGCATCTCATTGTCTGCGAGGGTGAAGCCCTGCTCGATGTTGGTAGAGTGTATAGTGCCGGTCAGACCACCGATCGCACTGGCGACGTCGCTAAAGGTACCGGTCAGCGCCTGGTCCAGAGAAGCGGTCCTAGAGTAGCTCACCAACCCAACCCGGTTCTGCCCGGTGGGATTGCTGATCGTGAGCAGCTCGTCGGCGAACTTGTGGGCCGCGTTCTTGGCATAGGCTAGAGGTGCGGTGCCGGAGTAGGGGTACGATGTCTCGGGACTTTCACCCATACTGCCGGATTCGTCGATCACCAGAATAGCCTCGATGGGTCGCGGCGGCGGATCGCCCGTGATGGTGAGCGCCACATCCCACTGGTTGCACTCGCCATCCGTCGGCACAACACTCTTGTCGATAACCACCTGGACAGGGTCGTTGGTGTCACAGCTCCGGGGATTAACGGGGTCCGGAAGAGCCAAGACCGGAATATCCTGCAGAGTCATCGGTACGTTGATGTTAACTGTCTCCGAATACTGCCCGTCACTTGAATGGTTTGGGTGGTCAAAACCGGCGGCGACAGGAGGGGCCCCGCGCCCGTCGGTATTGGTCCGGGCAAGGCCCGCGCCGTCCATTGCGAAAAGAGAGCCGCAGGTTACCAAAAGAATGAGCGCCCCCCAGCGAAACCCTTTTTTGCGGGTGACAGTACCGATGCGCCCCGCGTAGACATTTTTCGCCGCCGCTTGCGCCGGGGATCTCCCGGCAAACGGAAGGGAGCGTAAACTTGCCGCCGTCACCCCCAAAAGATGACGGATTTTTCCCTGATTGCTTTTCTTCATGAGCATCGAATTCATTGTCTCTGCCTCCTTCGTTTTGGGTCTCAACTTCTTTCGTTTTCGTCCCGGAACGTCAAACCGGACCGCTCGTCTGAGAGACCGGGTTTGGCCGCCATGATCGTCGGCATGGGAATGCTGACCTACATAAAAACCCTTTGCCGCCAAACAAGGCCGGTAGGGCGGCAATCCTTTGCCGCCAAACGACGAACCGTTCGCCCGCGAGACCGGGTTGGCCGCCATGATCATCGGCATGGGAATGCCGACCTACGACGAACCGATCTCCCGCGAGACCGGGTTGGCCGCCATGATCGTCGGCATGGGAATGCCGACCTACGACAGACCGCCCGTCTGCGAGACCGGATTGGCCGCCATGATCGTCGGCATGGGAATGCCGACCTACGACAGACCGCTCGTCTGCGAGACCGGGTTGGCCGCCATGATCGTCGGCATGGGAATGCCGACCTACGACGAACCGATCTCCCGCGAGACGAGGTTGGCCGCCATGATCGTCGGCATGGGAATGCCGACCTACGACGAACCGCTCGCCCGCGAGACCGGGTTGGCCGCCATGATCGTCGGCATGGGAATGCCGACCTACGACGAACCGATCTCCCGCGAGACGGGGTTGGCCGCCATGATCGTCGGCATGGGAATGCCGACCTACGACGAACCGCTCGCCCGTGAGACCGGGTTTGGCCGGTGAGTTCTCCGTCTTTATATGAAACGTCTTACCAAACATGTACAAAAAGAAAGCCTTTCATCGTTCGTTGTGACTGTTTACGGCCATGGAGGGTCGTCTGTCAGAACCCCTTCTTTGGTATATCCATACACTCCGGCCCCCGGCCCCGCCACCATGTTCGGGCGGTATCTCATAGCAGGTTCGGGGCTATATCTCACGGCAAGTACAACTTGTCAACATAATAATCCGACACAATATTATATCACATTGATATTATATCCCTTTGGCCTGTCGGAATCCCTTCATCCACAGCCGCTATGCAGGTCGGCATCCCCATGCCGACAGGCGGAGGGTTGCAACCTGCACGCGCCGACGCCTTGTTTGGCGGCAAAGGATTGCCGCCCTACCAACCTTGTTCGGCGGCAAAGGGTTTTTATGTAGGTCGGCATTCCCATGCCGACAGGCGGGGGTTGCAACCTGCACACGCTGACACCTCGTTTGGCGGCAAAGGGTTACCGTCCTACCAGCTTTGTCCGGCGGCAAAGGGTTTTTATGTAGGTCGGCATTCCCATGCCGACAGGCGGGGGTTGCAACCCGCAAGCGTTGACGCCTTGTCCGGCGGCAAAGGATTGCCGCCCTACTTTATGACCGTTTGAAGAAATAGTTGTGACTTGATGAAAAATAGACTATGAATAATCTGGAGGTTCGCATGATTGCTTCACAAAGCCGATAACAGCGAAGGAGAAGACAATGAAAAAATTGCTGACAGGTATGGTGATACTGGCTTTTATTCCTGCAATGGCAAGCCCGGTGATGGCCGGCGGGGCAATCAACAAGAGCAACCGCAGCGTAGAATTCATGCGGATATTTGCCCGTAACGCGGCCACGGACAGTGCTGACATCATGACTTACAACCCGGCGGGGACGGTCAAAATGACCGATGGTTTTCATTTGAATGCGTCCGTGCAATATCTGATCGAAAAAGAGTATGAGGGCAATTTTTTAGATCAGACTTTCGCAACAGATGAACCGTCATTGATTCCACATTTCTTTGCCGTCTTTTCCAGGGATCGCTGGGCCGGATATTTTGGGGTGGATGTACCCGTGGGCGGCGGCAAGGTGGATTACAAAGATGGAAACTTCACCTCTTTTAGCGTGGGTCAGATGATTGCCGGATTAACGGGTCTGCCGCTGACCCGCCATTCAGTCGAGGCGGAAAGCTTCGGAATTGCGTACACCCTAGGCGGTGCGTTTCAGATTACCGACATGATCTCCGCTTCCCTGGGGCTCCGTTACATTGACGCCGCCACCGAGTTCGACGGCAGCGCCACAAACGGCCCCCTGACCAATCAAATTGCATTTGATGCGGATGCCGATGGCTGGGGCGGGATCATGGGCCTTGATTTTTTTCCCAATGAGAAAACGACGGTGGGAATCAAGTACGCCGCCAAAACCGAACTGGAATATGATTATTCGGTCCGGGAAGGCGACCGGATTCTGGGCGCTATCGATATCCGTGACGGCGATCGGAAAAACGATGATCTGCCCGCCGAGCTGGCGCTGGGATACTCTTACCAGGTGACACCCGAATTGCGGGGCGAAGTGGGCCTGATGTACTACTTTAATAAAGACGCCGATATCGGCGGCACCACTTTACGGGAAGGACTGGAAGATCGAATCGATGACAGTTGGGAGGTCGGACTGGGCTGCGAATTTGCCATTTCCGACGCATTGAAAATCAGCGGCGGTTATCTCTATTCCTCCATGGGGGTGGATCCTGCAGAGAGTTCCAAGTTTCTGCCGGATCTGGATGCCCACACTGTGGGTGTCGGCCTTCAGTGGATGGCCATGCCCGGGCTGGCTCTGAACTTTGCCGCAGGAAATGTTTTTTATGAGAGCGACAGCTATGTGGATACCACCCTGGGCAGACCCATTGAGATCGAATACAAAAAAAACATTCCCTACATAGGAACCGGGATTCAGTACAGCTTCTAACCGCCATGGCCGTAAACAGCCGCAACGAACGATGAAAGTCTTTCTTTTTGTACATATTCGGCAAGACTTTTCATAAAACAGAGAGCCTTCGTGTGAGTACGTCTGATGCACCCCCGAACAAACCGGGTTTTAAACGGCGGCTTTGGGCCAAATTACCCCTTGTTTGCCTGATTTTTTTACTCATCTGCGTCGGGGTGTTATTTTCCCGGATTCAATCCAGAAAAGAGACCCTTCAGGCCGAGCAGGAAGCGGCCCTCAAAACCAGTGAACCGCTGGTCAATGTGGTGACCCTGGAAGCGCTGCCCCGGGAGATGGCGGATGAAATCAATTTTCCGGGAACGGTGATTCCCTTTATGGAGGTTACCGTGCTGGCCGAGGTCCGCGGCCAGGTGACCAACCGCCATGTGGATCAAGGGGCCGTAGTGAATAAGGGTGATGTTCTGGTGACGCTGGATGCCCGGGATTATGAAAATCAACTGGCAGCGTCTAAGGCTTCATACCGGGCTGCTGTCGCGCATAAAAACCGGATCGCAAAACTCTACCAAAAAAAGCTTGCAACCCGCAGCCAGTATGACGACGCCGTCGCCCAGGTCAACACCCTACAGGCGGGAATGGATACGGCTACACTCAATGTCGGCCGCGGGGTGGTTCGGGCGCCCATGGACGGGGTGCTGAACCGACTGCCCGTTGAAGTGGGGCGGTATCTTCATGTGGGCGATCCCGTTGCCCACATCATTGACATTGACCCGGTAAAAGTCGCGGTGGGTATTCCGGAATCGGATGTGGATGCGGTGCGCGGGATTGACTCTTTTGACATCACCGTTGATGCCCTGGGGGGTAGAGTCTTTACCGGAAAGCCGTACCGCTTTTCCAAAACCGCTGATGCGATGGCGCGGCTCTATCCATTGGAAATTTTGTTGGATAACGCCGACGGACAGCTTTTACCCGACATGTTTACACGGGTTGCGATTGTTAAAAAGCGAATTTTCGATGCCCTGGCGGTGCCGTTATATACGGTGATTACCAAAAATGACGCCGCCTATCTCTACGTGGTTGAAGAGGACCGCGCCCGGGGAAAAAGGGTCCAACTGGGTATCCAGGAAGGCTGGTTTGTCCAGGTTACCGAAGGGTTGGCGCCCCATGACCAGGTCATTGTTGTGGGTCACCGTGGCGTCAGTGAAGGTTCTGCGGTCCGGGTGGTGCGTACCGTCGCCGATCCCAAAGAGATCCGGCCATGATTGTTTCCGATATCGCCGTTAAAAACCGTACCAGCGCGGTGATTGTAGCGTTGATCATCATCATTATCGGCCTGTGGTGTTACAACGCGCTTCCCAGGGAATCTTCGCCTGATATTACCATTCCCAACGTCTTTGTGGTGACCGACTACAAAGGGGTTTCCGCCGCCGAGATGGAAACCGGCGTGACGATTCATATCGAGAAAAAGTTACAGGGGCTGGATCGGGTAAAAAAGATTCAATCCATCTCCTCGGAGGGGCTTTCGCAGATCAATATCGAATTTATCCCCGGCACCGACATCGACGAAGTGCTTCAGAAGGTGAAGGACAAGGTTGATGAGGCCAAAGGAGATCTGCCGGTGGATCTGGAGAATGATCCGTCGGTGTTTGAAGTCAATTTTTCCGAGCTGCCCATCGTCATCTATTCCATGAGCGGCGCCTGCGGTATCGTCTGTCTAAAAAAACTGGCCGATGACCTGGCTGACGATATCGAGGCGATTCCGGGAGTTCTCGAGGTCAGTGTCACCGGCGGCCGCGAGCGTGAGGTTCGCATTGAGGTGGATCCGGAAAAACTGGCCTACTACCAGATTCCCATCACCCGGTTTCAGCAGGTGGTGGCCAGTGAAAACCGGAACACTTCCGGCGGCGCCATTACATTGGGTGACGGCCGGTTTCAGTTGCGGGTGCCCGGAGAGTTTTCCTCACCGGAGGAGATCGCCGGGTTGGTAATCGCCAGCCCCGGCGGTCGGCCGGTGTATCTAAAGGATGTGGCGCGGATCGTGGACGGCCTGGAGGATGAGACCAGCCGCTCCCGTTTAAACGGACGGGAAGCGGTCAATATCGCCATTACAAAACGGGTGGGTGAAAATATCATTCGTATTACCGACCAGATCAACGCACTTATTGAACAAGAGAGTCAAACCTGGCCCAAAGGCACCTTGTTGAGCAAGCTGATGGATCAGGCCAGGGATATTCGCAACATGGTGGCCGACCTGGAAAACAATATCATCTCCGGGTTGATCCTGGTGGTGGTGGTCCTGCTTTTCGCATTGGGGATACGCAACGCGATTTTGGTCAGCATGTCGATCCCTTTTTCCATGTTTTTGACCTTTATGGTGCTCTACACCCTGGATATCACGCTCAATATGGTGGTGCTCTTTTCCCTTACCCTGGCGTTGGGGATGCTGGTAGACAACGCCATTGTGATTGTGGAAAATGTCTACCGCTATATAGAGCAGGGTTTTTCCCGCGTCGAAGCGGCCATGAAGGCGACCGGCGAGGTGGCCTGGCCGGTGATCGGGTCGACGCTGACCACCCTGGCGGCCTTTTTCCCCATGATTTTCTGGCCGGGGATTATGGGCGATTTCATGAAGTATTTACCCATCACCCTGGTGGTGACGTTAACGTCGAGCCTTTTTGTGGCCATGGTGATCAATCCCGCCCTGGCTGCTATTTTCATGCGTGTAAAGGGGGATCAGCCCGAACAGACGGCAGGGGCTTCAAGCGAAACGGGTTCGCCCAACGAATCGCCCGTTGAGGTAAAGGGCGGTCTTCTTTTGGCATACACCCGTTTTCTGAAATTTGTGTTGGGGCATCGGGTCACAACCCTTTTGATCTCTTTTACCGCACTCATTTTGCTGTTCCAGGTGTGGCTACTCGCCGTCGGACTAAAAACACCAGTGGAGTTCTTTCCCACCATTGATCCCAACGCGGCCTACATAAATATTGATCCGCCGGAAGGCGCCAGCCTCGATTATATTGACCGCATTGCCCAAAAAATCGAGATGGTGGCCGCGGGCGCCGCCAGGGACGCCCCGGAGCAGGCGGAGTCCCTCCCGGTGGAGGGTTATCTCAAGGCATTGGCGTCCAAGCAGCATCATAATCTGCAGGATGAAGCCTATACCGGGCCCAGTGACCTGCCCAACCTGGAATACATTTACGCCAAAACAGTAAAATCCAGCGGCGGCGCCGCCGGATTCGAGGCCAATAAACCAAACCATGTGGGGTTGCAGTTTATCGATCTCGCCAGGCGGGTACGGCCGTCGGCGGAAACCTTGCATGAAATCCGTCAGCGGCTGCTCGCGTTGGCCGGAGCGGAGATTACCGTGGCTGAACAGGAGGAAGGGCCGCCCACCGGTGCGCCCATTACTATCGAAATCTCGGGCAAAGATTTTACTACCTTGGGAGAAATTGCCGAAAAGGTCAAAGAGATTGTGCGCCAGGTACCCCACACCGAAGATGTGCAAGACGATCTGGTGGAGGGGCTGCCCTCGATTACAGTTCAGATTGACCGTCAAAAAGCGGCCCTATACGGTTTTACCACCGACGCCATCGGCAATGCCCTAAAAACCGCCTACAACGGGCTGGATATTTCAACTTACCGTGAAGGAGATGAAGATTTTGACATCGGTGTGACTCTGCCTGAAGAGGATCGGCGGATCACGGATGTGTTGAAAAGCCTGTTATTACCATCGGCAACAGGCCAAATGGTGCCGCTGACGACCCTGGGAAAAATTGAATATACCGGCAGTATTGGCGATATCAGCCGGATCAATCACGAGCGTACCATCACCGTTCGGGCCAATGTGGATGAAACCAGGGTCCCCGGCGCCGTGGCCCGGGTCCAGGCTGAAACATTGCTGGAAGCCTTTCCCCTGCCGCCGGGCTATCAGATTACCTTTACAGGTGAGTTTGAGTTCCAAAAAGAGTCCGAGGAGTTTTTAACCCGGGCTTTTGGGATCGCCGTATTTGCCATTTTTCTGATTTTGGTGACGCTTTTTAATTCGGTGACCCAGCCGCTGATTATCATGACCTCGGTGCTGCTTTCCCTGGCCGGGGCGTTTTTGGGGCTCTTTGTCCTGCAGTCGCCCTTTGGTATCATTATGTCCGGTGTGGGGGTGATTTCCCTGGCCGGGGTCGTGGTCAACAACGCGATTGTGCTCATCGATTATACCAACAAGCTGCGCCGCACGGGGTATGCTCTTGATGACGCCGTTGTTGCAGCGGGTGCGACTCGCCTGCGGCCGGTGCTTTTGACGGCCATTACCACTATATTGGGGCTGCTGCCCATGGTAACCGGCGTCTCATATGATTTCCATGTCATGGCCATCTCCTGGGTCAGTGAATCAACCCAGTGGTGGCGCTCCATGGCGATTGTGGTCATTTTTGGCCTGTTGTTTGCCACCATGCTGACGTTGGTGGTGGTGCCGACCCTCTATTCCCTATTGGCATCGGCCGGTAGCGGGATGACTCGTTTAAAGGAGGCCGTACGACGGATCTACTGGTGGCCCTACGAGAAGGTTACCGGCGAGAAAGTGGTTACTTCGTAAGATCAAAAGTTCGATTCCGCCTGATATGTTCCGGCTTCCCTTTTTTCCTTAATTCAACGTCTTTTTGAAAAGATCAGCGGTGTTCGAAACGGTTCCCGGTTTTTTGGCATAGTGCGTGGGTGCAGTCCCGGCCTTGAAGCATTCAAACCGGGTTTTTTCCGACTCGGCAATGGCCAGCAGCCCGGTTTTCGCATCAATGTTTACAAAAACAATATCTTCGGGGACCTGAAAAACCCGGACCGGTTTATCTGCCAGAACATGGGTCATATAGTCGAGCCAAATAGGACCGGCGGCCTTGGCGCCGCTCTCTTTGGGCCCTAATGATTCTGATTGGTCATGTCCCACCCAGGCGCCGGTGACAAAACGGGGGGTGTAACCGACAAACCAGGCATCCTTGAGACCATTGGTGGTACCCGTTTTCCCGGCCACGGGCCGTTTTAACACCCGCATTCGGGCGCCGGTGCCGGAATTGACCACACTTTCCAGCATACTGGTCATAAGATAGGCGGTGTTGGAGGCGATCACTTTCTCCCGGACAGCAACATTATCTTCCAGCACCTCGCCATTCCGGTCGACAATCCTGGTGATAAAAACCGGTGTGATTTTGTAACCCAAATTATCAAAGACCGTATATGCGTTGACCATCTCCAAAAGTGACACCCCGGATGAACCCAGGGCAATGGAAAGATTTTCACTCAAAGGCGCGGTGATGCCTAAATTACGCGCATAGTCAATGGCATACGAAACACCGATATCCTGCAAGATTTTGATGGTGATAATATTCATGGATTTTGCCAGGGCGTTACGCAACAAAATCTTGCCATGAAATGAGCGCTGATAGTTTTTCGGTTTCCAATAGCGCTGTTTGTTCTTATCCCAAAAAACGACGGGCGAATCAATCATGACCGTGGCCGGTGTATACCCCTTATCGATGGCGGCGGCATAGACGATGGGTTTAAAGGCGGAACCGGGTTGTCTGCGGGCTTGTATCGCCCGGTTGAACTGGTTGTTCTTAAAATCATAACCGCCAACCATGGCGACTACATGACCGTTTTCCGGTGAAAGGCTCAACAAGGCGCTTTGAACGGCGGGCTCCTGCTCCAGAGAGACCGGCCAGTTCTGGTCATGATCAGGCTTTTCACCCAATCGGACATCAATGATATCCCCCACTGAGAAAAGATCATTCAACGCCCGCTGTTTACCTTTTGACTGTAAGGCCCAGGCCATACTTTTTTGACTGATGACGCCCTTGTGACTTCCAATCTGAACCTGAATACCGCTCTTTTTAGCCGCAATCCGGGTGATCATCGCTTCGTACAGGTGGTGGGGAATCAATCCGCCCTTCGCGGTGATTTGCGCCTGGGCTTTTTCGGTATACGCTTCCATGGCGCCGGCTGGTAATTGCCTTTTAGGGCCACGGTAGCCATGACGTTTATCCAGGGCGCGCAAACCTTTTTCAATGGCTTGTTGGGCAAACCCCTGGTAGATGGTATTGACGGCGGTATGGATGGTTAAGCCCTCTTTATAAAGCGCGTCCGCACCATATGTTTCTTCAGCATATTGGCGCACATATTCGGTGTAATAAGGGGTTTTCTCGAGATAGGGGTTGCCCCGTGGTTTGATCTCCAATTTCCGGGCCATGGCATCGGTGGCTTCCACATTGGTGATATAACCATCTTCCACCATTCGGTTTAACACATAGATTTGCCGTTGCCGGGCTTTTTCCGGCGCCTTAAGGGGCGAATAGCGGCTGGGCGCCCGGGGCAGCCCCGCCAAAACAGCACATTCGGCCAAGGTGAGATCTTCCACTGATTTGCCGAAATAGTTCTCGGCGGCGGCGGAGACCCCGTATGCGCCATGGCCCAAGTAAATCTGGTTGAGGTAAAGATAGAGGATTTCAGCCTTGGAGAAGCTACGGTCGATGCGATAGGCCAGGATCGCCTCTTTGATTTTGCGCTCGTAACTGCGTTTCGGGCTGAGGAAAAAGGATTTGGTCACCTGCTGGGTAATGGTGCTGCCGCCTTGAACAATGGTCCCCGCTTCAATATTTTTTAAAAAGGCCCGGACGATACTGTAAAAATCAACCCCCTGATGTTTATAAAAACGAGAGTCTTCCGCCGCAACAAATGCATTGCGTAAGGTCGTCGGCATCTTCTCCAAAGGTGTCAGGATTCGTCGTTCTTTGAAAAATTCGCCGATCAGATAGCCGTCCGCAGAATAGATGGAAGAGATAATCGGCGGCTTGTAATCGGCCAGGGTGTTGATTTTCGGCAGGTCTTTATTTAAATAGAGGTAAACACCGATAGCAGCGGCGACGCCGGTAATAAAACCCGCCAGTCCCAGATAGAAAAGAAATTTAAATATGCGGCGCATTGTACCTTTTTTGCGCCGTCTTCTTTTGCGAATCGTGGTTGGCGAATCGTTGCCGGCGCCCTCTTTTCCATGGTTTTCCGATAGTTTGCCGATGGTGAATTTTGGTGGTTGCGCCAACATCGTATTCCGTTTCAAAGGTTGTACAGTAGCGGTCGTACATCAATCTTATTTGAATCATCCATATAAATGTCAGACTATACATAGGAAAAATTTATTTGGCAATTTGAAACGTTCCTCCAAGATTCGCGATTGATATTATGAGATCTTTTTTACCCAATGAGCCATTCCAAACCGCCAATGATCAACATCGCCGTCGCAAAAACCAGCGACCAGAGATACTCCTCGCGGGAATAATGAAATTGATGCAATGTATGCAAACGGCCGTTATACCCACGGCAGCGCATGGCCTGATGGACCCGTTCGGCTCTCAAGCCGGCCCGTACAAAGAGGATGCCTGCCATATAGGCATAGGTTTTGTAGGTGTGAAGATTGGTCCTGGGCAAAAAGCCCCGCATGATTGCCGCCCGCGACAACCGCCGATACTCCTGTTCGATCACAAAAATATAACGGTAGGTCAGCAGGAGCAGTTGCACCAATTTGCCGGGAACTTTCAGGCTTCCCAGGGCCGATCCCACCGTGGCGACAGGCTGGGTGGCCACCAGGGCGATAAAGACCAAAACAATGACGTTTGATTTGATGGTCACGCGGGCGGCCAGCATCAATCCCTCGTTGGTCAAGGCCAAAGGACCCATCTGCAACAAGGCGTTTCCGGAGACGGTAAAAGGCACCACCAGCCAGAAAAAAAAAATAAAGGTATTGACGATCAAAAGAGATCGAGCCACCTTGTTGATATCGAGCCGGGCGATGAGTACCAGGCCCAAAGAGACGATCAGCGCCGCCCAAAGGGCGCTACATCGGGTCAATACCGCCACGATAAGGGTCAAGAGCCCCGCCGCCGCAAGCTTACACCGCGGGTCCAGCCGATGCAGGGGTGAAGCGCCGATGGCAAAAGGTTCGTTGATCATCTTCCCTGGTCTTTGTCAAGGTTCACGGGAGTTGTCTCTCCATGGATGTGATCCATTGATCGGCTTTGGTGCGGCCGCTGTTCAGCATGATCACAAAGCGGTACTGGCCGCCCTGCTGGCTCGGTAAATAACCGGCGCGGGTTTCAATTCCCCTTAGGGTGCCTGTTTTGTAATAGGCGCGTCCTTTTTGTCTGAGCAGTTGGAAATGGGATTGAAATCCTTTTAAAACAGCATCCATGGCCCGAGCCGAAACCCTGTTTTTACGCGAGATACCGGACCCTTCCGCCACGCTTACCGCCATCAACCCCAACTCCCCTTTCAGATAACCGTTCAAAACGCCGACACCTTTTTCCAGCGATGCCGGTGGCCCGGCGGTGGCGGCGCCCATCACCAAAAGAATCTGGTTGGCCGTATAGTTATTGGAATAGGCCATCATCCCGGCAACAATTTGGTGTAACGCTTGACTGGAAAAGTGTCGCAAAATAAGGCGGCGGCCGGCTGCTGCTTTGCCCAATCGGATGGCGCCTATCTGCCGCACACCCGCCTTTTTTAAAAAATAGCCCAGCAAGCGCCCCGCGTACAAAGTGTTCTCTTCACCGTTTTGGGAAAATGTAATTCGTCCTTTTTTTTGCCCGGTTTGACGGATCCGCTTTTGGGCAAAAGGTAAAAGCGGTGTCTGGGGTTCGGCGCTGACCCATTTGCCATCGGCCATTGTAAAGTTGACCGTATTAAAATTGACATTGAGCGCACCACAGGAAGCATCGTAAGGGTTCAGGGAACGCGACACCCCGGGGATCTCCACGGGACGCTCAAAATAGGACCCGTCTAAAATAAGATCCTGAAATTGCTTCATCTTCCTGGACAGCAATTGGGCGATAACGGCGATCTCCTCAGATACCAGCACCGGGTTGCCAAAGCCTTTCACAGTTAAGTGGTTTTGGTCGTCCAGATAAAACTCGGTCTGAAACCGAAAATCGGGACCCAGCGTTTCAAAAGCCGCCGCAGCGGTAAGGATCTTAAAAATTGAGGCGGGAACCAGAGGCGTATCACCGTTTTTTTGGTAGATCACCGTATCATCGGGCCCGCTGATCCAGACCGCTTCTTTGGCGGCCAGGGCAAAGGGCGGCTGAAAACGGGGGGGCGCAGCCGGGGTGTGAGCGGCCGGCGGAATTAGAAGCGACATCAGACTGATGAGGGCCATTTGCAAGGATCGTTTCAAGTGAGTTTTTTGCATGCCGGGGGTTCTAACTTGTTGTATAAATCAAACAACTTCAGTGTGCCATCGGAGTTGCGGTAACCGTGCTAAGGGTAACCTGTTAAAACGCGAATCGCAATGACCGAGTACGGCCTACGGCATGATAATGGATACGACGACGAAAACGCGGGATGAATCAGAAAGAGAGACCTTTGCATAACTCCCCTTTTTACCCGATGTTGGCGTCCGGATCAAAATGGTATCCTCGAAATATTCAATATATTCATCCGGTTCCATTTCTCGCCTTCCTGGGACGTGAACAAGAATAGATGTCCTGCAAAGGTCTCAAAGAATGAACACCATGAAGAGGGAAAAGAGCATTTCATTCAAGTGGCAATGGATCGGCTGGGTGTTGTTGGCGACGTTTCTGACCGGTTGCACGTTTTCGACCACCATGCGGATTCGCAGCTTTCCCGATCCGGAAGCGGCGCTGCTGGAATACGATCGTTTTGCCGTAAAACCGGGCGACAGGGGGCGGCCGCTGGAAGAGACCCACATGCTGGAAATGGTCAAAGAGATTCTTGTTGCCAAAGGTTTTGTGGAGGACACCCGGAGCCCTCAATTTTACATTCAGGTCCTTTTCAGGCAGAATCAAAAAGAGGCGATCGAACCCATCCGCACCTACACCACGGAACGCCCCATTCGCCGTGTCCGCCTCCCTAACGGTACTTACCGTTATATTCATTGGGGTGAGCGTACCTGGGTGGAGGGCGGCGGCACCATCCATTATAATGTACGCCGTGTCCGACTGCGCTTTTTCGACGCCGACGGATCCGATGAAAAGCCGATCTGGGAAGGCGAGGCTATCAGCAATGGGCGCAGCGATCTTTTTACCGTCACGCCCTGTCTTTTGGAGGGCCTTTTGGAGGAATTTCCCCACACAACAGGCGTTGTGGTCAAAAGGTTTGACGACCGCTGTCAACGGGAGGCGGCCGCCTACTGACGGCGGGTCAGGGTCACCGCGCTCTTTTTGATGAAATCAACGGGATGGTAAGACATTTTAGATTTGCGGAGCCCCGGCTCGTCTAAATCCTGCTCCCGGTTGACCAGGGTGTAGCGGTTATCCGCACGGGCGACAAACTGCTGGTTAATGGCCTGATAAACACCCCTGTACTCCGGCGCGCCCTTTTCAAAGTGAATCAACAGGGTGTTGCCGGTTAATTTCTCCGCCACGGTGTAGGCCACCATGGCGCCCTCCACCATCAGTGCGCCGCCAAAAAGGTTATCAAACATATCCCATTGGCTCAGCACCTTGGAAATGGCTTGGTTTTCGGCGGCCAACACATCCGAGGACTCGCAATCCCGCCAAATACACCAATCTTCCTGCAGGGCCAGGGCCGCTTCAAGGTTGTTTTTACCCAACGGCGCATAGACAAAGTCGTATTTCTTTACAAACTGGTTGAGCAGGTTCTTTTTTTTGTGAAAACGGTTGCCCCTTAAAAGGGTCAGCTCCTCGCGATCGTAAAGATAGTCCCAATGACCGCGTTCTTCATGGACGGTCACATTCAGCTCCGGTGTCTCATGCCAATTTTCGGCCAATACATCGGGGACACGGGAAAAGTGCTGGATATCTTCAAAACAGCGGTTGAAACAGGCGACCCAGTCGATCTTATGCCAATTGCCCACGGGCGCCCAGCACGCCTCAATGGGGACCGTCTGATGAATCCAGACCAAGCCCTCGTCCCAGGCCCATTTCAGGCCGTAATGATCGGCCCAGCCCCACAAATTGACAAAGCTGTAGTCGGATGCCACTTGGGGGCATTGGTCCAAAAAGGATTGGTAACGCGCCCGGTCGTCCAGGTTGATCGCCGTAAGTTCAAGAGCCATGGGATGTCAGTCCAATCAGTCTGTTATTGTCCCGTTCGGGGAATGGGAGAAACACCCTCGCCTTCAGGCGAAGGCTTGTAGCAGGCCCGTAGGGCCAAAAGCGCATCCCCCGACTACAGTCGAAGGGTTTGCGTTTTTCTTTCATCCCGTCCAGGCCATTGATTCGGGCTGTGGTGAGGGTCGCGTCCCTTTCAATTGCAATGCCGCCTGGTTGCAATACCGCCACCGCCAAATCCATATCCTCAACGGTCAGCCCCATCACGGAAAAATCCTCCATGTAAAATGTGGGCAGACGTTCACTTTTTACATGGAGTCGGCTTTTGATGGTAGCGCTCTCTTTTGACACGATGGGTAAAAGCCCCATGGCTGCCTCTTGGGGTTGAAATTTATTTCGTGTTGGTCCACAATGATACTTCAAAATCGTCAGAGCGCAACAGACAAATTGCAGACAAATTGCGTTACTTCCTGAAATCCTCATTGGGCGTATCAGACACGCTTTCAAAAAGGATTTTTGGCCGGATATTATCGAGCCGGCAATATTCTGCGATTTAACCCTACGTTGACAGTTGATAAAGAAGATATTGGTCGTTTGCCGGAGTGCTTACAACTCTATTTTTCAGACTGCGGGTCAACAAGGCAAATAACCCGGATCGCCAATTCTGTTTTGCGCCATTGCGCCGGGTGATTTGCAGCGTTTGGCAGGAAAGTCATGACACACGAATTCGATGGCAAAAAATACGAGAAAGCGTCCGCTCACCAAAAGGAATGGGGGGCGAGACTCATCGAGGCGCTCGGACTCAAGGGTGCCGAGCACGTTCTTGATCTTGGGTGCGGAGACGGCGCTCTCACCGTTACGATTGCGGATATTCTTCCTGAAGGTAAAGTCGTCGGTATAGACGCATCACAGGGCATGATCGATACGGCTCTCCCGAAGGCCGGGAAAAACGTTGAGTTTCTTTTGATGGATATTAACGAACTCAATTTTGACGAAAAATTCGATGTTGTCGTTTCAAACGCCACGCTTCACTGGGTAAAAAACCACAAACGCTTGCTTGAAAACGTCCACCGTGCCCTGCGTGAGGGTGGCCGTCTCCGTTTCAACTTTGCCGGAGAAGGGAATTGCGCCTACTTCTTCAAGGTTGTCCGGGAGGCGATGGCGCTGGAAGAATTCACACCCCACTTTGCCGAGTTCGAGTGGCCGTGGTACATGCCTTCGATTGATGCTTATTTGGATTTGGTCAAAATCAGCGGGCTGCGTGATGCACGCGTTTGGGGGGAGAATGCGGACAGGCACTTTCCCGATGAGGAAGCGATGATACGGTGGATTGATCAACCAAGCCTCGTCCCTTTCCTTGCCCATATCCCCATCCCCCTAAAGGATGCATTGCGAACGTTTATTGTAACAAGGATGATTGAGGAGACGAGACAAAACGACGGTAGGTGTTTCGAAACCTTCCGGCGCATCAATGTCGCCGCAATGAAATAAGATTCAAGAGCGCTAAAGCACAGCCTGACGCTTCTTTGTGACGATCTCCATTTCGGGACCCCGCATAAAATTCAAGCCGCTTCAGGTAGTGTTCCGGAATTGGGCCATAGACAAATGAAATGAGCGGTTTACTGTTTCGGTTCAGGTTCAATCGCCCAGTTTTCCGGTGGGGAAGGGTCGGGGAGTTTGCTGTTTTCCTTTTCGTTCTTAAAAATGATGGCAAAAAGGTTTTCCCGCGACTGTCTATGATGAGCCTGGATCAGCTTTTTGGTCAGGTCCACATCTTTGGCTTTCACCGCGTCAAAGAGTTCCTGGTGCTCGTTGGCAATGTCCCGAATGCGTTCCACCTTTAAATCTTCCACCCGAAAACGCAAAAAGATTTTTTGGCAGATGTCCCAATAGCGTTCGGTAAGAGTGGGATTTTCGATCATTTCGATGATGCCGGCGTGAAAGGCGGTGTCCAAAATGAACATTTTGCGCTGTACCTGATTGGTGATGGCCTCCTTGTAGGCGGTTTTGCGGTTTTCCACCACTTTGATCTTGGCGGGCGTCATTTTCCGAAAGGCCTTTTCAACGGCGCCGACTTCCAAGATCTCTCTGATTTCATAGAGATATTCAGCCTCTTTGAGGGTCAGTTTGTGTACCGAGTAGCCCTGATAGGGGACAAAGTCGACATAGCCCTCCTTGGCTAGAATGCTGAGCGCGCTGTTAACCGGTGTCCGGCTGACACCCAACTGTTTGGCCAGATCTACAAAGACCAAGCGCTGGCTGGGGACGATGTCGTAACTGAGCATCATCTGCTTAATGCGATAATAAACGGAAAGTGTGAGATTCTTCTGTGTTTTCAAGGAGTTTCAACCTCTCTAAGCCAAGCGTCGAATCCATTCGGCAAAGCACTATATTTCAAGTTTATTTTTTAGTCAATCCTGATGATCTCCTGACAGGGGCGCGGTTGCCATAAGGATATAAGGCTGATAAGTCTAAGCGATTATTTTAATAGCGGCCGCTAAGCGCGCCCTGGTTATGAATGACAATGGATTACTATCTAAAAAAGGGAGAACCGCAAAAGAGACACCATGTTCAGCGCTATTAAACAAGCCGTATTCATTCTTCTGTGTGCCATTGTATTGGCTGCTTTGATCAATTTTATCCGGCCCGACGGTATTGCATGGATTCGACACATCGCACCGGCTCCGGAAGCCCTCACATTGGCCAACACCATCGTGACAACGATTTCATTAAAGGGGGCGCTGAAAGCCTTTGAAACGCATAGCGCCGTTTTTATCGATGCCCGCAACCCTGAAAACTATGACCACGCCCACATTCCCGGGGCCCTCAATGTCCCGCCGGAGCAATTTGAAGTGAATGCGGAGCCGTTCATGAACCAAATTCCGCCGGATCTGGAGGTGATACTATACTGCGACAGCCCCGAATGTCATTTGGCGGAAACATTGGCCGAACTGATGCATGAGGCGGGATATGAAAAGCTGACGCTCTTTGGCGACGGTTGGCAGGGTTGGCAAAAAGAGAACCTGCCGACCGCCTCCGGCAAGGAAGATGCCTCATGACGTCACACGCCGGTCTTTACCAGGATGTCGGCATTGCCGCCGCCTTGACCCGCGCCATACAAAAAATGGGCGTGCAGCCACTCAATCTGATGGAGGTGTGCGGCACCCACACCACCGCCATTTTCCGTCATGGGATCCGTTCGCTTTTACCATCCAATGTCCGTTTGCTGTCAGGCCCCGGCTGCCCGGTTTGCGTAACGACCCAGGGGGAAATTGACGTCTTCATTCAGCTGGCTCGGCGGCCCGATGTGATGATTGCCACATTTGGTGACCTGATGCGGGTTCCCGGCAGCGGCAGCTCACTGGAAAAAGAGCGCGCCAAAGGGCATGATGTGCGCGTAATCTATTCCGCCATGGACGCCTTGGCCCTGGCTGGGCGGCACCCCGACAAAAAGGTGGTCTTTTTAGGGGTCGGTTTTGAAACCACTGCTCCCACCATTGCCGCAGCCATTGCAACGGCTCAAAAAACAAACGTGACCAACTTTTTGGTCTTTTCGGCCCACAAGATTGTACCGCCGGCCCTTAGCGCTTTAATTCAGGACGCTCGGACCCGGATTGACGGCTTTATCCTGCCCGGGCATGTATCGGTGATCATCGGTCTTGACGCCTACCGGCCCTTTTTTGAAACGGCCCGGATTCCCTGTGTGGTCAGCGGCTTTGAGCCGAACGATATTTTACGGGCGCTGCTCATGATCATCCGCCAAATCGACGCCCAAAGTCCGGCCCTTGAGAATGCCTATGGCCGAGCCGTGACGGCCAAAGGCAACGCCCGGGCCCGGGCACTGCTTGACACCGTGTTTGAAACGGCGGATGCGCCCTGGCGGGGCATCGGGGTCATTTCCCAAAGCGGGCTTAAAATCAAGGCGGCATTTGGCGACCATGACGCCGGAGCGGTGCTGGAGGTGGCGGTAAAAGAGGCGCCCGAACCCAAGGGTTGCGCCTGCGGTAAAGTGCTGCTGGGAATTGTGCAGCCGCCGGAGTGCCGGCTTTATAAAAATGAGTGCACCCCCATGACCCCCATCGGCCCCTGCATGGTCTCCACCGAAGGGACCTGCGCCGCCTATTATCGGTACCATGCTTCGTAATTTCTCGAGAAAACGACAAAATGGAAATTACCGGTCGGATCCCCTCTTTCCCGCTTTACAAGTTTTTTGAAGAGAGTGAACATGCGCAGAGCTTTATGAAGGGCAATGTGTTTTTTGGTCGGCAGAAGTATTAAGCTTGATTGCATAATTAATTATAATATATTTGCGTAAGTTTCAAGGTTGAATTTAATCGGATTAACCAGGCGACTATTATTGTAATGCCAAACATATTTTCGGAAACGCCCAACCAG
>Ga0056123_1000073_pt1 | contig 20724 bp, 21 predicted proteins | sample WorMetHEROISLAND_3_FD_71122 | JGI IMG/M metagenome (GOLD analysis project Ga0056123, IMG submission 71122) | Marine gutless worms symbiont microbial communities from Max Planck institute for Marine Microbiology, Germany - Olavius sp. 3 HERON ISLAND ...
TTTGCACGCCACGGATGGGTTCATTGGCAAGGCAGCAAGGGCGAAGCTGTATTCTAATACTGCGAGCCCTTGATAACACAGCCAATGGACGCAGCCCGTGAGCGTCCGTCCGGATGAAATTTTACCAACTGTTGTCAATGTCAAAACACCAAAACGGTGTTTGGGAAATAACAGTAAGCATATGGTAACAAGCTGAAATATCCAATATAAATAATTTTCCGGTAAAATTTCATGCAAAATTCGGGTTAAACCATATCAGTGCGACTTACAGAAGGCTTTCATTTGCTTTACCACCCGGCCCACATCTTCCGTTGTCATCTCCTAATAAAGAGGCGGTTAAGGGAAATTTTGTACGTCATGGTCGGTCTTCAAAACGCTCCAAATAGAGACCGGCCCATCGATTGAGTATCACTTGCCATCCACCGCCTGAAATGGCTACCGCCATGCGGACCAGATAGATGAGAAAACTCATGGTGACGGCATCTGAGGCCGGAACCCCCAAGCGGATCAAGAAAAAACTGATCACCCCTTCGCGAACTCCAACACCCCCAAGCGAAACGGGTAAAAGGGTCATCAGATAGCCCATGGGAACTATTATATAAAAAAACTTGCCCGGGACAGCGAGGTGAGACGCTTGGGAGACGATGTATACCGCAAGAATATCAATAGCCTGGCTCATCGCGGATAAGGCCAGTATCGCAAATAAAGTGGTTTTGGGCAGCCGGGTAAAACGGGCCTGGAGTTCCCGGATCCTTTGGACAACGCCAAACCGGTCTTCCAGGAACCAGCGTTCTTTGTGTCGGCCGGTGAAAAAAGTGAGACCCGCGCCCAAAAGCATCCCCACGGCAACAATCCGAAACGTCATGATAAGCGATGGCCCCAATTGCACCCTTTCAGGCGTGGTCAACAAAAACGCAAAGAGCAGACCCATCAAAAGCACCATTAACAGACCGCAGGCGCGCTCAAAAAAAACCGAAGCGGTGATCCGGGGGAGCGATTGCCGGGTTCTGCGGACGCAGGAGGCTAAGCGGACCATGTCACCCCCGATCACACCCGGCAGAACAATCCCGTAAAAAAGACCCAATAGATGATCGGCCCAAAGATGCCAAAAAGTGCTGACGATATTGAGCCGTTTTAACAGAATCCGCCAGCGCCATGCCATGGTGGCAATCGCCGACGACATCAAGAAATAGGCGGCCAATAGATAACGTTTATTGGCCGCTTGCCATAATTCAGCGGCCCTGGGCCAGTCGATATAGGTGATCAAATAAAAGATCAGCCCGCCTGATACGGCGATTTGAACTATTTTCAGCAAATAACGCCTTAAAAAGAGAGCCACTCCCGAGGAAAATAGAGATGAACGGCAAAAGGTCATGGGTGCGGGCTATCCCTGGCGGGGCGACTTGCGGTAAAAGATAAAGGTGATCGACTGTAGCCGCCGTTGAGCGGTGATGTGGTTTTTTAGAACAGGGAAATTGGTCAATTGGGTGGCATTGTCCACAAAAAAGCGATCGTGGGGAATCCGGTCAAACAGAAAAGTTTGTAAAGCCTGAAATATTCCTTGGTGTAGGTATTCAGGTGACACAGCAGCTAACTTCCCTACGTAAACGGGTAGTGCCTCATGGTCCTTTTCTTTCCGAAAAAAATAATACCCTTGGACCGCTTCACTGTGGTGTAAAACCGCCATAAGCGATTTGGGATCATCGAGATGGTTGGTAATCCAGGCGCAGTAATATCGCTCCGACTCTCTAACGCTGAAATAATCGGGATGCTTAAAACGGGAAAAAAAAGAGGGATTATGAACAAAACAGTTTTTGGTCAGCTCCAGCATGGCGGGCAAATCATCCGGTGTTGCCAGAGCCAACCGGCCCACGGCCGGGTCGAAACGAATCACCTGATGGCGATTGATCATGGTGAGAAAGTTTACCTTGCTATCTACCAACCGGAAACCGGCCGCCTCCAAGGTGGGGATCAGTCCAAAGCCGCGTGAATCCAGAGAGAGTTCAATCAGGGCGATTTCTTGCCGGTCAGCCTGTTGGAGTAGTTTTTGAAAAAACGGATTTAAGGCGTCCCAATTAGATGCACTCAAAAGGGAAGAATCAATTTCCAGGGTGGCAAATGAACGGTTAAAAAAAGCGCTCTCCCATTTTTTTGGGGCTACGGTTATTAGTGGATCTGAAAAATCGGGGTGCCAAACAGCGGTTTGGTTTTCCTCTACACGGTACTCAAGTTTACGGTTGTCAATAGATATCACTGCTTATTCCTTTAGTTCCCGAATCACATATTGGGGCCGGTTGGATACTTCTCCCAGCAACCGGACCAGGTATTCACCTATCAAAGACAACGCCACCATTAGCAGCCCATTAAAAAAGGAAAGCAATACCACCAGTGTTGTCCAGCCGGGAACGACTTGCCCAATGAGCATCTTTTTAATGATAAAGTAGATCCCCAACAGAAAAGAACCGACGGCCATCGCTCCGCCCACAAAGGTGATCAACCTGAGCGGCAATGCACTATAATGAATCAGCAGATTAAAAGCCAGAGAAATTAGCTTTTTAAGATTGTAGTTGGATTGACCATGCTGACGTGGTTTATGCACCACCGCTGTATTCGCTACGTTGCGGGTTACCGAAAAAATCATTCCGGTTAAATAGGGATAGGGCGTGTGGATGCACCCAATTGCTTCCACAACCGATCGTCGTAGGATCCGAAAACCGGAGAGTTTGAGTTCCCTGGGTTTTTGCAACACCACCCGGCTGAGCCAAGCCACCATCCGGCTGCCGATTTTTTTAACGGCGCGGTCCTGCTTCTCAATGAGTGCACCAATGACCACATCATAGCCGTCATTGACTTTGGCTATCAATTTGGGGATCTCTTCGGGGGGATGCTGGAGATCATCGTCCATGGTGATGACAAAGTCGCCCCGGGACTGTTTGAATCCACAAAGCACCGCGTTCTGCTGGCCAAAGTTACGCATCAGGCGGATAACTTTAATATTGGAATTTTGGGCATGCAACGCTTGCAGCACTTGCCAGCTTTCATCCTGACTGGCGTCATCCACTAAAATCACTTCATACGATTGATCAAGACGCTTAAAAAGAGCCTGAATCCCCTGGCAAACCGCTTCAATAGAACGGCTGCTGTTGCAAATCGGAATGACAATACTGTATTGAGGGGCTTGCTGGTCCATTTGCGGTATTTTTATATCAGAAACTTTCAAGCTTTTATTGCTATTGAGCTTTTCATTGTCAGGAGTAGCCGTTCATGATTATGGAAGCTTATAACAGAGATTGGTCTGTTATTCCACTGGCGGTGCGGTCAGACAGCGGACGGCATTCTCATTGAAGAATAGAGATATTACTTCCGGACGGAGGGCATCGGACCAGGCCGCGATACCATCTTTGAAATCCACCAATGGATAATCCGTGCCGAAAAGACAGCGGTGTTTTAAATATGTATTAACTGCCGTGATGGTATTTTCCGGCAGATACTTGGGCCAAAGAGCGGAAAACTCCAGAAAAATATTGGGATGTTTTTGGGCCACAGCCAGCCCCAAAGCACCAAACCCGTTACCGGCATGGGAGATGACGATTTTTAACCGGGGAAAGTGTATAGCGATTTCGTCCATATATTTAGGGTCTCCCAGCCACATACTTTGGTAGCGATTGTAGTGCAAGCTGCCGTGAATGATGACGATGAGTCCATGCATTTCGCAAAAAGCGTAAAGAGGGTAAAGGACTGAAGCGTTGGCTTTTATTCCCAAAATACACGGGGTGACATTGATGCCCAAAAAACCATTGGCGGCACATCTTTCTATCTCTGCCAGATTCCGGGCAATTCCGTATTGAGGATGGACACCCGCAATATAGTAAAAAGATTTTCCGGCCGGTGAATCCTGGATTTCAATCAAATGATCGTTATCTTCGATACTACCACCGCAAACGACCCCTTTGGCGACACCACCTTCGTTCATGTTGTTGACAAATGTATCCATGGATTGGGGCGTCAGGCGCGGGCGCATTTTATAAAAATCGATGTACTGTTTAAAATGGGGCGCCGGGTTGTCCGGATCCCAAGGTTTTAACATATGAGGGGTTCTTAGGCGGACACGAAAGTCGGTGGTTTCCAAAGGGGCGGTTTCCATGGTAAGCTTCCATATAAACAGTAAAATGACAATCGGCCCGGAACCTTACGCTATTTTGCCGCAAATTGGCAACCCCGGATTCATGACGCCAGTATCGGTGTTCGAGTATATGACCCTGTTTGCGTAGCATCCGGATTCGTTTTTACAAGTCGGTCAAGGTTACCGAAAGGGATGAATGGAGCCGATCCAAATCACCGCCATTGCCGTTGCGTTGGCCTTGGACGCATTTGTCGTGGCCATTACCGCCGGGGTGATCCTCAAAGCAATTTCATTGCGCCAAAACTTCAGACTTGCATGGCATTTCGGTCTGTTTCAGGCGTTGATGCCCATTGTCGGCTGGAGCGCGGGTCAATATGTTCACGACCGGGTCCAAACCATCGCCCACTGGATCGCCTTTGGGCTCTTGCTTTTTGTAGCCCAGGGGATGATCCGGTCCGCGTTTGGCTCCGGTCCACAACCAGCGGAATTAAAGGATCCCACCCGGGGAGCCACCATGGTGATGTTGTCTGTTGCCACCAGTCTCGACGCACTGGCCGTGGGTTTGAGTCTATCCATGCTAAAGGTTTCGATCTGGATTCCGGCCCTGATCATAGGACTTGTCGCAGGCGGATTTACCATGGCGGGGGTGCATTTAGGGAAAAAGTTGAGCCGGGTTCCCCGCGTAAGCCGTTATGCCGAATTGATCGGTGGGATCATGCTGCTGCTGCTCAGTATCAATATTCTACGAGAGCATGGGGTGTTCGCAACCATGTAAGGTGATGCGCCGTAATAGTTGCAAAGCATTGCGTGGACAGATCAATGGCCCGTTTCAGAATCGTGATCCAGTGGCGAAACGCTGTGTTCGGAGTCAAACCCGACATTATAAGTCACCCCAAACCGTTTGATCTCTAAAAGTTTGGCATACTTCATAAACGATCCGCCCGCGGCGGATAACGAAATCATAAAACCGTCAAACCCATCTAAAAAACCGCGTTGAATACAGTAGGTTTTTAGAAACATCCAAAAACTGTGGGTAATGGGTGTCCACCAGTGGACCGGCCGCTTCTCCAGGGCCATTTGATGGGCTGCCAAATTGGAATAGCGCTGCATCTTGGTGAGGAGATCGGCGTAGGAATCGAAGCTGTGATGCAAAATGGGGTGTGTTAAAAGGGAAATGGTCCCGTTGGTCTGCCACCCCTCATGCACCAGGCGGCCGTCAAAGAGCCCTCTTTTTTGATGGACCAACCGCAACACAGTTTCGGGCCACCAGCCACAGTGTCGAATCCAACGACCGTGGAAAAAATTTTTGCGGGAGACTTGAAAAGCAGTGGTTTCAACAGAAGGGGGGTTCCGATGGTCGATTTCCTCGGCCAATTCAACCGAAACCCTCTCATCGGCGTCCAGAATCAGGACCCAATCGTTCCGGCACTGATTAACGGCAAACTGTTTTTGTCTTGAAAATCCTTGCCACGGCTGGTGGATAACGCGGCACGGGTATTGCCCGGCAATTTTGAGGGTATCATCGTTACTGGCCGCATCCACCACCACTATTTCATCGGCGAAGAGAACACTTTCCAGACATGGGCCGATGCGGTCCGCTTCGTTATGGGTGATAATGGCAACGGATATCTTCATTGGGCTAATTCATCTTCAGGATTGATGGATGTGTTTACACGGGAGAGCCCCGGTTGCAAACCCGCGGCCATCGCCAGTAAAAAGGCGGTGCCGGCATCAAGCATGTGGCCATTGAGCATCCCGCTGAGCACCATTGTCAGCGCCACATAAAAAATAAAGCGGGCCGGCAATTGCCGGAAGTGGCGCCACCCATTGGCAAATAGGGTGCCGTAAAACCAAAAATAGGCCAGAACCCCAAAAAGACCAAAACTAACCGCCAAAAAAAAGAGGTCATTGTGAGGGTGGTCAATCTCCAGCGTGTTGGAAGGATCCATCTGCGTAGCAGTCGGTTTAAAACCGCCGGTGCCGACCCCGATGAGAGGGTGCTGTTGAATCATGCGGCCCGCATATTGCCACATAAAAAAACGGTCTTGGTAGTGAGTGTAAATTTTACCCCATGCTTTTTGGGGATCGGTGGTGATATGAAAGTGAAACTCGTCCACCGTCCGGTCAACCCTCTGCCGTACCACAGGTGACAGGTACATGATCGGGGGCAGTAGCAGGCAGACAATTAATACTCTGGCGATCGAGAATCCACCCATTAAATTGCGCGCAATCAAAGGGCTAACGATCAATAGGGTTACGTAACCGGAGCGGCCCCGCATGATGACCAGATGCGAAAAAAAGAGCAAAAGCAATACCAGATAGGCCGTTCGTTGCCGCCAATTCTCAGCTCTACGAAAGAGATCCGAAGCGGTCAACATGGCCACAATCAAAAAGACATTGATGGTGCTGTACTGACTGCCAAAACCCGTATAAAACTGGCCGTTTTTTGGGGGGGCAACCCCTGTAAACTGCAGCCAACCGACAACCGCACTTAACCCAAGACCCCCAAAAAAGGCCCACACCAGCCATTTAAAATCGTATTTTTCAAACGCCCACAAGGCCACAGCAACGCAAACCAGCCAGTAATGGGTTTTTAGGGCAAACTCCAGTCCGGAGCCGCCGGGGTCGGGGGTATAAAAAAGACCGATCCAATTCAGGAAAATCATAAAGAGGATTGGCCAAAACCAGTGTTGACGAACCAGATGGTCGCAACGCAGCCATTTCCCGCTGACAATCAAAATAAAAACAATCAGGCCGCCGGTGATACTGACCGGGGAGGTGCCCAGCCCCATGGACAGATACCCCAAGGTGACCGCTCCCAAAAGCAGTGTGTCACCGTTCAAGAGGCGTTTAAAAGTTTCCTTGTTGGACATACGCGGGTAATGGTTCAAACTAATGGCCATATTTGAAGCGGTTGTAAAGGATATGTCCTTTAATCCGATGAGGCAAAAACATCAATAGGGCTTATCCGTATCAAATCGAAGAACCCGGCAACCTTTGCAGGCGCCGGGTTGTCTGAATTCAATCAGGTAAAAGGTTATTCGACGGTCGGCCGGGGCAGCACTTTGGCTTGCTCGGCAATTTCAGGCACCTTGTGTTCCCATTCAATGGCCATCAAATGAACCCCATGAACACCCTCCATCTCTTTAAACTCTTCGATCTGCTCACAAGCAATGTTAATTCCTTCGGCGGCCACTTTGCCCTTTTCCGCCCCCTGCAACCGTTTGATGATTTCATCGGGGACATCCATACCGGGCACCTTGTTTTTCATATATTTGGCCATACCGACACTTTTCATGGGGGTGACACCGGCCAGGATATAGCACTTTTCGGTCAGGCCCATGCCGTTGGCCTGTTTGATCCATTCCCGGAATTTTTCCATGTTGTAAATGCATTGGGTCTGAATAAAATCAACACCGACTTCGATTTTTTTGGCCAAGCGATGGACCCGCCACTCAAAAGGATCAGCAAAGGGATTGGCCGCGGCGCCGATAAAGATTTTAGGCGCGCCTTCGATTTCCTGTCCGTTTAAGAAGGCGCCCTCGTCCCGCATTTTCTTGACCATACCGATGAGCTGAATGGAGTCGATGTCAAACACCCCCTTGGCACTGGGGTGGTCGCCAAACTGCTGGTGATCGCCGGACAGACAGAGCATGTTCCGCACACCATGGGCGTAGACACCCAAAATGTCGCCTTGCATGGCCAGGCGGTTACGGTCGCGACAAACCATCTGGAAGTTGGGTTCCAACCCTTCTTCAATGGCGATGAGCGAGGCGGCCCAGCTGGACATCCGTACCACGGCGGTTTGATTATCGGTAATGTTGACGGTATCAACGATTCCTTTGAGAAAACCGGCTTTTTTGCGAACCTCTTCCACATCGGCGCCACGGGGCGGCCCCAGCTCCCCGGTAAAGGCAAAGTGGCCTGCGGCCAAAATTTTTTCAAGCCGGCTGCCTGCTTTATAACCGTCTGATTCCTCAGTCATAACCAACGCTCCCTCTCATTATATTTTTAGTGCCGCCCAAAAGGGTGACGAAAAAACCTGTTGCTCCATGGTCCAATAAGCCGGAAGATGGGCAATTACGATTCGCTTTTTTCAGGCTTCTTATACCCCGGTTGCAAAAGGGTACGGGGGGTCTGATCCAGCCACTCAGCAGGCGGATGTACCTTCTTAATATTGTCCAGGCGCTCCTGTTTGGACAACCGCTCATGAATTTGATACCAGGCACACGGTTGTTCCTGGCTGATTTCACATTTCCCGCTGTTGGTCCCTCCACAGGGGCCGTTGTAGAGCCCTTTGGCGCACATGGTGACCGGACAGATACCGCCGGTAATCCCCAGCACACACCGCTCACAGGAACGGCATCGCTCTTCATACCAACCAATATCCTGATTCACGGCCAACCCCGATGTATCTAAGGCCGGAAGGACCGGTGTTTCAGGAAATCGTTCCGCTAAAAACTGAACGCCCACGCCGCACGCCATGGATAGCAGGGCATCGTATTGACCCGCTTTGTTGTCCAGTTCGGCCAAATACTCGCGGTCGCATTGACGCTCCAAAGTAACGGCTTCGATTTGAGCGGGGCTATTGTCCAGCTTTCGCGCCATCTCCAATTCGACGTTGAGTACGGCTACCTCTTTTTCGCCACCGGCCAGACAGACCGCAACACAGGTTCCGCAACCGACGGTCAAGATTTTCTCGGCGTTTGCCAGCATTGACTTGATTTCATCAAACGGTTTTCTTTTGCCTACGATCATGGGTCCTCTCCGGGCACCTGGTAATATTAACGGTTCATTACATCATGGACGATTCAGGATGAAAGACATCCACATCCGTTAAATCGTCACCTAAATATTCACGTTCATTGGGCCCTAAAATTCCCATGGAGAGACAGATCAGGGTCCACAGATGAACCGTCTGCCACGGATGGTCCCGCATCTCACTCAGGTCGTGCACCTGGGCATGGCAATTGTGGCAGGGGGTGATGCAATAATCAGCACCGGTGGCCAAAATCTGATCGGCTTTGAATTCACCGTATTTACGACGCGCTTCGGGCAGACCCGATTGGAGAAAGCCGCCGCCACCGCCGCAGCAGTAGTTGTTGGAGCGGTTGGGCTGCATATCAATAAAATTCTCTTCGCCCACCACCGTTTTGACCACATAGCGCAGATCCTCGGCCACCGGATCGCCAAAGCTTTTACGGACCAACTGGCATGGGTCCTGGACGGTGAACGTAATCCGGCGCTCTTTGTTCCAATCGGAATCGACCTTGAGTTTGCCCTCTTTGATCCATTGGGCATAGTATTGAATGATGCTTTTGATTTCAAAGTTGGCCGGAATCTTAAATTTTTGCAGTCCGAACCGGACCGCGAACAGTTCGTGCCCTCATTCGGTGTTGAGCCAGACCTTACAGCCGAGGTCATCCACCGCCTTGGCTTTTATCCGTACAATTTTCTCCCAGTTTTCATCATCGGCCATAAACATACAGTAGTTCTCGGCGGCCCACCCCTTGGTCCCGTAGGTCCAGTCGGCACCCACGGAATGAAGGATTTTCCAAAGCGGCACCATTTCATCGGGCTCGGTGACCGGTTCCCGGGAATTTTGATTTAAGAAGAATTCGGCCCCTTGTTTATTTAAAGGCGCCTGCATCTCTGCAAATTCCGGTTGGGACTCCTGATACTCTTCCAGCACGTCGTTGACCACGAACGCAAAGTCTTCCTCTGTGGCTCCCATGGCGCTACAGGTATCGTTACGTAAAGCCATATCACAGGAACCTAAAATACCTTTGGGGCGTTTTTCCCGCGGCCAGCTCTGCCGTGCATAAAAGACCAGTTGCGGAATGTTGATCTTCATGGGGCAAACGTACACGCAGCGAGTGCACATACTGCACATCCAGACCCAGGGTGTGGTGGTGATCTCCTCATCCATCCCCAGGGCGGCCATGCGCAGAAACTTACGGGCATCCATCCCTTCCAATCCGGTGGCGGGGCAACCGGATGAACAGGCGCCGCAGGTCAAGCATAAACTGAGGTTGCCGCCATCGGGCAACAGATCCTTGACCTTGTCCATGAAAATGCTTTTCTTTTTACCGCCTAACTTGATTGCTTCATTGGCCATATTTGACTCCTTGGCTGATTCACCTTTTAAAAACGCATTATCCGCGGTGCACGTTTAACTGTGTAACGGATTGGGGCCCAACGCCTTAATATGCTCGGTCATCTCTTTGGCGTAGGCGGCAAAGGTGGGGCCTTCACCCGACGATAAATTGTACATCCGCACCCGGTCCGCCTCCAAACCCACCTCTTCCAACAGGCCGCGCACATGTTCCACCCGTTCCCGGCAGCGGAAATTACCTTCGTTATAGTGGCAGGTCCCTTCCAGGCACCCCACGCAGTAAACCCCGTCGGCGCCTTTCTGAATGGCCCGCAACAGGTGGATCACATCCACTTTACCCGTACACGGCACCAGGACAATTTTGACATTGGCCGGATAATCAAGACGCATGGAACCTGCCAGGTCCGCAGCGGAATAGCCTCAATACTCACAACAAAAGGCAATGATGTTGGGTTCAAAGTCACTCATTACAATCCTTTTTGGTTAAAAAGATGCTGCATAGATTCCCCCGGGCACGCCCGGGATACTTACTGTTACAGACCTGCGGTCTGACCTGCTTTCGCTGCGTCGCTTCACTCGCAGCTCATAGCAGGATTGGCTCATTCATCCACGGGCAAACCCACGGTAGTCTCTCTTCGACCGCATAAAAAATTGCCCCAGGGGGCACTTCCCGCCTGTAATAACGACACTGTTTTATGGCACAATCCGCCATGGGGGTCAACGGTATCGTGGGTTAAATCTGACCTTTTCCATCGATATTGAGTACACTGGCGCACTTCGCCGGCAAGCCTTTGATTGCATCGTCTTTATTGTTTATATAGCGATGCACTGCGGGCGTGTCTGCTGAGATGAAATGGGCGCGCCGTGTGGGTACCTGTTTCGACCTTTTAAGCACCATAAACAACTGAAATATAATGTATATAGAAATTGTGAAAAAACTTTCTGCAAAATTTCGGTTAATCGGAAACGGCAAGGGTTCCCAAATAAATGGCCCCCACCGCCAGAAAAAAACCACACAAGCTGACGGGGCTCACCGGCAGATGAAAAAACAGAATGTCCCACACATAGGCGAACGCTGGTTGAATCAGCAGGATCATCCCGGCGATGGCGGTTTTTATCCGCGGCAATGCGCCAGTGATCAAGACCCAGCCGAGTACTTGGCTGGTAAGACCCAAACCCAGAATCGCCCATAGGGTCTGGCGGTCGGGAATTGCAAAGCCGTGGTGGTTTAGCAGAATATAAAGCCCCAGCGTGAGTGTAGCGGTCCATGAGGTAACCATTATATTGCCTGCAGGGTTAAGAGCGCGCGGGTTGGACTGGGCTGCCTTTAGCGTCAGCAAAAATCCGGCATAAAAAAAGGCGGTGGCAAGCCCCCAAAAAACACCTTTGTGGTAATCGACCGTTAAAGAACGCCATTGCCAGCCAAAGATGAGAAAGAGCCCGGTTAAGGCCATTATCGCGGCCATAAAAAATCTCGGGGTAACGGGTTCCCTGTAGAATAAAAAACCGTAAAGCGCTAATAAAAATATCTGGAAATTGGCCAAAATCGTCGCCAGACCGGGTCCTACATACATGATGCTGCGATGCCAGGAAAAAAGATCGAGGCTGAAAAAAATGCCGGCCACCAGTAGCAGCAGCACATTCTTCACTCCCGGCCACTTGAATTGGCCGGAAACCGCCGTGACCGCGGTTAGACCAATCGCCCCGATAAAAACCCGGTAAAAAGCCGATACCGACGGCGCCACATGGGCCAATTTTACATACACACCGGAAAAACTGATGATAAACGCACCGGCCAAAGTTCGCCAGATAGCGGCGTGCTCGAAAACAGGAGGCGCTTTTTTTGACATGGAGACCTTTGATGGCGGATTTGATTGAGAGTTGTTGTAGAGTGAAAAAACCAAACCGGCAAGTAAAAAAAGGCCGCACCGATGAAAAAGGCCGCTACAATAAAAACCGGCCTGAAAATGTCTGATCTGGACAATGGGTCACGGTACGATATATAGTGGACCGGAAAGATGATTTATAAATGGATCATGAGGTTTGGTTATACAGGACCATCAGTGCGCTGATCTGCTGCCGGAACTCCAGGCCCAAGGAGTGGTATGTATGGACGATTTCACCCACATCGACGAAAAGGGACGGGTGCGAATGGTGGATGTCACCGCCAAAACCGACACGGACCGCGCGGCTACCGCCTGCGGAACGGTTCAGATGTCGCCCGAAACCCTAACGCGGATCCTGGAAAATCGCACCACCAAAGGTAATGTGCTGGAAACCGCCCGCATTGCCGGCACCATGGCGGCCAAAGAGACCAGCCGCCTGATTCCCATGTGCCATCCCCTCAATATTACCCATGCCCGGGTTGATTTTGAACCCGATATGGAAAAGGCGGTCATTGCTATTACGGCAACGGTCCGTTTGAAGGGCGCCACCGGGGTTGAGATGGAGGCGCTCACTGCCGTTTGTGTGGCTGGATTAACCATTTACGATATGTGCAAAGCGGTCGATAAAAAGATGGTGCTGTCGGATGTGCGGCTGCTGGAGAAAAAGGGGGGTAAACGCGGTCATTTCAAAGCGTTGTAATGAAAAGAATCAGCTAAAGGCAATCGATGGATAACGGGATGGATCTCGAATTTTCATGACGGTTGACTGGTCAAATTGGCTTCCTTCCAGTTGGGCGGTAGACGAAACCCTCTATTGGTTGGTGGGCGGGATCGTTATCGGCATCCTGATCGGCTGGGCCGTGGCCCGGCTGGCGGTGGCCGAAAGCCGCTTGGAACGGCTGGCCGAGATGAAGGCTGTGCTGCAGTCAAAAGAGGCGAAGATGGATGCCCTGTCCGGGCAGATCACCGACCTGGTATCGCAGCGGTCCGAGCTTTCCACCCGCCTGAAGCAGGAGCGGAGCGCATCGGAAGAAAAAATCACCCTGCTGAAAAAAAATTTACGCCAGAACTTATCCGAGACCTATCAGGCGCTTGCGGCGGAAGCCTTGCGGGAAAACAGCCGCAGCTTTTTGGATCTGGCCGGTGAAACCTTTACCAAATATTTGGATGTGGCTGAGAAAGATTTGGAAATGCGAGGCGAAGCAGTCAAGGATGTGGTGCAACCCATACGGGAAGCGCTGTTAAAATATGAAACACAGATCCAGCAGATTGAAAAAGCCCGAGAAGGCGCTTATGGCGGATTAAAAAGTTATCTTGACAATTTGGTTCAGAGTCAAACAGCCCTTCAAAAAGAGACGGGCAAACTGGCCCAAGCCATGCGGGTACCCAATGTGCGCGGCCGATGGGGTGAGATGACCTTAAAAAGAGCCACTGATCGGCGATATCGGTCAGGAATTGTACGACCGCCTGGCCACCTTGTTTGATACGCTGGTGCGCCTGGGCAAAAACCTGGATAAAAGCACCACGGAGTACAACCGGTTGGTGGGCGCCTTGAACCAGCGGGTGCTGGTCTCCGCCAAGCGTATGAAAGAATTGGGGTTGCGGACCCAAAAAAGAGACCCTTTAAAAGAGGCGGCAATATTGGAAAACCGGCCCCGCCAAATTGAAGCCGGCGCGATAACGCCTGATTTGCCGGATGGTGAAAAAGAGCATGCGTGACAATATCATGAGGCTTTTAATCCCTTTTTGGGGGCTGTGGGTGTTAATCGGAGTAATCGGAGGGTGCGCACCGGGTAAAGCGGTTTCCAAGCCACCCGAAGCGGCACCCGTGGTCATGGAAAAAGTATTGCCCGGAGAATGGCCTTTACTGGAAGATGATATCGCATATGACAGCCTGGGCCGGGCCATCAATGAAAGCCTAGTCTACCTTGGCAAACTGGACCCTGAAAAGGAATGGGCTTTTGGCGAAGAAGCGTATACCGCAGCGCATGTGATGGAATCACTACGCCGCTTTGCCGCCTATATCGCCACTGAACCCGATACCGAGTCGCTCCAAAAGTGGCTTGAAACCCACTACGTTCTCTACCGGGCCGGTGGACGCTTCACGGATGGTCGGGTCCTGTTTACCGGCTATTATGAACCTTTTTTAAAGGGCCGCCTGAAAAAGGACACCATTTTCCGATATCCCGTATATGCGTTGCCGAAAGATCTGGTGCGGGTTGATTTGGGCCTCTTTGATAAAAAATGGGCCGGTCAAAACGTCACCGGGCGCATGGTGAACAATCAATTTTTGCCCTACCCCGACCGCCGGGCCATTGATCAGGAAAATGCATTGCAAGGAGCGACCGATGTACTGGCCTGGGTGGATGACCCGGTTGATCTCTTTTTTCTGCACATTCAAGGTTCAGGGCGCATTTATCTGGCCGATGGACGCTCTATCAATGTTCATTATCACGGCGCCAATGGTTACCCCTACCGCAGCATTGGCCGCTATTTGATTGATCAGGGTAAAATCGCCCGCGAAAAAATGTCCATGCAGGCCATTCGGAACTATCTGGCGGCCCATCCCGATGAGGTGGAGACGATTCTACACATCAATCCCAGCTATGTTTTCTTTAAATTGGAAGAGAACGGCCCTTTGGGAAACCTGGGACGACCGTTGACACCCGGCCGTTCCATCGCCCTGGACCGTCGTATCTTCCCGCCGGCTGTCCTCGGTTTCGCCGTCACTGAGCAACCGCTATTGGATGCCGTTGGTAAAATCGTTCAATGGGTTCCCATGAAACGTTTTGTGATGAACCAGGATACCGGCGGTGCCATCAGAGGTCCGGGCCGGGCCGATCTTTTTTGGGGCCATGGCCCCTATGCCGAGCAGGCGGCGGGCCATTTTAAGCAGATGGGCGATCTCTACTTTCTGGTGCTCAAGCCGTGACCGGCCAAGGCGGATATGGGCGCTTGGCCTAAGAATGGAATACTACAAAGATATTGCATTGAAAATAGTGTCAAACTTCGATTAGCATGATAAGCATCGAAATGGAAATTCATTTCCTAAATGTCGAATTATAGGCCGGCCTTGGCGAATATAATTCCAATCGCGGATCTGGGGATTAATTGAAAATGTTGACAAAAAAGCCCGCAACGGGTAATTTTCATATCTGACTGAGCGCTCGCTCAATCTACTGTTGTGGTGCCCGAGAATGGAGAACGGTTTTGGATTTTGATCTTTCCAAGGAACAGCAGATGATCTGCAAAGAGGTCCGGAAGTTCGCCCAAAAGGAGATCGCGCCCGTGGCGGCAGAACTGGATGAAACTGAGACCTTTTCCGCCGAGCTGACCCAAAAAATGGGCGCTATCGGCCTTTTCGGTATGTTTGTGCCGGAAAAATACGAAGGCCAGGCCATGGATTACCTCTCCTATATTATTGCTGTTGAAGAGATCGCCCGGGTGGACGGCTCCCAGGCAGCCTCCATTGCCGCTGGAAACTCATTGGGAATTGGCCCGATCAACTATTTTGGCGCCGAGGAGCAAAAAAAACAATATTTACCGAAACTCTGCGCCGGAGAAAAGTTGTGGGGATTTGGTCTCACCGAACCCACGGCCGGTTCCGACGCCGGCGGCAGCCAAACCAGAGCCGTTAAGGATGGAAATGATTGGGTCATCAACGGTTCTAAAATCTTTATCACCAATGCAGCCTGCGAACTCAACTGGGGGGTTACCGTCCAGGCGGTAACCGGCCAAAAGGACGACGGCCGGCCGGAGTACACCTGTTTTTTGGTGGAATCAGATCAACCCGGTTTTAGAGCAGTGCCCATGAAAAGGAAGATGATGTGGCGCGCTTCCGCCACCGCCGAACTCTACTTTGATAATGTGCGTGTCCCCGCATCGGCCATGTTGGGTCGTCGGGGCGACGGCTTTCATCAGATGCTCCAAACTTTAGACGGCGGCCGGCTCTCCATTGCCGCCATGGGGTTGGGTGGCGCCCGGGGAGCTTACGAGGCGGCCTTACAATATGCCAAAAAGCGCGAACAGTTCGGGCAACCTATTTCCAAGTTCCAGGCGGTGGCCTTTAAACTGGCCGATTGCGCCATGGAGATCGAATGTGCCCGCAATTTGCTCTACAAGGCGTGCTGGCTGCGGGACAACAAACGCCCCTTTGAAAAAGAGGCGGCCATGGCCAAGCTTTACTGTTCTGAACTGATGGGCCGGGTGGCCAACCATGCGGTGCAGATTCATGGTGGTTACGGCTTAATGAAAGAGTATGGCGTGGAGCGGTTTTACCGTGATCAAAAACTGCTGGACATTGGTGAAGGAACTTCCGAGGTGCAGCGGATAGTGATTTCGCGCCATATCGGCTGCTGATGGCATCGTAAAAGTTTCATATACTGCATTGTTTCGGTTTCTCAGATTCTCAGTATACTAAACTGTATCATTTCGGCCCCGACAAACCTAAACGCTGTGTCTATGAGCCTTTTTCCATAACCATCCGGTGATTTTTACGATGCGGGAGTGTAAGGACTAAAAAATGCCTACTAATGAACTTTTACAAGAGGTATCGGATGACATTTTAACGATCACCTTAAACCGGCCCGAAGTAATGAATGCTCTGAACTTGCCGCTTTTAGAAGCGTTGGACGAACTGGTTGATCAGGTGCGGTTTCAAAAGGCGGTACGGGTGATCATCATTACCGGTGCGGGCAAACGCGCTTTTTGCTCCGGCGCCGATTTAAAAGAGCGGCGTACCTTTACCCCCGAAAAGGTCCGACGCTATATCCACTTTATCGGCGCCCTCTTTTCCAAAATCGAAAATCTGAACAAACCGGTGATTGCGGCTGTGAACGGCATTGCCTTGGGCGGCGGTACCGAGTTGGCTCTTGCTTCAGATATCAGAATCGCCTCATTTGCGGCTCTCATGGGGCTTACTGAGACCCGTCTGGCCATAATCCCCGGTGCCGGCGGCACCCAACGGCTGCCCCGGCTAGTGGGAAAAGGTAAAGCCAAGGAGCTGATCTTTACCTGCCGCCGCATTGATGCCAAAACCGCGCTTTCCATCGGTTTGGTCAATGAGGTGGCCGAGCCGGAGGATCTAATGAAGCAATGCCGAAAAATGGCGGAAGAGATCTGTTCGGCCGGACCATTGGCCGTTGAACAGGCCAAAAAGGTGATCAATTACGGCATGGAAACCGATTTGGCCACGGGTATGGCCCTTGAGAGCAGCGGCTACCGGGCGCTGATTCCCACCCAGGATCGTTTGGAGGGGTTGACCGCGTTTAAGGAGAAGAGGCCGCCACAGTATAAGGGTGAGTAAATGAGCCGGTTAAAAAGACTGATTTTACCCAATCTCAGTGTCAAGCGCGAGTTTTTACAGGCGTATCAAACTTGAACGTTTTATAAAAGCTCATCTGAAAATAATCAAAATGACGAACCGCTTAAACAGGAGTTTGATATCATGACCGAGTACGATTATTGGAAAATCTTTCCCCGTATGCCCTGCAATGTCACCATTGGTGATATTACCGTCCGTGACGGATTTCAGCATCTGGAAAAGTTTGTCAGCACCCGGGCCAAAATATTCTATGCCGAAGAGATGATCTTTGCCGGATGCCGCAATATCGAGGTGACCAATCTGGGTAACGCCTACCTGATGCCCCAATTTGCCGATGCCGAAAAGCTGCTGGCTCATCTGCGGAGCAACCGCTTTAAGAAGCGGTGCGCCAAGCGAGACATCAACTATGACGACATCACCATTACCGCGGTCACTATTCGGGAGCGATCGGTGGATCGCGCCATCGAATTGGCCAAACAGGGTGTCGGCCCGGATCGCTGCTTGATGATGGTCTCCACCGAGGAAGAGCACCATTTCGCCAATTCCGGCGCCACTTTGCCAGACTACTGGCGGGAATGCGAACGGGCCATTACCAAATGCCGCGACGCAGGGCTCAGGATGTGCGGCACGGTCTCCACCATCTGGGGCAGCCCCATTGCCGGCGCCACGGACATGGCCGACGCTGTCAAATTTGCCAAACGCTGGCTGGAGATTGGCGCCTCTGATATCGAGCATGCCGACCACGACGGAAGCGCCTCGGCCCCCGACGTCTACCGTTACTTTTCCATGATTCTGGACGAGATTCCTCACACCAGCCTCCATATTGCCCATTTTCATGAAACCAAACGGGTCAGTTCGGCCTCGGTGTTGGCAGCGCTGCAGGCCGGGATCACTCATTTTGAGGCCACATTGGGCGGCCTGGGCGGCCAGCCGGCCAACTTCCTGGACGACTGCCCGGTTCCCGGCACCGGCGACTACTACTATGAAGATCCCCGCTATGTAGGCTTAACCTGTCTCGAAGACATGCTGGTGCAAATTGATGAAATGGGCATCGGGCACGGTTATGATGTGAATCGCGTACTCTGGTTGGGCCGCCAGTTGGAACGTACCGTGGGCAAGCGGCTGCGCTCGGAGGCGATCATCAACGGCCGCACCTTAAAAGAGGGCCACATGAAGTTTGCCCGGCCCGGTCTGGCCAAACTCAAGGAGAAATTCGGCGAAGCATCGGATCAGCGCTTTCCTGCAGACTGGGATGCCGAGCCCAATCTGCCCGAGCAGTATCGGCCGTAAGCTTGCGGGTTTTATCGGTGAACGAAGCGTATTATACAAAATCGCCCCTCATTGTTGAGCATGCCGACGGCCATGTGGAAAAGCTGTATCTGTTTTCTACGATATTGGACTGCTCCCGGAAAATGTATGCCGAGTTGATTGAGCGTTGCAATTTGCCAATTGCGGAGTTGAACGACGCAGGAAAAGGTGGGGGGAGCGTCAGCGCAACTTCGCATTCCGGTAGCGGCAGACCGTGAACTTCGCTTTGCTTCACTCACTGTCCGCCTGAATCAGTTTTTATGGTGCAAAATCCATGTAGTATGTTTCATCGTCAACTTTATAAAAGATGATATCTGTACGTCCATGATTATGCAGATGTTCAATTTTGACAGGTTTTCCATCACCAACCCCCAATCTGCTTCTAAAATATTCACCGATCAGACTATTATTGTGCGGTGTATGAATAGCTTTCCCGTTTTGTTGTGCCCTAGTGCATACTAAAGTTTTTCCATCGTCCGTAAAAAGGGTGAAATGAATTGAAATCGGAGGGAAAAAGTCCGTATTATAAACATCTGAAGTTAATCGAATATAAGCTTGATTAGGCTCCCTGTTTACTTCTGGCCTTTGTCCCCAGTTGAGCCCTGACCGTTGCGGTAAATTGCCAGACTTATCCAGTAAGGAAACAGTTACTGATGGCAATCCTGAATAATCACTTACTTCATATTCGGCTTCGTCAGTAATGCCTGTCTGGTATTCTTTCCGTCTCAGACTGTCCCTATAAATTGTAATAAACTGTTCGGCTTCAGGATGATCGCAAAAAATGGTCTCATTTAACAGCGAATAAAAATAAGCCGCACTTTTACTTGGATCGCATTTTGTCATTGTTTCTCTTTGGGTTTTGAGAAAAAATGCAGTCTGTGTATAATTTGCTGAGCCTGTGAATGCAAATATGGGTTTTTCATTAGTGCACCAAACATAAACTTTTGAATGAACTGCGGGAGTTTGCATAATATAACTGCATTTGAAATTACCCCGGAAATCCTCACTCGCTAATTTTTTAAAACCGTTGTGATTACTGGATGTCAATCCATCTTTTAATGCCATTCCAACTATCAGTTGAATCTCGATGTTTTTAGATTTTTGTCGCAAATCATTAAGGTAATGAAATGACATTGCAACCGTTGCGTATCCAGAAACAACGAGCAATTTATTTAATTCAGCGGTTTGCAAAGGATTCAGCAAAATTTCATTATACAAATTTTCGAAATACATAACCGTTCCTATTTGCTTACATATATTCTGCGTGTTTTTCACATATCCTTAATTGACCTGCGGCAGTAGTGTTATAATGCTCTATTTGAGATGAATGAATCATAGGTTGTATATTGGGAGCAATATGCGAATATGAAATTTTGGCAAAGCTTTTAAGTACTGCCTCGAAGATTACTTTTGCACCAGCACAAGGAACAGCCATTCCAATTTGTTTCCGTATGCTTTCCTTCGATCCGAAAAAAATAAAATCATCTGGAAATGTTTGTAATCGTGCGCGCTCTCTATTTGTTAAGGCCCTGTTTTCCTCCCAATGGTACATATGAGTTCCTCCCCCGCCGCTGCCGGTTACAGTATAAGCAGGCTTTTTCGGATCAAGTCTTTTATATATCTGACTTATCTTTGCACCACGAACATTCAGTTGTAAATGATCCGGAATATCTGCTGTAAAAGCATTTTCTCCCGGTTTAATATAACTCAATCTTTCAACAACATTCTTTGATTGTTTAGTGGGTTCGTTATTAGGAGCATCTTTTTTTATTGGTGGATTTTCTAGTGCAGTTTTGCAGGAAATATCATATTTTTCAAACGTTATTGGAGAAGGTATTTTAAAAATAACATCTAGAGCCTGTCGACAATTAGTATATAGTATGATATCATCGCATAAAAACCGTCATGGGAGGCTATGCGATGCAAGACCGGCACACATTAAGAAATGATCAATGGGAGCGGATCAAGG
>Ga0056123_1000074_pt1 | contig 20546 bp, 18 predicted proteins | sample WorMetHEROISLAND_3_FD_71122 | JGI IMG/M metagenome (GOLD analysis project Ga0056123, IMG submission 71122) | Marine gutless worms symbiont microbial communities from Max Planck institute for Marine Microbiology, Germany - Olavius sp. 3 HERON ISLAND ...
CTTGTTGCCTGATGAGATTATTCATAACAATTACGGGGGGTTATGTCCAGGCCGAATTTTAATTTAAATATCAATGGGTTAGAGGGAGGCCCCAATTTACAAAAACTCCCCGACCCCTCACTATAAGATCATTGTGAGGAAAAATGCCGCTATCATCTTCCACAAGATCAGGAAAACCCAAGGATAGTTTGTTTTATGTTAAATCAGAGGGCCATATGACTTACCACGCACGCAAAGGTCAGCTACTTTCCAAACACATCGAGAACACAGCAAACCTTGCCAAAAAGTTTGCCCGCATTTTTGGTATCGTAAATATGGCCCTCACAGCAGGTTTGCTTCACGATCTTGGGAAATACACGCGGGCATTTAAAGACTATCTAAAACGTAGCCTTAAAGGCGAAAATGTAAAACGCGGTGAAGTAATCCACGCTTTGCAGGGAGCGAAGTTTGCGAAAGAAAACATCAAAGATACTGTAATTGCTGATATTATTGGTAACGTGGTTGCAACTCATCACGGCGGTTTGTTTGATAATATTATCGACGGTCAAAGAACATTATCTGTCAAAACCAATAAAGGCGAAGAAAAACTCCACTACGAGGAAGCGATAAAGAAATTTAGTCCCGAACTCAACGAAGAGGAACTGAAAGCTGAAATTCTGAACGTTTGCAAGATAAGCCAAGCAAAACAATTAAGTCCGCACTTTATGCTACATCTCTTGACGAAAGCGGTTTATTCCTGCGTTGTGGATGCGGATAGATGTGATAGTGCAGGTTTAGAAATTAACAATACAACCCCGGATTGGGAAAGCCTAAGCCAACAGTTAGAAACTTATCTTGAAGGATTCTCCGGAACAGGTGACATTGACAAAGTTCGTAAGAACATTTCTGTGCAATGCAAGCAAGGAGGCAGTCGGCAACAGGAGATATACACGCTGTCCGTTCCAACCGGCGGCGGGAAAACCTTATCGAGTTTGCGGTTCGCACTAGAGCACGCTAAGGAGCATAATCTAAACCGCATCATTTACGTTATTCCTTATTTGTCAATTCTTGATCAAACCGTTACTGAGGTGCGTAAAGTCTTTTCGGACAACACGAACGAACTGATTTTTGAGCATCACTCCAACATCGAACCACCAAAAGACGACGAAGCGGAGGAGCAATACCATCTGCTGACTTCCCGGTGGGATAGTCCGATAATCCTGACAACGATGGTTCAGTTTTTAGAGACAATTTACAGCAACAAAGCGTCGCAACTTCGCAAGTTTCACAATATGTCAGAATCGGTTCTGATTTTTGACGAAATCCAGGCACTGCCGGTAAAGTGCATCCATTTGTTCAACGAGGCAGTTAATTTTTTATACACTTTTGCCAAATCAACTATTCTGCTCTGCACGGCCACTCAGCCGCACCTTCACAAAACGGAGCGTCCAGTGTTATTGTCTGACAATTCGAATATTGTCAGCATCACGCCGGAAGAATTGGAAATCTTTGAGCGGGTTCACATTGAAGATAAAACCCAACCGACCATGGATCACAAACAAATTGCGGCACTGGTCAAAACACAAATAGAACAAGATAAGAGCACACTTGTCATTTTGAACACCAAACGCGATGCTCGTGGAGTGTATGAACAATGCAAGCCGATTGAGTGTGAAAAAGCGTTTTTGACGACCGATCTTTGCCCCGCTCATCGCTTGAATATTCTTGGTCGATTACGGGAAAACCTGGATGCAGAAACCAGGCGGTTAATGTTATGTGTCAGTACACAACTCATTGAAGCTGGTGTGGATGTATCATTTGACTGTGTAATTCGGGCACAAGCGGGCATGGATAGCATTATTCAGGCGGCAGGGCGTTGCAACCGCAACAATGAATATTCAACGCCACAATCGGTTTTCGTTGTAAATGTCCAAAGCGAAAATCTTTCTTGCCTACCAGAAATAAAAGAGGGTAAAGAGGTTACGGCACGAGTATTTCGCGAAAGTCAAGGTAAGGATTTATTGAGCGATGAAGTCATCAATCGATATTATCGATATTATTTTTATGACCAGCAAAAAGGAGAAAACAGAGGTAAAATGGATTATAGAGTCAAGGGCAGCAAGACAACGATTTACAGCTTGCTCAACGATAATCCGTTAGGAGTAGCCGCTTACCGAAACCGCAACCGCAACAACGAGAACTATAAAGGTTTACCGCACGCCTTTCGAACGGCAGCGAAGGCGTTTTCCGTGATTGACGGCGGACAGACCGGCATTGTTGTCCCTTATGGCGATGCGATGCAACTTGTGGATAAATTTCGGCGCTGCAACAACCTTAAAGAAAGAATTCGCATCCTGAAACAGCTGCAGAAATATACGGTCTCCGTCTATTCCAACGTATTGAAAGCGCTTGAGTATAGCGAACGATCGATTGAGAGAATTGATGACTCGTTTTACTTGTTGAGTCCGGACTACTATGATACGAAAGAACAGGGGTTGAAGCGCGAGGCGATGTTTTCTTTGTTGAATGTGTAGGGAAAGGTAGAGGCAGGAAATGGACAAAAAACGCAACTCAGTGGAATTCAAGATTACAGGACGATACGCCTTGTTTTCAGATCCCGTTACACGAGTGGGCGGCGAAAAATTCACCTATCAGATCCCGACCTATCAGGCACTTAAAGGAATTACGGAGAGCGTCTATTGGAAGCCGACTTTTATCTGGTATATCGATGCCGTACGGGTGATAAAAAAGATTCAAACTGAGTCCAAAGGAATCAAAACACTACGAATGAAGCCCAAGAAAAAAGAGGCCCCTACTGATCTCTCCTATTACACCTATTTGCGGGATGTGGAATATCAGGTGCTCGCTCATTTTGAATGGAATGAACACCGTGAAGATATTGCCTACGACCGCAACGAACACAAGCATCACAACATCGCTAAGCGTTGCGTTGAAAAAGGCGGACGGCGGGATATTTTTCTCGGAACTCGAGAGTGTCAGGGGTATGTCGAACCTTGTGTTTTTGGTGAGGGCGAAAGTTTTTACGACCAATATGGCGAACTGGATTTTGGTGTGCAGTTTCACGGATACGACTATCCCGACGAAACGGGTAATAATGAACTTGTCGTTCGGTTGTGGAGAGCAAGAATGGAAAACGGTCTCATCGAGTTTCCAATGCCGAAAAATTGTAACTTACGACGTTCTATCCGCAAGATGACGGCAAAAGAATTTGAAAACAACCAGAACTTTACGCTCGTCAATAACGACCTCACCGTGGCAGACTTATTATCGGAGGAGTAATTATGGGCTTTTGGCAGAACTTGGTGACCAGTTACGATAAAAACGCTGATGCGTTGAAATCAACCTATCCGCTTTCAACAACGTCCATCTCCAATAAAGCAGATTATATTGCTGTAATCGTTATCGATGGAGGCGGTAAATTTATTCGATCTGATAAAATCGAAAAGAAGTCCAATCCAACCAAAAGAGACCTCGAAAATATAACGATCCCGGCATCAGAAGAAAGCCTGAAGCGAACCAGTACCGCTATTTCGCCGTATCCGGTTTTTGATCAATATGGGTATTTGAAAGGTGAGGGCGAGAAATATGATGCCTACGTTGCACAGCTTAAAGGTTTTTCCGAATCCCGCTATGCCACCAAACAGATAAAAGCGATTTATCGATATGTTGCGAAACGAACCGTTGCTTCTGACTTGTCGGGAATGGCACTGAAAGACAAAACAAACGTTGTGTTTCAAGTGGAAATACCGGAATCTCCGCAAGCGAAGGTTTGGGAGGACGATACGTTTTTTGATGCATGGCATCAATATTATTTAGCGGAAAAGGGAAAGTCGGGAAGAATGGATTTGCAATCATTGGATTATATTACTGGCACCATACAGCCGGTGGCCACATTTCATCCCAAAAAGATTTCCAGTGCTTCTCCAAATGCGAAGCTTATTTCCGGTAATGACAAAACGAATTACACGTTTCGAGGGAAATTCAGCGATTCGTCTGAGGCCGTATCTATCGGCTATAAAACCTCCCAAAAAGCGCACCAGTTTCTGCGATATCTCATCAATGATCGGGGGTATCGCTGTGGCGAACAGGTGATCTTGTCCTTTACGATTGGCTCCATGGAAAAACTCTTGCCACCTCCTGTTAAAGATAAAAGTATCTGGGCCGTGATGCAAAATAACTCCGCGCAAACGGAGAGCGACATCCAAATCAACCTTCGCGCCGAAACGGGCTTTGATTATGCTGATGCGCTGAGGAAGTCCCTTGGTGGTTTTGGGCACGGTAAGGCTTTAAAGCAACATGTCAAAACGGCTGTGATTGTACTGGATGCTGTTAGCGATAAATCAGGTCGTTTGTCTATTACATTTTACCGCGAGCTTGACAGAACCGAATACCTCGAAAAAATTGCCGATTGGCATAGCGGTTGCAAGTGGAACCAAAAATTTTGGAGCAAAGAAAAGGAAAAATATGTTCCATACATCGGCGCACCGTCCGTCGATAGTATCATCGAAGCTATTCACGGCCAGCTTCGCAGTAAAGATAAGAGTTTTACCAAAATCAAAAAAGCGGCAAGAGAACGTTTGCTCCGGTGCATTTTTGACGGGGCCTTTTTGTCAACGGATTATGTGACAGCGGCTGTACGACGGGCTACCAATCCCCTGGGAATTACAAAGGGCGGCAAGTTTGATCGGAACGGATTTGAACTGGTGCTGTCAACGACGTGTGCACTGGTGCGTAAAGATTGCCAACAACGCAAAAAGGAGGATTACAAATTGAGAATTGAACTCGAAAGGACAGATCGCGATTATCTTTACGGAAGATTGCTTGGCGCGGCGGATAAGTTGGAAGAATACGTCCTCTTTAAAAAAAAGAAAGACCGGATCGTTACGGCGGCAATTCGACACATGCAAACTTTTGCCCAGCGACCGTTCCGAACCTGGCAAACGATACACGGTTGCCTCAATCCTTATATCCAAGCTGTGAAAGGGGTCATTTCGTTCAATGAAATTCAGGCGATAATGAATCAGTTTGAAACTGGAGATTACGAAAAGGATACACCGTTAAACGGTGCCTATTTGATTGGGTATTACCACGAACGGGCTTATATCGATAGCCTCGTTAGATATGTTAAAAACAAGAAAAAATCAACTGACCAGGACCAAGAGGAGGAGACCAATGACAGGCAATAAAACGCTCACCAACAAAATCGATTTTGCGGTGATTATCTCCGTAACGAAGGCAAATCCCAATGGTGACCCGCTAAACGGTAACCGTCCCCGTCAAACCTACGGCGGTTTCGGGGAGATTTCGGATGTATGCCTAAAACGTAAAATCCGCAATCGTCTCCAAGGCATGGGCGAATCCATCTTTGTCCAATCGAACGATAACCGCGCTCCAGGGGATGAATTTCGTTCTCTCCATGACCGTTTTAAAGCCGCTCTGGATAGGTGGGAAAAGGATGCTAAAGAAAAGAGAACTAACTATGACGATATACGAGACAATGCGCACAAAGAATGGTTCGATGTGCGGGCTTTCGGTCAGGTCTTTGCTTTCCCGGCCCCGGCCAAAAAGAAAAAGAAAACTGCAGATGAGGGTGCGGGCAGCGACGGCGTTTCCATCGGAATTCGCGGCCCTGTAACTATTCAGAGTGCGTTTAGCATTGAACCGATTACGCCCGATAGTTTGCAAATCACCAAGAGTGTCAGCCTTGAGACCAATGAGGAAAAAGGGGCAGACACGATGGGGATGAAGCACCGTGTCGATAAGGGAGTTTATGTTACCTCCGGCGCCATCAACACACAGCTCGCCAGCAAAACTGGCTTTTCAGATGACGACGCCGAGAAAATTAAAAATGCTCTACGAACACTGTTTGTTAATGATGCTTCTTCTGCACGGCCTGAAGGCAGTATGGAGGTTATGAAAGTAATCTGGTGGCTGCACAACAGCCCCAGCGGTCAATATTCCTCCGCAAAAGTTCACCGGTCGTTGAATGTGAAAGCTGATGGTACTTACGAATTGGGCACATTAAACGGGCTCACACCCGAAGAGCTTGGTCCGTTAGAGGGTGAAGATCTGGAAAAACTTCACAAACGACAACGCACCGGACAAGGTGGAACTCATCGAAATGCTTTGAGTGCTTAGTTCGCCAACTGCGCGGTTTCAATCCTCATGGCCTTGGCTGGCTTTTCCAGCGTGGCGGTGCGATGATTGGTTTCGGGGCGTTCCATCCGGGACAGGGCCGATTGCGTAATCCCGGCCCGTTTGGAAACGGTCTTTTGGGTAAGTCCGAGGTGTTTGCGCCAGGCTGTCAGGAGGCCAAACGCCTTTTCAATGACCAACTCGACAACCTCATGGGGTATCAGCACGGAGTTGTCATCACTTTTTTCAACCAGGGGTAGATATTCGCTGTACGGAACCACTGCGTATTCCGGTTTTCCATTGCGGCGGAGCACCTGGACGTTATCATGTGTAAGTGTGTTCATTACGCTTTTTTACCTCAGACTGGCAGGGAGAATGATAAGGTTTGTTCCGGGAAAATGATCTACTTCCCATATCCGCTCTGCAGCACCTCCATTTTTGCCCCCGGCAGTGCGCCTTGATCCATGTGGAACAGACGTGGGTGGAAAACCGCTTTACCGCCGAAGGACGCATTCTGCACGAACGGCCGGACAAGGGTAAAAGTGAACGGCGCGGGAAAATGAAAATCGAAAGGGATTTGGCCCTGCACTCTTTTCGTTTAGGGCTGGTTGGCAAGGCGGATGTAGTTGAATTTCATCTTTCTGATGAAAAGGTCTGGCAGCCTTTTCCGGTTGAGTATAAACGGGGGCGCCCCAAAAAGGACAACTGCGACCGGGTGCAGTTATGCGCCCAGGCAATCTGCCTGGAAGAGATGTTGACAGTTGAGATTGGTCAGGGCGCCCTTTTTTATGGAAAAACCCGTCGTCGTCAGGATGTTGTTTTTGATTCGAAACTGCGGCAGGAGACCGAGCATCTGGCTTCGGAATTACATCTCCTGATCCGTCGCGAGCAAACCCCCAAAGCGGTGTACTCAAAAAAATGCGAGCGCTGCTCATTTTTAAATCAATGCTTACCCAAACAGCTTGATCATCATAAATCGGTGAAAGACTATCTGATGCGGATGATTGGGGAAAAATGAAAAAACATCTCAATACACTCTTTGTGACCACCCAGGGCGCCTATCTGGCCAAGGAGAGAGAGGCGGTTCTTGTCCGGATCGAGAACGAGACCAAATTGCGTCTTCCCATCCACACCTTGGGCGGAATTGTCTGTTTCGGCAATGTCGGCTGCAGCCCTTATCTAATGGCCCATTGCGCCGAAAATGATGTCGGCCTCAGTTTTCTGTCTGAATACGGTCGTTTTCTGGCACGGGTACAGGGTCCGGTATCGGGGAATGTACTTTTAAGAAGAAAGCAGTACCGTCTGGCGGACGATATGAAGGCGTCAGCAAAAATTGCCTATTTTATCCTGGCGGGAAAGTTGGCGAACTGCCGCACGGTGCTTCAAAGGGCTGTGCGGGATCACGGTGACAAGATTGATAAAGAATCTGTTGAGGCAGCCTCAAGGCATATCGCCCACGCAATAAAAAATATTGATCCGGAGATGCCGTTAGACCTCTTGCGGGGGATTGAGGGCGATGCGGCCAAACGATATTTTAGCGTTTTCGATCACCTGATTACATCTCAAAAGAGCGATTTTTCCTTTACCGGTCGCAACCGGCGACCCCCATTGGATAAAGTCAACTGTCTGCTTTCGTTTGTTTATACGATCTTGTTGCATGATGTCCGGTCGGCTCTTGAGGCGGTGGGGCTTGATCCCCAGGTCGGTTTTCTTCATCGGGATCGCCCCGGACGGCCAAGTTTAGCTCTGGATTTGATGGAAGAGTTTCGTCCTTTTTTCTCAGACCGACTGGTGCTTTCGTTGATCAACTTAAACAAAGTCCGGCAGAAGGGCTTCGAGAAAAGCCAAACCGGTGCTGTTTTGATGAAAGAAGACACACGGAAAGAGTTTCTGGTTGCCTATCAAAAGAGAAAACAGGACGAAATTACCCATCCTTTTTTGGGTGATAAAGTGACCGTTGGTATTCTGTTTCACTTGCAGGCGCTTCTTTTTGCCCGCTATTTGAGAAACGACTTGGACGGCTATCCGGCTTTTATCTGGAGGTAAACCATGATGGTGGTGGTCAGCTACGATATATCAACGGAATCTCCGGGTGGCTCCAGACGATTGCGACGCGTTGCCAAGGTTTGTCAGGATTACGGGCAACGGGTTCAATATTCCGTGTTTGAATGTATTGTAGATCCGGCCCGGTGGGTCAAGTTGAAAAATGCCCTGTTGGATGAAATCGACCTGGAGTTTGATTGTCTCCGGTTCTATTTTTTAGGGTCGAATTGGCGACGGAAGATAGAACACATTGGTGCAAAAGAAGGTTTGGACCAGGAGGGTGCATTAATCTTATAAATGTTGCTTGCGAACATGAAGCTGCCATCGATTTCCAGGTAGGTTCGCATTGATCGATTTTTCTATAATGACAAGCGGTTGCAATGATTCTTCAAGCGATCTATTATTCAAATATATTGCAACCGCTTCAGTTCGCAGATATTGTTCAAATTCATTCGTTATTTTAATGTTTTATAGATAGACAGTCGCCCCCCGCGTGGGGGCGTGGATTGAAACGCGTGCCTGCTGCATAATGAGCAGCTAAAAGGCGTCGCCCCCCGCGTGGGGGCGTGGATTGAAACGCTTTCTCCAAATCAACCGCCCTGGCAAACAGGCAGTCGCCCCCCGCGTGGGGGCGTGGATTGAAACTTGGTATAGGGCCGGCGTTGCCACTTTGACAAAAAGTCGCCCCCCGCGTGGGGGCGTGGATTGAAACCCCAAGTGCCCGGCCTGCCGAACCCGGCGGAAGAAGTCGCCCCCCGCGTGGGGGCGTGGATTGAAACGTGCTGGTCGCATTGATCGCCCGTTGGTTGACCATGTCGCCCCCCGCGTGGGGGCGTGGATTGAAACCGCGGAAAAGGTCGGCACACCTGCCGGAGCCAGTCGCTTTTTAAATTTCACCATCACCCATGCCCCAATTCAAATGGATGTTCCGTTTCATGTCCAAGGGCTATTTGGCTTTAGAAAAAGAGATATGCAATTGGTCATTTTTGTAACGGGCCGACGCGATGTCGACACTGGCCAGCGTATCGGGCAGGCTGAGAACCCTTGAAAAGCCCTCCGCCTTGATCAGCAGATCATTCTCTTTGCGGCCGATATCGAGGCTCGCTTTATCCAGGCCGGGAAGCGTAATGGACAGTACGATTTTCCCGGGTTCTTTTTGAAACGTAACGGTATCGACTTGTGAAAGGACCTGCGCCGGGTCCAGCTCGCCGTAAATATCGCACCCCATCTCTTCGAGGCGCTTTTGTCCAATAGGTTCGCTGTTGTAGTGTTTGATGGTAAAAATGGTGGTGTTTAAAAAGGATTGCCGCAACACTTTCATCTGCTCCTGCTGCATTTGACGCCAATGATTGAAATAACCGGTTTCAAGCTCCGCCGGGAGTAGTTTGTTGACAAATATGCCATCCACGGGAAAACCGAAAAGCGAAAAGTAGGTATAGGAGCGCTTTGATTCGGCAAGAGCGATTTTGTCCGGGTTGAGCACCAGCCGGATGGAGGTCGTTTCGGGGTTGCGCAAGATCACACCCAACCGCCCGATTTCTTCGATGATTTTTCCGAAAGTGGCGTATAATTCATCATCGGGCAAAATATCCTTGATTCCTTTGAACTTCTTTCCGATGGGTCTGATCAACTTCAGGACGCGGCGTTCAATATCGATGATACGGTTAAATTTGCCGGCCGAAGAATCGGTGAAAGTGAGTAGTCGCAACGTTCCGGCGGTGGGGGCGCAATCGACAATAATCACATCGTATACATCGCTTTCGATTTCCCGCAAAATCCGGGTCAACAAAAAGAGCGTGTCTACGCCGGGGATTAGCGACAACTCTTCGGCAATCATTCGCTCCATCTCAAGATAAGAGAGAAAATCGGCCATATACTGTTGAATGGAGTCCCAGTTCGCCTTAATTTCCTCCAGAATATTCACTTCGAGAAGGGTTAACGTTTCGGAAATTTCCACCCGTTCGCCGCTACCGGAGAGATCAAAAATATCGAACAGATTGTGGGCGAGATCGGAACTGACGAGCAATGTCTTTTGACCCAATTTCGATGTCAGCGCGGCCGTTGCACACGCATTGCTTGATTTGCCCACACCGCCTTTGCCGGTAAACAGAATGATCCGCATCTTATCCTCTTTAGGATATCGTGATTTTCTTTACCACCGCGGGAGATATCTCGCCTTGTTTCAGGAACAGGTTGAGGAGGTATTCCGCCGATTCGATATATTCATTGATCTCTGAAAAGCGTTGGCGAAGAAACGCCGTCTCATCTGCGGCGTTTCTTTCCGGTTTGATTGCATTTAAATCCGTTTCACTTTTCGAGATGGTCTCTCTTACTCTTTCGATTTCATCTTTCACAATGGTCGACAGGATTTCGGTTTCAATTTCCCAGATATTGCCCCGGATCTCATAAAAATTTTTCCGCGCTCCCTGATGATACACCTTTCTGACCACCTTCCACCTTTCCAGAAAGCGGATATTGGTGGAGATGGATGCCTTCGAAACCTCTAACCTTTCGGCCATCTCATCCAGGGACATGGGCTCTTTAGAAAAGAGCAGCAGGCCTTCCAGTTGGCCGGCAATGCGGGAAAAGCCGAATTTTTCGGCCTTTTCACCAATTACATGGATGAGATCATTACGAATATCCTCAATGGTCTTTTTCATGGTAATCTCCAGTATACCTTAATTTGTTTATCAAGTACTAAACGTTTTTAACGTTTAATGCATACTGTTGTCCGGTGTCAATAAAAATATTTGTAAATTCCGGGAGTAATTCTCCGTGGTCGCCCTTAAACGGCGGGCACAAAGATCCGCCCTACGATACAATAAGGGAAGCTATACGGGGTTTGGAAATGAGCGGAGTCGTTCCTATCCGGTTTTGGCGAGATCTTTGAGACTCTGCGGGATTGAGCGTTTGGCGGCTGTCAGCGCCTGGATCATCCGCGACGCAACGCCTTTGGTCGTCCAAACGCGATCCTTTCGCGGAATGATGTCGTTACCATCAGAATCGAGAAACCTGATCACTTGATAGTTCCATGCGGGCTCACGATAGCGTTTTAAAAGCCTATGATCCATGCCGTCGCTGCGATTGTTGTAGACAAGCAGAGGTACAAATTGGTTTTCCATCGCCTCAACCAGCAAGGGGTTGGTCAGAACTTCACGGCCAAATTTCCGAACACCCGAACAACCCGGTATTTCCTGGAAAAGGATGAGTACAGGTTTGCCGGTTGCAGCGCTCTCTTTTAAGGCGGCATCAAAATCACGGCCCCATTGAACGTCACCGACCTCTACGGGATTTTTTATGGTTTCGCCACCATACGCGGCAAACGTGATAACGAATGTGATAAGAATCGTGAATATTCTCATTTTTGTATTCCGCTAAAAAACTCAGGGCGCGATACCCGATTAGAACCGCCCTCAACGAAAAAAATCGATTTTACGCGTAAAGGATCATCTCCCGCAGATCATTTCGGCGGTTGGGTTGGATTCAAATAGGCGTCCCGCGACGCCGACGGCTCGACACAACTTAAACAATCACCTGCATACCTCTCGTTTGCAATCTTAATCTCAATTTCCATGGGCGTTTGTTTTAAATAGAATCTGTAAACCAACTGCGCTACTCTTCCTTCAACAAATGGGCCGGGGCCTCGCAAACACCGTCACCGGTCGCTTTTTTAGCTTCCACAAAATGGGCGGCGGCCAAGGCAGCGGTGGAACCGTCGGCGGCGGAGATGACGATCTGGCGGGCGTACTTTTCCCGCAAATCCCCAACGGCAAAAATTCCCGGAATATTGGTTTCGCACTTTTCGTCGGTGACAATATATCCTTCAGCCGTCATCTTGACCCCCGCCGGGGCGAGTTCGTTTCTGGGAATAAAGCCGATAAAAATAAACACACCATCCACAGCCAATTCACTGTTCTCGCCGGTGGCGTTGTTTTGCAAGGCGACACCGGAAACGGCGCCGTTCTCGCTGTAAATTTCCATGGTAATGGTGTTCCACAGCATCTCGATCTTGCAATCGTCAAAGATCCGTTTTTGTAAAATTTTACTGGCCCTCAGTTCATCCCGGCGGTGGGCCATATAGACCTTGTCGGCCAATTTGGCCAAGTAGAGCGCCTCTTCGGCGGCTGTGTCGCCGCCACCCACCACCAGAACAGTTTTGTTGCGGAAAAAAAAGCCGTCGCAGACACCGCAATAAGAGACGCCCTTGCCGTAATTTTCTTGCTCGCCGGGAATTTCGAGCATTTTCGGCTGACCGCCCGTGGCCAAAATAATGCTGCAGGTGGGAAGCTCACGACCGTCGGTCAGCTTGACCGTATGAAAGTCCAGACCCGGTTCAATCTCCACCACTTCATCATAGATGATATCAAGGCTCAAGGAATCGGCATGTTCCAGCATTCTGGACGAGATTTCGGCGCCGCTGATACGGGGAAACCCCGGGTAGTTTTCGACATCATCGGTCATATTCATCTGACCGCCGACGGCCCCTTTTTCAATCAACACTACATCCAGGGCGGCCCGTTTGGCATAGATGCCGGCAGCGAGGCCGCTCGCGCCACCGCCGATGATGATGAGATCGTGACCGTTATGACTGCTCATTCTTTCACCCCGATTTTGCATGAAATTTTACCGGAAAATTGTTTATATTTGATATTTCAGCTTGTTAGCAATATGCTTACTGTTCCACAAAACACCTCTTTTTGCCCAATTTCAGTATCAGGCTCAAAATGTAACCCTCGAAATAGTACCGTCGTCTCCGGTTACATTTTTCGTCTTCCTTGAACTGGAATAAAATTTGCTTACCGCCATCCAGCAATAAAAAGGATTGGCCCTAAAGTCAATATTCCTCTTCGGAGGCCCCGCCACCGTGCTTGACACATTTTCGCGACGGTTTATATTTTCCCCAACAAATTAAACCCGATGGCGTCGTAAAAAGGCTCATCTGCGACGTTGTTGTGGTTTTTTAAGACGCTCGACATACTAAAATGTATGGCTTCGATCCTGAAAAACCACACCGTCTTGTATCCGGGCCTTATTCCATAGCCATCACGATAACTTTTCAGATGTTGGTCAACCTTATAAAAGGAGTTTGCTGAAATGACCGGTGTGAAAAAAGAGACACGGCAGTTTGAAACCGAGGTCCAACAACTTTTAAACCTCATCATCAATTCGCTCTATTCCAACAAAGATATCTTTTTACGGGAACTTATCTCCAACGCTTCCGATGCCATCGACAAGATGCGGTTTAAAGCCCAGACCGATCCGGAAGCGCTGGAAGGCGACAGCGAATTTACGATTAAGATTGTTCCCGATGGGATCAAGCAGACCCTGCAAATTGTCGATAACGGGATCGGCATGACTTATGATGAGGTGCTGCAAAATATCGGCACCATCGCCCAAAGCGGCTCCGTCGCGTTTATGGCGGCCCTGGAACAGTCGCAGCGGGAAGAGACATTGGCCCCGGAGTTGATCGGTCAGTTCGGGGTTGGATTCTACAGCGCTTTTATGGTGGCCGACACCATCACCCTGGAAACCCTTGCCGCCGATAGCAGCGAGGCGGTCAAGTGGATCTCTTCCGGCGACGGCTCTTACACCATTGAACCGGGTCGCCGCAAAGAGCGGGGCACCACCATCACCCTGGAACTGAAAAAAGCAGCTGAAGGTGAAAAAGATTATACCGATACGTGGGCTATCCGTGAAATTGTCCGCCAGCATTCCGATTTTGTGGCTTACCCGATCGTTATGGATGTGGAAAAGGATGAGCCTCTGCCCGAAGAGGCGATCATCAAGGATAAAGATGGCAAGCCCATCGGCGAGACCACCCGTAAGGTGACCGCCGAAGAGACCGTAAACTCCATGAAGGCGATCTGGGCCAGAAACAAAAGCGATGTGACCGACGAGGAGTACGAAGAGTTTTACAAGCACCTCAGCCACGACTGGAACGCGCCGCTCGAAAAGGTGCACCTCAAATTTGAAGGCGCCACCGAGTACAGTGCACTGCTTTATATCCCTTCCAAAGCGCCCTTTGACCTGTTTCAGCCTGAAAGAAAACACGGGGTGCAGCTCTACTGCAAACGGGTTTTTATCATGGATGATTGCGAAGCACTGCTTCCCGAATACTTGGGTTTTGTTAAGGGGGTGGTGGACGCACCCGACCTGAACCTCAATATCAGCCGCGAAATTTTGCAGCAGGACCTTCTGGTGAGAAACATTCGCCGTAATTTGGTGAAAAAGCTGCTGGAGCTGTTTGCCCGGATGCCTGAGGATAAATTTGATCAATTTTACGCCGAGTTTGGGCAAATCTTTAAACTGGGGGTTCATACCGACAGCGCCAACCAAACCAGGATCGCCGATCTGTTGCGTTACAAAACCACCCGATCCACGGAAAAACCGATCCCTTTGGCCGAATATGCGAAAAACATGCAACCCGATCAAAAAGAGATTTTCTATATCACAGGTGAAAATCTCACGGCCCTGGCCAACAGCCCCCACCTGGAGGCGTTAAAAGAGAAAGGGGTAGAAGTGTTGCTGATGTCCGATCCGGTGGACGAATGGGTGGTCCAGGCCTTGCCTGAATACGACGGCAAGAAGCTGAAAAGTGCTGAAAAAGGGATGTTGGAAGAGGATCCGGATCCCAAAAAGGTGGAAAAAGAGTATGGCGCGCTCTTCAGTCATATTAAAAACCACCTGGCTGAAAAGATCAAGGCGGTGAAGCCGTCCACCCGGCTCAAATCATCGGTGGCCTGTCTTTCCGGCGACGACCATGACGTAAGTGCCTATATGTCCAAAATCCTAAAGGCATCGGGTCAGGCGCCGGAGACGGTGAAGCGGGTTTTGGAGATCAATCCATCGCATCCCGTAACCGATAGAATGAAAGATCTTTATGACGCCGATCGCAAAGACCCTCAATTGGATCTATACAGCGAGATGCTGTTCGATCTCGCCCTGGTGGCCGAAGGGGGCAAGCTGGATGATCCGGCCCGTTTTTCCCGCCAGGTGGGGGCGCTGCTGGCGGGTGATCCCTTGAACGTATCATAAACGTCAGCCCACGCTTGCTTTTATAGGCGGGGGTCCTCATAATGAGAAATAATGCTTTAATCGAAAGGAGCAGATGATGAGTGTTGAAGTGAAAAGCGAGTATCAGGGCCGGTTGACCATCCAGAGCACCCACGGCCCGTCCGGGGCCCAAATCGCCACCACGGCGCCCGCGGACAACGGCGGTACGGGTGAACTGTTCGCACCGACAGACCTTTTGGCCACCGCCTTGGGCAATTGCATGATGACCATCATGGGGCTGGTGGCCAACCGTGAAAAAATCGATTTGGCCGGCAGCGCCATCCGGGTGGAAAAACATATGAGCGCCAACCCGCGTCGGGTACAAAAGGTGCTTGCCGAATTTGATATGCCCCGGGGGCTCACCGACACGCAAAAAAAGAAGTTGGCCACGGCGGCGGACACCTGCCCGGTCAAACAGAGCCTGCATCCCGACGTGGAAATTGAGGTAAAATTCAACTGGTAGAACGAGATCTGGATTTTCATGAAAATAGTGATAGTTGGCGGTAACGGCACCATTGGTAAAAAAGTAAGTGACCGTTTGGCGCAAAAGCATGAGGTGATGACTGCCGGCAGAAGCTCGGGCGATGTCACCGTTGATATCACCGACAGCGGCTCCATTGAAAAGATGTTTCAAACGGTGGGTACGGTGGATGCCATTGTTGCCATCGCCGGAGAGGCCAAATGGGCGCCTTTTGACCAGATGAGCGAAGATGACTTTTACATCGGTTTGAAAAGCAAGTTGATGGGGCAGGTGAATTTGGTGCGGATTGGTCGGCCCTATTTACGTCCAGGCGGATCGTTTACGCTGACCACGGGCATTCTGGCCGACGATCCGGTGGTGATGACCACCAGTGCGGCCATGGTGAACGGTGCGCTGCACAGTTTTGTCAAGGCGGCGGCGTTGGAAATGAAAAACGGACACCGTATTAACGTGGTGGCATCCGGCTTGGTCGAGGACGCTGTGGATAGATACGCCGACTATTTTCCTGGCCATAACCCCATCCCCATGCCCAAGGTGGTTACCGGTTATGTAAAAAGCATCCTTGGCAAGGGAACCGGTCAGGTGATCCGTATGTATGACAATCAATAACAACGGCTTCTTTTTATCCATCTTCTGTTTTTAATGCCAACAAATTTCAACCATAACCGTCTTCTTTTAGTCAACGGCCGGGTCGTCAACCAAGGCCGCATTTTTGAGGCGGATATTTATGTCAAAGATGGCCGTATCGACGCTGTGGGTTCTGATCTATCCAGCAAACCGGCCGATGTGACCATCAATGCCGCCGGATGCCACATCTTTCCCGGGATGATCGATGATCAGGTCCATTTCAGAGAGCCGGGTCTGACGCGCAAGGGCAATATCCTCTCCGAATCTCTGGCGGCGGCGGCGGGCGGTATCACCAGTTTCATGGAGATGCCCAACACGATGCCGGCCACTACCACACTGGCGCTTTTGGAGGAAAAATACCAGCGGGCCAAAGCCACCTCCGCAATCAACTACGCCTTTTATCTGGGCGGCGCCAATGACAATATCGAAGAGATCAAGCGGCTGGACCCCAAGCAGGCTTGCGGGGTCAAGGTCTTCATGGGCGCCTCCACAGGCAACATGCTGGTGGATGATCCCCTGGTACTGGAACAGATCTTCGCCCACGCACCGACCCTGGTGGCGACCCACTGTGAAGATTCCCCCACCATTGAGGTGAACGCCCAGCAGTTGAAAGAAAAATACGGCACGGCGATTCCCGTAACGGAGCATCCCCATATCCGCTCCACCGAAGCCTGTTTTAAATCGACGGAACTGGCCATTGCTCTGGCCCGCCGACACGGGACCCGGCTGCATGTGCTGCATCTGTCTACAGCCGATGAGCTTGTGTTATTTGCAAAGGGTGACCTGACCTCCAAGCACATAACCGCCGAATGCTGCGTTCACCATCTCCACTTTTGCGATGAAGACTACCTGACATTGGGCAGCCGGATCAAATGCAACCCGGCTATCAAAACCGCTCAGGATCGCAGGGCGCTGGTTGCCGCCGTCGTTGAAAATCGCATCGATGTCATTGCCACGGACCATGCACCCCATCTATTAGCGGAAAAAAACGGCGCCGATTACTTTACAGTTCCCGCCGGATTGCCGCTGGTGCAATACGCCCTGCCGTCCCTTTTGGAGCACTATCATCAGGGTATTTTTACCCTGCCGCTGATTGTGGAAAAGTGCGCCCACGCTCCGGCCAGGCTGTTTGATATCAAAGAGCGGGGCTTTATTCGGGAAGGGTATTGGGCTGACCTGGTGATTTTGCGTCTGAACGCCCCCCACAAAGCCTCCGACGACGCTGTTGTCTCCAAATGCGGTTGGACCCCTTTTAACGGTCATACTTTTCAGTCCAAAGTGGTTACCACCATCGTTTCCGGAAAGCCGGCATTTCACCAGGGAGATCTGAATCCCGATGTCCGCGGTATGCGTGTGGCATTTGAGCGGTAACCTTTGCGGCGTTGTGATGCAAGAGTCGATTCTCACACGCTAATTTTCTTCGCACCAACGGCATACACTTACCTGCATTGTTTATTTTTCAGGTTTTGCTATGATCCGCTGATATGACCTCCGCGCTGTACAAAAAGGTGGGCCTGGCCACATTGATTATGAGCCTTTCCATTCTGGGCAGCCGGGTGATTGGGCTGGTGCGGGAGATGGTCATCGCCCATGCGGGCGGCGTTACCGGGGCGGTAGATGCCTACCAGGTGTCGTTTATTATCCCCGAGATCCTAAACCATGTGGTGGCCAGCGGCTTTTTATCGATCACCTTTATTCCGATTTTTACCCGCTATCTGGCCGACCATAACGAGGCCGAGGGATGGCGGGTGTTTAACACGATCCTCACTCTATGTGGAGCATTGCTGCTCTTTTTCAGCTCTCTCGCTATCTGGCTGGCTCCACACTTGGTGCGATTCTTAGCACCCGGCCTGACCGAACCGGCATTACGGGTGGAAGCGATCCATATGACCCGGATCATTATCCCCGCGCAATTCTTGTTTTTTGCGGGGGGTCTTTTTACGGCGGTTCAGTTTGCCAAAGAGCGCTTTTTTCTTCCCGCCCTGGCCCCGTTAATTTACAATATCGGTATTATTGCCGGTGGCCTGTTCGTCCCGTCTGCAGGAATGCGCGGGTTCTCCTATGGCGTTTTGGGTGGCGCCTTTTTGGGTAATTTTGTCTTGCAATATTGGGGCGCTCGCCGGGTGGGGCTCATGTGGCGGCTTTGTTTTGATTGGCGCCATCCGGCACTCATCCGTTACATCAAGCTCTCGCTCCCTTTAATGGTAGGGCTCACCATGCTCTTTTCCACCGAGCTTTTTTTAAAGTACTTTGGTTCTTTCCTTCCGAGGGGGGGCATTGCCGGGCTCAACTACAGTTTGCGGGTGATGTTGATGCTGGTGGGTTTCTTTGGTCAGGCGGTGGGTGTCGCCTCTTTTCCATTTTTGGCGCGGCTGGCGGCGGAACATAAAATGGACGAGATGAACCGGCTGCTCAACAATACTTTGCGTTATCTCACTTTCGTTATTCCTTTGGCTGTGCTGGTGATGGTGCTTCGCCATGAAGTGATCCGCATTTTATTTGAACGGGGCCGGTTTGACGCGGCCGCTACCGACATGACCGCGGACATTCTCGCCTGTTTGATGCTGGGCGCTTTTGCCTTTGCCGCCCAAACCGCGGTACTGCGCGGCTTTTATGCCATGCAAAATACTCTCTTTCCGGCTCTTTTTTGCACAGCGGCGGTGACCTGCTCGCTCCCCCTTTACATAGTGGGCACACGCCTGTTCGGCGCTAAAGGGGTAGCCCTGGCCATTGCCTTTTCCACCACCTTTCAGGTCTGGTTGCTCTATGCCGTCTGGAACCGAAAACAGCTAAATCTCCACAGCCGAGAACTCTATTGGTTCATTTACAAGGTCGTTGCGCTATCTGTGCCCCTGGGTCTGCTGTTTGAATGGATCCGGCGCGGATTGGCGCAGAGATTTCCGGTAGAGACCGTTAGCGGAAGTTTGATGCTGGTGGGTGGGGTTGGAATCGTCTTTGTTATGCTCTTTTTAGGCGCCGCCCATCTGGCCGGAATCGATGAGGTGGGCCAGCTTATCCGACGTATTTCGAATCGGATGAGATCACGCTAACCTTATTGTCCCATTCGGGGAATGGGAGAAGACCCCTCGCCTTCAGGCGAAGAATGTAGCAGGCCCATAGTTCATAAATTCGATGCATCGCACTTTGGGCCAATATCTCATGACGACACTATTTAGTGTGGCTGTTTTTCGGAAACCAGTGAAAAAATGGGACACCACAATGACCTTCACGCCAAGTACCTTTATTTGGAAATAGGCTCAGGACCACGCCGCTAGGTTTTAGTACCCGATTGATTTCAGCGAGTACAGTATCAATATTCTCGACATGCTCCATCACTTGATTGTTGATAATAAAGTCAAAGGAGCGCGCTCAAATGGAATGGCATTTCCATCCATTCTCTTAATAATGCCGTTCTCAAATTGAGGCGCGATTTAGCGGCAACAATGCCGCGCCTCGGAGGCCTCAAGAAGATGCCCCTTGGGAGTCAGGTTTCGACTTTTTCGTGATTCGGCTGAACCAAGATCACTCTAAAAGGACACGCTTTTTAGACAATCGAAAAGTTGCTACGCGAAATCCGGGCTAAATCGGGTTGTTTCCGTAGATCGCTTTGGCCGCGATGGGCGAAAAAAGGTCGCCGCACACCTTCCAGCCATCGTCTTCTTTAACCACTTTGAGTTTTTGATCAAACGCGTAGGTGTCGCCCAAAGAGAAAAGCTTGCCCACCAGTGTGTAGAGCGGATTGATACATCGTTTGCGGATGCCTTCAATATGCACATCCACCTCGGTGTCACTCACTTTATGAGCCGTCACATGGTATTTCATCAACTGGCTGCGCATGTAATTCAAATTGTGCCCCATGGCTTGGGCCTCGGTGGAAACGGCATGGAAAAAATTATCCACCGCATCGGTGCCCTCTTCATCCACGCGGTTCTTTTCACAAACCAACCTGTTTACATCTTTATCCAACCCGTAATAGGCCCTGGTAAACGCCACCGCTGTCGCTTCGGCTGTTTTGCATTGATCGGCCAGAACAAAAAGCCCCTGAAACCCCAAAAAGAGAATCAGCACAATGATAAAGGGTATCACTTTACTTGCCTGCGGCATTTTTTTACCTCCATGAACTGTTTTTGATGCGGCCCTTCACCCTCACAAGCGGCTGCGATCAAAATTGAAAGTCCCACGAGAGACGTTGATAATCGCGATCTTT